>LZQO01000097.1_pt1 | contig 16378 bp, 17 predicted proteins | sample 768571 | NCBI WGS metagenome assembly LZQO01 (sample SAMN05207081, study PRJNA324507) | oil field metagenome | isolation source: sample BH-FW-10 from oil reservoir | place: India: Bombay High | collected 2015-12-01
GCCGCACCGAAACCGTAGAGCCCCAGCCGCCTGCCGTCGCCGGCCTTGACCAGCGAGCGCCAGCCGATCAACCCAGCGCAGAGCAGCGGCGCGGTGGCGACATCGTCGCCGTCCTCGCCCAGCGCAAAGGTGAAGCGGGCATCGGCCACCACGTATTCGGCGTAGCCACCGGGGCGGGTGTAACCGGTGAACTGTGGCGCCTCGCAGAGATTTTCTTCGGCATGCTGGCAGTGGCTGCAATGTCCGCAGGTATGCCCGAGCCAGGGCACGCCCACCCGCTGGCCGAGCGTCAGATCGGTCACCCCCGGCCCCAGCGCATCGATTCGCCCGACCACCTCGTGCCCGGGAATGATCGGCAGCGGCGCAGCCGGGAGTTCGCCGTCGACCACATGCAGGTCGGTGCGGCAGACGCCGCAGGCGCTGACCTTCACCCGCACCTCGCCCGCGCCGGGCTGTGGCAGGGGCACCTCGCGCAGCGCCAGGGGTTGGCCGATCCGCTCCAGTTGCATCGCTCGCATGCTCGCACTCCTTGGCCAGGTCTCGCTCAGCTTAGGCGCAACGCCAGCACGTTGCGCGCCGTGATCAGCCCTCGCCGGCGCCGCCCGGCAGGTAATCGCCGCGGCTCAGGCCGTGGCGCTGCATCTTTTCGTTGAGCGTGCGCCGCGGCAGCTGCAGCAGGCTCATCACCTCGCCGATATTGCCGCGGCACTGTTGCAGCGCGTTGTGCAGGCACTGCGCCTCGAAGGCTCCAGCTGTTCGGCCAGAGATTGCCCGGTCGCCACCGCCGCCGCGGCCGCCGGCACCGGCGCGCCGAGGCCCAGGGCATGGCGTTCGGCGGCGTTGATCAGCTCGCGAACGTTGCCCGGCCAGTCGTGCGCCAACAGCCGTGCCAGCTCGGCGGGCGCCAGGCTCGGCGGTTCGCGCCCGTTGCGTTCGGCGGCCTGACGGGCGAAATGTTCGAACAGCAGCGGGATGTCCTCGCGCCGCTCGCGCAGCGGCGGTATGCGCAGCTCGGCCACGTTCAGGCGGTACAGGAGGTCCTCACGAAAGCGCCCGGCGCGCACCTCCTCGAGCAGGTCCGGCTTGGCCGCACTGATCACCCGCAGGTCGACTTCGATGCTGCGGTTCGAGCCCAGGCGCTCGAGCGTGTGCTCCTGCAGCACGCGCAGCAGCTTGACCTGCTGCGCCAGCGGCATGCTCTCGATCTCGTCGAGAAACAGGGTGCCGCCATGGGCATGCTCGATGCGGCCGATACGCCGGCCCTGGGCGCCGGTGAAGGCGCCACTCTCGTGGCCGAACAGCTCGCTCTCGAAGATGGTTTCCGGGATGGCCGCGCAGTTGAGCGCGACGTAGGCGCGCTCGGCACGGCGGCTGAAGTCGTGCAGGCAACGGGCGACCTGCTCCTTGCCGCTTCCGGTTTCGCCGCGAATCAGCACATTGACGTCGGTGCCGGCCAGGTCCAGCACCTGCCGGCGCAGCGCCTCCATTGCCCGCGACACGCCGAGCAGCTGCGACTCGATACGCCCCTTGCGCGCGTATTGCTCGCGCAGCTGGCGGTTCTCGCAGACCAGCCGGCGCTTGTCCATCGCGCGGCGCACCGAGTCGAGCAGGCGCTCGGGGGTGAACGGCTTCTCGATGAAGTCGTAGGCGCCCTGGCGCAGCGCCTGCACCGCCATCGGCACGTCGCCGTGCCCGGTAACCATGATCACCGGCAGCTCCGCGTCGAGCGCCACGACCTGCTCGAGCAGGCCGAGGCCATCGAGATCGGGCATGCGCACATCGCTGACCAGCACGCCGGCAAAGCCCCGGTCGAGCAATGCCAGGGCCTCGCGCGCGCGGGCGAAGGTGCGCACCTGGAAGCCGGACAGCTCCAGCCACTGCTGCACCGCCTGGCGTATCGCCGCTTCGTCGTCGATGAAAAACACCTGCCCGCTCATCTCTCGCTCTCCTGCCGCTGCTGCGCCGCGGTCGGCTCGACCGCCGGCAGCCTGACCTCGAATACCGCGCCCTGCTCGCCATTGTGCGCCTCGAGGCTGCCGCCCAGGTCGCGGACGATGCCGTAAGACACCGCGAGCCCGAGGCCGAGGCCCTGGCCGACCGGCTTGGTGGTGTAGAACGGTTCGAAGACCTTGTCCAGGTCCGCTTCGGCGATACCGCCACCGCTGTCGCTGACCGCCAGCCGCCAGCTGTCGCCGTCGCGCCGGCAATCGATGCCGAGCACGCGCCGCTCACTGTCGCGCATGGCGTCCAGCGCATTGTTCAGGAGGTTGATCAGCACCTGCTCCAGGCGGATCGCATCCCCGCTGATACAGGCCTCGGCCGGCACCTGGCAATGCACCTGCACCGCCTCGCTGCGCAGGCGCGGGCCGAGCAGCTGCAGCGCCTGTTCGAGCACCTCGTGCAGCACCAGGCGCTGCGCCAGCCCGGCCGGGCTCTTGCGCGCGAAGGTCTTGAGATGGCCGGTCAGCGCCGCCATGCGCTCGAGCAGGCCCTCGACCTGGCCGAGACCGTCGCGCACCTCCTGTTCGCGGCCATTGTCGAGCAGCAGGCGCAGGCTGCCGAGCTGCATGCGCAAGGCGGTCAGCGGCTGATTGATCTCGTGTGCCAGCGCCGCGGACATCTGCCCCAGCGCGGCCATGCGCGCGGCATGCACCAGTTCGTCCTGGGCGGTGCGCAGCTCGCCGGTGCGCTCCTCGACCAGCCGCTCCAGCTCGTTGCGGCTGCGCTGCTCGACACGCCGCGTCTTGCGCCGCTGCGCCAGGTAGAGCAGCAGAAAGGCCAGGGTCATCCACACCCCGGCGGCGGCCAGGCGATAGCTGCGCACGGTTTCGCTCACCGCCTGCGGTTCGAGCAGCAGGTGCAGGGTCCAGTCCTCCTTGGGCAGGTCGAGGCTCTGCCAGAGGTAGTCGCGGCTGCCGTCGGGGCCTTCCACACGCCGCCGCTCGGCGCCTTCGCCGAGGCGCTCGATGCGCGAGCTCGGCAGCGGCTGCAGGGTCTGCTCGGCGTAGCGCCGCGCCGCGACCAGGCGTTCGCGTACCGCTTCGTCGAGCGGACGCAAATGCCGAAAGCGCCAGGCCGGCCGGTTGGTCAGGATGACGATGTCCAGCGAATCGGCAATTAGCAGGATGCCCGACTGCCCGGCCCATTCGCGCTGCATGTCCTCGAGTTCGAGCTTGACCACCAGTACGCCGAGTATCTCGCCGTTCTCGCCATGCACCGCGTGGGAAAGAAAATAGCCGGGAATGCCGGTGGTCACGCCGACGGCGAAGTAGCGCCCGCTGTCGTGGGCCACGGCATCGCTGAAATAGGGGCGAAAGGCATAGTTGTTGCCGACAAAGCTCGACCAGTCACGCCAGTTGCTCGCCGCGATGGTTTCGCCGTAACGGTTCAGCAGGTAGAGCACCGAGGAGCCGGCCGCCTGGTTCTGCTGCTCCAGGCGCAGGTTCAGCACCTTGCGCAGCTGGCGGTCGTCGGGAGCCTCGAGCAGGCGCCGGATATCGCTGTCGAGCGCCAGCAACGCCGGCACCGAGCGAAAGCGTTCGACCTGGGTGTGGATCGCCTGGGCATAGAGATCGAGCTGGCCACGCGCCTCCTGGCTGCGCTCGGCCCAGACGCGCTGCTCGGCGATGCGCCCGGCCCAGAACAGGCTGAGCGCCAGGCCAAGCAGGATCGATGCGACGATCAGGATGAGGCGCAGGCGGCTGGACATGGGCAAAAAGCGCAGGCTCAAGGTAAAGGATCAAGACGCGAGGATGGTAAGCGAAAGCCGCGGCCCGCGCAGGCCGGTGCTGCCTGGGCGAAGCGGAAAAGTCTTGACCCATGGCAGTAATGTCATTGTGATATCACTTGCATCATGGAGCGACTGTCGGACAAGCAGGGACCGCTGACCAGCACGATCAAGCGAGGTCCCGCTTTGCTCAAGAAAATCGCCATCAGCCAGCTGCGTGCCGGCATGTACATCCATGCGCTGGACGGCAACTGGTTCAACCACCCGTTCTGGCGAACCAGGTTTCTGCTGACCGATCCCGCCGACCTGCAGACACTGCGCGCCAGTGGCATCAAGGCGCTGTGGATCGACGTGCAGAAAGGCCTGGACGTGCAGGCCCCGACCACGGCAGCAGAACAGCCTGCGCGCCCGGCCGATGCGCCGACGCCGCCCCCGCAGGCAGCTGCCGCACCCGCAAGCCCCGCCCCGTCGAGCGACCTGAGCGAGGAGCTGCAGCGTGCCAGCCGGCTGCTCAAGCGCTCCAAGCAGCAGATGACCGGCCTGTTCAACGAGGCGCGGCTGGGCAAGGCGGTCGACCCCGCCCAGTGCCTGCCGCTGGTCGAGGAGATCTCCGCGTCGCTGGCGCGCAACGGCTCGGCCTTGCTCGGGCTGGCGCGGCTCAAGACCAGGGACGAGTACACCTACATGCATTCGGTGGCGGTCTGCGCGCTGATGGTGGCGCTCGCCCGCCAGCTCGGCATGGCTGCGGATCAGGTTCGCGAGGCGGGCATGGCCGGGCTGTTGCATGACATCGGCAAGATGGCCATGCCGCTGGAAGTACTGAACAAGCCCGGCAAGCTGGATGACGACGAATTCGCCATCATGCGCAGCCATCCCGAGCGCGGGCATGCCATTTTGCTGAACGCGCAGTCATCGGTGTCCGAGGCGGTACTCGATGTCTGCCTGCATCACCATGAGAAGGTCGACGGCACCGGCTACCCGCACCGGCTGGCGGGCGAGCAGATCAGCCTGCTGGCGCGCATGGGCGCGATCTGCGATGTCTACGACGCCATCACCTCGAACCGCCCCTACAAGACGGCCTGGGACGCCTCGGGCTCGCTGGCGAAGATGGCGCAATGGCAGGGGCACTTCGACACGCAACTGCTGCACGCCTTCGTGCGCGCCGTCGGCATCTATCCGCTCGGGACTCTGGTGCGCCTGCAATCCGGGCGGCTGGGCGTGGTCATCGAGCAGAATCCGCAGCAGCTTACTGCCCCGCGGCTGAAGCTGTTCTACAGCAGCCGCACCCGCGCGGCGATCCCCCAGCAGGAGCTGGACCTGTCCGATGCGCGTTGCGACGACCGCATCGTCGCCCGCGAAGACCCGGCGGCCTGGGGCTTCGGCAACCTCGACGAACTCTGGACCTAGCGGCAAGGGTCGCCAAAGCAAGGGCCGACGGCTAGACTGTCGCCTCCGGAAAGCGATCCGCCCCGGCGAATCGCTCGGCAACGAGCCCGTATTGCCCATGACCTGGCTGCCTGGTCCGCCATAGCGCTCCGCCCCCGCGTCATCTTGCGGCTGCCTGTCAGGGACCGGTCGTTCGCCGCTGTCCGCGCACCGCCGTTGGACAGTTCAAGCCTCAGCCTGAAAACTCGCCTTGTATCGCTGCCGGCCACCTTGGGTCTGCACGTGCCATTGCCTGGATATAACGATGCTGCACACGATCAAACACAACTGGCTTTCCAACCTGCGCGGCGACCTGCTGTCCGGCCTGGTCGTCGCCCTGGCGCTGATTCCCGAAGCGATCGCCTTTTCCATCATCGCCGGGATCGACCCGCGGGTCGGCCTCTACGCCTCCTTCTGCATCGCCGTGGTGATCGCCTTCGTGGGTGGCCGGCCAGGCATGATTTCCGCCGCGACCGGCGCCATGGCGCTGCTGATGGTCACCCTGGTGCGCGAGCACGGCCTGCAATATCTGCTGGCGGCCACACTGCTGTGCGGCCTGTTGCAGATCGTTGCGGGCTACCTGCGGCTCGGATCGCTGATGCGCTTCGTTTCGCGCTCGGTGGTCACCGGCTTCGTCAATGCGCTGGCGATCCTGATCTTCATGGCGCAGCTGCCGGAACTCACCGGCGTGACCTGGCACGTCTATGCGATGACCGCGGCGGGCCTGGGCATCATCTACCTGTTCCCCCACGTGCCTAAGCTGGGCAAGGTGATCCCTTCGCCGCTGGTGTGCATCCTCTCGATGACCGCGGTCGCGATGTATTTCGGCCTGGACATCCGCACCGTCGGCGACATGGGCGAACTGCCCGACACCCTGCCGGTGTTCCTCTGGCCCGAGGTCCCGCTGACCCTGGAGACGCTGGCGATCATCCTGCCCTACTCGGCCGCGCTGGCGATGGTCGGCCTGCTGGAGTCGCTGATGACCGCGACCATCGTCGACGAACTGACCGACACCGGCAGCGACAAGAACCGCGAGTGCAAGGGCCAGGGCGTGGCCAACATCGTCGCCGGGCTGTTCGGCGGCATGGCCGGCTGCGCGATGATCGGCCAGTCGGTGATCAACGTGAAATCCGGCGGCCGCACCCGCCTGTCGACGCTGGTCGCCGGCGTCGTCCTGCTGCTGATGGTGGTGTTTCTCAGCGACTGGGTCGGGCAGATCCCCATGGCCGCGCTGGTCGCGGTGATGATCATGGTCTCGATCGGCACCTTCAGCTGGGACTCGCTGCGTAACCTCAGGCGCTACCCGCTGTCGACCAACATCGTCATGCTCGCCACGGTGATCGTGGTGGTGTTCACCCACAACCTCGCCTTTGGCGTGCTCGCCGGCGTGCTGCTCGCCGCGCTGTTCTTTGCCAACAAGGTCGGCCATTACCTGCACATCGGTTCGGAACTCGACGGCGGCGGCCAGCATCGCACTTACAAGGTGACCGGCCAGGTATTCTTCAGCTCATCGGACAAGTTCACCTCGGCATTCGATTTCCGCGAGGCGATCGAGCAGGTCACCATCGACCTGTCGCGGGCGCATTTCTGGGACATCACCGCGGTCGCCGCGCTGGACAAGGTAGTGCTCAAGTTCCGCCGCGAGGGCACCGAGGTCCGGGTGCTCGGGCTGAACGAGGCCAGCGCCACCATCGTCGACCGTTTCGGCGTGCACGATAAGACCGACGCCGCCACGGCCGACCAGTTGATGAGTCACTGAGCAGGAGAGCGAGAATGACCCACGTGATGGCTTGCATCGACGGCTCGGCCGTCTCCGCCGCGGTCTGCGATTGCGCGGCCTGGGCCAGCCGGCGCCTCGGCGCGCCGCTGACCCTGCTGCACGTGCTCGACCAGCGCGAATACCCGACCGCCGCCGCCGACCTCAGCGGCATCATCGGCCTCGGCAGCCGCGAGTTCCTGCTGCATGAGCTGGCCACGCTCGACGAACAGCGCAACCGCCTGGCGCTCGAGCAGGGCCGGCTGATGCTCGAAGCGGCGAAGGAGCGCGTCAGCGCCGCCGGCGTCGAGACCGCCGAGCTGCGCCAGCGTCACGGCGACCTGCCGCAGAGCCTGCGCGAGCTGGAGCCGGAAACCCGCCTGCTGGTCATCGGCCGCCAGGGCGAAAGCGCGCCGGAGCAGCAGGTCGGCAGCCAGCTCGAAAGCGTCATCCGCATCCTGCATCGGCCGATCCTGGTGGTGCCGCCGCAGTTCGAGGCGCCGCGCTCGGTGCTGTTCGCCTTCGACGCCAGCGACACCGCGCGCAAGGGTGTCGAGATGCTCGTCGACAGCCCGCTGTTCAAGGGCCTGCCACTGCACCTGGTGATGGTCGGCGCCGACAACGGCGATGCCCGTGCCGCGCTGGAGGCCGCTCGCGCCAGCCTGGAGGCGGCCGGGTTCGCGGTGCAGGCGGCGATTCGCCCCGGCGAGGTAGAGCCGAACTGCATGCCTACCAGGCCGAACACGGCCTCGACCTGCTGGTGATGGGCGCCTACGGTCATTCGCGCATCCGCCAGTTCTTCGTCGGCAGCACCACCAGCAGCCTGCTGCGCACCAGCACCACGCCGCTGCTCCTGCTGCGCTGAGGGCCGACGGGCCGCCGCCGCGGCCCCGGTTCAGCGGTAGAGGTCGGCGCGGCTCCAGGGCAGCTCATGCGAGCCGTCGGCCAGCGGCTTGCTCGCCAGGATCTGGTGCAGGTTGATCCAGTTGCGGCGGAAGCCGTAGGCGCACCCGGCCAGGTAGACGCGCCAGATCCGCAGCGCCCGCTCGGGCACCAGCCGGGCGGCCTCGTCCAGGCGGTCCTCCAGGCGCTGGCTCCAGAACTCCAGCGTGCGCGCGTAGTGCAGGCGCAGGCTCTCCACGTCCACCACCTCCAGCCCGGCATCGCTGATCCAGCCGGTGATGCCGGCCACATGCGGCAGCTCGCCGTGCGGGAACACGTAGCGGTCGATGAATTCGCCGGCGCCATGGCCGACCGGCCGGCCATCGGTATGCCGCGCGGTGATGCCGTGGTTCATCACCAGGCCACCCGGGCGCACCACGTCGTAGAGCTTCTGGCAATACAGCGGCAGGTTGGCGTGGCCGACATGCTCGAACATGCCGACGCTGACCACCTTGTCGAAGCGACCGTCACCCGGCAGGTCGCGGTAATCCATCAACTCCAGCGTCACCCGATCCTGTAGCCCTTCGGCCACGACCCGCTCGCGCGCCAGCTGCAGCTGCTCGCGGCTCAGGGTGATGCCGAACACCTCGACACCGAATTCTCTCGCGGCAAAACGCGCCAACCCGCCCCAGCCGCAGCCGACGTCCAGCAGCCGCTCGCCGGGCTTGAGCCGCAGCTTGCGGCACAGATGGCGCAGCTTGGCCTGTTGCGCGGTGTCGAGGTCCTCGGTGCCGGTCTCGAAGTAGGCGCAGGAGTAGACCATGTCGCGGTCGAGCCACAACTGATAGAAGGCATTGGACAAGTCGTAGTGATAGGAGATGGCCTGCGCGTCGGTGTCCTTGTCGTGCGCCTGGCGCAGCGGCAGCGGGAAGTTGTCGTCGCCGAGCGCGCGGGTGATCTCGTCACCGATGCGGATCACCTCGCCCATCGGCCCGAGCAGGTCGATCTGCCCTTCCACAAAGGCCGTGCCGAGCAGGTCCAGGCTCGGGCGCGCCAGCTGTTGCACCAGGGCAGGGTCGCGGATCTCGAGCGTCACCAAAGGCTGCGCGGTGATGTCCATCTCGGTGCCGTCCCACAGGCGCAGGCGCAGCGGCAGGCCGAGTTCGCGCAGGGCGGGGAGCATTGAAGCCAGCATGCGTCGTTCTCCATTCGGTCCATGAAAGAAAACCCTAGACCAACTTTGAAAAATTGTAAGCTATGGAGCTAATAGCCCCGCCCTATCGAGCCCAACGACGAGATCTGCGGAGAACATGCCATGGCCCAAGCGACGCAACGCGTGCTGATCCTGGTCGCCAGCGGGCCGAGCACCCCGGCGCGCTGCGCGGCGCCCTTCCACATCGCCACCCTGCTCGCCTGCATGGACGCCGAGGTCACGCTGTTTCTCACCGGCGAAGCCACTCAACTGGCTCGCCGCGAGGTGGCCGACAGGCTGCGCGCAATCGAAGGCGGCGAGCCGCTGCGGCACTTCATCGGCCAGGCGAAAAGCGCCGGTGCGCGCCTGCTGATGTGTCGCCAGCCAGGCGTGGTGATCGTCGCGGAGGCGCTGATCGACGAACTCGACGACATCTCCAGCGGCGGCGAGCTGGCGCAGATGATCCTCGAATACGACCGGGTGCTGACCCTATGAATCTCCACGGCCTGCCCTTCCCCGACAGCCTGCTCTACGCCCCCGAACACGCGCTATGGCTGCGCGAGGAAGCCGACGGCAGCGTGACCCTCGGCCTCACCGCCTACGGCTGCGCGCTGTACGGTGAAATCTTCGCCTTCACCCCCAAGCGCATCGGCGCACGCATCGAGGCGGGACGCAGTTTCGGCGTGGTGGAATTTGCCAAGGCCGCCTCCTCCGCCCGCAGCCCCCTGGCCGGCGAGCTGCTGGCCGTGAACGAGGCCCTGGAAAAGCGCCCCAACCTGATCAACCGCGACCCTTACGATAGCGGCTGGATGGTGCGCCTGCAGCCAGACGACTGGCCCGAAACCCGCAAACGCTTCCTCACCGGCGAACCCGCCCTGGCCGCCATCGCCGAACGCATGCGCCTGGACAACTTCGACCCGGCACGCGGCGAGGTACAGGCGCTGCAGTGGAAGTAGGGAAGTTGGCGGAAGGCAGTGAGAGTCGAACTCACCCGGGAACGGCTGCCGTCCCCAACCGGGTTTGAAGCCCGGCCGCACCACCGGGTGCGATTGCCTTCCTCTTTGATTTACAAGGGATTTTCCTGCGTCAGCTGAGGATCAGACGCGGGAGTGTCGATGCGCTGCGACACACGCTTGGAGCCGAAGGCTAGCATGGGCGGCGGCGCGGGCGACAGGGGCGGTGGGTCAGGTCGCGGGCCTGCCTGGGGCGGTGTGCAGCAGGGCCAGCAGCGCGGCGCTGAAGTGCGGTGCGCGGTCCTTGAGGGAGAACAGCCGCGGCGAGAACAGCCAGGTGTGGGTGATGCCCATCAGCGAGGAATAGAGCAGCAGGCCGAGCGAGGTCGGGTCCTGCGTGGCGGGGATCAGCCGTGCGCGTTGGGCCTGTTCGATCAGGTCGCCTAACAGGCGGGTCATCTGCCGGGTCAGCTGGCGTTCGCGCTGCAGCGTGCCGGCGAGCTGGGCGGTCAGCTCGGTCTTGTTCAGCAGGATCTCGAACGACTGCCGGTGCCAGCGGTTTTCCAGCAGCAGGCGAAACCAGTGCTCGACGAAGTGGGCGAGCGCGAGCAGCGGTTCGCCGGCCAGCGCGCGGGTGCGTTCGACCAGTTGTTCCAGCGGTTGCTGGGAGTAGGTCAGCACGGCTTCGTAGAGTTCGTCCTTGTTCTTGAAGTGCCAGTAGATGGGGCCGCGGCTGAAGCCGGCGGCTTCGGCGATCATCGCCAGGGTGGTGTTGGAGTAGCCGTTGCGGCTGAACAGCTCGAGCGCGGCTTCGATGACCTTCAGGCGAGTCTGTTCGGCGTCTTCTTTGGTGCGGCGCATGGCGATGTCGGTCGGTTGCGAGGGAGGCGATGGTAGCGCAGCCGGCCGGCTCGGGGAGCCGACCGGGTGACGCCGGGTTGCAGCGGGTGCCGGCGCGCCGGCCCCGCGCAGCCGGTTTACAGCGAGCCGTCGGCGGCCATCTGCATGTAGCGGGTGTCGAAGCGCAGCTTGATGTTGCCGGCGTCGCCCAGCACCTGATCGCCGGGCATGGCGATGCCGACGAAGTCCACCGAGTCGGCGCCTTCGCCGAGCAGGCCGTGATCGAAGGAGAAGCGGCGCACGCTGTCCATCGCCTGGCGGCCTCGTCGCTGGTGATGAAGGCCAGCGAGTCGGCCGGTTTCCAGAACATCTTCATGCCCTCGAGCTGCGCCTCGTAGCCGGCCTGGTCGGTGCCCGAGGCGCGGCCCAGCGCGGCACGGGCCTTGGCGCCTTCTTCGCTGTCGCTCTCGAGAATCGCCATCACCTCGTACCAGGCGCCGACCAGGGCCTTGCCCAGTGCCGGGTTGTCGGCCAGGGTCTGGCTGTTGACGATGGTCAGGTCCTTGATGTGGCCGGGTATCCGGCTGGAGTCGAACACCAGATGGGCGTCGGGCATGGCCTGAACCTCGGCGAGCAGCGGGTTCCAGGTCACCACGTTGCGCACATCGGGCGTGCCGAAGGCGGCGACCAGGTCGGCGTCGGAGGTGTTGACCACCTGCACGTCGCGTTCGGCGAGGCCGACGCTTTCCAGCGCGTGCGCCAGCAGGTAGTGCGAGACCGACAGCTCGACCAGGTGCACCGGCTGGCCCTTGAGCGTCTTCAGGTCGCTGCTGCCCTTCATCACCATGCCGTCGTTGCCGTTGGAGTAGTCGCCGACGATCAGCGCGGTGGTGTCGAGCCCGCCGGCAGCGGGGATCGACAGGGCATCCATGCTGGTGGCGACCACGCCGTCGAACTGGCCGGCGGTGTACTGGTTGATCGATTCGACGTAGTCGTTGACCTGGGTGATGTTCACGGTGATGCCGTACTTGTCGGCCCACTTCTTCATGATTCCCGACTCGTCGGCGTACTGCCACGGCATCCAGCCGGCGTAGATGGTCCAGGCGAGGTCGAAGCTGTCCTTCTTCTCGGCCTGTGCCAGCGGCGAGAGGCTGGCCAGTGCCAGGGCGCCGGCGCACAGCCAGCCTTTGAGCATCGTGATCTGCATGGTGTCGCTCCTTAGAAGAACTTCAGATAACGCTGGATTTCCCAGTCGGAGACGTGCGTGTGGTAGGCGCTCCACTCGTCACGCTTGAACTGCACGAAGGTTTCGAACAGGGCGTCGCCGAACACCTGCCGCGACAGCGGGTCGGCCTCGAAGGCGTCGATGGCTTCGTCGAGGGTGCGCGGCAGGGTCTCGATGCCCAGCTCGCGGACCTCCTTTTCGCTGTAGTGGTACATGTTTTCGCGGTGCGGCAGGCCAGGGTCGAGCCGCTCGCGAATGCCTTCCAGGCCTGCGGCGAGGATCATCGCGGCGCCCAGATAGGGGTTGCAGGCGATGTCCGCCGCGCGGCATTCCACCCGCCCGCCCTGCGAGGGGATGCGCAGCATGTTGGTGCGGTTGTTGTTGCCGTAGCAGCAGAACACCGGAGCCCAGGTCGAGCCGGACATGGCGCCTTTGCGCACCAGGCGCTTGTAGCTGTTGACGGTCGGCGCGATCACCGCGCAGATCGCCTTGGCATGCTTGAGCACCCCGGCGATGAAGTGATAGGCCAGCGGCGTGACGCCGCAGCCATGCGGGTCCTCGCCTGTGACCTCGAAGAGGTTCTGGCCGCTGCCGAGGTCGGCCAGCGACATGTTGTAGTGCGCGCCCGAGCCGGTGCGGTTGGCCGAGGGCTTGGGCATGAAGCTGGCGAAGGCGCCGTGCTTGCGGGCGATCTCCCCGGCCATCAGGCGGAAGAACACGAAGCGATCGGCCATGGTCAGCGCGTCGGCATACTTGAAGTCGGTCTCGAACTGTCCGTTGGCGTCCTCGTGGTCGAAGGAATAGACGCCCCAGCCCATCTCGTTCATCGCTTCGACCAGCTCGTCGATGATCGGCAGGTTGTCCATCAGCCCGCGCGGGTCGTAGCAGGGCTTGGCCGCGGTGTCGCGCGCGACAACGGTGCGAAGCGCCCTCGGGCGTGTCCTTGAGGAGAAAGAACTCGGTCTCGATGCCGAGGTTGAAGCGGTAGCCGAGCGCGGCGGCGGCCTCGGTCTGGCGCTTGAGGATATTGCGCGAACACGCCTCGAAGGGCTGGCCGTCGAGGTACAGGTCGCTGGCGAACCAGGCCAGCTCGCGGTTCCAGCTGCACTGGGTGGCGCTCGCCGGGTCGGGCATGGCGGCGACCTCGTTGTCGCTGATGTCCTGCGGCACACCGTCGAGTGCAGCCCCGGTGTAGAGCTCCGACCCTTGAGCATCTGCCCCAGGTGCGGCAGGGGCACGAACTTGCCCTTGATGACGCCGTGGATATCCACGTAGCTGGCCATGGCGTACTTCACGCCCTTGGCCTGCAGCTGCTGTTTGAGTTCGTCGACGATCGATTGCGGGAAGGTGGTCATGTGGCGCTCCTAGCTGAATTCGGGCCAGCCTCTCGGCCGTGGCACGAATCCTTCATCCAATATACATGCCAGCGTGTATAGAAAAGGCAGAGCGGCGGCGCAGCAGCGCTGTACGCAGACCCCGATGGAGATGACCAAATGATTGAAATACATAGAGAAAAACACTTCCTGGAACTCGGCGAACTGGCCCTGGAAAGCGGCGCGACCCTGCGCCAGGCGCGGCTCTGCTATCAGCTAGTCGGCCAGCCGAACGCCGCGCGGGACAACCTGGTGCTGGTCCCGAGCTACTACGGTGGAACACATTGGGGCAGCCTGCCCCTGATCGGTGCAGGCAGTCCGCTGGCCGATGGCGAGCACTGCGTGGTGCTGACCAACCTGTTCGGCGCCGGCTGGTCCAGCTCGCCGAGCCAGGCACATGCCACGCAGCGTGGCGCCGACTTCCCGCGCATCGGCCTGCTGGACAACGTGCGGGCCCAGAAGCGGCTGCTCGATGCGCTGTTCGGCGCGGACTGGACGCTGCGCCTGGTCACCGGCTGGTCGATGGGCGGCATGCAGGCCCTGTACTGGGCGATGGCCTACCCCGAGCGGGTGCGCGCGATCCTGCCGTTCTGCTGCACGGCGCGCTGCTGGCCGCACAACCGGGTGTTTCTCGACGGCGTGAAGGCGGCGCTGTGCGCCGATGCCGCCTGGCACGACGGCCACTACCAGGCGCCGCCGCAGCGCGGGCTGCGCGCCTTTGGCCGGGTCTACGCCGGCTGGGCCTATTCACAGGCGTTCTACCGCCGCGAAGGCTGGCGCGAGCTTGGCTTCGATTCGCTCGAAGCACTGCTCGCCTGGTGGGAAGCCGATCACCTGGCGCAGGACGCCAACGACCTGCTCTGCGTGCTCGATACCTGGCAAAGCGCGGACCCGGCCCGCGACTTTGCCGTCGCGAGCCTCGCCGAGGCGCTCGGCCGGGTCCGCGCGCGCACGCTACTGATGCCGGGTAGCAGCGACCTGTACTTCACCGCGGACGACGCCCGCCATGAGGCCGGCTGATCCCCGGCGCCGAGCTGCGCGTACTGGAGTCGGACTGGGGCCACTGCGCCGGCGGCCCGGGGCGCAACCCGGCGGCGATGGCCCAGGTGTTCGCCGGCATGGCCGAGCTGCTGCGCTGAGCCGGCCGGCGCGGCGGGTCTAGTGGGCCACGGCGGTGAGCCGGGCCAGCTGCTCAAGGTCGGTCTGCATGCCGGAGGTTTCGCGGATGCGCCCGAGAATCTCGCGCTTGAGCTCGGTGAAGGCCGGCGCGAGCTTCATGTCCTGGTCGCGCACCGCCGGCAGCGGCACCTCGTAGATCGAGTCGATGCGCCCCGGGCGCGGCGCCATCAGCACCACACGCGTGCCGAGGTAGATCGCCTCCTCGACGTCGTGGGTGACGAACAGGATGGTGGTCTTTTCCAGCTTGTGGACATGCCGGATGAGGTCGTGCATCACCTCGCGGGTCTGCGCATCGAGCGCGCCGAAGGGTTCGTCCATCAGCAAGGTGGCCGGCTTGGGCATCAGCGCGCGGGCGATGGCGACACGCTGCTGCATGCCGCCGGAGAGCTGGCTGGGGTAGCGTCGGCAAAGCTGGTCAGGCCCATCAGCGCGAGCAGCGCGTCGGCGCGGCCGCTGGCGGTCTCGATGTCGGCATCGCCGCGCACCTGGTCGGCGATGACCTTCAGCTGCCGGCAGAACTTGATGTTCTTCATCACCGTCAGCCAGGGGTAGAGGCTGTAGTGCTGAAAGACCATCGCCCGGTCCACGCCCGGGCCGTCCACCGGCCGGCCGTCGAGCAGGATCTGCCCGCGGCTCTGTGCCTCCAGCCCGGCGACGATGCGCAGCAGCGTGGACTTGCCGCAGCCCGAGGCGCCGACAAAGGTGATGAACTCGTTGGGCTGCACGTCGAGGCTGACCGACTGCAGCGCCTCGACCTCGCGGCCCTCGCTGACAAAGGTCTTGCCGACCTGGCGGATGGCGATCTTCGGTGGGGTCATGCTTGTTTCCTCCAGGGAAAGGCGCGGCGCGACAGCCAGCGGAAGGCCTGGTCGGTGAGCAAGCCGATCAGGCCGATCAACAGGATCCCGGCGAAGATCTTGTCGGTGTGCATGTAGCGCTGCGCCTTGAGAATCGCGTAACCCAGGCCCGAGTTGGCGGCCACCAGCTCGGCCACCACCAGGTAGGTCCAGGCCCAGCCGCAGGTGACGCGCAGGGTATCGAGCAGCGCCGGGCGCGCCGACGGCAGGATCACCAGCTTGACGATCTCGGCGCGGGTCGCGCCCATCGTCTGCGCCGCCTCGATCTGCGCCATCGGCACCCGGCGCACGTCCTCGGCGACCATCAGCACCATCTGGAAAAAGGTGCCGATGAAGATGATGAGCACCTTCGAACCCTCGTCGATGCCGACCCAGAGCATCACCAGCGGATGAAGGCCACCGCCGGCATGTAGCGGATGAAGTCGGTCAGCGGCTCGAGCAGCGCCTGCACCGGGCGGTAGGTGCCGATGTACAGCCCCAGCGGCAGGGCCACCAGCGCCGAGGCGGCAAACCCGGCCATGACGCGCCAGACACTGATGCCGATATCGCCGAGCAGGCCCTCCTCGCGCCACCAGCGCAGGATGCGCTCGAACACCGCACCGGGGCTCGGCATGAACAGCGGATCGGCCAGGCCGAGCGCGGTCCAGGCCCACCAGAGCAGGAAGGGTGTGACCAGGCCGGTCGCCGCCAGCGCCCAGACCGTACGGCGCGGTAGCTCGCCGCGCAGTGTCCACAGGCGTGCGCGGCGCGGTGCCGGCGCGGTGGCCATCACCGCCGGCTGGTCGCACGGCGCAGGGCTGGATGCCAGGTCCGGATGAGTCAGGCTGAGTTGCGCAGTCATGGGTGGTTCTCCTGCGAAGCGGGCAAGGGTGGCGCCAGCGCGACCCAGCCACCGGCCGGGCAGTGCTGGCCCAGCGCGAGCAGGGCCGACGCCGGCAGCGCGGCGGCCGACGCGTAGGGGCAGTCGGC
>LZQO01000098.1_pt1 | contig 16343 bp, 13 predicted proteins | sample 768571 | NCBI WGS metagenome assembly LZQO01 (sample SAMN05207081, study PRJNA324507) | oil field metagenome | isolation source: sample BH-FW-10 from oil reservoir | place: India: Bombay High | collected 2015-12-01
AATCGCCGCTCGGAACGAATGCCATAGCAGTAGCCGACGACCAGCATGCGCACCATCAATTCCGGGTCAATCGAGGGACGCCCGATGGGGCTATAGAAATCCGCCAGATAGGCGCGCAGATCACTGAGATCCAGGCACTGGTCGATGCTGCGCAGGAGATGTTGGGCCGGGACGTGATCTTCGAGATTGAACGAGTAGAACAGGCGCTGCTGTCCTCCCGGTAACTGTCCCATCATGCTGTTCGCCTCCACGCCCGCTGACAAAGCAATTTTGCCAAGGGCATGGGGAGGCCGCTACTTTTTCAACAGAATCAACCGGGAACGGTCTCGGAGGGTAACTGGCTGACTTCCACCTGGCCGGGCTTGAACATGATCGCTGTCCTCCTGCTGGCTCGCTCGCGGGCGATGCGAACGCTGTGGTGCATCGTCCCGCGGCCCGGCAGCGAAGGTGTTGACGGGCATCAAGCCGCGGGGTGTAGCGGCTGAGGGCGCGTCCGGGCTCGGCTGGAGACCGCCCCGGATGCCTCGATGCCCGTCGGCCACGCCGCGCACGCCAGCGTCCGGCCCACGCGGCAGCCTGCTGAGGGTCAGAGCCCGCGGCGCAGTGCCTGCGGCGAGAAGTCGCGCGGCGTCAGTCGCACGTCGAAGTCGTACATGGGTTCGTTGTTGTCCAGGCCATCGACGAAATAGTTGCCATCCTTGAGGTGATACAGCGTCTCCAGCGTGCTGTTGAACATCGGCACCTCGTAATAGCTGATCGGATGGCTTTCCTGCAGGCCGATCAGTTCGCCCTTCTCGTTGTACAGGTCGGCCGCGAGGATCGCCCAGCTGTCCTCGTCGATGTAGAACCGGCGTTTGTCGTAGGAATGGCTGTACCCGGTGCGCAGGGTCGCCTCGACCACCCAGACGCGGTGCCGCTCGTAACGCAGCAGCTCGGGATTGAGCGTGCCCGGCCGCACGATATCGTCATAGGCGATGCCCTTCTGGTGCACCGCATAACTGTTGTAGGGCACCAGCATTTCGCGTTTGCCGAGCAGGGTCCATTCGTAGCGATCGGGGGCGCCATTGAAGGAATCCACCACATCGGCGGTTGCCAGGCCGCTGGTGTCCGGCTGCGGCGAGTCGTAGGCCAGCGAAGGCAGGCGGCGAACACGGCGGTCGCCCGGGCTGTAGCGCCAGGCCTTGCGGATGGTCAGCACCTGATCGACCGGATCCTGGACCACCAGTGCGGTGCCGGACAGCTTCGAAGGTGCGGTGACGCGATATTTGTAATACAGCAGCGTGTTGTTCAGCTCGCCCTGCGTCATGCCGTCACGGTTGTAGACGTAATAGACGTGGCGATCGCGCTTGATATAGGACGCCTTGCCGCCGATCACCACCGCCTGGTTGTTGATCATGTGGGTCTGGTCGCCCTTGTAATGCAGGATGTGGTTCCAGATCACCTCCATGCCGTCCTGCGGCAGCGGGAAGGGGATGCCCGATGCCGCGCCCTTGATGCCGTTACCGTTGGCGATCAGCTCGGCGCTCTGCGCATTGAAGCGGGTCGCATCATAGATGCGCTGCGGCGCCGCAGCGCTTCGCCGAGTGGGAAATACGCGCAGGTAGAAGTCGGGATGACGCTCGAGCAGATCGCGCAGCCCGGCCGGAAGCAGCTCGGCATATTCGTTCAGGTTGCTCTGATCGACACGATAGAGCGGTGTATCGCTGGCGAACGGATCGGGGTGATGCATGCCCGGCTGGTAGCCGGCCGGTGCTGTCACGCCACCGCTCCACGGCGGAATGGTACCGCTGGCATTACCGGCTCGCTCGGCGCCGAGCGGGGTAAGATCCGTGCCCAGGCGGGCTGCCTGCGTGGCGTCGACCTTGGCATACGCCGACGAAGCGGCACAGGCGGCCAGCAGCAGCGCTCCCAACTTTGCGTTCATCGTCTTCTCCCTGTGGATCGGACGACCGAGCGCTACCCTGCGGGCACCAGCTGCCGTCCGTGGCCTAAGTGTTGGATTGGCGACGAGGACATGGCCCCGCCTGCACCGCTTCTCCGGCGGCTGTGGTCGATCATTCGCAGCGCTGGAACTTTAGGTCCCAGACGCCATGCCCCAGTCGCTCACCGCGCCGCTCGAACTTGGTGATCGGGCGCTCCGGCGGGCGTGGCACGTAACGGCCGTCCTCGGCCAGGTTGCGGTAGCCGGGCGCAGCCATCATCACCTCGAGCATGTGCTCGGCATAGGGCTCCCAGTCGGTAGCCATGTGCAGCACGCCACCGATCTTCAGCTTCTGCCGCACCAGCTCGGCAAATGCCGGCTGCACGATGCGCCGCTTGTGGTGACGGCTCTTGTGCCAGGGGTCGGGAAAGAACAGCAGCACCCGATCCAGGCTGGCGTCGGCGACGCATTCACGCAGCACTTCCAGCGCATCGCAACTGTAGACCCGCACGTTTTGCAGATTTTGTGACAGAAGTCCGCTGAGCAGCGCACCGACACCCGGCTTGTGCACCTCGACGCCGATGAAGTCCTGATCGGGCGCTGCCGCCGCCATTTCCAGGGTCGAGTGCCCCATGCCGAAACCGATCTCGAAGGTCCGCGGGGCCTGACGCCCGAATACCTGGTCGAAGTCGAGCCGGCCGTCGCTCAGCTCCAGGCCGAACCTGGGCCAACCCAGCTCCAGCCCGCGCTGCTGGCCGAGGGTGGTGCGCCCGGCTCGCATCACAAAGCTCTTGATGGTGCGCATGCGCGGCGCAGCGTCAGCCGGTTGCTGCGCCTGTTGGGTTTCATCGGTCATGAACGGCATCCTGAAATGAACGAAGCCGACTCCACAGTCGGCTTCAGGGTCAAGCATCGGCAGTGCGCACGCACCGCCGAGGGGTCAGCGGATCAGCCTTCCAGCGGCGACGAGGCGCTGGCATAGAGCTTCTTCGGCATGCGTCCGGCGAGATAGGCCAGACGCCCCGCCTCGATCGCATGCTTCATCGCACGCGCCATCAACACCGGGTTCTGCGCATGGGCGATGGCGCTGTTCATCAGCACCGCTTCGCAGCCGAGTTCCATGGCGATGGTGGCGTCCGAAGCGGTGCCGACACCGGCATCGACGAGGACCGGTACGGTTGCCTCTTCGAGGATGATGCGCAGGTTGTACGGATTGCAGATGCCCAGCCCGGTGCCGATCAGGCCGGCCAGCGGCATCACCGCGATGCAGCCCATCTCGGCGAGCTGGCGCGCGATGATCGGGTCGTCGCTGGTATAGACCATGACGTCGAAGCCGTCCTTGACCAGCACCTCGGCGGCCTTGAGGGTCTCGATGACGTTGGGGAACAGGGTCTTCTGGTCGGCCAGCACTTCCAGCTTGACCAGCTTGTGCCCATCGAGCAGCTCGCGCGCCAGGCGGCAGGTCCGCACCGCCTCTTCGGCGGTATAGCAACCGGCAGTGTTCGGCAGGATGGTGTAGCGCTCCGGCGAAATGACGTCGAGCAGGTTCGGCTCGCCCGGGTTCTGGCCGATGTTGGTGCGGCGCACCGCCACGGTGACGATTCCGGCGCCGGACGCCTCGATCGCGGTGCGGGTCTCTTCCAGGTCCTTGTACTTGCCGGTACCGACCAGCAGACGCGATTCATAGGTCCGGCCGGCCAGGATAAAGGGCTTGTCGTGCGCAACTGCGCTCATCGGGAATTCCTCGTTCGGACGTTGCGGGAAGCGACTGGGTCGCCGGGACTGCGGGCTGCGCGGCGCTCAACCGCCGCCGATGGCATGGACCACTTCGACGCGGTCACCTGCCTTCAGGCGCGTTGTGCCGTGCTCGCTACGCGGAACGATGTCCAGATTCAGTTCCACTGCAAGCCGGCGACCGCTCAGCTCCAGCCGCTCGAGCAGATCGGCGACGCTCTGGTCGTCGGGCAGCTCGTAGGGTTCGCCATTCAAGTGAATCTGCATGGGGATCGCCGCCATCGATTGGGGGTCGGGCATTCTAGCCCGAACCTCATCCACGACCAAGGCAAAGGCGCCGGGCTGTTGCTGGCCGGCTAGCGGAGCCGCCAGCCGGCCAGCAACAGGCAGAACCAGCCCACCATGAAGGCGACGCCCCCGATGGGCGTGACGATGCCGAGCTTGCCTACCCCAGTCAGGGTCAGCAGATAGAGGCTACCGGAGAACAGCAACACGCCGAGGGCGAACGACCATCCGGCTGCAACCGGCAAACGCCCCGGCAGGTGGCGCGTCAGCAGCGCGACACCGAGCAGCGCCAGCGCATGGACCAGCTGGTAGAGCACGGCGGTCTGAAATACCGCCAGGTATTCGGCAGTCAGCCGGGCGCGCAGACCATGCGCGGCAAACGCGCCAAGGGCGACGCCGGTCAGTCCATAGAAGGCAGAGATCAGCAGGAACGGACGAATCATGACAGGCAACGTGAGCGGGCCGAGGAGGCCGCTATAATGCCCGCTCCTCCCGCCGCCGACCAAGCGCCCATGCTTCGCTCCCTCCTGCACCGCCTACTCAAGCTGCTGTTCTGGTCCGCCGCGCTGTCGGCCTTGCTGGTGCTCGCGCTGCGCTGGGTGGCCCCGCCGTTCACGGCACTGATGATCGAGCGCAAGGTGCAGTCATGGGTTTCCGGGCCGAGCATCGACCTGGAGCACCAGTGGCGACCCTGGAAAGAACTGCCGGACGACCTGAAGATGGCGGTGATCGCCGCCGAGGATCAGAAGTTCGCCGAGCACTGGGGCTTTGACTTCGCCGCGATCCATGCGGCCCTGCAGCACAACCAGGCCGGCGGCTCGCTACGCGGAGCCAGCACACTGAGCCAGCAGGTGGCCAAGAACCTGTTTCTCTGGTCGGGCCGAAGTTGGTTGCGAAAGGGCCTGGAGGCCTGGTTCACGGCGCTGATCGAGCTGCTTTGGCCGAAGCAGCGCATTCTCGAGGTCTATCTCAACAGTGTTGAGTGGGGCGACGGCATCTTTGGCGCCGAAGCAGCCGCGCGCCAACATTTCGGCCGCGGGGCGCCCTATCTGTCGGCACGCCAGGCCAGCCTGCTCGCCGCCGTGCTGCCCAACCCGCGCAGCTGGAACGCCAGCCGGCCGACCCGCTACATCGAGCGCCGGGCCAGTTGGATCCGCCAGCAGGTTCGCCAGCTAGGCGGTAGCGACTACCTGCGACGCCTTGACCCAGCCGATGGATGACCGACGGCAAGAAAGGCGTGACGCAGTTCATTGAAAATCCATCTATCATTGTGCTGTTTGCACGGCCGCTCGGGCCGCTGCGTGTCCCGCCGGGCGGGGCCTTCATGAAGTACCGGTGACCGGTTTTGAAGATGAACAAGCATCTGCTGCGGCTCAGCCTCGGCTATTTCGCACTCTCCATGCTCTGGCTGCTGTTCAGCGACCCGCTGCTGCATTGGCTGCTGCAGGACGACGATAGCGCCTACCTCTGGCAGCTCGGCAAGGGCACGCTGTTCATTGTGCTCACCAGCTGCATGCTCTATGTGCTCGAACGCCGTCACCTGGGGCGCCTGGCCGCAGAGCAGAAGGCGCTGCGCCTGAAGGAATGCAGCCTGCGCCAGGCGGCCGCGGTGTTCGACAGCACCCTCGAGGGCGTGCTGGTCACCGATCATCGGCAGCACATCATCCATGTGAACCCCGCATTCAGCCGCATCACCGGCTATTCCATCGAGGAAGTGCTGGGCAAGACACCCCGGCTGTTCGCTTCGGGCAAGCACGACCCCAATTTCTACCGCGAGATGTGGCGGATCCTGCAGAAGGACGGCGCCTGGAGCGGCGAAATCTGGAACCGGCGCAAGAGCGGCGAGGTGTACCCGCAGTGGCAGAACCTGCGCTGCATCTATGACGAAGCCGGCCAGATCAGCCACTTCGTTGCGGTGTTCTCCGACCTGTCCGCACTCAAGCGCTCGCAGGACGAGCTCGACCAGCTGGCGCACTACGATCCGCTGGTCCGGCTGCCCAACCGCCTGCTGTTTAGCGAGCGGGCAACGCAGAGTCTGGAGCGCGCCCGGGCGAGCCGGCGCAGCGGCGCGCTGCTGCTGATCGACCTGGACCATTTCAAGGACATCAACGAAAGCCTCGGCCACAATCTCGGTGATGCCCTGCTGCAGGCCGTGGCGCGCCGCCTGGAGGAATTCGTCCAGCCCGGCATGACCCTGGCGCGACTGGGCGGTGACGAATTCGCCATCCTTCATGAAGACTGCAGCGCCGACCAGGCCGCCGCCCTCGCCTTGCATGTGCTCGATGCGCTCAACCTGCCGTTCGAGCTGCAGCAGCGCAACCTGTTCACCAGCGCCAGCATCGGCATCGTGCAATACCCCAACGACGTCCGCGACGTCGAGCAGCTGATGCGCAACGGTGACTCGGCACTGTTCAAGGCCAAGGGCAGCGGACGCTCGACCTACGCGTTCTACAGTCAGGAGCTGACCAGCCTGGCGCAACAGCGCGTCGAGCTGGCCACCGCCCTGCGCCAGGCCCTCGAGCAGCACCAGCTACGCGTGCACTACCAGCCGATCTATCATCTGGCCGCCGGCCGCATTCAGGGGTTCGAGGCGCTGGTGCGCTGGGAACACCCGCAGCACGGCCATGTGTCACCCGCGCTGTTCATTCCGATGGCCGAGGAAAACGGTCTGATCGGAGCCATCGACCGCTGGGTGCTGGAGCAGGCCTGCCGACAGATGCGCCAGTGGCGTGCCCAGGGTCGCCCCGTCGAGTTCGTTGCGGTGAACATTTCCAGCCGCCTGTTCGGCCTTGGCGAGCTCGACCTGCAGGTCGCCACGACGCTGGCTGAAACCGGCCTGGAAGCCCGCTATCTCGAACTCGAAATCACCGAGAGCGCCGTGATGCAGGATCCGGACGCCGCCATCGAGCTCCTGCACCGCTTGCGACAACTCGGGGTGCGGCTGGCCATCGACGACTTCGGCACCGGCTACTCCTCGCTGCTGCGGCTCAAGCGCATGAACGTGCACAAGCTGAAGATCGACCAGGGCTTCGTCTCCGGCCTGCCGGATGACCGCGAGGACGCCGCGATCACCCGTTCGGTGATCGGCCTGGCGCACAACCTGGGGCTGAAGGTGGTCGCCGAGGGCATCGAGCAGGCCGGACAGGCGCGCTTCCTTCTCGAGCAGCACTGCGATTACGGCCAGGGCTTCGGCCTGGCGCGCCCCTGCGCCGCCGAGGCGATCGACTGGCAACGCGAACTCATGCCCTATGGCCAGCATGAACGCCAGCATTGCTCGTAACGCCGGTATCAATGGCCCGGGACCGCGGGTAAGCTAGGTGGCACCGCCGCGCTGACGTGTCCCCGACCCCGTGGAGCGGGCCATGATCGAGCCGTAATCCTCGCGCCCAGCGGCGCCCAGCAGTGAAGGCCATGAGCGACCCTGCCATCGATCCAAGCCCGATACCGGGCCTCAAGCAGTTGTTCGACTGGCGCAACGGCGTTGCCTGGCTGGTGCTGGTTTTCACGCTGTTGGTCCAGCTGGTGCTGTTTCAGCATTTCCAGAACCGCGAAGTGCGCGCAGCACGCCAGCAGTTCCATATGCTCAGCGAAAAGGTCACCGAGTCCATTCGCAAGCGCCTGCTCGATCACGAACAAATCCTGCTCGGCGGTGCCGGGCTGTTCGATGCGAGCGGCACGGTCAGCCGCGAGCAGTGGCGTCTCTATGTGCAGCGCCTGCAGCTGGCCGATCATTATCCCGGCATCCAGGGGGTCGGCTTCAGCCGCGCGATCCGCCCCGAGGAGCTGGAGGCGCACGAGCGTCGGGTGCAGCAAGAAGGGCTTGCCGAGTACGCCGTTCACCCGCCCGGACAGCGACCGCTGTACACCTCGATCGTCTACCTGGAACCGCTCACCGCACGCAATCGCGCCGCGCTGGGCTTCGACATGTATTCCGACCCGGCACGCCGCCAGGCCATGCAGCGCGCGGCCGAGCAAGGCCTGACGAGCATCACCGACAAGGTCACGCTGGTCCAGGAAACCCACGGCAAGACTCAGGCCGGTGTGTTGCTCTACGTGCCGGTCTATCAGCAGGGCATGCCGCTGGGCAGCCCGGAGCAGCGTATGCAGGCGCTCAAGGGCTTCGTCTACAGCCCTTATCGCGTCGGCAATCTGGTCAACGGCATCCTGCGCAACATGGACCTGCCGCTGCAGCTGAACATCTATGCGGGCCAGGGCGAGCAGCCCGAGAAGCGTATCTTCGCCTCCGACGAAGGCCGCACTCCGGCGCTCGGGCAATACAGCGAGCTGCAGCAGCTGCGGGCCTATGGCCAGGTGTGGACGCTGCGCATGACCAGCCTGCCGGAATTCGACGCACGCTTTCACGGCAACTGGGGCACGCTGGTGCTGCTCAGCATCGGCATGAGCCTGTTGCTGTTCTTTCTCACCGCCTCGCTGGCGCTGCGTCACCGCCGCGCCAAGGCGCTGGCCGAGCGCATGACGCAAACGATCCGGCGCAGCAAACACGACCTGCGGCTGAGCGAAGAGCGCCTTTCACTCGCCCTGAAGGGCAGCAATGACGGGCTCTGGGACCTCAATCTGGAAGCCGGCACGCTGTACGCTTCCGCACGCGCCTGGGAGATGCTCGGTTACCGTGCCGAGGAATTCCCCTGCGACCTGCGGCTGTGGGAGCGCTTCGTGGTTGCCGAAGACCTGCCCCACGAGCGTGCACGGCTGGCCAGGACGATGCTGTCGCAGATCGATCATTTCACCGACGAACTGCGCCTGCAGCACAAGAGCGGGCGCATCGTTCCGGTGCTGCTGCGTGGCTATATCCAGCGCGACGCCGATGGCCAGGCCCAGCGCATCACCGGCACCGTGATGGACCTGACCGAACGCAAACGCATCGAGCAACTGAAGAATGAGTTCGTCTCGACGGTCAGCCACGAGCTGCGTACGCCACTGACCTCGATCACCGGCGCGCTCGGCCTGATCAACGGCGGCGCACTCGGCAAGGCGCCTCCGGCCATGCAGCAGATGCTGGAGATCGCCTACCGTAACAGCGTGCGCCTCGGCCACCTGATCAACGATCTGCTGGACATGGAGAAGATCGCCGCCGGCAAGATGACCTTCGACCTGCGCGAACATCGCCTGCCGCAACTGCTCGAAGAAGCACTGACCAGCACTCAGGGCTTCGCCGAACAGCACGGGGTGCGCTGTACGCTCGAGCCGGTGCCGGACGTGCGCGTCTGGGTCGACGGCCTGCGCCTGCAGCAGGTGCTGAGCAACCTGCTTTCCAATGCCATCAAATTCACCCATCAGGGCGGCGAGGTCCGCGTGCATACCCGGCACGGCGACGGCCGTATCCGCGTCTGCGTAACCGACCAGGGCCCTGGCATCCCGGACAGCTTTCGCAGCCAGGTCTTCACCAAGTTCGCCCAGGCGGACTCTTCGGACAGCCGTACCAAGCCGGCACCGGGCTCGGCCTGGCGATTACCAAAGAGCTCGTCGAGCGCATGGGCGGCAGCGTCGGTTTCGACAGCGAGGAGGGCCGTGGCTCGACCTTCTGGTTCGAACTGCCGATTCAGCCGGCGATGGCCAGCGAATCGCCGGAGCAAGGTGATCGCCCGCGTCTGCTGGTTGTCGAGGATGAGCCGACACCGGCCGCCTGCTGCACCTGATGCTCAGCGAGGGGGGCTATGCGGTCGACCGCGTGCAGAGCCTGGAGCAGGCCCGCGAGTGCCTGGCCAAGGTTCGCTATCAGGCGATGACGCTCGATCTGCACCTGCCCGATGGCAGCGGCCGGCAGTTTCTCGAGGAGATCCGCGCCAACCCGGCGCTAACGGCCCTGCCGGTCGTGGTGATCTCGGCAGCGGCACAGGTCGAGGTGTCCGCTCCGGCCGCGCATCTGTTCTGGCTGCACAAGCCGATCAGCAGCGCGCAGCTGCTCGATACCCTGCAGGCCGCGATCGCCAGCGCCACGCCGGATTGAGCAACACGGCGCACGCCGAACCACGGAAACGAAAACGCGGAGCCTGCACAGGGCAGGCTCCGCGTTCTGGTCGTTGCCGCAATCTCAGGCCTGGATGCAGCCCTTGAGCTTGTTCATCGCGTTCTTTTCAAGCTGACGAATACGCTCGGCGGAGACGTTGTACTTGGCGGCCAGATCATGCAGCGTCGCCTTCTCCTCGCTCAGCCAGCGCTGCTGGAGGATGTCGCGGCTACGCTCGTCCAGGCCTTCCAGCGCTTCGTGCAGGCTGGCCGAAGAGCTGTCGCTCCAGTCGGCGTCCTCGAGCTGGCGCGCCGGGTCGTAGCGCTGGTCTTCGAGGTAGTGGGACGGCGACTGGTAGGCGCTGTCATCGTCCGCATCGTCCAGCGGGTCGAAGGCCATGTCGTGACCGCTGAGACGGCCTTCCATCTCGCGCACCTCGCGCGGTTCGACTCCCAGGCTGTCAGCGACGCGGTTGACCTCGTCATTGCTGAGCCAGGCCAGGCGCTTTTTCTGGCTGCGCAGGTTGAAGAACAGCTTGCGCTGCGCCTTGGTCGTGGCGACCTTGACGATGCGCCAGTTACGCAGGATGAATTCGTGGATCTCGGCCTTGATCCAGTGCACCGCGAAGGACACCAGACGCACGCCCATCTCGGGATTGAAGCGCTTGACCGCTTTCATCAGTCCGACGTTGCCTTCCTGGATCAGGTCGGCCTGGGCCAGCCCGTAGCCCGAGTAGCTGCGAGCGATGTGGACGACGAAGCGCAGGTGCGCAAGGACCATCTGCCGAGCGGCCTCGAGGTCCTGATGATAGAAGAGGCGCTCAGCCAGCTCGCGCTCCTGCTCGACGGTAAGCAGCGGCAGGCTGTTTACGGCCTGCACGTAGGCCTCGAGATTGGCTCCCGGGACCAGGGCGTGAACAGGTTGCAGAGAAGTTGTCATGCAGTTCCTCCAGATGTGAAGCTGCTGCAGTGTAGCACTGGGCTCTATGACTGCAAGGGCTGTGGATAAGTCCCCACAACCCCCGGAAAAAGGCCTTTCAAAACAGAAAATTAGCCTACCGCGGCGCCAGCTCGCTGAGGTGCCGCGCGACCGCCAGCCAGGCGCCGATGTAGCCCAGCAGCACGGCACCGACCACCAGCGACAGCGCGTCGCCGGCGGCACGCCGGCCAGGCCGAAATCGCTGCCGTAGAGCCCGGCGAGCCGCACCACCGCCTCGTTCAGCCAGCCCAGGCCGTAAGCCAGCAGGCCCCAGGCGATCAGCCGGCGCCCAGGCCGTAGATCGCCCCCATGTAGAGAAATGGTCGACGCACGTAACCATCGGTCCCACCGACGAGCTTGACCACCTCGATCTCGGTGCGGCGGTTCTCGATATGCAGGCGGATGGTATTGCCGATCACCAGCAGCAGCGTGGCCACCAACAACAGGGTCAGACCAAAGACGAAGCGGTCGCCGAGCTTGAGGATCGCCGTCAGCCGCTCGACCCAGAGCAGATCGAGCTGCGCCTGTTCGACGCCAGGCAGCTCGGCCAGGCTCTGGCGCAGGGCCTCGAGCTTTTCCTTGTCGATTTCCTTCGGCGTCACCAGCACCGAGCCGGGCAGCGGATTATCCGGCAGCTCCCTGAGCGCCTCGCCGATACCCGACAGCTGCTGGAATTCCTCGAGCGCGGCGTCACGACTGATCCACTGCGCCTCAGCCACGTCCGGCATCGCGGCGATCTCGTCGCGCAGGCGCTCGCCCGCGGCGGCGTCGACATCCAGCTTGAGGAACACCGAAATCTGCGCGGCGCGCTGCCAGGAGCCGCCCAGCCGCTCGACGTTGTCGAGCAGCAACGCCAGGCCCATCGGCAGGCTCAGCGCGACGGCCATGACCAGGCAGGTGAAAAAACTGCCGATCGGCTGCTTGAGCAGGCGCCCCAGGCTATCGACGAGGCTGGCGCGGTGGCTCTCCAGCCAGGCATGGAACAGCGTCTTGAAATCCGGCTCGTCGTGTTTCGCTTCGACTTTCTTGACCGAGCCACCGACACGCTCGGCCGTGCTCGGGTTGGCTTTGGTGTCGTTCTTGCGGGATGCGCTCATCGGCCGGCCTCCCCGTCGCCGATCAGGCGACCACGTTGCAGGGTCAGCATGCGGTGACGCATGCGCGCGATCAGGGCCAGGTCGTGGCTGGCGATCAGCACGGTGGTACCGAGACGGTTGATGTCCTCGAACACACCCATGATTTCCGCCGCCAGACGCGGATCGAGGTTACCGGTCGGTTCGTCGGCCAGCAGCAGCGCCGGCCGGTGCACCACCGCGCGGGCGATGCCGACGCGCTGTTGCTGGCCGGTGGAGAGATCCGCGGGAAACTGCAGCGCCTTGTCCTTGAGGCTGACGCGCTCGAGCGCGGTCATCACCCGCTGGCCGATCTCGCGCTTGTTCAGCCCGAGAATCTGCAGCGGCAGGGCGACGTTGTCGAACACCGTGCGATCGAACAGCAACTGATGATTCTGGAACACCACGCCGATCTGCCGGCGCAGAAAGGGGATCTGCGCGGTGGTGATGCGCGACAGATCCTGCCCGGCCAGCAGCAGCTTGCCGCTGGTCGGGCGCTCCATGGCCAGCAACAGACGCAGCAAGGTGCTCTTGCCCGCGCCGGAATGCCCGGTCACGAAAAGGAACTCGCCCCGCTGCACATGGAACGACAGCTCATGCAGCCCGACGTGGCCGTTGGGATAGCGCTTGCCGACCTGTTCGAAGCGGATCATCGCTCGTCCTGACCGAACAGAGCCTTGACGAAGGCATCGGCCTCGAAGGTGCGCAGGTCGTCGATCCCTTCACCGACGCCGATGTAGCGGATCGGCGTGCCGAACTGCTTGGCCAGCGCGAAGATCACGCCGCCCTTGGCCGTGCCGTCGAGCTTGGTCAGGGCGATGCCACTGAGCTCGACCGCCTGGTTGAACTGGCGGGTCTGGTTGATCGCGTTTTGCCCGGTGCCGGCATCGAGCACCAGCAGCACTTCATGGGGCGCGGTCTCGTCCAGCTTGCCGATCACCCGGCGCACCTTCTTCAGCTCCTCCATGAGGTTGTCCTTGGTATGCAGACGACCGGCGGTATCGGCGATCAGCACGTCGATGCCGCGCGCCTTGGCCGCCTGCACCGCATCGAAGATGACCGAGGCGGAATCGGCGCCGGTATGCTGGGCAATCACCGGAATACGGTTGCGCTCGCCCCAGACCTGCAGCTGCTCGACTGCCGCGGCGCGGAAGGTATCGCCGGCGGCGAGCATGACTTTCTTGCCTTCGTTCTGCAGCTTCTTGGCAAGCTTGCCGATGGTGGTGGTCTTGCCGACGCCGTTCACCCCGACCACGAGGATCACGTAGGGCTGCTTGGCGCCATCGACGACCAGCGGCTGCTCGACCGGGCGCAGCAGCCCGGCCAGTTCTTCCTGCAGCGCGCGATACAGCGCACCGCTGTCGGCCAGCTCCTTGCGCGAGACCCGGCGGGTCAGGTTCTGCATGATCGCGCCAGTTGCCTCGACGCCGACGTCGGCGGTCAGCAGGCGTGTTTCCAGCTCTTCGAGCAGGTCGTCATCGATCGCCTTCTTGCCAAGGAACAGACTGGCCATGCCCTCGCCGATGCTGGCGCTGGTCTTGGACAGGCCCTGGCGCAAACGGGCGAAGAAGCCCAGTCGGGTCGGCGCAGCGGGTTCCGGTGCTGCAGCGGTCGGCTGCGTGGGCTCGGCACTCGGTACAGGCTCGGGCTCGGGGAGCTGCACCGAAGGCGGCTCGACCGGCTCAGGGGCGGGCTCATGCACCGGCGCTTCGTGCGCCTCGGCCAGTTGCTCGCGCTCCGTTTGCTCGGCTTCGCGGTCGGGCTCATCGGCCAGTGGCTGGCTCTCTTCCGGCGGTTCGGTCGCCGGCGGCTCGGCGGCAGGCGTCTGCGGCTTCTTGCGCAACCAGCCGAACAGCCCTTTCTTTTCGCCGGCCTCGGCCGGCGTCTTCTTGTCGTCGTTTGAACCAAACATGCAGACGGTATTCTCAAGGGGGCGTTACGCCGGCAGCCACGCCGCCGGCCGGACGGGGGCTTATCCTAGCACCTACCCGAGCGCCTGCGCCAAAGGCGCCCGAGCCGCGACAGGCCGCCGCGGCAGGCCGCTTCGACCAGCGGCTTTGCCTGGTCGGCGCAGCTCAGTACCATGGCCGCGTGCTGGCGTCGGCACACGGTCTACGCCATCGAATCCGGAATCTTCTGCATGTTCCCGACATTCCGCCGCGCTGCGGCCCTGCTGCTCATCGCGCTGCATCTTCCGCTGGCTTCGGCCGCGGACAGCCAGCCCACTCACGAATTCTTCCTCGACAATGGTCTGAAGGTCATCGTGCGCGAAGACCACCGCGCACCGGTCGTCGTCTCCCAGCTCTGGTACAAGGTCGGCTCGAGTTACGAGAGCGCCGGGCTGACCGGCCTGTCCCACGTGGTCGAGCACATGATGTTCAAGGGCAGCGCCAAGCTGGGCCCGGGCGAGGCTTCGCGCATCCTGCGCGAGCTGGGTGCCGAGGAAAACGCCTTTACCAGCAACGACTACACCGCCTACTACCAGGTGCTGGCCCGCGACCGCCTGCCGGTCGCCTTCGAGCTGGAGGCCGACCGCCTGGCCAGCCTGCGCCTGCCACCGGAGGAGTTCGAGCGCGAGATCGAAGTGATCAAGGAAGAACGGCGCCTGCGCACCGATGACAAACCCAGCGCGCTGGCCTTCGAGCGCTTCAAGACGATCGCCTACCCCTCCAGTGGCTACCGCAACCCGACGATCGGCTGGATGAGCGACCTGCAGCGCATGACCGTCGACGACCTGCGCACCTGGTACGAGAAATGGTACGCACCGAACAACGCCACCCTCGTGGTGGTTGGCGATGTGACCGCTGACGAGGTCAGGACCCTGGCCGAGCGCCATTTCGGCCCGGTGGCCCGCCGCGAGATTCCCACCGCCAAGGCTCCGCTGGAGCTTGACGAGCCCGGCGAGCGGCGCCTGACGCTGCATCTGCGCACGCAGCTGCCGAGCCTGCTGATGGCCTTCAACGTGCCCAGCCTGTCCACCGCGGAAAACCGCGGCAGGTGCATGCACTGCGCCTGATCGCCGCCCTGCTCGACGGCGGCTACAGTGCGCGCCTGGCCGAAACCCTCGAGCGCGGCGAGGAGCTGGTGACCAGCGCCTCGGCCTGGTACGACGCCTATACCCGCGGCGACAGCCTGTTCGTGCTCAGCGCCACGCCCAACCTGCAGAAGGGCCACGATCTCGAGGCGGCCGAAGCCGGACTCTGGCGCCAGCTCGAGCGCCTGCAGCAGACGCCGCCGAGCCCCGATGAGCTCGAACGGGTGCGCGCGCAGGTCATCGCCGGCCTGGTCTACGAGCGCGATTCGATCACCCAACAGGCCACCACCATCGGCCAGCTGGAAACCGTTGGCCTGTCCTGGCGGCTGATGGACGACGAGCTCGCCGCACTCGAGGCGGTGACGCCGCAGGACATCCAGCAGGCGGCGCGCCACTATTTCACCCGCTCGCGAATGAGCGTTGCCCACGTATTGCCGGAACAAGGCCCCGAGCAGAAGGAAAGCCAAGATGAATAAGCCAAGCCTGTGGCCGCGCGGCGCCATCGCCCTGCTGCTGGCAGCCTGTCTCGGCCTGTCCGCCTGTGACCAGGCGACCGGCACGAACGCACCGCTGGCGGTCGCTCAGCCCGCCGAATCGGCCAGCACGCCCACCGCGCCGGTCAAAGAGGCGGAAGACGCCAGCAAGGCCGTCGACGCGGCCGAGCCTCGCCTGGAAACGCTCGAGCAACTGAGCGACAAGCCCCTGGCGCGGCGGCATCTGGACATCCAGACCTGGCGGACCGCCGAAGGCGCCAAGGTGCTCTTCGTGCGCGCGCCCGAGCTACCGATGTTCGACATGCGCCTGACCTTCGCCGCCGGCAGCGCGCAGGACGAAGGCACGCCTGGCCTGGCGCTGCTGACCAACGCGATGCTCAACGAAGGGATCGAAGGCAAGGACGTCAGCGCCATTGCCCGCGGTTTCGAGGATCTGGGCGCCGACTTCAGCAACGGTGCCTACCGTGACATGGGTGTCGTCGGGCTGCGCAGCCTGAGCGCGCCGGACAAGCGCGACGCCGCGCTGGCACTGTTCAGCCAGGTGGTCGGCAAGCCGACCTTTCCGGAGGATTCGCTGCAACGGATCAAGAACCAGCTGCTGGCCGGCTTCGAACTGCAGAAGCAGAACCCCGGCAAGCTGGCCAGCCTGGAGCTGTTCGCCCAGCTCTATGGCGACCATCCCTACGGCCACCCCAGCGAAGGCACCGCCGGATCGATCCCGGCGATCAGCACCGAGCAGCTGCGCGCCTTTCACCAGCGCGCCTACGCCGCCGGCAACCTGGTGATCGCGCTGGTCGGCGATCTAAGCCGGGAGCAG
>LZQO01000099.1_pt1 | contig 15896 bp, 23 predicted proteins | sample 768571 | NCBI WGS metagenome assembly LZQO01 (sample SAMN05207081, study PRJNA324507) | oil field metagenome | isolation source: sample BH-FW-10 from oil reservoir | place: India: Bombay High | collected 2015-12-01
GGCGAGCGAATCAGTCATGGACTGCAGCATCAGAGCGGTACCTTTCTCGTGTTGCCAGCGATGATCCGGCGGGCCGCGGCGGAGAGTGTCCGATTCACGGCTTCGGTCCCGGCCGCCTCGATACGCGCGTTGGCGGAATACTCGTCTTCTCCGCCGACTGCGTTGTAGAAGTAGAACTTGAACTCAGGCCGCCGGCCGGACACCAGGTCTTCCAGGACCTCTTTAAGCTCTCGCTCGCGGACGAATCGCACGGTGGTCGGCAGGTTGATCCCGCCGTCACGCCGGTAGCCGACAGGGGGGACTGGAGCCCTCCCGCCTTTGGTGCCGCGCAAGTCTCGCACCTTGCCAAGTTTGCGCTGCCATGGGCGGCTCTTCCCCTCTCCGGCAAGCATCCAGTGCGCCGCCGCGTTGGACGAGTCGTGTTTCGTTGCCTTTACCGCGGCTTCCAGGCCTTCTAGTAGCGCTGAGCGGATAGCTCTGTTGAACAACTTCCCAACAAAATCGGCCATTTGGTTAGCCTGGGCGGTGAACTTCTTGCTGCCGGCCATCACTGGCACCTCAAAATGTACTGCCGCTCGCCGGGTTGCGTTGACACCTGGCGGATAACGCGACGTCGGCCATCGATCTCGAGGGCCATCGTCGACGGGGCCGGTTTGAAACCTATGTGCTTGCTGTCGATCACCACCTCGAAGTAGTTCTCCGAGTCGGTGGCCCACAGGGCAAAGTCGCGGTATTTGGTGAGCACGCCGGTGACGTTGTAGGCCGTGCTGGTCGCGTCGTATGCGTGGGTTGCCCTGTTGTAGGCCTTGCCTCCCTCCACATGCAGGACGAAGTTCAGCCGGTGGTCAGGCTCCTCGTCTACTCGCAGGCCCGCCAGCCCACTATCCGGAAACGTGTCTACGACGCGGTAGCGCTTTCCGTGAAGCTCGAGAAAATCCCACTCTTCGCACCGGATATGCGCCGGAAGGAAGGCGAAGAAATTCTCCACCTTGACTTCATAGGTGTCCGCCTCGTTGGCGCTTGTGCGGAACTCCAGGTCGACGAACGCCCTGGCTACCTGCTGCTCCACCAGCCAGCCTGGGTTGTCTGCCGGGCCCGCCGGAGACTTACGGTAAATGGTGGCCAGCCCGGCGCTTCCGTTCGGTTCGTCGGTGGCCAGGTGGCACACCGTCAGGTCAACGTATGGCTGGCCGTCAAGCGCATCCGATCGGGTCTGGCCAAGCAGGTAAACCTGACCAGTGCCAGGGTGCCGGAACGTACGGCTAGCCGGAAAGGTGGTGCCGAACTCGGTGTAGAGCATCCGCCGGCGTAGTGGCTTGTTGAAGTTCGACAGGAACCGGTCGGTCAGATCAATGCGGCCGATGAACCCAGGGACGAACGATTCAGTGGTCTCGTCCCAGGCCTCCATTGGCTCGGTGATCTTCCTCGCTGCGATCTTGTTAAGAAACATCGCTGCGGGCCTCGGTGACTGGGTCACGCGCAGGGGTTACGCGAGAGATCACGGTCATTACTGCAGCTGACTGCTGAGAGCCGAGGACCTCGAGCAGCTGTTCCCGGAAGCCTGCAGCCTTGGCCAGCATCGATTTCTGCAACCAGAGGAAGCCCTCTTGGTCGCTGCGCTGGCCCTCGTTGGATCCGTCCGTGCTCTTGGTCAGCACGAACACAGGCGCCGTGGCAGCTACCGCCGCGGCGCAGAAATACTTGGCGAACAGGCGGAGCAGTCGGTACCTCTTCACATCCTCGACTGCTGCCGGCTCTGCCTGGCCTGCCGTGATCATGGCCTGCCAATCGCCTGCCCACCCGTCCAGCTCAACCGCCAGGTCGTCGTCCAGTCCGTACGACGCCAGGGTTTCGTCAGGCAGGTCTGCCTGTGACACCGTCAGGACTCCGCGGATCTGGTCGAACGTGGTCAGGCTGAACAGGGGCATGTCAGACTCGCTTCAGCAGGCGGGCTTTGAGCTGGTTAGCCAGCCAGCCGTCGTTCAGCAGTGCCTTCTCGGCCTTCGGGCCGATGGACAAGCCGGACGAGTGTTGGTACAGGGTCGAGTGGGTCAGGTTGACCACCTTGACCAGTGCCTGGGCAGGCCCTTCCTTCACTTCCGGCTCCGGCGCGGGCGCGGGCTCTTCCTTCACTTCCGGCTCCGGCGTGGGCTCTTCCTTCACTTCCGGCTCCGGCGTGGGCGCGGGCTCTTCCTTCACTTCCGGCTCCGGCGTGGGATCTTCCTTCACCGCTGCGGCTTTTGCCTCGGCGTCCAGGGCTGCTTCCGCCTTGGCCAGCTCAGCCGCTTCATTCTTCTTCAAAGCCATAACTGCTCTCCTGTAGAGGGGCCGGCATGGCCGGCCCCTGCTCCATTACGCCTCGAGGCTGACCACCGACCAGGCCTCGTCGTAGAGACGGGTAGACATCTCGCCGAAGTCGACGCGGAAGCCGGTCGCCTTGCGCATCACGTACTCTTCGATCGCGTCGTAGGAAGCCGACACGTTGACGAAGCGCTGGATGGCGTAGCGCGGGTCCAGGCCTACCAGGTGCGCGGCGCCGAACACGTCAGCGTCTACCGGCACGATGCGCGGCTGGGTGATACCCAGGTTCAGGCCGCCCCACGGTGCGACGATCTTGGACGAGTCGGTACCGGTGACCTTCGGCAGCAGGGCGTCATCGATGTCGATGGCGGTGTCGATGTCGGTCAGCACCTGGCTCAGGTTGCAGACCTTCTGCTTGCTGTGCAGCCACTTGATGAAGGCTCGCTTGGTGATCACACCGTTGGTGGTGATCGAGCTGTCGAACTCGCTGATCTTGGTCACCGGCAGGGCGCTGATGCCGGCATCTACGTCTCCTTGGACCATGGACTTCAACTGCTCCATGGCGCGGCGGATGCGATCGCCGCGGGACTGCGCTTCCATCACCGTACGAACCAGGTCGATAGTGGTGGCGGCCATGGCCTCGTCGGAGATCATCAGACCAATGGAGTTGGTCGGGATGCGGTACGACTTGTCGCCGGTGGTGATGGAGATCATGGTCTCCGGCTCCGCCAGCTGAGCGATACGGCCGCTGCGGCTGCCTTCCGGCGCAGTGGTGTCGATGATCGGCTGGTCGGCCTTGGTGCCGTTGATGTTGCGGCTGACACCGATCAGGCTTTCCCAGATAGCCAGGATGTCGCTGCCGTCGTCACGCAGGGCATCGGCCTGCATGGTTTCCAGGATCAGCTGCGGGTACAGCAGGCGGGCGCCCAGGCTGTTGTCGCTGCCATCGGGGCGGCGGAAGCCGTCGGCCAGCTGGGCCTTGGCGATGTCCTGCAGGGTCATTGCCGGCATGCCGAACTTCTGGCCGTCCAGCAGGCCGGAGTTGGCGTACATCTGGTCGAGCGGGTCGCCCATGCTGCGGTCCCAGTCCGGGGCCAGGTGCTTGGCGTACTGGCGGAGGGTCATGCCCTTCTCAGCCGCGTGCTTGTATGCCTCGACGGTGACGTCGACGGACTTCAGGACCTTATTGCCCTTCTCATCCTTGGCCCAGTATTCGAGTTTGAATGGTTTCATGCGAATTTTCCCGTATTTGCGGTGATCTCGGACCTGTATTTACAGGTCCGATTGCCAAGGTTTAGAGCAGTTCGAGGACGACAGTGGTGCCGGCCAGGCCGGTGCCTTTGACGTTCATCACCCGGTACTTGTGGGTGGCCGGGGTGCCGGTCTTGACCTGCGGCTTGCCAGCTGTGCCGACTGCCAGTTGGTCATCGGCGACCACCAGGTCGCCCACAGCCATCGGCGTTGCGCCCTGGCCAGCACCCACTTGAGCCTCGACCCGGAAGCCGCGATTCCCGCGCGCCACACCGCCGAAGGAGAAGCCGCCGGAGGTAGCCGCCTCGACACTGTCGATGAACCCTTCGATCTCGTCGCCGGCCACGCACAGGACGTGGTTGCCGACCGGACCCATCTTGACCGCTTTGCGCTTGTCCTTGTCGGTGTACTTGGTGGCGGCATCGGGGCCGAGTTTGGTGGAGATGACGTTCAGTCGCTCGGGACTGTGAGTCAGCACATTGAATTCGAAATCAGCCATGGCTGGCCTCCTCAGTGACGGAACGACGTGTTGGCCGCAGGACGGGTGTTGTCCTCGGTCGGGGTAGTGGTCTGCTGACCAGTTTTGAAGCGCTTGGCCATGTCACCCTGCAGCTCATTGAACTGGGCGACGACCTCGGCAGCGGTGCTCTTGGCCTCGCGCGGGCGTTGTAGCGCGACCTGCAGGTTGCCGACGGCCACCTGGGCGACTGTCAGCAGCGAAGCCATCTGGGCTTCACGGCATGCCAGCTCCTGCTGCAGGGTGGCGTTGTCGGCTTCTGCCGCTTCCAGCTTGGCTTCCAGTCGGCCGATCTCTTTCATCAGCGCCATGGTGTCAGTGCTGGCCTCTGCGGCAGGCTTTTCAGGCTCTCCGGCCTCCGGCTCGTCGCCGCCCTTGCCGCTGCCTTCGTTGGCCTCGGGCTCAGGGGTTTCGAGGCTGGCCTCGTAGTGTTTCAGCTCTTCCGCGGTCAGGACCGTTTTCGGGTCGGCGCCGGCCGCAATCTGAGCCAGTTTTTCAGCAGAGATGTTCATCTCGAATCTCCGGGGGTCACTGGTGGTGGTTGTGGAAGCGGCGCTTCCGATGAGATCGGCCAGGGTGGTAACCCGGTCGATCAGTCCTACCGCAAGCGCTTCTTCAGCGAAGAAGGTCTTGCCCTCTGCCCAACGATCGCGCTCGCTCATCATCAGGTTTCGGTTGCGGGATACGTGCTCGAGGAAGAACTTGTTGGTCTTTTCGAGGTTGTCTTGGAGGTAGGCCTTGGCCTTGTCGTCGAGATCTTCATACGGCAGGCCCAGTGCCTTGAACTCGCCGGCCCGGAAGACGTGGTACTCGATGCCTTCCTTTTCGGCTGCCTTGACGTAGGTGGTCAGCACCATGAGTGTGCCGATCGAGCCGACCTCGGCCATGCGAGAGGCCGTGACCTGGCGTGCAGTGGAAGCCATCCAGTAGCCTGCAGAGAAGGCATGCGAGTCGGTATGGGCGTAGACCGGCTTGCGTTTGTCGGCGCGCCGCATTGCGTCGGACATGATGTCCAGGCCGCGGACCACGCCGCCGCCGGTGGCAAAGTCCATGAGAATTTCATCGATGCCCTCCTCGTCCAGGGCGATCTGCAGGGCGTCGGCTATGGCCTCGTAGCTGGCCACGTAACCTGCCATCCAGGCGTGCCACCACTGGTGGGTGTTGGTCAGCGAGCCGTGCACCTTGACGATTGCCATGTTGCCGACACGGTCGAGCAGGTACAGGCCTTTGCGGTCGCTGTAGACGTTGAAGTTCTTGTCCCGGGTGGGGTGGCCGTCTTCGTCTTCGTCGTAGGCGACCTTCTCCGGCGGCTTGCCGGCGTACATAGCCTCGAAGCGATCGAGCTCAGCCAGCGCCTCTTCGGTGCCCAGCCAGGTGCGGAACTTCATATCGTCTCCTTGGAAACGCTTTCACCAAACCCAACAGGGGTCAGGCCGTCGTACTCTTCACGGGTCACTGGTCGTCCCCTCCGGATTTGCTTGGCGTGCCAGGGTTTAGGGCGCGCCCGGTTGAACTTTCACGCTCGCCCTCGCCGGTCGGCGCGGATTTGCCGTAGAAGCCGGTGCCGGCCAGCAGGCTGGCCAGCCCCTGCGGACGCACACCCAGTTGGTAGCAAGCCTCGGCGTCGTTGATCAGCCCGTGACTGAGCAGCTCCAGGACCCGCTTCTGCTTGGTACCTTTGTAGGCCTCGAGCTCCTCCTCCGGACGCAGGTTGACCGGCATGAACTCGAAGTAGACGTGCCCCTCGATACCAAGCAGTCGTACCGCCAGGGTCAACGCGCGGCTCATGACCTCTTCGACTGGCGGCCGGGCGGCCTCTACCACCTTCAGGTAGATGAGGGTCTCGGCGTTGGATAGCGCCTGGCTGCCGCCGGCCCGCAGGCCGCTGACGGACGCCGGGGTCTTCAGCGATGCGCCGAGCAGGTTGCCGAGGGTGGTCAGCATCGGGCTGTAGTCAGCCTTGCTGCCGCCGGTGTCCTTGACCTCGTACTCGACCGAGTCGTAGGCGACCAGAGCGTCTTCTGGCTCCAGTCCTTCTAAGGCTTCCTCGACCTGCTGCCGAACCTCGTTGAAGAACTGGTTGCGCTTGGCTGGGTCGTTCTTGATTTGGTCCGGCGCGGAGGCCAGCACCTTCTCGCTAAGCAGCTTCGCCACCAGGCGGCTATGCCCGGTGCGGTTCACTGCGCGGTTGGTGTCTTCCAGAAACTCGTTGAAGTTGATCGTGTGAGTCAGGCCTGGGCGGAGCAGGCTCACCGCATAGGCCTCGTCGGCATTGCGGTTGTGTTCGGCGATGAAGACGGTTGGCAGGTTGAGGCCGATCTCACCGCTATCCTGCGTCGGGTAACGCCCGCCCTTGCCGTCTGCCTCCCAGGCGATCGTCGAGTAGCCGATCGGAACCAGGCGCTCAGGACCGAATGCCTTGTCCAGGACAAGCTCCACTCCGCAACCGCCTGTGCCTACCACGTCGATCTGGAGGGTTGTCAGCAGCGACTGCAGGCCGGGCTTGTCGTTGAAGCCTTGGCTGTAGTCATGCAGGGTGCTAAGGCGATCGAGCAGCGAGTAGGCGGTGCCCATCACCGCCAGGTCCATGGCCCCTTCAGCGTTGTAGCAGGCCAGTCGGTAGCCGCTGTTGGCGGCCAGCGCCACCATGCTGTTGGCAGCCGAGCTGAACAGGCCGTCCTCTCGCATGAGGACCCTGATGATCTCGTTGACGTTGGACCGGTCGCGGATGTTCTTGATCGCGTTCGCAACGTAGGTGTTGAGCTCGTTGCGGATCGACTGCCCTTTATCGAAGTCGGAACCGGGGCGCTTGGCGCGAGCCTTGCCGGCGAGATTGCGCTTAGGCAGAACGACGCTCGCTCCGGCTGCTGCGGAGCGGTTGGTGTTCTTTCCTGGTTGGGATCTCGCCATTAACTGTATTTACAGGTTTACGGTTTGAGGCGGATTATTGGGTATGCAACCCATTGGCGCAATAGGGTATTTTCACCGGCAGGTTGCGAATCATGGCTCATCGCCGCTACGCTTCCGTAATCACAGGAAGAACGCGCATTCCATGGTCAGAATATTTTTCGCAGCAGTGTTGGTTTCGGCACTGGTAGGTTGTCAGGCCGGGCCAGACGCGAGGCTGAAAGAGGCCGCCAGGCAGACCGATTTCATCGGCAACCCTAGCAGCGTGCAGTTCAGGAACGTCGCCGACGGTGCGCCTGGTGTGCTCTGCGGGGAGATGAAGTACGAACTGGCGAACGGCATCTGGAGCGAGTGGACACCGTTCATTCACCAGTTAAAGGCGCTGGAGGTGCGCAGGCCCTACAGCGGAGAAGTCGTCGACGAACTGAACGAGAAGCTCTGCGGCAAGCGCTGAGCTTCACCACCCTGTCCTGGTCGACGGCTTAGCGCCGGCGTTACTGCCTAGCTTCACCTTCCCCACGCTCGGCGGCGCCGAGATGACCGCCGACAGCCCGAGGTCTTCCACCAGCAGCGCTGCGACGTTGGCATAGTTCAGTGCGTGCACCCAGTGGTCCGTGTCATCTGTCTTGATGAACCGCTCGACCATCTCCCCGTCAGGCCCCTTGGCGCGGATTTTCTTGGTGGTCTTGAGGTGCTCGAAGATCTCTTTGGTGATCTCCTCGCGCATCGGGTAGTGAATCTCCCCTGCGTTGTGCTTGTTCAACAACAGCGAAAGCGTCTTCGTGCGGTCGGCATTGACGACCATACCGTCAGCTTTCTCGTCGATCGGGAGGATTCCGCTGACTTTGTTCACATAGACCACCGCCCTGATGCCGAGCCTGGCGCCCACCAGGCTGTTGACCAGGGTGATGTCTGGGCCGGCGTCGATGCACAGCATGGCCATGCGGAAGTAGTCGTAGCGCTCAAGCACCTGGCCGGTGGCAGGGTTCTCCCTAGTGTTGCGGATCTTCTCGGCCCACACGACGTGCCAGTGGCGGCCTACCTTCGCCTTGACGACGAAGTGGCACGTCTTGCCGACGTCCATCCCGCCGATGGTCTGGCAGGTCACAGCCCATTGGCCAAATATCCACAGATCGACGTCGCTCACCCGCTTGCGGTGCTCGTCGGTGACCGTGAAGTTGTTTTCCGCGTCGCTGTACGGCAGGCCTATGACGAAGTTGTAGAAGTCGCTGCGCAGTGGGTAATCGCCCATCTGCTTGATGATAGCCGGCGGCGTGTTGTACTTCGGAACGTCCCACGGGAACACCTGGTAGCTGTGGTCCCATACGTCTGGCCGCTTTGCCACCCACTGCCGGCGCTCTGGGTCGAGCAGGGCCTGCTGCAGGTCTTTGCCGCAGCAGGGGCACTTGATGTAGCGTCCTGGATCCGGAAGCGCCTGTCATTGACGTCATCCTTCGTGAACCTGACGATGCTGTCGTCGAAGCCCGGGACGATGAAGTCGTGGTCGAAGTCGGGTAGCACCCACTGCCGGCAGCCGAGGCATTTGACCATGTAGTGCAACTGGTTTCCTGCCAGGAATCCCTTGTTTACCCCGTACTCGTCGACGGTTGGCGTCGAGAAGCGCATCCGCATGCCGCGGTTGCCCATCTCGTCGACCATGCTGGCGTGGCGCAGTCGGGAGTTCAGCTTCCCGAGAACGACCTCATTGGAGAAGTCGACCTCGTCACTGATCACTACCTCGGCAGGAACGGAAATAGCGCTGTTGGCGCCGAATGAGCCGGTGATGTACAGCGTGCAGGTGCCGATCTTCTTCTGGCTCGCGCTGTTGCTCGCCTTGTGCACCAACCCGCTATAGAAATCTGAGCTGTCGATCGCAGTGTCGAAGCGGTCCTTGGAGAACGGCATCGCCATGTCGCGGGTCGGCAGGGTGAAGATGATCCGAATGTGCTTCATGGTGGCGCCCATGGCGATGGTCTTCTGAACCATCACCTCAGAGAGGCCAACCTGGGAGCACTTCTGGACGTCTATTCGGGCCCGAGTGTCTTTGATGATCTCCTGCTGGAACTCGTGGTCCTTGAAGGAGTACGGCTTCCCGTTGACGCGGCCGTACTTGAGCACGACCTTGTCCAACTCGCGCAGCCCCTCCTCGCGGTTGAGCTGCATCCTGAGTCTACTAGACGCGGAAGCCGACATCTTTCCCCCTTAGCTGCTTACGACTGCGGCTTCCTGGGCCGGTACCAGGCTCACGGGCAGGTACAGGTCGAAGCTCTGTTCGAGGGAGTCGATCGCCAGTAACGCCATCCTGGCGCCTGCGTTCGCAATGAGGTCAACCAATCGGCTGCCAGTGTCCGCGGTCCAAGTCCCTTCGGCGGATACGCGGATCGGCAAGAAGCCGAACATCAGGTATTTGTCCATGGTGTTGCTCTTTCCTGTTGTGAAATCAGATCTTTTGCACTCAAGCTCGCCTTGTGATGTCTTTTTGACATTATGGTTATCGGCGGTGGCGAATGATGCTCTGAGGCCTGTCGTTTGTCACACAGCCAAATGTCCAGTTTTCAGGCACATGTGGCTAGCGCCCTCACTCCTTGCCTGTAAATACGGCGAAAACTGGGCATTAAGCCTTTCGTCGGCTCAGCTTCCCTCCCCTGTCTCAATCCTCTCCAGCTCCTCAAGCAGGGCCTCCTGCTGCTTGCGGGTCAGGTGCGTCTCCATCACCCGCCGCAGAGCCTCCTCCTGCCTCTGGATTCGGTCGATCGTGTAGATCTTGGGGAGGTCGCGGACCATCACCTGGGTCACCTTCAGCGACAGGTTCATGGCGTCTTTCAGGGGGATGTCGTAATCCTCGGCGGTATTCGTCACCGTGCCGTCAGGGTTGACAATTCGTCGCAGCACCGTGTCCACGAGCTGGATCTGCTGCTTGAACGTCATCAGCACCGATGCTTCGAGTCCAGCGATCTTGGCGACCAGGTCCCTGCGCGCTGCCGGGCTCATGGCGTCGACGATCGCTTGCTGGACGTCGAGCGGCAGCAGGTCCTGTCTGAGGGCCCCGATGACGTCCTGGACAGCTGCCCGGAGTCCTGGGTCGTTCGACATGTCGTCAGGCTGGCCGTACGTGGTCAGGTCGGCGTGCGGATTGACCTGACGCCGGCGGCCGGGCTCGTCGTCGATGTCGTGGCGGTTCAGCACGTGACTACTCCAGTAGCTGCAGTCATTGGTCAGCGTCCTCTCCGCTCGACATGTGGAAGGCGCTCTCGAGCTCGCGGAGCGCCTTCTGCATCAGGATCGCGGCTGCTGTGCCGGCGGCGCCGACACAGAGCAACAAGGCCAAGACCGCCACTTACGCCTCGGCCCGTACCTGGTCGGGGTTCGCGCTGTAGGTCAGCACCGTGCGAGCTGGGACGTTGATCGGATTGCTCACGATGCCGGGGTTGATCGTACGGGCCTTGTACTGGCGAGCCCGGAACTTGCCGAAGCCGCGGAGCGTGAGGTGGCCTTTATCGAAGGTCAGGTGGCTGATCCCTTCCAGGGTGGCTTCCACGGCTTGCTTGGCAGCTGCTTTGGTCAGGCCTGTGCGGGCGGCGACGTGGGAGATGAGGTCTTTCTTGGTGGCGTAGGTCATGGTCGTTGTCCTGTTCTTCTTGGGTTCAGGTCTCGGCGAAGTCCGATTGTTGGCTTCGGGCGTGGCCGACGTCCTCGGCACACCATGAAGCTGTAAACCTGTATTTGCAGGAGTGCAGGTTATGGCCCACTTCCTGGGTTGTAAAGGGATTTCCTGGTGAAATTATGGCGAAATTGGCGGTTTTGGGGCTATAAAAGTATAAATAGCTAAGAAAAATGCAAAATTTTTGCGCGCGGAGGTAGGCGGGCTGTGGTACCTCCTATAACGAAAAAAGAGGGGCGGGGGGTTCTCTTATGCTTTTATATTCTTATATTTTCTGCGCTTGTCGCTTGCTTCTATTGTTTTGCCTGCCTATAGTTCGTCCCGTGATCAGGCAATTACTGATGGTCACCGAGGCAAGCTCCACCGCCTCGCTTGGCTCGCCTTGCGCCTGCCTTGACCGCTCTTTAAACCCGCTAGCTTGCCGCTCCGACCGAGCGGCTTTGATTGAGTCACGACGGCGCAGCTTGCGCCGTTGCGGATAGCCTCGCCAATTGTCTGACAATGGCTGGCGCTACCATTACTGGATGAACACCCGGCGACACTGGCGCCGAGTGCCGATAGTGGAACCAAAGCGCAAGAGGCGACACGCCAGACGATCAAAGCCTCGGCGAGCATGGCGCACCCCGCTTTGCAGCCTACGGGCATGCAGGGCGAAGCCATGCCCGACGATCGGCCTGCAGTTTGCGCCTCCGATTGGTTATCGGATGATTGCAGGGTTTACGACGGCTCGCACTGCAATGGGCGGCCTGTATATACATGTATGTATTTATACAGCCCGCCGGATCATTAAAAACTCAACGCTCCGACCATCGATCTGCGCCCCTACTGCGCCCCGCGTGTCGTTCGCCTGCTATCCGCCGCCAGTGTCGGCGATAGCGCCAAAGCCGAACGATGCCAGCGCCACAAACGGGTCCTATCGACCGGAGCAAGGAAACGAACCCAGCGGCTGCGATGGCAGCCGCTGGAATAGTACCTTCGACAATGCGCCGGACTGGCCGACGCATTGCAGAAAGTATTAAGAACAGAGGAATTCATCATGTCGAAAATCACCGTCACCATTCGCGGCAAAGTAATAACTGCCCAGCAGATCGCAGCTTTCGGCAAGGGCCTCGCCGCTCAATCTGGCGTTATCACTACCTGGGCGAATTACTGCGCGATTCACGCCGTAGTTCATCACAACATTGAGCCGCTGAATGCCATGCTGCAAAATGGCGCGTTTCGCCTGACCACTGGCAAACTGTCGAAACTCGGCGGCGAAGTGGTCTCGTATATCAAAGCGCACGCGCCGCAAGTCCAGCTCGACGCCAAAACCGGCCGTTATATAGTCGCCCGGATGAAGGCTGATAATCCGCGCTTCAAAAAGTTCGTCAATCCGGATAACCTCGACGCCGACGGCAAACCCGCCATTGTCGAGGCAGGCGACTTCGCCCTGACCTTCGACCAATGGCGCACGCTAGAAAAAGCCGCAAAAAAGCCAAACTCGGCTCCACTGAAGGTTCAACCGTCGCTAATCAATTGACCAAAGCGCTCGAGGCGATCAATTCGAAGGCTTTTTCTGCTACGGCAGAAGAGGCCCGCGAACTGGCCAAGCAACTTTCCGACTTGTTCGTCACGGTCGACTTTGTGGCCAGCCAACTGGCGAGCAAAGTCGAGCCGATCGACGACGATAAAGCGGCCGAATTGCTGAAGTCCGGTCAGGCTGGCAAGTCGAAGCGCGCCGGTGGCAAAGTGGCCGCTGTTTGACGGGATAAATCCGCCCATTAACTTGTAAATACAGCCTGCCGGGAGAAATCCCGGCAGGCTTTTTCTTTTTCGCGCGCGCGTGTACGCACATACGCGCCCCGCCGCGCGCCCTGGAGAAAGCCGCCGAAAGGCCGCTGAAAAAGTCCTGAAAAGTCCTGAAAAGTACCGGAAAATCGGCAATAGCACCGAAATCAGGCCGGCACTCACAACCTATAGGTGACGGGAATCTCACCGCCAGAACCGGCTCACACCAGAAGGAATCACGCCATGCAACCGAACCGCCAAGACACCGACCTGCCGCTGCCAAACATCTACTTTGTCAGCGTCACCCACGCCCTGACCGGCCAAACCCACCACATGTACATTCCGGCCGACTTCAACGGCGCGGCGTTCAAGAAGGCCCAGAACCTCTGCGCCGATCGCCACCACTTCCGGCCGTATCGCAGCAACTCTGTCATCAAGATGCGCCGCCTGAAGCTCTCCGACTACCTGGAGAACCCTGGCGCCCTGACCGCCGCCGCGGCCGTCGCTGCCGAACTCGGTGAGCGCGACATGGTGGCTGCGCTGGCCAAGCGTCCCCAGGAGATTGCAGCGCTTATGGATCAGCGGGGCGAGGCCATCGACTTCGAAGCGCTGGCCAAGGCCCTGGGCGAGCAGCTGCGCGCCGTTGACCAACTGGGAGCCGCGTGATGGGACGTCAGGTACAGGCTGAGATCGAGGACCTGGCGCTGGCGGGGTGCCTCGTACAGATCGCCTTTTTCGTCGAGGACGACGAAGGCACCGCGGTGGTCGTTCGCAGGCCCATCGTGGACTTCCCTGACGGCTCCCGCATCTCCAGCTACCACGGCGACGCCTCGTCTTCGACTGTCGCAACCGGCAGAGTGCGAACTTCTGGGCGCTTGAGCAGCTCATCGACCTCGGCGTCCCGTTCCGCTGGTCGTAGGCAGGCCGCACGTAAAGGTGGCCGTCATTTCCATAGTTAAGCCGCACGTAAAGGTGGCCATGAGCCACGAGGATCATTTATGAAGAAGAAATTTCCCTGTTTGGTCAGCCGTGGCGATCGTCGCGTCCGAGTCGACAGCGACGTCCTCGCCGACAAACTGGCTCCGCTGCTCAACACTACCTCGCAAGGTGTCATAGACACCCTCGCCAAGGGCCATACTCTGCGATACGGAGCGGTTGAGGTCGTCGCCCTAATCCGTCCTGCGACCGCGGCTGAACTCTCTGCCGCGTGCCCTTCCGATACCTTGGTAACCTGCGCTTAGGGATTTCCCCATGTTCAACTTCCAGTCGTTCTACAGCAACCAGCCCGGCGCCACCCGCGCCCACCTCCTGGACGAGGACGGCCGCCCATCTGCCTTCGTCGCCTTCACCCTGGGCCACGACGACGCCCTGGGTCCGTTTACCCGCTTCGCCGTCACGCTGATGGGCAGCGACCACACCGAGCAGCGTTACAGCGCCTGGATGGTATGGGATCGGGCCAGGCCAATGGCCATGGACGAGGTTCCGGCTGCCCCTTCGCCTCGCACCGCCCTGATTCCGTCGTGGTCGGTCCCGTCCAAGGCAGTCGCCGCGTAAAGGTGGGTATGAACTTCCTGGGGCAGGCTGTGCGTAAAGGTGGCCACGAACTTCCTGGGGCAGGCCATGAGTGCGTAGAAAACGAGTCGCCAACATCCTGTATTTACAGGCTCACATCTTTACAGGATACTGGCCCTTGCGGGGTCGAAGCCGCCAAACACGCAAGAAAGAAACGGTCTGTGCACTCCTATCGGTGGGTTCTTGCGTCCCACTTCGACCCGGTTTGAGTGCACAGACTTTTTCTTTTTGGCTGCGGAAGGCGGCCACAGTAGGAGCCCTTATGACAAATTCCGTTACTCCGTTTCAATTCGCCCTGGCTGATAAGGCTGCTGAGGTGCGTGTCGTCATGCGCGACGGCGAGCCTTGGTTCGTGGCCAAGGACGTGGCAGATATCTTGGGCTACGGCGACACAGAAGCCATGACAAGGAGACTGAAACATAACGAGAAGGGGTACCTACGTGGCGTAGGTACCTCTGGAGGGGCCCAGGAAATGAGCATCCTTAACGAGCCAGGCCTGTACAGAGCGATCTTCGGATCGCGGCTGGAATCTGCTGAAGTGTTCAAGGACTGGGTGTTCGAAGAAGTCCTCCCCTCCATCCGCAAAACCGGCTCCTACAACGCCGACCGCTGGCACAACCTGGAACAAATCGCCAAGGATGCCTCCAATGCGTCCGAAATCCACGCTGATTTCTGGACTGAGAGGGTCCGTCTGGCCCTTGAACTGCCAGCTTTCAAGGACGTCCTCGTCCGCGTGGGCAGCTTCACCGCAGTCCAGGAGCACGCTGTCCCGTTCGTACTGCCGTTCGTCCTCGGCGGCCGCACCGTCAAAGGGCTGCCTGACGACTACTGGAGCCGCATGCTGGACGACCTGCGCAGCGCACCGGCATTGACCAAGGACGAGTTTCTGCGCAACGCCGCGCTGATGCCCAAGGTGCGACGCGCCCTCAAGGAAATCGGCTGGACAGGCAACGCCTGGAACCTTGCCGAAATGCTTTATTTGCAGGATCTACTGGAAGTCGAGGACTGACTCGACCCCGTTCCCTTGGCGCCCTCCCTGTGAGGCGTCGTCGTTTCTGAGGTCCACTATGAGTATCACCCAGCAGCTCGCCCATTGGTTCATCGCCCTCGGCCTCGACCCGGCCATGGGCGCCCTCCTCGCCCTCATCCTGCTCGTCGCCGTGCCCCTGATGATAGGCGCCGGCGTGGTGGCACTCTTCGAGCAGGATCACGACGACCACCCGCGCATCGCCCCGATCAAGGGGGTGCGCCTGTGAGAAAGCTCCCATTCAAGGGCCTGGACCTCGCCGTCGTCACCAATTCGACCGACTGTAGCCATTGCCTCCTCGTCAAGCAGGTGCTGCCCATCCTCGGCTACCGCGACACCGACGCCCTCAGACGCCGCGTCGGCGACAGCGAGATCGACAGCCACTTCGGCAGGCCCAGCGTCAAGGTCAGAGCCCTGATCGACCTCGCCCTCAGCCGCCGCCGCACCGACGCCGAGGACTTCGGCGAATGGCTCATCGACCAGTTCGGCGACGAGCCCGACCGCCTGCGCTGGGCAGCGCGCCAGAAACGCCTGGGCGTGAAGGCACCACGCGACGAACTCACCCTCGGGCAGCTGTGCGCCGCCTTGGGCGTGAGAGCCGACCACCGCGCCGACCTCCACAACGCCCTGCGCGCCGCTTCTGACGCTGTTTGCAGCGTAGGGCTACCTGGGTTCAGCCTCGGGGGCGATCGCTTCACCAGCGGCGTCCTGGTGGCTCTGGCGACGCGCTCGGTGGTGGCGGCACGGGCAGCGCTCTCGCCGGGCCAGGTCCGCGCCCTGCGCGCCCTCTCCAAAGCGATGAGCAGCGGAGATCGAATGAGCGAGGAACAGCTCGCTGCGGTCCTCGAGGGAGAAGATGAGGTTATGCAAGTACAATAGTATTTGCATAAGCG
>LZQO01000100.1_pt1 | contig 15649 bp, 18 predicted proteins | sample 768571 | NCBI WGS metagenome assembly LZQO01 (sample SAMN05207081, study PRJNA324507) | oil field metagenome | isolation source: sample BH-FW-10 from oil reservoir | place: India: Bombay High | collected 2015-12-01
CGACGCCGACCCGGACACGGCAGCCCCGACGGTACCGGCCGAGCCCGTGGTCTTCCAGGCCGCCAGTGCGGCCGACTACGCCCTGCCCGAATCGCCGGATCAGCAGCCCTATAGCGCCATTGCCGAGCACGTCGAGAGCACGCTGCGTAGCCTGCTCGATGCGCTGCGGCTGCCCGAGCACCGGCAGCCGCAGGCCGAGGCCCTGCGGGTACGCATTCAGCACGGCCTCAACTGGTACGAACTGGTCCCGGTGCTCGACGATCTCGCCGGGCTGATGGTCGCGGTCAGCGACCAGAGCCAGCGCGAATTCGAGGCCTACCTGCAGACGCTCAACGAGCGCCTGGTGGCGATGCAGAACAGCCTGGCCGCCGCTCACCAGGGGCATACCCAGGGGCGGGAAGCGGCGGATGTCTTGGACACCCAGCTGCGCGAGCAGGTCGGCGGCCTGCAGACCAGCATGCACCAGGCGACCGATCTGGCCAGCCTGAAGCAGGCAGTGCAGACGCGCCTGGACGGGCTGCTGCACACCGTCGACTGCTACAAGCAACAGCGCAGCGAGCAGGAACAGGCGCTCGGCGAACGCCTGCAGCAGCTGGTCACCCGGGTCGGTGTGCTCGAAGAGGCGGCGCGCGGCCTGCGTGAAAACCTCTCCGAGCAGCGGCAGAAAGCGCTGGAGGATTCACTGACCGGCCTGCCGAACCGCGCCGCCTGGAGCGAGCGCCTGGAAATCGAGGTGTCGCGCTGGCAGCGCTATGGCGGCGACCTGCTGCTGGCAGTCATCGATATCGACCATTTCAAACGTATCAATGACGACTTCGGCCATCTCGCCGGCGACCGCGTGCTGCGCATCATCGCCACCGAGCTGCGCAAGCGGCTGCGCAAGACCGACTTCATCGCCCGTTTCGGCGGCGAGGAGTTCGTCCTGTTGCTGCCGGCGACCGCCATCGCCGCTGGCCAGGGTGTGCTGGAAGCGCTGCGGACGGCGATCGAGGCTTGCCCGTTCCACTTCAAGGGCGAACGGGTGCAGGTGACCTTTTCCGCCGGCGTTACCGCCTTCACCGGGGAGGACGATGGCGAGCAGGCCTTCGAACGGGCCGACCAGGCCCTGTATCGAGCCAAGCGCGCCGGGCGCAATCGGATCGAGGCGGGCTGACGGGTTGCCTGGGATGGCAGCGGCCCGGCACGTATAATCCGAGCCCCGTCGCCTATCTGCGTCATCCAGTCGTCGACCAGAGGTCACCCATGAAAGCCTTCGGCCTTGTTGCCCTGCTGCTGTTGCTCGCCGGCTGCGCCAGCGGCCCGGAAATCGACACGCGCTACAGCGCGGTCGCCCAGGACAGCCGCGCCCAGTTCATCGTTCTGCACTACACCTCGACCGATTTCGAGCACTCCCTCGAGCTGCTCTCTCGAGGCGAGGTCAGCAGCCATTACCTGATCGACCGGGCTCCGGCGAAGATCTATCGATTGGTCGACGAGAATCGCCGTGCCTGGCATGCCGGCGAGAGCGAATGGCAGGGCCGAACCTGGCTGAACTCCAGTTCCATCGGTATCGAGCTGGTCAATCCGGGCTATGAGCAGACCGCCGACGGCCGTCGGCTCTGGTACCCCTATCCGGAGCCGCAGATCGATGCGTTGATCCTCTTGCTCAAGGACATCATGCAGCGCCACGGGCTGAAACCGGGGGCGATCATCGGCCACAGCGACATCGCGGCGCAGCGCAAGGTGGACCCTGGTCCGTTGTTTCCCTGGAAGCGCCTGGCCGATGCCGGGCTGCTGCCCTGGCCGGACGCCCGGCTGGTCGCCGCGCACCGTGAAGTCTTCAGTCGTGCGCTGCCGGCTACCGAATGGTTCCAGACGCAACTGGCCCAGCAGGGCTACCGGGTGCCGCGGCACGGGATGCTCGACGAAGAAACGCGCAACGTGATCGCCGCTTTCCAGATGAAATATCGGCCGGCGCGCTTCGACGGCATGCCCGATGCCGAAACCGCGGCGATTCTCGCCGCCCTAGAGGCGCAGCGCTAAGGCCTAGCGCCGCGTCGCGCCGATCAGCCTCGAATCGGCCAGGGCCGCCGTGCGATGTACCGTGGCGGCGCGATATTCCTCGTCGGCGAGCATGGCCAGAAAGGCTTCCCTGGACGGATAGCTGACCAACAGAATGTCGTCCCACTGCTCGTCCGCCGGGGCGATGAGCGCAGCGTGGGCCTGGGCCATCAGCGTTACCTCGCCGCCAGCGGCCTTGACCTTGGCCAGCGCGGTACGGCTGTAGCGGGCGTAGGCCTCGCGGCCGCTGCAGGCTGCATGCGCGCTGCCCGAGGGGTAGTTGGCCTCGGCGTGATAGCGCAGCAGGTTGAGCATCAGCACCGGCGTGCCGGCGGGCATCGCCTCGGCATAGTGGGCCAGCTGCTGCGCGCTGGGATTCAGACTCGGCATGGGGTCTCCTCGAACGGGCGCCGTCAGATGGGCAGCGCGACGTAGAAGATGGTGCCGTGGCCGATCCGCGAGTGCACGCCAATCCGTCCACCATGCAGCTGGGCGATTTCCTTGCATAAGGCAAGCCCCAGTCCGGCTCCGCCACGCCGGCGACCGATTTGCACGAAGGGCTCGAAGATCCGCGCCTGCTGGCTGTAGGGAATGCCCTCGCCATTGTCTTCGACACTGAGAATGATCCGCTCGCCATGATGGCGGGCAAGCAATCGCACCTCGCCGCCCTTGGGGGTATGGCGCAGCGCATTGCTCAACAGGTTGTCCAGCACCCGGTCGATCTGCTGACGGTCGAGCAGCATGCTCGGCAGCGGCGCCTGTACCTCCAGGGTGAGCGTGATGTCCTGTTCGGCGGCAGGCGTCAGGAAGCGCTGACGCGCGCCCTCCAGTAGCTCGGCGATGTCGCACTGGACCAGCTCGAGCTTCTGCTGGCCGCTCTGATAGCGCGAGAAGTTCAACAGGTCGTTGATCAGCCGGACCAGCCGCTGCATTTCCTCGTGCACTGTGACCAGGAGGTCCGATTCGCGGCTGCCCTCGGGAAACTTCAAGCGTTCGCGCAGCAGGCTAAAGGCCATCTGCATGCCGGTGACCGGGGTTCGCAGCTCGTGAGAGGCGCGCAGGACGAACTCGTTGCGCACCCGCTCGAAGGTGCGCTGGTCGGTGACATCGTGCAGCACCATCACGGCGCCGCTGATGCTGCCGTCGTGATGGCTGACCGGGCTCATGCGCCAGGCGAGCAGGCGCCGCTCGCCATCGGCCTCGATGACCAAGTCCTGCGGGGGCGCGGCCAGCGGCTTGTCGTCCAGCACCTGGCGGGTCGCCTGGTCGAGTTCCGGTGCGTCGAGCGCCTCGCCGACACGCGCGCCGAGGTGCTCCTCCTCCCAGGCCAGTTGGCGTTGCGCGACCGGGTTGGCGTGCTCCAGGCGGCCCTCGCGATCGATGATCAGCAGGCCGTCATCGATGCTGTCGAGCAGCGCCTGCAGGCGCTGCTGGCCGTTGACCAGGGCTTCCACGTTGGTTTGCTTGAATTCGTGCAGCGCCTGGGCCATGAGCCCGAAGCGCCGGCTCAGCGAGGACAGCTCGGCGATCGGCGAGCTCGGCAGGGCAATGTTGAAGTCGCCGCGGCCGATCTGGTCGGCGGCGGCGGACAGCCGCTCGATCGGCTCGCCGAAACGGCGCGCGAAACCGTGCGCGGTAATGAAACCGATCAGCAGCACGGCTACGCCGGTCAGACCCAGCACGCCGGCCAGTAGAATGGCGCGATCGCGGCTGTGCTCCTCCATTTCGCGGATGTGCTGATAGGCGCGGTTCTGCACCTCCAGCAGGCGCTCGCGCACGGCGGAGAAGGCATCGCCCAACGCCTGGTCGTCCGCGGTCGTCCAGTCGGCGCTGTGCGGCACCGCGAGCTGCTCGACGAAACGGGCGAACGCCGCGCTGATCTCGCGCAGGTCCCGCTCCTGCTCGGCGCTCGTGCTCTCGCCGAGGCGCTGCTCCAGCAGCGCCTCGAACTTGGCCTGCTCACGCTCCAGCAGCGCGACATCGGTCTCGGCATGCATCCGCCCGAGCAGCATGTTGCCCAGGGCATGGCGCATCTGCTGGTTGAGTTCGATGGCGGTGAAATTGTCGCCGATCAGGCGCTCCTGGCTCTTGGCCATCTGCATCACGCTGACCAGCGCCAGCATCAACCCGAGCAGGGCTACGGTCATCAGTGCCGAGAACCCGAGAAACAGCCGGGTTCGAAGCTTCATGTGCAGTTTCATAGGCCGTACTGCTTGCGTTTTCGGTACAGCGTCGAGGCGTCGATGCCGAGGATGCGCGCTGCCTGCTCGAGGGTGCCGCTGGTGCTCAGCACGCCGGCGATATGGGCGCGCTCGAGCGCCTCGAGGCTCATCGGTTCGCCGATGCGCGGGGCATTGCTGCCCGCCTGCTCGCCGAGCCCGAGGTGGTGAACCTCGATCATCTGCTGCGGGCAGATGATGCTGGCGCGCTCGATGACGTTGCGCAGCTCGCGCACGTTGCCCGGCCAGCGATAGGTCTTCAGCGCGGCAATCGCCTCATCGGTGAAGCCGCGGGCCGGCCGCCCGTAGTTCTTGACGAAAGAGGCGAGGAAACGCTCGGCCAGCGGCATCACGTCTTCGGGCCGCTCGCGCATCGGCGGCAGGTTGAGCGTGATGACGTTCAGGCGGTAGAGCAGGTCTTCGCGGAACTTGCCCTCGCGCACCATTTCCTCGAGGTTGAGGTTGGTCGCCGCGAGGATGCGCACGTCGGCGCGACGCGTCACCGGGTCGCCGACGCGCTCGTATTCCTTGTCCTGGATGAAGCGCAGCAGCTTGGGTTGCAGCGCCAGCGGGAAGTCACCGATTTCGTCGAGAAAGAGCGTGCCGCCGTCGGCCTGGTTGACCCGACCCAGGGTGCTTTCGGTCGCCCCGGTGAACGCGCCGCGGTTATGGCCGAACAGCTCGCTTTCCATCAGGTCCGCCGACAGCGAGGGGCAGTTGATGGTGACGAAAGCCTTCTTCGAACGCCGGCTCCAGGTGTGGATGGCGCGCGCCAGTTCGCCCTTGCCGGTGCCGGACTCGCCGAGGATGAGGATGTTGCGTCGGTATCGGCGACCTGCCTGGCGGTTTCCAGCACGGCCATCATGGCCGGACTGTGCGAGCCGAGCGCGTCGCTACGCTGCTGGACCTGCCCCTCGAGCGCCTCGAGACGGGCAGCCATCTGCCGCACTTCCAGTTGCTTGGCTGCCGACAGCCGCAGCTGCTCGGGGCTGCATGGCTTGAGCAGGTAGTCGGCCGCGCCGGCCTGCATGGCATCGACGGCGGTGTCCACGCCTGAGTGCGCGGTGACGATCACCACCCGCATCCAGGGTGCCAGCGTGCGCATGATCTGCAGTACGTCGAGACCGTTGTCTTCGCCCAGGCGCAGGTCGAGGAAGCAGACGTCGAACACCTGGCGCTGCAGGATGGCTTCGGCCTGTGCGGCGCTGGCGGCGGTCATCACGGTATAGCCGCGATCCTCCAGGCAATAGCGGAAGGTGCGCAGGATCGCCGCTTCGTCATCCACCAGAAGAATACGTCCGCCGGTTTCCGTGGTCTGCTCCATGAACGCTCCAGTCAGCAAGGCGATGAAAAGGGAAAAGAGAGGTGCCGCTGGCGTCTCGCCCGCCAGCGCGAGTGCTTAGTCTACGAAAAGTCTTGCAAGTTGCACGGTCCGAGCGTCGCAAGCGCTACGGCGTGTCATCTGGCGTCTCGAGCCGGCGCGCCGCGGCGCGGAGCCATCGCCGGCTGGCGAGGTCGAACACTCAGCGGCACTTCGCGTGCCGAGACCAACGCGCATATTCGAGGAGGATCGCATGAACACCAACGTCCAGCAGCTCAACGAACTGATCGAGATCACCCGCGACGGCCAGCGTTTCTACCAGCACGCCATCGAGGAAGTAAAGGATGTCGAGCTGCAGCACCTGTTCCGCGACATGGCCCAGGCCAAGACCCAGATCATCCAGGCGCTGGCCGTCAAGGTAGCCGCCAACCATGCGCAACCCGCCGCGGGTGGCACCGCGCTCGGGCGGCTGCGTGAACTCTATGCCGACACCCGGGCGCATATCGGCGATCGTTCGAAGGCCTATGTCGAGCAGCTGCTGCATGCCGAGGAGCGCATCCTCGAGGCCTTCGAGAGCGCCTGCGACGGAGCCGAGCCGGACGTCCGCGCGCTGCTCGCGGTCGAGCTGCCGAAACTGCGCGCCTGCCACCAGCGCATGCTGCAGCTGAAGAACAGCTTTGGCTGAAGGCTTGCAAAATGCACGGGCCCCATAGGGGGCTCTTGCAATTTACGCTGGCGGGCTGATCGATGTGTATTTGCAACCTATTGAAAAATAAAGGAAAAATCTTCAAATAGCTTCTGGCACGGCTACTGCAATGTGTTCTGCAAACGCAATTGCACGTACCCCATGCTTAGAAGGAGTTGAGGATGAACCGCGAAGCCCGCTTTTCCCTAGCCAGCAAAGGTTTCCTCACCGCTGCCGTGGTTGTCCTGATCATGGGCGCCGAGCGTCCGCTTTCCCAGCCAGTTGGTCAGGAAGCGCCGCAGGCAGCGGAACGAATCGGCATGTACGACGCTCAACCAATCGAGATCACGCGAACCGGTCAAGCGCCGCAGTCGCTGGACTATCGCTCGCTGCGCTCGGAGCAGCGTTGGGTGTTCTGAGAGAAGGATGAAGCACGGCCAAGGACGATCGGCGAGCAGTTCGCAATCAGTTCCGTAGCAAGAGGAGTCACGCCATGCTGAGTTGGGCCATTACCTTCCTGATCATCGCCATCATCGCCGCGGTATTGGGCTTCGGTGGTATCGCCGGCACCGCAACGGGTATCGCCAAGATCCTGTTCGTGGTTTTCCTGGTGCTGTTCGTCGCTTCGCTGATCTTCGGACGGGGTCGCGGGCCGCGAGTCTGACCGCGCGTATGAGCCGCCTTCGGGCGGCTCGGGCCAGGGAGCTGCAGCGGCATAGGATGCCAGTCTTTCCGAAGGATGCAGCCGCATCCTTCGACAGAGGAGCTTCCCCTGACCGGGTTGCTCACAGGGACAGATCCCGTACGGGATGAACCAGGGGGTCGGGTTGCTCTGCCTGGCGGAGCGATCTAGGGGTACAGGGGGTGCCTCCGGTAACGGACCAGGTTCGGCAGGCGCTGCCGCCGGAGCGGCTTGAACGACCGCTCCGGCGCGCAGCCAGTCCCTTTCTTCGCATCACCGTCATCATTCCTCCTTGCGGGCCGCTATCATCGCCGGCACTCGCAAAGGAGAACGTCATGCTCAACGGCCTCTGGCTGGGATTCTTCATCGTTGCCGCTTTGGCTGCGCTGGCGCGCTGGCTGGTGGGCGGCGATCCCGGCGTCTTTGCCGCCCTCGTCGAAAGCCTGTTCGCCATGGCCAAGCTGGCCGTGGAAGTGATGATCCTGCTGTTCGGCACCCTGACGCTGTGGCTGGGGTTCCTGCGTATCGCCGAGAAGGCCGGCCTGGTCGAAGCCCTGGCGCGGCTGCTCGGCCCGCTGTTTCGTCGGCTGATGCCGGAGGTGCCGCCGGGCCATCCGGCGCTGGGCCTGATCACCCTCAACTTCGCCGCCAACGGCCTCGGCCTGGACAACGCCGCCACGCCGATCGGGCTCAAGGCCATGCGCGCCCTGCAGACGCTCAACCCGTCGGAAAGCACTGCGAGCAACGCCCAGATCCTGTTTCTGGTGCTCAACGCCTCTTCGCTGACCCTGCTGCCGGTGTCGATCTTCATGTACCGCGTACAGCAGGGCGCCGATGATCCGACCCTGGTGTTCCTGCCGATCCTGCTGGCGACCAGCGCCTCGACGCTGGCCGGCCTGCTGTCGGTGGCTGTAATGCAGCGCCTGCGCCTCTGGGACCCGGTGGTGCTGGCCTACCTGGTGCCCGGGGCGCTGTTGCTCGGTGGCTTCATGGCGCTGCTCGCCGGGCTCTCGGCGACCGCGTTGGCGTCGTTGTCCTCGCTGCTCGGCAACCTCACGCTGTTCGGCCTGATCGTCGTCTTCGTGATGGTCGGCGCGCTGCGCAAGGTGCCGGTCTACGAAAGCTTCGTCGAAGGCGCCAAGGAAGGCTTCGACGTGGCCAAGAGCCTGTTGCCCTACCTGGTGGCGATGCTGGTGGCGGTCGGTGCCCTGCGCGCCTCCGGTGCGCTGGAGTTCGGCCTGGACGGCATCCGCTGGCTGGTCGAGGCGTTCGGCTGGGACACCCGCTTCGTCGATGCCTTGCCCACCGCGCTGGTCAAGCCGTTCTCCGGTTCGGCGGCACGGGCGATGCTGATCGAAACCATGCAAAACCATGGCGTCGACAGCTTTCCCGCGTTGGTCGCCGCGACGCTGCAGGGCAGTACCGAGACGACCTTCTATGTGCTGGCGGTGTATTTCGGCGCCGTCGGCATCCAGCGGGCACGGCATGCGGTGGGCTGTGCGCTGCTGGCGGACCTCGCCGGGGTGATCGCGGCGATCGGGGTGTGCTACTGGTTCTTTGGTTGACGCTGGCTGCGGCTTGGTGTGCTCGTAGGGTGGATGGCCGAAGCCATCCACCGTGAGCTGCATCGTCCTGCCGTTCAACGAGCCGCCTGGTGGGCCGGGTCACTTTCTCTTCGAACGTGCAGAGCAACGTGCGCGGCTCTGCCGCTGGATGGCCTCGGCGATCGAACCCTATACGAAGCCTTGTCCCTGCGGCTGCCACAAAAAAAGAACCCGCCTGACGGCGGGCTAAAGCGTGGCTCGTTGCCAGAGCCGAAACACCGGCTCGGCGAGAAACATCACCAGAAACAACCTGAGCACCTGCACCGCCGTCACCAGCGCCACCGACAGCTGCAACGCCTCGGCGGTCAGGCACAGCTCGGTGATGCCGCCGGGCATCATCCCAGCATCAGCGAGGTCTGGTCCAGTGCCGTCAGCCAACCCAGCCCGGCTGCCAGCGCGGCGGCGACCAGCATGGCCGAGAGGGTGAACAGCAGTACCCGCAGCAGAAAGGCCGGTGCGCTGCGAAAGAAAGCCCGGTCGAAGTGGCAGGCCAGCGACGAGCCGATCAGCCACTGGCCGACCTGGCCGAGCCCGTCCGGCAAGCCGATGTGCAGATCGAACCCGGCGCTGGCCAGCGCGCAGACGGTCAGCGGGCCGAGCATCCAGGGATTGGGCTGGCCGAGCCGGCGCCAGAGCAGGGCCAGCAGGCCGCCGGCCGGCAACAGCACGGCCAGCCAGAAGCCGTCGACCGGTAGCGGTGCCGGTGCCTGGATCGGCGGCAGGCTCCAGGTGAAAAACGCCGGGATCAGCAGCACCACCAGTAGCATGCGCAGGCTGTGCGCGGCGGCGACGCGGCCGGGGTGGGCGGCGTGGCGGCTGGCCAGGTTGACCATCTCGCTGGCGCCGCCCGGCATGCTGGCGAAGTAGGCGGTGGCCCGATCGCAGCCGCCGCGCGAGAGGATGGCCATGCCGATCAGGCTCAACGCCAGGGTACCGAGCGCGCCGGCGAGGATCACGCCGAAGTGCACCAGCACCTCGCGCATCACCTCGCCGGTGAAGTGCAGGCCGATGGCGCTGGCGACGATCCACTGCCCGGCCTGACGGCCGCGCGGCATCTCACTCACCAGCCAGCCGCTGCAGCGCACCGCGATCACCGCCAGCAGTGAGCCGACCATCCAGGGTAGTGGCCAGTGGGCCAGACTCGCCAGCCAGCCGCCGACCGCGCCGATCAGTGGTGTCGCCCACCAGGCGGGCAGCCGCTGGCGCATGTCAGGCCTGTGCCTCGACCACGTTGCCGCGACGGCGCTTGAGGTACCAGCGCAGCCCCGGCATGGCCAGCATCGCCACGGTCAGCGCCCACAGCGCCAGGGTGATCGGGCTGCCCCAGAGGATGCCCAGCTCACCGTTGGAGATCGACAGTGCGCGGCGCAGGTTGTCTTCCATCATCTCGCCGAGCACGAAGCCGAGGATCAGCGCCGACAGCGGGAAATCCAGCTTGCGCAGCAGATAACCGAACACGCCAAGGCCGACCATCAGCACCAGGTCGAAGGTGGTGCTGTGCACCGAATACACACCGACCATGCTGATCACGGTGATCGCCGGCACCAGCACCCAGTTCGGCACGGCGAGCATGCGCGAGAACAGGCCGACCAGCGGGATGTTCATCACCAGCAGGATCACGTTGCCGATGAACAGCGAGGCGATCAGACCCCAGACCACGTCCGGCTGCTGTTCGAACAGCAGCGGGCCGGGGGTGATGTTGTACAGCGTCAGCGCGCCGATCATCACCGCCGTGGTGCCCGAGCCCGGCACGCCGAGGGTCAGCATGGGAATCAGCGAGCCACAGGCCGAGGCGTTGTTGGCCGCTTCCGGCGCCGCCAGACCGCGCAGGTCGCCATCGCCGAAGCGGCCCTTGTCGCCGGCCATGCGCTTCTCGCTCATGTAGGTCATGGCACTGGCGATGGTCGCCCCGGCGCCCGGCAGGGTGCCGATGACGAAGCCAGCCACGGCGCTGCGCACCATGGTGAAGAAGGTCAGGCAGAACTCCTTGAAGTTGAACAAGAGCCGGCCGCTGGCCTTCACCGCCTGCTGCCCACTGTGGGTTTTCTCCAGCATCAGGAGGATCTCGCTGACGCTGAAGAAGCCGATCACCACGATGACGAACTGGATGCCGTCGGACAGGCTGACGCTGCCGAAGGTGAAGCGGTAGACGCCGGTGGTCGAGTCGACACCGACGGTGGCCAGGGCCAGGCCCATCAGCGCGGCCATCAACGTCTTCACCGGCTTGTCGCCGACCATGCCGCCGAGGCAGGCGATGGCGAAGATCATCAGCACGAAGTATTCCGCCGGGCCGAAGGCCACTGCCCACTTGGCCAGCAGCGGGGCGAACAGCACCACGCCGCAGGTGGCGATGATGCTGCCGATGAACGAGCTGACCGCGGAAAGCGACAGGGCGATGCCGGCCTTGCCCTGACGCGCCAGCGGGTAGCCGTCGAGGGTGGTCATCACCGCGGCGGCATCACCCGGCACGTTGAGCAGGATCGCCGAGATGCGTCCGCCGTACTCGCAGCCCAGGTACACGGCGGCGAGCAGGATCAGCGCGGTCTCCGGCGGCAGGCCGAGGGCGAAGGCCAAGGGCAGCAAGAGCGCCACGCCGTTGATCGGGCCGAGCCCCGGCAAGAGGCCGACCACGGTGCCGACGAAGGCGCCGAACAGCGCCACCAGCAGGTTGGTCGGCCGGGTGGCGACGTCGAAGCCCTGCAGCAAGAAATTCAAAGTTTCCATATCAGCTCTCCAGCAGACGCAGCAGGCCGAGCGGCAGCGGCACGTCCAGCAGGTAATCGAACAGCCCATAGAGCAGCACGCCAAGCAGCGCACCGCTGATCACGCTGGGCCACAGGCGACCGTTGAACAGCAGACCGAGGGCGAAACCGGCCAGGGCGGTGGCGATGACGAAGCCAGGGTCTCGAACAGCAGTGCGTAGGCCAGCAGCGCGAGCACGCAGAGCACGGCGCGTAGGGCCATGCCGCGGTCGAGCGGCGGGGTCGGCGCCTCGTCGCGTTTGAGCAGCAACCACAGGGCGCCACAGCCATCAGTGCCAGCAGTAGCAGCGGGTAGGCGCGCGGCCCGACCGGGTCGTAGGCAAAGGGCGCCTCGAAGCCCCAGGCGAGCAGGGCGAGGCCGGCGCAGGCGAGCAGCCACGCCGCGGCGAAGACACGTACGTACATGACGGGATACCTCAGGGATTCGGCGACCCGGCAGCTGCCGGGCCCGCCGTGCGGCCCGCGAACGCGGGCCGGTTCGCGTTACTTGACCAGGCCGAACTCGCCGGCCAGCGCCTTGTAGTCCTGCACCTGCTTCTGGACGAAGGCTTCCAGCTCGTCGCCGGTCATCGACAGCGGGAACAGGTCGCGCTGTTCGCGCAGCTTGGCGAAGTCCTCGTCGGCGAGCAGGCTGTCGAACTGGGTCTTCCACCAGTTGAAGTCCTCGTCAGGGACTTCCGGCCCCATGTAGAAGCCGCGGATTACCGGCCAGCTGATGTCGTAGCCCTGTTCCTTGGCCGTGGGGATGTCGGCGAGCTTGCCCGGAAGACGCTCGTCGGAGAGCACGGCAAGGATGCGGATCTTGCCGGCGTCGAGCTGCGGGGTGACTTCGCCGAGGCCGCTGCTGGTGACCTGCACATGACCGCCGAGCATGGCGGTGAGCGTTTCGCCGCCACCCTCGAAGGCGACGTAGCGCAGCTTCTTCGGATCGACCCCGGCAGCGCGGGCGATCAGCGCGGTCTGCATCCAGTCCTGGCCGCCGATGGTGGCGCCGGCGCCGAACACCACGCTGCCCGGGTCCTTCTTCACCGCGGCAATCAGCTCGTCGAGGTTCTTGTAGGGCGCGTCGGCACGCACCGAGATGGCGCCGTAGTCAGTGCCGACCGCCGCCAGCCAGCGCACGGCGTTCTCGTCGTAACGACCGAACTTGCCCTGGGCGAGGTTGAGCAATGAACCGCTGGAGAAGGCGGTGATGGTGCCGGCTTCCGCCGCGCGCTGGGCGACCACCGCGTTGTAGGCCACCGCGCCGACGCCGCCGGGCATGTAGGTGACGCGCATCGGTGCTTCGAGCAGGCCGCTGTCCTTCAGGCCACTCTGGGCCAGCTTGCAGGTCAGGTCGAAACCACCGCCGGGCTTGGCCGGGGCGATGCACTCGGGGCGCTTGGGTTCGGCCAAGAGCTGGCTGGAGAGCAGCAGGCAGGACGACAGCAGGGCGAAACGGCTGAGTCGGGTTTTCATCGAAAGGTCCTCTTCTTGTTCTGTTTACCAGATCGGCAGGCTGTAGCTGACGATCAGACGGTTCTCGTCGGCGTCGCGGGCGAAGTCGGAGCGGAACATCGCGTTGCGCCAGCGCAGCGCAACGTTCTTCAGCGGGCCGCTCTGCACCACGTACTTCAGCTCGAAGTCGCGTTCCCACTCGCTGCCGTTGCTGCCGCCTGAGTACTCGGCGTTATCGCCGGAGATGTAACGAGTCAGGAAGGTCAGCCCGGGGATGCCCATGGCGGCGAAGTTGTAGTCGTAACGGGCCTGCCAGGAGCGCTCGTCAGCGTTGGCGAAGTCGTTGATCTGCACGAAGTTGACCAGGAACGGATCACCGCCGTCGATGTAGCGTAGCCGGTGTCGCCGCGCATCTGCTGGTAGCCGAGGCTGAACTTGTGCCCGCCCAGCTGTAGCCGAGCATGCCGTTCCAGGCCTGGTTATCGATCTTGCCGGCATTCGCCGCGCCGCTGTCGTCGCTGAGCATGACGCGCAGGTCCGCACTCAGCGCGGAGTTGTCGCTCAGCGGCTTGTTCGCCAGCAGGCCGAAGAAGTGCTGGCGATAGATGTCATCCAGCTCGCCATAGTAGTAGCGCCCGGTGAGGTTCTCGTTGAAGGCATATTCGGCACCGGCGTAGCTCAGGTGATCGGCCTCGGCGGCGCTGGCGAAGCGGCTGTTCTTGTTGTTCAGCTGCAGGTCCTGGGAGTTGGTCGAGGAACGATCGATCACCTTGTCCAGGCGGCCACCGGTCAGGGTCAAACCGTCGATGTCGGTAGAGGTGACGGTCGCGCCTTCGAACACCTGCGGCAGGGTGCGGCTGTCGCTGGCCTTGACCACCGGCGTCTCGGGAATGTGCGAGCCGTAGCGCAGCTCGGTCTCGCCGATCCTGGCCTTGGCGGTCAGGCCCAGGCGGCTGAACTCGTCCGGCGTGCCGCCGTCGTCCTGTACCGGCAAGAGGTCGGTGCCGGCGCGACCGCCACCGGAATCCAGCTTGACGCCGAGCATGCCCAGGGCATCGAGCCGACGCCGACGGTGCCTTCGGTAAAGCCCGACTGAAGGTCGAGGATGAAACCCTGGGTCCACTCTTCGCGCTTGGACTGGCCGCTGCCTTCGCGGAAATCGCGGTTCAGGTAGATGTTGTGGGTCTGCAGGGTCGCGCTGCTGTCTTCGATGAATGCGGCCTGGGCAAGGGGCGCCAGCGAGGCGGCGGCCACGGCAAGGGCGAGGCGGGCAGGGACGGGGGAACGTCTGACGGCTGTCAGCATCGGTTTTCTCCACTGTTGTTTTTGTTGTAGCGGCGCAGGCGCCGCGCGGGGTGGGTCGAGCCACCTGCGAGCGATCCTAGGCGGCCAAGCTTTCGCCAGCCTTTCAGCGCGCCGTCGGGTGATTTCTGCCGCTACACTGGCGCTCCGTTGGCAATCGCAGAGGGCAGGCAGATGCGCATTCTCTTGGTCGAGGACCACCCGCCGCTGGCCGAAAGCGTGGCCCAGGCCCTGCGCGCCGCCGGCTGGACCGTGGACCTGCTCGACGACGGCGTTGCCGCCGACCTGGCGCTGGCCAGCGAGGACTATGCGCTGGCGATTCTCGATGTCGGCCTGCCACGGCTCGACGGCTTTCAGGTGCTGGCGCGCCTGCGCGAGCGTGGCAAGACGCTGCCGGTACTGATGCTCACCGCGCGCGGCGAGGTCAGCGACCGCGTGCACGGGCTCAACCTCGGTGCCGACGATTACCTGGCCAAGCCGTTCGAACTGTCCGAGCTGGAAGCGCGGGTCAAGGCACTGCTGCGCCGCAGCGTCGGCGGCGGCGAACGCCAGCAGCGTTGCGGCGCGCTGGTCTACGACCTGGATGCGCGGCGCTTCAGCCTGGCCGACGAGCCAATGACGCTGACCTCGCGCGAGCAGGGCGTGCTGGAAGCGCTGATCGCCCGCCCCGGTCGGGTGATGAGCAAGGACCAACTGGCCGCCCAGGTATTCGGCCTGGACGAGGAGGCCAGCGCCGACGCCATCGAGATCTACATCCATCGCCTGCGCAAGAAATTCGAGGGCCAGCCGGTGCGCATCGTCACCTTCCGCGGGCTGGGCTATATGCTCGAGGCGCTCGATGGCTGAGCGCGGGGCGGCCGGCAGTCTGCGTGCGCGGCTGCTGCTGCGGCTGGCGATCCTGCTCACGCCGCTGCTGCTGTACGGGGCCTGGAGTGCCTACTGGAACGGCCGCGCCGCCGCCGATACCGCCTACGACCGGACCCTGCTGGCCTCGGCCCGGGCGATCGCCGAGGGGCTGGTGACCAGCGACGGCAGCTACGCGCCAACGTGCCCTATGTGGCGCTGGACACCTTCGCCTACGACAGTGCCGGGCGCATCTATTACCAGGTGCTGGACACCGAGGGGCGCCTGGTCAGCGGCTACGAACAGTTGCCCGCGCCGGGTGCCGAGGTCCGTCGCACCGACGATTACCCGGCGCTGGCGCGCTTCTACGACGGCGAGTTCCAGGGCCAGGGCGTGCGCCTGGTGAGCCTGCTGCAGCCGGTCAGCGAACCCGAGCTCAACGGCATCGCGAGATTCGCGTGGCCGAGACGCTCGGCGCGCGCGAGCGCATGGCGCGCAGCCTGTTGAGCGACACGCTGTGGCGCCTGGGCTTGCTGGCGCTTGCCGCGCTGGTGCTGGTCTGGCTGGCCGTCAGCGCGGCGTTGCGCCCGTTGGCCCGGCTCAGCGAGGCCGTGCAGGAACGCGCCCCGGACGACCTCAGGCCGCTGCCGTTGGTGCGACACGCTGTGGCGCCTGGGCTTGCTGGCGCTTGCCGCGCTGGTGCTGGTCTGGCTGGCCGTCAGCGCGGCGTTGCGCCCGTTGGCCCGGCTCAGCG
>LZQO01000101.1_pt1 | contig 15552 bp, 16 predicted proteins | sample 768571 | NCBI WGS metagenome assembly LZQO01 (sample SAMN05207081, study PRJNA324507) | oil field metagenome | isolation source: sample BH-FW-10 from oil reservoir | place: India: Bombay High | collected 2015-12-01
AGCCATAGCGCCGGCGCGCAGCGGCCCGGCGACCGGCGCCTTGGCGATGGCGCTGCTGGTGCCGGGGCGGGTATAGGGGACGGCCTTGCCGATGAGCAGGTGTCGATTCGGGCCAGGTGCATGCGCGTTCCTCTCTGGCGCTGGCGAAGCGACGATTGTGCCTCAGCCGGTGCCGTCTGGCTCGCGCCGGTTGCCCGGCCGCGTTCGCTCGGCACGCCTGCGTATGCGCGCCGGCCGGCCCGCTAGGGCGCGTCGGTCGACAGCGCGCGGATCATCGCGGTGGTCAGGTACAGTCGCGGCGCGATGCTGGCCAGCTCCAGGTACTCGTCCTCCGAATGCAGCCCGGCGCCGACCACGCCCATGGTTTCCAGCACGGCGGGCTTGTCGCTGTCGGGGACATAGGCATAGCCGGCATCGGTGCCGAAGCGCATGGCGATCGGCTCGATGTCCTGATCGATCTCGCCATACAGGCGCTGTGCGGTTTCGGCCAGGCGTCGGGAGCCGGGGTTGTCGGCCAGCGGTGGGCGCCCCTTGTCGATGCGCAGCTCCACGCGGGTGTCGTCGATCAGCCGGTCCTCGGTGATGCGGCGGCCGTCGGCGAGCACCCGCTCGGTCTCGCTGAGGTCCGAGTAGCGCATGTCGGCCTCGGCGGTCGCCTGGTCCGGGATGATGTTGCGCTTCTCGCCGCCGTCGATCAGGGTCCAGTTGACCGTGGTGCCCTTGTCCGCATCGCCCAGGTCCCTGAGCTGGGTCAGCTGGTGCGCCAGCTCCATGACGGCGTTGCGACCGTCCTCCGGCGCGACCCGGCGTGGGACGACTTGCCCCTGACTTCCAGCATCACGGCGTTGATGCCGTTGGTCGCGGTGGTCACGGCATCGCGATCCGGCGGCTCGTAGGAGAAGACGTAATCGTGCTGGCGGGCCAGCTCGGCGATGATGGCCTTCGAACCCTTGGAGCCCATTTCCTCGTCCGGGTTGAACAGCACCGTGATCGTGCCGTAGTCGTCGAACTGCTGGTCGCGCAGCAGCTCGAGCGCGTGCAGGATCATCGCCACACCGCCCTTGGCATCGGCCACGCCCGGCCCGTAGGCGCGCGAATCGTCGATGCGGAAGGGGCGCTCGGCGGCGGTGCCCTCGGCGAACACGGTGTCGTAGTGGACCATCAGCAGAAAGTCCTTGCTGCCCTGGCCCTTCAGCGTGCCGACGATGTTGTCGCCGGCCGAGGGGGTGGCCGGGCGGCTGCTGACCTCGGCGCCGAGCGCCTTCAGGCGTTCGACCAGCATCTGGCTGACCGTGCTCAGGCCTGCTTGCTGGCCGGTTCCGGTATCCACCGCGACCAGTTGTTTGACGGTCTCGAGGTAGGCCGGTTGCTCGGCCTTGGCCTGCGCCAGCAGCTCGGCCGGTTGGAGTTCGGCGGCCTGGCCGGTCAAAGGTGACAGGCAAAGTGCGATGGCGGCGGCAAGCGGGGTGACGGCGCGCAGATACATCGGCAAGACCTCGGATCGCGGGGGTGATGCAACTCAGAGCACTGCGGGCATCACAACGTTCCTCCGGGCGGCTCCCTCGGGCGCAGAGTGCTAAGGTCTGCGTTTTGACTTGCCGGAGAATTCAGGTGTCCCTGACCACGACCTACGACGCGCAGAACATCTTCGCCCAGATCATTCGCGGCGAAGCACCGTGCTACAAGCTCTACGAAGACGACGACGTACTGGCCTTTCTCGATCTGTTCCCGCAGTCCTTCGGCCATACGCTGGTGATCCCCAAGCGTTCGGCGGCGTGCAACATCCTCGATGTCGACAGCGAAGCGCTGTGCCAGGTGATGCGCGTGGTTCAGCAGCTGACCCGGGCGATCGTCGCCGAGCTGGCGCCCGACGGCGTGCAGATCGCCCAGTTCAACGGCGCGCGGCCGGGCAGACGGTGTTTCACATCCACATGCACATCGTGCCGCGCTACGCCGGTCAGGGCATGGCGGTGCACGCGGCGCAAAAGGCCGATCCGGCCGAACTCGAGCGCCTGCAGGCGCGTCTGCGCGCCCGAATCGAGGCCGCGCCGAGCTGAGTCGCTGCGACCAACGCAGCAGCCGGCAGGCACCAAAGTACTATTCGTGACCGCTGGCCGGGTTCGTAGGCTGCGGTCATGAAGCCTATTCGATCGCTCCTCTCCAGCCTGCTTGCCCGGCGCCTGTCGCGGCTCGCAGCACTGCTCCTGCTGGCCCTGGCGCTGCCGGCGATGGCCGGCGAGCGGCCGTTACTGCGCCTGGCCGTGCTGCAGTTCGGCACGGCGCACTGGGAACTCGACCACCTCAAACGCAGCGGGCTCGACCAGGCCAATGGCTTCGAGCTCGAGGTGCGCCTGGTGGCCGATCTGCCGCCTCGCGCCTGGCGCTGATCAGCGGCAGCGTGGACGGCATCGTCGGCGACCTGCTCTGGGCGCAGGGCCGTTATGCCGCCGGCGCCCCGCTGGTCTTCGTACCGTTTTCCAGCCGTCTGGGCGAACTGGTGGTCTCCGAGGACAGCCCGATCACCGAACTGGCGGATCTGGCAGGCCAGCGCATCGGCGTCGCCGGCGGGCCGGACGGCTATGCCTGGCAGCTGCTGCAGCGGCCGCGCAGCGGCAGGCGTGCGCTGGATCGCAGCCAGGTCCAGTTCGCCGCGCCGCCGCTGCTCGACCAGGCGCTGCGTCGCGGCCAGCTCGATGCGGTGCTGACCTTCTGGCACTTCGCGGCGCGCTTGCGTGGCGAGGGCGGCGTGCGGACGGCGTTCGGCATGCGCGAATTGCTGGCGGCCAATGGCGTCGAGGCCGACCTGCCGATGCTCGGTTACCTGTTTGCGCAACCCTGGGCCGAGCAGCACGCCGACCTGTTGCAGCGCTTCGCGCGCGCGGTACACCAGAGCAAACGGCAACTGGCCGAGAACCCGCAGGCCTGGCAAGGCATCCGCCCGCTGATGCGCGCGACCGACGATCAGGTGTTTGCCGCGCTGCGCGATGCCTTTGTCGCCGGTACGCCCGCGCCGCTGGACGCCGAGCGGGTCGCCGCACTGCGCGCCCTGCTGGCCGGCAGCGTCGATGCCGGGCAGGCGGTGATGCCGGCGGCATCCTTCATCCAGGCGCAGCCATGAGCGCCACCCGCTGGGCTTCCTGGGTCGCATTGCCGCTGACCCTGGCGCTCTGGGCGGGGTTGGCGGCGGGGCTGAATACGCCATTGTTGCCGAGCCCGGCGCAAGTGCTCGATGTCGGCTGGCAAATCCTCGCCAGTGGCGAGCTGGCCCAGCACCTGGGTGCAACCCTGCGCCGCGTGGCGATTGCCTTCGCGCTGGCGATGACGCTCGGTACGCTGCTCGGCCTCGGCATGGGGCGGTCGCGGCTGTTCAATGCCTTCTGCGATCCGCTGCTGGTGCTGTTTCTCAACCTGCCGGCGCTGGTCACCATCATCCTGCTGTATGTCTGGTTCGGCCTGGTCGAGGCCGCCGCGGTGCTCGCCGTGGTGGTGAACAAGGTGCCGAACGTGGCCGTGACCCTGCGCGAAGGCGCGCGCGCGCTGGACCCGCGATTGGAGCAGATGGCCGATGTCTATGGCTTCGGGCGCTGGCGCCGGCTGGTGCATGTCTGGCTGCCGCAACTGTTTCCCTACTGGATGGCGGCGACCCGCAGCGGGTTGGCGCTGATCTGGAAGATCGTGCTGGTGGTCGAACTGCTCGGCCGTTCCGATGGGGTCGGTTTCCAGCTGCACATGGCTTTCCAGGTATTCGATGTGGCGGCGATCCTGGCCTGGAGCCTGGCCTTCATTGCCGTGGTGCAGGCGATCGAATGGCTCGTGCTGCAGCCGGTGGAGCGGCGCGCCACGCGCTGGCGCGAGGCCGGGGTGGCGCATGCTTGAGCTGGCGATCGACGGGCAGGGCGCCGGGCACCCGATTCTCGGCCGGCTCGAGGCGCGCATCCACCCGGGCGACCGGATCTGCCTCTTGGGCAGCTCCGGTGTCGGCAAGACCACCCTGCTCAACGCCATTGCCGGGCTGGATCGCAGCCTGCCGGCTTCGATGATCCGACGTCAGGCCGGGCTGCGGATCGGCTATCTGTTCCAGGAACATCGCCTGCTGCCCTGGCGCACCTTGCGCCAGAACCTGGCGCTGGTCGGTGCCGCACCGGCGCGCATCGACGCCTTGCTCGCCCAGGTCGGCCTGCAGGGCTGCGCCGACAAGCTGCCCGACCAGCTGTCGCTGGGCATGGCCCGGCGGGCGGCGCTGGCGCGCTGTCTGGCGGTGGAGCCGGACCTGCTCCTGCTCGACGAGCCCTTTGCCTCGCTGGACGCACCGCGGGTGCAGGAGTTGCGCGCCTTGATCGCCGCGGTGCTCGATGCCCGGCCGGGCATGGCCATGCTCTGTGTAACGCACGATCCGCGCGATGCCGAGGCACTGGCCAACCGCCGCTGGCAGCTGGTCGGCAAGCCGGCGGCGCTGGTCGAAGTGCGGACGGAGGCCGGTGACCCGGTGCGTGACGCCGGCTGATCAGCCGCTGGCGAGCTGGGTCAGCGCATGCAGGGCGAGCCCAACGAGGCCGCCGACCAGGGTGCCGTTGATGCGGATGAACTGCAGGTCCTTGCCGACGCTGCGTTCCATCTGCTCGACCAGTTCGGCGCTCTCCCAGTTCTCCACGCGTTCGGCGATGTAGCGCCCGATCTGGCCGCGATAACGCTCCAGCAATGAGGGGGCGGCGTCGCTGAGCTGTTCGTTGATCCAGCCGCGCATGGCCGGATCGCTGGCCAGCGCGTCGCCGAGCCCGCGGGTCAACCCGACGATGCGCCCGCCGATGCGCGAGGCGTCGCTCGCCAGGTCGGCCTCGAGCCAGGCGACCAGGTCCTGCCAGAGGCTGCGGAAATAGTCGCCGGTGGCCGGATGGTCGAGCAGCAGGGCGAGGATGCGCTCGACCTTCAGTGCGTACTCGGGGTCATGCCGCAGGCGATCGATGTACTCGCCGACGTGCTCGTCGAAGCGCTGGCGCACCAGGTGCTCGGGGTCTTCGGCGATCTCGGCGAGCAGCCCGGAAAGCCCGTCGACCAGCTTGTTCGCCGACCAGCCGCCGACCGACTTGCCCAGCCCCAGATAGCGCAGGGTGCGCACTTCGCGGGTGATGGTGTCGGCGATCAGCGCACGGGTGTCCTCGTCGCGCATGATCGAATCCAGGCGCACGAGCATCTCGTCGAGCAGCGCCTGATGCCGACCCTGTGCGGTGAGGATGGCCAGCGCCTGGGCCAGCAGCGGTGCGACATCGGCCTTGCGCAGGCGGTCGATGAGCTTGTCGCGGGCAAAGGCCTGTACGCGCTCGTCGTGCAGCGCGCCGACGGCGAAGCGCGCCATGCCGGTGAGTTGGCGGCCAACCGCGTCGGCATTGGCCGGATGCCGCAGCCAGTCGGCCAGGCGCGTGGCGATATCGAGTTCGCGCAGCTTGGCCCGCACCAGCGGGGTGGCGAGAAAGTGGGTGGTGATGAACTCGGCCAGGTTGCGGCCAATGCGCGCCTTGTTGCGCGGGATGATCGCGGTGTGCGGAATCGGCAGCCCCAGCGGGCGGCGAAACAGCGCGGTGACGGCGAACCAGTCGGCGATCGCGCCGACCATCGCTGCTTCGGCGAACGAGGCAAGGTAGCCCCATGCCGGGTGTTCGTTGTGCAAGGCGGTGGCCAGTACGTAGAGCAGTGCGGCGAGCAGCAGCAGGCCACCGGCCACGAGCTTCATCCGGGTTACCGGGGATTGCCAGGGGCTGGGCATGAGCGGGTATTCCTCTGAACCGACGACAGCCTGACTGCAGACCTGCCTGTCGCCGGTTGCGTTCGCAGCGGGTCAGTCGGGCAGGTCGGTCGCTTCGTCGCGGATCAGCACGTAGCGGCCGGCCGCGTGGTCGAGGCAGTCGTAGACGAAGAACATCGCGACCTGGGCCGGGGTTTCCATCACCGCGGCATAGTCACCCGGCTCGGGGCGAAATGCGCGACCCGAATCGTTGCTGGCCACGCAGGCGATCTCGGCGACCACGAAGGCTTCTTCGGCGCTGCCGTCGAAATACTCCTCGCGGTCGCGTGCATCCCACTCGGCAGGTGCCTGGAAGGGCCCGGTGATGACCACGCGGGCATCGCCGAGGTCGAGTTCCTCGTCGGGGTTGCGCTCATCGGGGCGATAGAGCGTGCAATCCAGTGCCTGCGGATCTTGAACGATTGCTGCTTGGACCTTTGGATCGAGCGCGGCATGGTGACTCCACTTCGGCAGGGATTTGCCGCAGTGTGGTGGAGCCGGCGTTGCGGTGCAAACACCACCGGCATCGGACCGTCGGCCGTCGCGTTTGGCGAACGCCGGCTGAGCTGCCGCCTCCAATGCATGAACTCACCTACCGGCGGAGACGCGCATGAACGAGGAACACACCCACGAGCCGCAACCCGAAGAAGGCGTACGCGACGACCAGGTCGAGGGCACGCCGAATCCGGAGCGGCTGTATGACGAGAACGAGCCCGAGGTACGCCCCGACGACCCGGACATGACCGCCGACGACTACACCAACCTGCCCGGGTAGCGGTTGGCTCGGCAACCCGCCGCCGGCCTGCTATCGTCGGTTCAGCGAAGCGGCAATCGGCCGCGCTTTACGAAGGGAGTCCGCATGCGCCTGAGCGTCCTGTTCCTGATCCTGCTCGCCACGGCGGGCTGTTCGTCCTGGGCGCCGGAGCCGGAGGACATCTCGGCGGTCCCGGCGGAGCGCCTGCTGGCGTATCAGCAGGCGCAGGAGGGGGCGGGCGAGATCGTGGTGACGCGGGATTTCGGATTGCGCGGCGGCGGCTGCTACATCGCCGTGCTGATCGACCGTGAGCTGGCGGCGCGCATTCACGTCGGCGAACGGGCCCGCTTTCAGGTGCCGGCCGGGCGGCATGTCGTCGGCATCGGCACCGACCCGCTGGACGACACCCTGTGCTCGAAGGGGCGCCTGCGCCGCGAGGTGCTGGCCGAGGTCGTTGCCGGGCAGGTGCTGGACTACCGCATCACCAGCGAGAACGACATCGGCTTCGACATCCGTCCGCTCGCGCGCTGAGCACCGCTACGGGGCTGGAGGCGCTCAGCGAATGACGCTGCGGGCGACCTCGAGATAGCTGGCGCCGTATTCGCTGACCGCCTCGGCGTTCGCCGATTCGGATTCGATATGCAGCTCTTCCAGGGTGTCGGCCAGCTCGTCCATGCGCATGTTGATGGTGCTCAGCGACCCCTGCAGGCGATAACTGATCTCGTAGATTTCCTTTAGCCGCTCGGCTGTCAGCTCCTGGCCCAGGGCGGCTTCCAGGCGCTTGTTGTCTTCGGAAAAACTGGCCACGGCCGAGGACAGCTCGCTATCGGCGACGGCCAGCGAGGCGCAGGTCAGACCGAGGGCCAGGACGGCGGTTTTCATGGATGACTTCACGAGACGCTTCCCTTGCTGGAAATGGGGGCGCGAAATTACCACTCGTCCCCGATCCGCATGCGTACTGGCGCACAAAGCCGAAACAGCAGATTGCCGCAGGCCGGTCGGGCATGACCGTCCGGTCATCTGCCGCTGCTGAGTTCGGCAGCCGGTACCGCGTAGGGGGGCCGCTGTTGGCAGCGCTTTCCCGGCAGCGGCGGCCAGCCAGGGGCGCGTGCCGGCTGCAGGGTATCCCGTCTCCACGCGCTGAAAGCGCTCTGCGACGGCCTTTTGCGCGGCGACGAGCTCAAGCTGGACGCTTACTTGCCGATAAACCGCAGGTCTGCCGGCATGCTCCTTTCATGCGCCGGCACCTGCCTGACCCGTGCCCGGAAAACGACCCCATGATGCAGCGCCTGACCATTCGCACCCGTCTCCTGATCCTTGTCTGCACGATGCTGCTGGCCTGCGTGGTCGTCGGCATCACCGGCCTGAGCGCACAGCAGCGCAGCCTGAACGGACTGAACACCGTTTACCTCGATCGCGTGGTGCCGCTGCGCGACATCAAGCTGATTGCCGACCTCTACGCGGTGAAGATCGTCGATGCCAGCCACAAGGCACGCAGCGGCATGATCAGTTACGCCCAGGCACGCGACGATGTGCGCCAGGCGCGCGCCGAGATCCGCCGGCTGTGGCAGGCCTACCTGCAGACCCGCCTGCTGCCGGAGGAGCGCGCGCTGGCGACACGCATCGAGAGCCTCAAGGCGGCGACCGAGAAGCCGCTGGACGAGCTCGAGCGCACTCTCGATCGGCACAGCGAGAAGCGCCTTGCGGTGTTTGTCATGAATGACCTGTATCCGCTGATCGACCCGCTGTCGGAGGCGTTCAGCGAACTGATCGACCTGCAGCTCGGCGAGGCCCGCGGCGAGTACGAGCGCGCGCTGGCGCTGTACGAGCGCAACCGAGCTTTCTTCATCGGCCTGCTGGGCGCACTGCTGGTCGGTGGCGCATTTTGCTCGCTGTTGCTGATACGCAGCATCGGCCGCCCGTTGCAGGCGCTCAAGCAGGCCGCCGCGCAGGTAGCGGCCGGCGACCTGAGCCGCACCATCGAATGCCGTGGGCGCGACGAGATCACCGAGGTTCAGCAGTCGATCCGGCAGATGCAGCACCGGCTGCGCGAAACGCTGCAGGACATCCAGAGCTCGGCGACTCAGCTGGCATCGGCGGCCGACGAGCTGCACGCAGTGACCGAGCCCAGCGCCCAGGGCATCGCCCAGCAGAACCAGGAAGTGCAGATGGCCGCCACCGCGGTCAACGAGATGTCGGCCGCGGTCGAGGAGGTTGCCGGCAATGCCAATCGCACCTCGACCGCTTCGCGTGAGGCCGAGGAGGTGGCCGAAGCCGGGCGCCACAAGGTCAACGTCACGCGGGAAACCATCGACCGCCTGAGCAACAAGCTCGGCGATACCGCCGCGACCGTGCAGCGCCTGGCCGACGAGGCCGCCAACATCGGCCAGGTGGTCGACGTGATCCGTGCCATCGCCGACCAGACCAACCTGCTGGCGCTCAATGCGGCGATCGAAGCGGCGCGCGCCGGGGAGGCCGGCCGCGGTTTCGCCGTGGTCGCCGACGAGGTGCGCAACCTTGCCCAGCGCACGCAAAGTTCGACCCAGGAAATCGAGCGGATGATTGGCGCGATCCAGAGCGCGACGGCCGATTCGGTGCGCGAGATGGAGCAGAGCAGCGAGTTCGCCGGGCGCAGCCAGACGCTGGCCGGCGAGGCCGACCAGGCGCTGGCGCTGATCGCCGAGCGGGTCGGGCAGATCAACGAGATGAATCTGGTGATCGCCAGCGCAGCGGAAGAGCAGGCTCAGGTCGCCCGTGAGGTCGATCGCAACCTGGTCGCCATCCGCGATGTGTCCGAGCAGAGCGCGACCGGCGCCCAGCAGACCTCGGCGGCCAGCGACGAGCTGGCCCGGCTGGCGACCGGGCTCAATCAGCTGGTCGGGCGCTTCCGCCTGTAAACCGCCGGGGCGCCTGAGCGCACGGCCCGTTCAGATGCGGAACTGACGGGCCAGCCCACCGAGGCGTTGGCCAAGCGCTTCCAGGTGGCTGGCGGTACGCGCGCCCTGCTGGGCCTGATCGGCCACCTCGTCGACCGACACGGCGATTTGATGCACGCTGCGGCTGATCTCCTCGGACACCGAGGTCTGCTCCTCGGCGGCGCTGGCAATCTGCGCGTTCATCGCGTTGATGGTGGCGATCAGCGCGGCCATGGCGTCGAGCGACACGCCGGTGCGGTTGGCCTGCTCGCTGCTGCTGTGGCCGGCTTCGCTGGAGCGTTGCATCGCCTGAACCGCGCCAGCGGTGCCCTGCTGCAGGCGATCGATCATGCCCTGGATCTCCGCGGTGCTCTGCTGGGTGCGGCTGGCCAGCGCGCGGACCTCGTCGGCGACCACGGCGAAACCGCGCCCGGCCTCACCGGCACGCGCCGCCTCGATCGCCGCGTTGAGCGCCAGCAGGTTGGTCTGGTCGGCGATCGAGCGGATCACGCCGAGCACGCCGACGATGGCGTCCACGTCCTGGCGCAGGTTGTCCATGCTCAGGCCGCTGCGATGGATGTCCTCGACCAGCGCATGGATGCGCTGAATGCTCAGTTCCACCACCTCGCGCGCCTGCTGGCCTTCGGCGTCGGTCTGGCGCGCAGCATCGGCTGCGTTCTGCGCGCTCTGCGCGACTTCCTGGGCGGCGGCGGACATTTCGTGAATCGCCGTGGCGACCTGCTCGGTTTCATGGCGCTGCTGGGCCATGGCGGCATCGGAGCGCTGAGCCTGCGCGGCCATCTCACCGACCACCCCGGTCAGCTCGCCGGTGACGTCGACCATCTGCCGCACCATGCCGTGGATCTTGTCGACGAAGCGGTTGAACGAGGCGGCCAGCGCGCCGATCTCGTCGCGGCTGTCGATGTTCAGCCGATGCGTCAGGTCGCCGTCGCCGGCGGCGATGTCGTCGAGGTTGTCCTTCATCCGCTGCAGCGGCCGCAGGATCGAGTTGCTCAGCGCCAGCCCGGCCACGCCGAGCAGCACGAGCATGATCGCGGCGAGGGCCAGGGTGCTGCTGACCATGGTGCGGATACGCTCGTCGATCTGCTCGCGCACCTTGGCCAGCTCGGCGTCGATGTCGGCGATGTTCACCGAGGTGCCGATGGCCAGGTCCCACTTGGGCAGGTAGCGGTTGTAGGACAGCTTGGGGATCAGCACGCTGTCGTTGCCGGGCATCGAGGAGTGGTACTGTAGAAAGCCGCTGCCGTCCTTGGCGGCGCGCACCAGTTCGGTGTTGATCAGGCGGCCCTGCTGGTCGCGGCGGTCGCGCATGCTGCTGCCGACGCCGTCGGGGTTGCTGCCGCGAAACAGCCGGACGATCTGCGAGTCGTGGCCGTAGAAGTAGCCGTCGCTACCGAAACGGATGTTCTTCAGGCGCTCGATGGCCTCGGCGCGGGCGTTCAGGTCGCCTTCGGCGGAGGGGGCATAGAGATCGTCGATCGCGCTCAACGCGACTTCGGTGTAGTGCTCGAGCTCGTCGCGGTGCATCTGCATCAGGCGCTCACGGGTGGCAGCGAGCTCGGCCTCGGCACGGTCGCTGAGGATGTAGGCGGTGCCGCCGCAGAGCACCAGCGCAAGCGCCAGGACGGGCAGAAGGGCAAGGAGGATGACTTTCTTTTTCAGGGACAGGGGCATTGCAAGGACCGGTTGTTGGCACACAAGGTCCGTGTAAGGCGGCCGTGCTGCGGAAAACCTTAATCTTTTGGTCGGATTTTCCGCGCCACGCTCAGTCGCGGCAGGCCAGCGGCTCGGGCGCCGCTGCCGTCGTCCCCTGTCGCTGCCAGGCGAGGGCGAATACCAGCAGCCCGCCGACCGCGGTGGCTGCGCCGACATAGCCGGTTGCCGTCCAGCCGAAGCCGGCGCTGATCGCCAGCCCGCCAAGCCAGGGGCCGAGGGCGTTGGCGATGTTGAAGGCGGCGTGGTTGGAGGCGGCAGCGAGGGTCTGTGCTTCGGCGGCGACATCCATCAGGTGCGTCTGCAGCGCCGGTGACAGCGAGATCATGCTGCCCACGGCGAACACGGCCGGGAAGACGGTCCAGGGCGATTGCGCGGCGAAGGGAAAGGCCAGCAGCACCAGCGTGCTCCACAGCAACAGCCAGGCCACGGCCTGAAAGCCCAGCCGGTCGAACAGTCGGCCGCCGAAGACATTGCCGAGGATGCCGCCCAGGCCGAACGCCGCGAGCGCGAACGGAATCCAGCCGGGGCCGAGCCGGGTCACTTCCAGCAGCGTCGGCGCCATGTAGCTGAACACGCAGAACATGCCGGCAAAACCGATCGAGCTGATCGCCAGCGCCAGCCAGACCTGCGGCCGGTTGAACGCACGCAGTTCTCGCAACGGGCTGCTGCGCGGTTGCTCGGGGTCGGCCGGGAGAAACAGCGCTACCAGCGTGACGGTCAGCAGGGCGATCACGCCGACCAGGACGAAGGCCAGGCGCCAGCTGCCCCACTGGCCGAGCCAGGTGGCCAGCGGGTTGCCGACGAGAATCGCGATGGTCAGGCCCATCAGCACCCGGGCCACGGCCTGGGCGCGCTTCTCCGGCGCGACCATGGCGGCGGCCACCAGCATCGCCACGCCGAAGTAGGCACCGTGCGGCAGCCCGGTGATGAAACGCACCGCCATCAGCGTGGCGTAGTCCGGCGCCAGCGCGCTGGCGAAGTTGCCAAGGGCAAAGAAGCCCATCAGCAACAGCAGCAGATGTCGGCGCAGCAGGCGCGCGCCGAAGATCGCCAGCAGCGGCGCGCCGACCACCACGCCCAGTGCGTAGCTGCTGATCACATGCCCGACCTGCGGCTCGCTGATGCCCAGGCCGGCGCGCCACTTCGGGCATCAGGCCCATGATGGCAAATTCGCCGGTGCCGATGGCGAAGTCGCCCATGGCCAGGGCCAGCTCGATCAAAAGGACGGCGCGCGGCGAAAGCTTAGCCGCCGCGCTGGAGGCTTGCGCCTGCATGGTCACCTCGTGGAAATGCGTTGCGTGTGGAGGATCGGCACCGCGCTGCAGGCGCGGCACACGAAGCCATGGGAGCGTTTTGTTGACGCGGAGTTTCCTCGGTGGCGTCGGCATGACGCGCTCGAGCGCCCCTGATGGCATCCGCCGAGCGGTTTCTGACCGATTCGACAGGCGGTATGGAGCCGCAAAGTGTGACGCGGCGCAAGCTTGATTTGCGTCAGGGAAGGCGCCGGGCCCGCTTGCGTAAGGTGCCGCACAAGCTGGTCAGTCATGCAGTTGCCGGTTGCGACGGCGCAGGGATTTTACTTGCGGGGCGAGTCGACAGGGGCCTGCTGGCACAGCGTCACGCAGGGAGTGCGCCCCATGAAACTGCTTTTTCGTCCCGCCGAAGCGCTGATGAACCGCTTCAACTATCCCGTCAAGTTCGGCCTGCTCGGTTTGCTGGTGTTCGTCGCCTTCGCCAGCCTGATGCTGACCGTGGTCGGCCAGCTGCAGCGCACCATCGAACGCTCCGCCGAGGAGCTGCAGGCCACCGCGCTGGCGCGCCCGGTGTTCCGGCTGGTCGAGCTGACCCAGCAGCATCGGGGGCTGTCGGCGATGCTGCTCGGAGGCAACCCGGCGGTGACGGCCAAACGCGCCGAGCGCGAGTCCGACGTCGAGGCGGCGCTGGCCGAGCTGAGCGGCGCGCTTCCCCGCCGCACGGCAGCAGCTGCCGAGCTGGCAGGCGATTCGCCAGGGCTGGGGCGAGATCCGTCGCGAAGGGCTCGGCTGGACGCAGGCGCGCAACATGCGTGCACACACCGAGCTGATCCAGAGCATGCTGCGGTTCAATACCGAACTGGCCGACGCCTACGGGCTGACCTTCGATCCGGAGGCGGAAAGCTATTACCTGATGGCTGCGGCGCTCGACGAGGTGCCCTACCTGATCGAGCGCATCGGGCGGTTGCGCGGCAGCGCCTCGGCGGCGCTGGCGCACGGCAGCATGGGCGACGAGCAGCGCGTCGGGCTGATCCTGCTGAGCGAGGAGATACGCGGCGCGATGAGCGCCATGCAGATCAGCCTGGACAAGGTGATCGCCCAGCGCCCCGAACTGCGCGGCACGCTCGAGGCTGCCAGTACCCGGTTGCGTGAGCAGGCCGCCGGGCTCGACGAGGTGGTGCAGGGCATGGTGCAGCGCGGCGACTTCGCCCGCGTGAGCTCCGAACGCTTCTTCGCCATGGCCAGCGAGGCGATCGGTATCGGCTACCAGCAGATCCGCGAAACCCTGTTGCCGTCGCTCGACAGCCTGCTGAACCAGCGTATCGCCAAGGCGCAGCGGGTGCTGATGCTGAATGTCGCGGTGTCGCTGCTGGCCCTGCTGCTGATCGGCTACCTGTCGGCGGGTGCCTATTTTTCGGTGATGACCAGCGTGCGGCGCCTGCGCGAGGGCAGCGGGCGGCTCGCGCCGCGACCTGACTGCGCGCATCGAACTCGATACGCGTGACGAGCTGCGTCAGGTGGCGGCAAGCTTCAACGAGATGGCCGCCGCCATGCGCGGGCTGATCGGTAGCATCCGCGACAACTCCGATCACGTCGCCGATTCGGCGCGCAGCCTGGTCACTGCCTCCGGCCAGATCCACGTCGCCACGCAATGCCAGAGCGATGCCGCCTCGAGCATGGCGGCGGCGGTGGAGCAGATGACGGTGGGCATCGAGCACATCGCGCGCAATGCCGGCGAGGCCGATTCGCTTGCGCATCGCTCCGGCGAGCTGTCGCGCCAGGGCGGCGAGATCGTTGCCGCGGTGGTCGAGGAAATCCGCCAGATCGCCGCCTCGGTATCCGAATCGGCCCACACGGTGGCCGAGCTCGGCGAGCGTTCAGGGCAGATCTCGGCGATCGTGCAGGTGATCGGCGATATTGCCGCGCAGACCAACCTGCTGGCGCTCAACGCGGCCATCGAGGCCGCCCGCGCCGGCGAGCAGGGGCGCGGCTTCGCGGTGGTCGCCGACGAGGTGCGCAAGCTGGCCGAGCGCACCGCACAGTCGACCCGCGAGATCGGCGAGATGGTCGCCGCCATCCAGCAGGGCACCTCCGGCGCGGTGCAGGGGATGGAACAGGGCGTCATCCGGGTCAACGAAGGCGTGGTGCGGGCCCAGCGCGCCGGCGAGGCAATGCACGGCATCCGCGAGGCGGCGAATCAGGTGCAGGGCACGGTCGCGGAGATTTCCCATGCGCTGCGCGAGCAGAGCGCGGCGTCCGCGGAGATCGCGCAAAAGGTTTCGATGATCGCCCAGATGGCCGAGGAGAATGGCAGCGCGGTCGGTAGCAACCACCAGACCGCCAGCCGCCTGAGCGACCTGGCCGGCACGCTTCTGGACAACGTCAGCCGCTTCAAGCGGGCTGAGGCGCTCCTGCCGACGGCGCCTGCGGGCGTCGTCGGCAGGCGCTCACAGCGGCCAGACCCAGAGAATCGCCGGCACCGCGCAGAGCACCACGAGGATCGACAGCGGCAGCCCCAGCCGCCAGTAGTCGCCGAAGCGGTAGCCACCCGGCGCCATGACCAGGGTGTTGGACTGGTGCCCGATCGGCGTCAGGAAGGCACAGGAGGCGCCGATCGCCACCGCCATCAGGAATGGATCGACCGAGGCTTCCAGGCCGCGCGCCAGGCTGATCGCTACCGGCGCGGCGAGTACCGCCGCAGCTGCGTTGTTGACCACGTTGGAGATCAGCATCACCGCGACCATCAGCAGGGCCAGGGTGGCTGCCGCCGGCAGCGACTGGCCGAGGCCGAGCAGGGCGTCGGCGATCAGCTGCGAGCCGCCAGTGGTCTCCAGCGCCTCGCCGACCGGCAGCATCGCGGCCACCAGCACGATCACCGGCATGTCGATGCTTTCGTAGATGCGGCCCAGCGGAATCAGCCCGACGAGAATCATCACCAGCGCGCCGGTGACCAGGGCCACCGCGGCCGGTAGCACGCCAAGGGCGATCACGCCTAGGGTGAGGGCAAAGATGGCGCTGGCCAGCAGCACATTGCGCGGCGTGGTGATACTCAGCCCGCGCGAGCCAGGGGCAGGCAGCCGAGCCGCTGAGGCTCGCCTGCAGCGCATTCTCGCG
>LZQO01000102.1_pt1 | contig 15013 bp, 14 predicted proteins | sample 768571 | NCBI WGS metagenome assembly LZQO01 (sample SAMN05207081, study PRJNA324507) | oil field metagenome | isolation source: sample BH-FW-10 from oil reservoir | place: India: Bombay High | collected 2015-12-01
AGGGGCCGCAGCGGCGCTCAGGCCGCTCAAGCTCGGCGCCGGTGCCGCGGCGACGACACACCGGCATCGATGTTCGGCAGATCGAGATCGAGCTTTGGCAGATTGGCCGCCGGCGTCGCCATGCTCGGCGTCGGTGGCGTCGGCGGCTGCGGCGTCTGGGGTTGTGGCGGCTGTGGCGCCTGCTGGCGCGTGCGCGTCGCGGCGTCCTGGTTGCGCCCATCCATGCGGACGAAGTTGGCGACTGCGACGGGCTCGTCGCTGACTTCGCTGCGCGGCGGCGAGACCATGCTCAGCATGAGTGCGAACAGCAATACGGTGACCACACAGGCCGCCAGCAGCGAAAAGCCGGCGCGGCTCAAGCCCTGGCGCATTACCGCGCTCCCGTGCTGGCCGCCAGCGCCACGTCGCGGACCCCGGCCTGTCGCGCTGATCCATGACCTGCACCACCAGGCCGGTGCGTGCATCCTGGTCGGCCTGCACCACGACCGCACCATCGGGCTGATCGACGCGCATGCGCTCGACATGGGCGCGCACGCTGCGCACGTCGATCTGCTGCTTGTCGATCCAGATCTGGCCGTCGGCGGTCACGGCGATGAGGATGTTGCCCTTGTCCTGGGCGCTGGCGGTATCGGCCTGCGGGCGCTGCACCTCGACGCCGGACTCCTTGACGAAGGAGCTGGTGACGATGAAGAAGATCAGCATGATGAAGACCACATCGAGCATCGGCGTGAGGTCGATGCCGGTGTCTTCGTCCTGCTGGTAATGATGGCGACGCATACGCATCAACAACTCCTCAATCGTGACGCAGCTGGTCGGCCAGCCGGTCGAGCGACAGCCGGGCGATACGCTCGAGGCGCGCCAGGCTGAACAGTCCAGTGATGGCCAGCACCATGCCAGCCATGGTCGGCAGGGTGGCTTGCCAGACGCCAGCGGCCATGCCGCGCGGGTTGCCGGTACCGTTGAGCGACAGCACATCGAACACGGCGATCATCCCGGTCACGGTGCCGAGCAGGCCGAGCAGCGGGTAGAGCGCCACCAGCGCCTTGCTCAGGCGCAGCGGGCCGGCCAGTTGCTGCTGAGCCTGCGCCAGCCAGGCGCTGCGTACCGCGCGCTGCCAGGTGCCGGGCTCGCTGGCCAACCGGGCCCAGGCCTGGCGGCGGGCGTCGACCCAGCGAGGGAACACCCGGCGCATGTACCAGAGGCGCTCGAACACCAGCGTCCAGTACAGCACGCAGAGCACCGCCAGCGCCCACATGACGACCCCACCGGCGGCCATGAAGTCGAGCAGCAGATGACCGCTGTCGACCAGCCGCAGCCAGAGCCCGTGCATATCAGTCACGACGAGGCGTTCCCGACAACTGCAGCGCGATCAGGCCCGCGCTCTGCTGTTCGAGGAGCTGGATCAGCGCCTTGCTGCGACTGGCCAGCAGCGCGTGCAGGAACAGCAGCGGGATGGCCACCACCAGGCCCATCACGGTGGTTACCAGCGCCTGCGAGATGCCATCGGCCATCAGCCGCGAATCACCGCCACCGCTCTGGGTGATGGCCTGAAAGGTAACGATCATGCCCGTCACGGTGCCCAAGAGACCAAGCAAGGGCGCAACAGCCGTCAGCAACTTGAGCAGCGGCTGGCCGCGCTCCAGCGGCGGCGTTTCCTGCAGGATCGCCTCGTCGAGCTTGAGCTCCAGGGTCTCCAGGTCCGCAAGTTGCGGCTTCGGCCCGAGCACACCAATGATGCGGCCGAGCGGATTGTCGTCGCGCGGCCGCTCGAGCTCGCGCATCTGGCTGGCGACCTTGCGGCCGACGCCACTGAGATAGACCATTCGCCAGCCCGCCAGGCACAGGCCGAGCACACCCAATGCGACAATGACCCAGCCGACCAGCCCGCCCTGCTGCAGGCGCGCCCAGAAATCCGGCTCGCGCTGCAACTGCGCCAGCAGTGTGCCGCGGCTCGGGTCGATCGGTAGCACACCCAGTGCCTCATCGCTGCGCAGATAGTCTTCGACTTCGCCCATGCCGGAAGGCTGCCGAGCCGGTGCCAGCAACTGACCGGCATCGGCGTCGTAGCGCAGGAAGTCATCCTGGCCGAAGGCCGAGAATGTGCCGACGCGCAGCACCGGCTGCTCGCTGCGCTGGCCGTCGGCCCCAACCACCGGGAGGCTGACCTGCTCGACCCGGCCGCTGGCAGCCAGGTCCTCCAACAGCGTCATCCAGAACGCATCCAGATCCTCGGCCGAGGGCAGCGTGCGGCTCTCGGCGAGCCCTCGCAGTTGCGCCAGGCGCTCGGGATATTGGGCATTGAGAAGGCTGTCCTGCCACTGTCCGGCAATGTCGCCGGCGCTCTGGCGGACCACACCGAACAGCTCGCCCAGATGACCGACGCGCTGGGCCAGCAACTTCTCCTGCTCGGCAAGCAGCGCTTCCTGCCGGTCGAACTCGGCCTTGAGCCGTTCGGCCTCGGCCTGCTGCTCGGCCAGCGCCGCCTTGGCCTGCGCCAGCAGACGGGCCTGTTCGCCGCGGTCACGCACGAAAGCCTGCTCGCGCGCCTGCATGGCGCTCGCTTCGGCGGCCCGCTCACTGCGGATGCGCTCAAGCAACTGATCGGGATTCAGCGGCTCGGCGGCATTCACCAGTACCGGCGCCAGCAGCAGCGCCAGCAGAGAAAACAGACGACTCATTGCGCACTCTCCCGACCGAGGGTTTTCACCGGCAATTCCAGGTAAGCCGGGGCCTGCTGCTGACGCGCGATGGCGATCGCCTGGGTCAGCGGGCGCCGTGCGCTGCCGTCGAGCACCTCCCAGCTGCGGGTCGCCGGATTCCACCAGCCGCTCTCATGAGCATCCAGGGTCTGGTAATAGAGCATCACGCGGCCCAGGCGCAGAAACTCGACACTGCGCGAACCGCCCTCGACCGGCAGCTCGCCGCGCCAGGCCTCGAGGGTGCGGCCGTAATCGCTCTCGATCTGATACGCCTCGAGAATGCGACGGTACTTTTCCGCCAGGCTGACATCGGCACGTGGCAGCAACTCCTCGAGCTGTGCCAGACGGTCGGCCCGCTCGTCCGGCAGGAACGGCAGATCCGCTCGATGAACTGCCCCAGCACCTCCACCATGCGACTCATCTGCGGCGTCACTGCCTCCTGAGTGCGCTCGATGCCCTGTAGCTGCCTTTCGTAGCCTTCGAGCTCCTTTTGCTGCGCCGCCGTCAGCTCACGCATCTGCGCGTTGTAAGCCTTCAGGGCCTCGGCCTGCTGCACGGCACTGCGATAGTCGGTAAGCATCTGGCGGGTGGCATCGTCGAGCTGCTCGATGCGCGCCTGGGACGAGGCTGCCTCCTCGGACAGACGCTCACTCTCTTCGAGCGCCGCATCGAGTGGAGCAGCCATTAGCGGCGCAGCGAACTGCACGCAACAGGGCAGCACGGCGACCGCCAGCAGGCGGGGAAGGACGGACGACATGGGGAATCCTTGCTAGGAGAATTTAACTCAAAGAAGAACCATTATCATTAGTAAATTGATCTAAAGCAAGCAGGGCAAAAGGTCGCAGCACGGCCCCCGTTTCATTGAGCCAAGTCAAAAAGCCCCAATCGGCCACACCTACCATTGCCCCATCGAATTACGCACACATGGAGCAAGCATTATGCGCAAGACCCTGTTCACCGCTTCCGCGCTGGCCCTGGCGCTGGCCGCCCCCTTCGCCCAGGCCTTCGAGGCCGGGGACATCATCGTTCGCGCTGGTGCGATTACTGTTGATCCAAGGGAAGACAGCGGCGCCTTGAAGGTGGATGGCGCAACGCTCGGCGGTCAGGCAACCCTAGACAGCGACACTCAGCTGGGCCTGAACTTCGCCTACATGCTGACTAATAACCTTGGCCTGGAGCTGCTGGCCGCTACGCCATTCAGCCACGAAGTAGGTGTTAAAGGCCTCGGAGGCCTCGATGGCAAGCTGGCCGACATCAAGCATCTGCCGCCGACCCTCAGCGTTGTTTACTACCCACTTGAAGCCCAATCCAGCTTCCAGCCTTATGTCGGCCTGGGCATTAACTACACGACCTTCTTCCAAGAAGATCTCGCGAGCGCTCGCGAAGCTCAAGGGTTCAGCAACTTGAAGCTGGACGACTCCTTCGGTCTCGCCGCCCAAATTGGGATGGACTATATGCTTACGGAGAACGTCATGTTCAACGCTCAAGTGCGTTACATCGACATTGATACCGAAGCGACTGTCGACGGCCCAACCGCACTGAGCGTCGGCAAGACCAAGGTAGACGTGGATGTAGATCCTTGGGTCTACATGGTCGGCCTCGGCTACAAGTTCTGACGAACCTAGCCGTCCCAGACAGCAGAAAGGCGCCCATCGGCGCCTTTCTTGCGTTTTCTCACCAGGCGTTATCGCCGCAACAGACGGGCCAGACCATCACGCATGCTGGTCGGCGGCTGAGGAAGGCGATAACGCGCCAGCAGGCGCGCGTTGTTCGCGCGCGAATGGCGGATATCACCGGGCCGTGCAGCCAGATAAGTCACCGGCGGCAACTGCCCGAGCACCTCACCAATCGCCGCCAGCAACTGGTTCAGCGAAGTGGTCTGGCCGAGCCCCACGTTCACCGCACCCATCTCGAATTCTGGCGTCTCGAGCGCCTGTACCAGCACCTCGACCAGATCGCCGACATACAGGAAATCGCGCGTCTGCTCGCCATCACCGAAGACACTGATCGGCTGGCCCCGCTGCGCACGCTCGGTAAAGATGCTGATCACGCCCGAATAAGGCGACGAAGGATCCTGGCGAGGCCCGTAGATATTGAAGAAGCGGAACACCACCGGCTCCAGCCCATGCTGGCGCCGATAGAAGTCCAGGTAATGCTCGCTGGCCAACTTGTCGGCCGCATAGGGCGTCAGGGGTGCGTTGGGCGTGTCTTCGTCGATCGCGGCTCCCTCGCCGTTGTTGCCGTACACCGCGGCGCTGGAGGCGAACACGACCCGCCTTACTCCGGCGGCACGCATCGCCTCGCAGACATTGAGCGTACCGATGAGATTGGCGCGATGCGTCCCGACAGGGTCCTCCACCGAGGCCTGCACCGAAGCCACGGCGGCGAGATGGACCACCGCGCCACACCCTTCGATGGCACCTCGAACGCAATCGGCGTCGGCAACATCGCCGACGATCAGCTCGACCCGGTCGTCTTGCGGCAGATTGCTGCGCTTGCCGGTAGAGAGGTTGTCGAGCACGCGAACCCGATAGCCGCGGGCAAGCAGGACATCGACCAGGTTGGAGCCGATGAAGCCGGCCCCCCCGGTCACCAGGATCGGCAGGTCAGCCATGACGGTAGTAGCGTTCCAGTAGGCTCGGCAGCCCGGCGCGCCAGGCGCGCGGCTTGATGCCGAAGGTATTGAAGATCTTCTTGCAGGCGAGCACGCCGTGCTGGGGTTCGTCGTCGGCATCCTCGCAAGCGGCATGGGCTGCCGGCTGCAGGACGTCGGCCGTCAGCTGGCGGTAGCGACTGGCTTCGGCAAGCAGAGCCTGACCGACCAGCAGCGGCGTCGAGGCTTCATGGCCGCCGTAATGATAGGTCCCCCACAACGGCGCCTGGCAGTCGAGCTGCTTGAGCACGGCGAGGATGACCCTCGCGGCATCATCCACCGGCGTCGGATTTCCGCGCCGGTCATCGGCGAGCCGGATCGCCGCACCGCTTTCCAGACGCTTGAGGAACCGCCCGAGCAAGCCATCGCTGCTGTCGTCGAGCAACCAGCCGAAGCGCAACAGCACGTGCCTTGGGCAAAGCGAGCGCACGCTCTGCTCGAACTGCCAGAGCGACTGGCCGCGGACATCCAGCGGCGCGACTTCGTCCTTCTCGCTGTAGGCGGTCGTGCGCGCGCCGTCGAAGACGCGATAGCTGGAGGGCTGCAGAAGAATGAAGTCATGATGCTGACAGAGTTCGGCAAGACGCTCGACCGAGCGCGCCTGAGCAGCCAAGGCGGCGGCGCTCGCCTGCCCGCTCTGGAACCAGTCGTAGTAATAGGCGAGGTTGACCACCGCATCCGGTCGGTTGTCGTCCAGCAGCTGGGTCAGGCTCGCCGCATCCCAACCGTGCGCTGGCGGCCGCGGTGCGAGAAAGCCGATGTCCTCTTCGGCCCCCAGACGGATGAGCGCCTGCCCGAGGGCATTGCCTCCACCCAACAGCAACAGGCGCATTCGCATCAAGCAGACCTAGAACGGGATGTCATCATCGAAGCTGTCATAGTCCGGCGCAGGCTGCGGAGCTGCCTGGCGCTGCGGCTGGGCCTGCTGGCGCGGAGCCTGCTGGGGCTCACGCTGCGGCCGCGGCTGGCGCGGCGCGTCGTCGGAGGAGCCGCCGCGGCTGCCGAGCAACTGCATGGTGCCGTTCATGTCCACCACGATTTCGGTGGTGTAGCGCTTGACGCCGTCCTTTTCCCATTCACGGGTCTGCAGGCGGCCCTCGATGTAGCACTGCGAACCCTTGCGCAGGTACTCGCCGGCGATCTCGGCGACTTTGCCGAACAGCACGACACGGTGCCATTCGGTGCGTTCCTGGAGCTGGCCGGTCTGCTTGTCCTTCCAGCTGTCGGTGGTTGCAAGCGTGATGTTGGTCACCGCGTTGCCATTGGGCAGATAGCGGGTCTCGGGATCACCGCCCACGTTGCCGATCAAGATGACCTTATTCACCCCTCTGGCCATGGGTAACTCCTTCGGAAAAGAAATGTTTCAAGGGCCCAACGCATTCCGCCCGGGCGGGGGAACAGAGACCAGTGATCGCGAATGTTACCTTACCGCCCTGCCCCGGCCAACCAAGGAGCCGGAAGCAGCCAGCATTCCGGCCACTCCGTTCGATGGCGACGATGCCTCAGGCGACCAGCCGCTCGAGCGCCTGGCGGTCGACCTGCTGGCTGTCCACCTTGACGTAGGCCGCCGCCTCGTCGGCGACGATGAGCACATCGGCGACACCCTGCAGCGCCAGGAGCCGGGCCTCGAGCTCGCTGTCGGTCAGCGCCCGCTCGGACAACGGCAACCGCAGGCTGGTCACGTAAGGCGGCTCGCGCATGCCCAGCGCGACCGCCAGCCAGAGCGCACAGAGCACTGCACAACCGATGAACACCGTGCTCAGCCCGCCATGCTGGTAGAACCAGCCGCCGAGCACGCCGCCCAGCCCAGCCCCGAGGAACTGGCTGGTCGAATACACGCCCATCGCCGTGCCCTTGCCCCCCGCCGGGGCGACCTTGCTGATCAGCGATGGCAAGGATGCCTCGAGCAGGTTGAACGCGATGAAGAAGGCGACCATTCCGGCAACCAGCGTCCACAGCCGGTCGCCGAACAGCCAGAAGAACAGTTCGCACAGCAGCAGGCCGGCCACCGCCCCCAGCACGACACGCCGCATGCGGCGCTTCTTTTCGCCATAGATGATGAACGGCACCATGCCGAAGAAACCGACCAGCAACGCCGTCAGATAGACCCACCAATGCTGCTCACGGGGCAGGCCGCCCTGCTCCACCAGCGCCAATGGCAGGGCGACGAAGCTGGCCATCAGCACGGCATGCAGGGCGAGAATGGCGAAATCCAGCCGCAGCAGCTCCGGGTGCCGCAGCGTGGCGCCCAAGGCCTGGCGGGCGACGCCCGATTCGCGATGGCGAATGTGCGCCTGCGGGCGCGGCAGAAAGACAACGATCAGCGCGCCGAGCACCGCCAGCGCCGCCGTGGTCCAGAACAGTCCGGAGAGACCGAACGCCCGGGTCAGCAGCGGCCGATGACCATCGCCACGGCGAATGACAGGCCGATGCTCATGCCGATCATGGCCATCGCTTCGTACGATGCTGTTCACGGGTGAGATCCGACAGCAGCGCCATTACCGCTGCGGAGATCGCGCCAGCCCCCTGCAGCACACGCCCGAGGATGACGCCACCTATGCTGTCGGACATAGCCGCGACAGCCGCACCGACGGCGAATATCAGCAGGCCGAAATAGATGATCGGCAGGCGCCCGATGCGGTCTGAAAGCACGCCGAACGGAATTTGCAGCACCGCCTGGGTCAAACCATAGGCACCGATGGCAAAACCGATGAGGGCGGGCGTGGCATCCTTGAGCTCCATGCCGTAGGTCGCCAGGACCGGCAACACCATGAACATGCCGAGCATACGGAACGCGAACACCAGCGCGAGGCCGACGGCAGCACGGGTTTCGCTGGCGCTCATGCGCTCGCTGTACGGATCCGGCATGGGAAAGTATCTCGCTAGTTGAACCGGCGGCGATTCTAGCAGCCATCCCCGACTCGTCACAGGCGCGCGCTTTGCCGCGCCTTTCGCCTCGGCCTTATACTTTCGGACTTTCGCCCGCCATGCGAGGCTGTTTTGGACAAGATCCTGATTCGTGGGGCGCGCACCCACAACCTGAAGAACATCGACCTGACCCTGCCGCGTGACAAGCTGATCGTGATCACCGGCCTGTCAGGCTCGGGCAAATCATCGCTCGCCTTCGACACGCTCTACGCCGAGGGGCAGCGCCGTTACGTCGAATCGCTGTCGGCCTACGCTCGTCAGTTCCTGTCGATGATGGAGAAGCCCGACGTCGACACTATCGAAGGGCTGTCGCCGGCGATTTCCATCGAGCAGAAGTCCACCTCGCACAACCCCCGCTCGACGGTTGGCACCATCACCGAGATATACGATTACCTGCGTTTGCTCTATGCACGGGTGGGCACGCCACGCTGTCCGGATCATGACATTCCGCTCGAAGCCCAGACCGTGAGCCAGATGGTCGACCAGGTTCTGGCATTGCCGGAGGGACGCAAGCTGATGCTGCTCGCGCCGGTGATCCGTGAGCGCAAGGGAGAGCATCTCGCCGTATTCGACGAGCTACGTGCGCAAGGCTTCGTAAGGGCGCGGGTCAATGGCAAGCTCCATGAACTGGACGAACTGCCCAAGCTCGACAAGCAGAAGAAGCACACCATCGAGGTCGTGGTCGATCGCTTCAAGGTGCGCGCCGACCTGCAGCAGCGCCTGGCCGAATCCTTCGAGACGGCGTTGAAGCTGGCCGACGGCATCGCCCTGGTCGCCTCGATGGAAGACGATGGCGCCGAAGACCTGATCTTCTCCGCCCGCTTCGCCTGCCCGATCTGTGGTCACTCGATCAGCGAGCTCGAGCCCAAGCTGTTCTCCTTCAACAACCCGGCCGGCGCCTGCCCGACCTGTGATGGTTTGGGCGTCAAGCAGTTCTTCGACGCCAAGCGTCTGGTCAACGGCGAGCTGACGCTGGCCGAAGGCGCGATCCGTGGTTGGGACAGGCGCAACGTCTATTACTTCCAGATGCTCGGCTCGCTCGCCTCGCATTATGGCTTCAGCCTGGACGAGCCCTTCGACTCGCTGCCGGCCGAACATCAGAAGGTCGTGCTACGCGGCAGCGGCCGGGAGAGCGTCGAATTCCGCTACCTGAACGACCGGGGCGACATCGTTCGCCGCTCACACCCCTTCGAGGGCATCCTGCCGAACCTCGAGCGACGCTATCGCGAAACCGAGTCCAACTCGGTCCGCGAAGAGCTGGCCAAGTACCTCAGCACCCAGCCTTGTCCAGACTGCCGGGGCACGCGGCTGCGCCGTGAAGCCAGGCATGTCTGGGTCGGCGACAAGACACTGCCGGCAGTCACCGCGCTGCCGGTCGGCGACGCGTGCGATTACTTCGGCACCTTTCGCTCAGTGGGCGCCGCGGCGAAATCGCCGACAAGATTCTCAAGGAGATACGCGAGCGCCTGCAATTCCTGGTCAATGTCGGCCTCGACTACCTGACCCTGGATCGTAGCGCCGACACGCTGTCCGGCGGTGAAGCCCAGCGCATCCGCCTGGCCAGCCAGATCGGCGCCGGCCTGGTAGGCGTGATGTACATTCTCGACGAACCGTCCATCGGGCTGCACCAGCGCGACAACGAACGCCTGCTCGGCACGCTCACCCATCTGCGCAACCTTGGCAACACGGTCATCGTCGTCGAACACGACGAGGATGCCATTCGACTCGCCGACTACGTCGTCGACATCGGCCCCGGAGCCGGCGTTCACGGCGGAAGGGTCGTCGCCCAGGGCACGCCAGCCGAGGTGATGAGCCATCCGGATTCGTTGACCGGCAAGTATCTCTCCGGCCGCGAACACATCCGCTACCCCGCTGAGCGTACGCCACGCGACGCCAAGCGCCTGCTCAAGCTCAAGGGCGCGCGAGGCAACAACCTGCAGGGGGTCGACCTGGAGATTCCGGTCGGCCTGCTGACCTGCATTACCGGTGTTTCCGGTTCCGGCAAATCGACACTGATCAACAACACGCTCTTTCCGATCGCCGCCAGCGCGCTGAATGGCGCAACCACACTGGAAGTCGCCCCCTACGACAGCTTCGATGGCCTGCAGCACCTGGACAAGGTCGTCGATATCGACCAGAGCCCGATCGGCCGCACGCCGCGCTCCAATCCTGCGACCTACACCGGCCTGTTCACGCCGATCCGTGAACTGTTTGCCGGCGTGCCGGAGGCCCGCGCACGCGGCTACGGTCCTGGCCGTTTTTCCTTCAACGTCAAGGGCGGACGCTGCGAAGCTGCCAGGGCGACGGCGTGATCAAGGTGGAGATGCATTTCCTGCCCGACATCTACGTGCCATGCGATGTCTGCAAGGGCAAGCGCTACAACCGCGAAACCCTGGAAGTGAAGTACAAGGGCAAGAGCATCACCGAGGTGCTGGACATGACCATCGAGGAAGCCCGCGCCTTCTTCGACGCCGTGCCGGCCATCGCCCGCAAGCTGCAGACGCTGATGGACGTCGGCCTGTCCTATATCAAGCTGGGGCAAAGCGCGACCACCCTGTCTGGCGGCGAGGCGCAACGGGTCAAGCTGAGTCGCGAGCTGAGCAAGCGCGACACCGGAAAGACCCTGTACATCCTCGACGAGCCGACCACCGGCCTTCACTTCGCCGACATCCAGCAACTGCTCGACGTGCTGCACCGTCTGCGCGACCACGGCAACACCGTGGTGGTGATCGAGCACAACCTGGACGTGATCAAGACCGCCGACTGGCTGGTCGATCTCGGCCCCGAGGGCGGCTCCAAGGGTGGGATGATCATCGCCACCGGCACACCGGAAGAGGTAGCCGCCAACCCGGCCTCACATACCGGGCACTTCCTCAAGCCGCTGCTGGAACGCGACCGCGCCTGAAACGAAAGAGCCCCGCACATGCGGGGCTCTTCCTTTGGCAAGTCAGCTTACATCTGGCTTTGCAGGTACTTCTCCAGCCCCAGCTTGTCGATTAGCTGCAGCTGAATCTCCAGCCAATAGGCGTGGTCTTCCTCGGTATCCTTGAGCTGCGCCAGGAGGATGTCGCGAGTCTGGTAATCCTGATGCTTCTCGCACAGTTCGATACCCTTGCTCAGGGCCGCGCGCACTTCGTACTCCAGCGCCAGATCCAGCTTCAGCGCCTCAGGCACGGTCTGCCCGAAGGAGAAGGCGTTGGGCACCATATCCGGCACACCCTCGAGGAAGATGATGCGCTTGAGCAGCGCGTCGGCGTGCTGGGTTTCCTCTTCCATCTCGTGGTTGATGCGCTCGTAGAGCTTGCTGAAGCCCCAGTCCTCATACAGCCGCGAATGGATGAAATACTGGTCACGAGCGGCCAGCTCACCTTTGAGCAGATGCTTGAGATAGTCGACGACTTCGGTATGGCCTTTCATGCCGGGCATTCCTTGTAGCATTCATGAACAAGTGGCAATGCTCCGCCTGACGCGGGGTTCGGTCAAGCAAAAGCACAACGCCTCCGCGAGGGAGGCGTTGCGTTACCGCTCAGTGAAGCGTCAGGCCAGATCGAAACGATCCAGGTTCATCACCTTGGTCCAGGCCGCGACGAAGTCCTTGATGAGCTTCTGCTGGCCGCCGTCCTGGGCATACACCTCGGCATAGGCGCGCAGCAGCGAGTTGGAACCGAACACCAGGTCGGCACGGCTGGCCGTGTACTTCTTCGCCCCGGTCTTGCGCTCCAGCACATCGAAGCCCTCGCCACTGGGTTTCCACTCCAGGTCCATGCTCAGCACATTGACGAAGAAGTCATTGCTCAGCACGCCCACCTTGTCGGTGAACACACCCCGCAGGCTGCCATCCCAGTTGGCGCCCAGCACACGCAGACCACCGAGCAGCGCGGTCATCTCCGGCGCGGTAAGCGTCAGTTTCTGAGCCTTGTCGATCAGCAGCACCTCTTCGCCGATATCGATACCATCGGCCTTCCAGTTACGGAAGCCATCGGCCGGGCCACGCAGGTATTCAACGCTGTGCACGTCGGTCTGCTCCTGCGAGGCATCGACGCGACCAGCGGCGAATGGCACCTCGATCGACGTACCGGCAGCACTAGCGGCCTGCTCGACGCCGAGATTACCGGCCAGGACGATCAGGTCGGCCAGAGACAGGCGAGTCGAAGCTTGATGCCCTCGATCTTGGCAAGCGCGGCAACCGCGATCTTGTTCACCGCCCAGCCGCGCTGCGGTTGCAGCGCCAGGCGCGCACCGTTGGCACCGCCGCGCTTGTCGCCGCCCCGGAAGGTGGCCGCCGAGGCCCAAGCCAGGGAAACCAGTTCGGATACGCTCAGGCCCAGCGCCGCGATCTTCGCTTTGGCATCGGCGATGTCGGCAGCAGACGGCAGCGGGCCGGCTGGCGGCAGCGGGTCTTGCCAGATCAGGTCTTCCTTCGGCACTTCCGGGCCGAGGTAACGAGCCTTCGGCCCCATGTCGCGGTGGGTCAGCTTGAACCAGGCGCGGGCGAAGGCTTCGCTGAACGCCTGCGGGTCGTTGAGGAAACGCCGCGAGATTTTCTCGAAGGCCGGATCGAAACGCAGGGTCAGGTCGGTGGTGAGCATGGTCGGCTTGCGCTTGACAGCCGGATCGAAAGGATCGGGGATGATCTCCGGGGCATCCTTGGCCACCCACTGGATCGCGCCGGCCGGCGACCTGACTTGCTCCCATTCGTACTGGAACAGGTTCTCGAAGAAGTAGTTGCTCCACTGGGTCGGCGTTTGCGTCCAGGTGACTTCGATCCCCGAGGTGATGGCGTCCTTACCCTTGCCACTGCCATAGCCGCTGAACCAGCCCAGGCCCTGCTGCTCGATGGGAGCGGCTTCCGGGTCGGGGCCGATCTTGTCACCCGGCACCGCGCCGTGCGTCTTGCCCAGGGTGTGGCCACCGGCGATCAGGGCGACGATTTCCTCGTCGTCCATCGCCATGTTGCCGAAGGTGGCACGGATGAACGGCGCCGCCGACAGCGGATCGCCATTGGCTTCCGGGCCTTCCGGGTTGACGTAGATCAGGCCCATTTCGGTGGCCGCCAGCGGGCTGTCTTTCAGCGCCTCGCTACGACGGTGCTTGAGCCATTCCTTTTCCGTGCCCCAGTTGACGTCGTTATCCGGCTCCCAGGTGTCCTCGCGCCCGGCACCGAAGCCGAAGGTACGGAAACCCGAAGACTCCAGGGCAACGTTGCCTGCCAGCATGAACAGGTCGGCCCAGCTGATCTTCTGTCCATACTTCTGCTTCACCGGCCACAGCAGGCGACGAGCCTTGTCAAGGTTGGCGTTGTCCGGCCAGGCGCCCAGCGGCGCAAAACGCTGCTGACCACGACCCGCACCACCCCGGCCATCAACCAGACGGTACGTGCCGGCGCCATGCCAGGCCATGCGGATGAATAGACCGACGTAGCTGCCCCAGTCGGCCGGCCACCACTCCTGCGAATCGGTGAGTACCTTGCGGATATCACCCTTGAGGGCGGAATAGTCGATCTTCTTAAATTCTTCGGCGTAGTTGAATGTCTCGCCCAGCGGGTTGGAGCGCTCGGAATGCTGGTTCAGCAGATCCACACGCAACTGATTCGGCCACCAATCCAGATTGGTCGTCCCCTGGCCTGCGACATGATACGGGCATTTACCTGTGTTCGACATGCTTCTCTCCTTCTCCTCATCGTGTCGGTTCCAACGGCTGTGGCCCGACAATGAAAGAAGAATAGCCCTGCACTTACGAAAGAACCAATATATGAAACACAACGACAAGATAGTCATTTTCTTTCGATAGACGCCCGGACGCGTCCAAACCGAGCACCACCGCAACAGGAGAAAAGCCAGGATTTTTCCGCCGCAAAAACAAACGCCCCAACACTGTTGGGGCGTTTGTCGTTGCCTTGGCCCGAACTGGCTGCTTGACGCAGGCCGGCTCGGCGTAGGGAACAGAGACTTACTCGGCAGCTTCTACCGAACCGCCGACCGGACGGTCGACCAGTTCAACGTAAGCCATCGGAGCGTTGTCGCCAGCGCGGAAACCGCACTTGAGGATACGCAGGTAGCCGCCGTTACGGGTGGCGTAGCGCTTGCCCAGATCGTTGAACAGCTTGCCGACGATGGCTTTCGAACGGGTACGATCGAAGGCCAGACGACGATTGGCAACGCTGTCTTCCTTGGCCAGGGTGATCAGCGGCTCGGCAACGCGACGCAGTTCCTTGGCTTTAGGCAGGGTAGTTTTGATCAGCTCGTGCTCGAACAGCGAGACCGCCATGTTCTGGAACATGGCCTTGCGGTGAGCGCTGGTGCGGCTCAGGTGACGGCCACTTTTACGATGACGCATGATTGAAATTCCTTACCAAACGAATAGTTCGGTTACTGGAGACGATCAGGCCGTAGCCTTGTCGTCCTTCTTGAGACTTGCCGGCGGCCAATTATCGAGGCGCATACCGAGGGACAGACCGCGCGAAGCGAGCACGTCCTTGATCTCGGTGAGCGACTTCTTACCCAGGTTCGGCGTCTTCAACAGCTCGACCTCGGTGCGCTGAATCAGATCACCGATGTAGTAGATGTTTTCTGCCTTGAGGCAGTTCGCCGAACGCACGGTGAGCTCGAGGTCGTCAACCGGACGCAACAGGATTGGATCGATCTCGTCTTCCTGTTCGACAACAACCGGCTCGCTGTCGCCCTTGAGGTCGACGAAAGCGGCAAGCTGCTGCTGCAGGATAGTTGCGGCGCGG
>LZQO01000103.1_pt1 | contig 14946 bp, 13 predicted proteins | sample 768571 | NCBI WGS metagenome assembly LZQO01 (sample SAMN05207081, study PRJNA324507) | oil field metagenome | isolation source: sample BH-FW-10 from oil reservoir | place: India: Bombay High | collected 2015-12-01
CCCGAACGCGAGTACTGCGTGCAGTACGACGAGAGCGACTTGCATTTCATCCAGCGCCTCTGCGAAGAGGAAGGCATCCACTATCACTTCCAGCACAGCACAGCCGGTCATGTACTGGTGTTCGGCGACGACCAGACGGTGTTCCCCACGCTGGCGCCAGTGGCCTATCAGCAGGATTCCGGGCTGGTCGCCGATCAGCCGGTCGTCAAGCGCTTCGGCCTGCGGCTGGAGACTCGCACCAGCCGTGTGACGCGGCGCGATTACGATTTCGAGAAACCGCGCCTGACCCTGGAAGCGGCGTTTCACAGTGACTTCCAGCCGGACCTGGAGGATTACGACTACCCCGGCCGCTTCGTCGACCGCAGCCGCGGCAAGCACCTGGCCCAACGCGCCTTGGAACGCCACCGCCACGACTACGAACGGGCCGAGGGCGAGAGCGATCAGCCCTCGCTGGTCAGCGGTCACTTCCTCGAGCTGACCGAGCATCCGAGGGCCGACTGGAACCAGCTCTGGCTGCTGGACGAGGTGCTCCACGAAGGCAAGCAGCCGCAGGTGCTGGAGGAATCGATCACCAGCGCGCCCAACTTGCACAGTGCAACCCCCTCTCCCCGCCGGGGAGAGGGCTGGGGTGAGGGGAAACTGGCCGCCACCGAGTTCCACCAGGGTTACCGCAACCACTTCACCGCCACGCCCTGGACCGTTCCCTACCGCCCGGCCCTGCGCCATCCGAAACCCAAGGTCCTCGGCAGCCAGACCGCCGTCGTCACGGGACCTGCCGGCGAAGAGATCCACTGCGACGAGTACGGCCGGGTGAAGGTCCAGTTCCATTGGGATCGTCATAGCCAGGCCGACGACAAGACCAGCTGCTGGCTGCGCGTCTCCTCCAGCTGGGCCGGTGACCGCTATGGCGGCATCGCCATCCCGCGGGTCGGCATGGAAGTGCTGGTGACCTTTCTCGAAGGCGACCCCGATCAGCCTTGGTCACTGGCTGCCTGTACCACGCCGAGCACGTCGTCCCCTACGACCTGCCGGCCAACAAGACCCGCACGGTGTTCAAAACGCTGAGCTCACCCGGCGGTGGCGGCTACAACGAACTGCACATCGAAGACCGTAAGGGCCAAGAGCAGATCTACCTCCACGCCCAGCGCGACTGGGACGAAAACATCGAACACGACCAGAAGATCCGCGTCGGCCACGAACGCCACGACACGGTGGAGGCCAACAGCTATAGCGAGTTCAGGGCTGAGGAACATCTCATCGTCGCCGGCGATCGCAAGGTGGAAGTCAAACCCGACGACCACCTCACCGTCGGCCAGACCCAGCACATCAAGCTCGGCACCGCCCAGCTGACCAAGGCCGGTCGCGAGATCCACCTCAAGGCCGGGCAGAAGATGGTCATCGAAGCCGGCGTCGAACTGACCCTCAAGGCCGGCGGCAGCTTCATCAAGCTCGACCCGGGCGGCATCACCGTCTCCGGCCCGCTGGCGCGAATCAACGCCGGCGGCGCGCCGGGCAAGGGCTCGGGGGTCAAGATCAAGCCACCGGTACTGCCAGGGGTCGCGGATAGCGACAAGGCCGGGAGCTTGTTGGAGCAGGCACTGCCGAGCGAGGCGGACAGCCTGCTCCGCAAACGCAAGCGCTCGCTCAATTTCTCGGGCTAAGAACAGTGCCGGCTGCGCAGCCGGATCGAACGCAAGGAAGCATCGAACATGGCCGAACACAAGCCGATCAATTGGGCTTACCCGTTTCCCAGCAAGGACACCAGCCACAACCCGCTGCAACTGCTTACACATATGGCCCAGGCCAAAGGCGGGTTCTACCCCACCGGCGAAAACGGCTTATGGCATGGCGGCGTGCATTTCGATGAAGGCACGGCCGCTGCATTCGACCAGTCGAGCGTGCGCTGTATCGCCGACGGAGAGGTGATTGCCTACCGTATCGATGAATGCTACCCGGTCAGCGAATTCACCGACGACATTCCCATGGTCAAGCGTGCGCCCTTTTCCACGGGGTTCGTTCTGGTCAAGCACAGCCTGCAGCCGCCGCCACTGAAGAACGCTGACGGCAGCATCGTCGAAGGGCAAACCCCTCCAAGCCTCATTCTCTACAGCCTGTACATGCACCTGCTGGATTGGGCGGGCTACCAGGCACAAGCGGACCTTCCGCGCCCCGCCTTCTGGGAAACCAAACGCTATACCGTAAATACGCAGCACGATGGTCTGAGCGTTCGCGCAGGCCCGAGCAAGCACACCACCAAGCTGTCGGAGCTGTCCAAGGGTGCCGAGATCACCATTGGCGAGACGGAAGGCGAGTTCAGCAAGCTGGTCAGCCTGATCAGCGGGACGGCACAACCCGCCCTATCAGCCGACGACGAGGGGCAACTGCTCGGCTATGTATCCACCAGCTTGCTCAAACCGCACAGCGAGCCAGCGGAATACGGCAAGGTCATCGTTCTCGACAGCGGGTTGCCGATCAAGGCGGGTGACCTTATTGGCCATCCCGGCCTGTACCAGAACCACGACAGCGCCGCTCAGCACATGGTCCATGTCGAACTGTTCAGCTGCGACGATGTGCCTGCATTCATCGCCCAGAGCCGCGCTTGGGCCAGCCGCTTGCCGGACGACCAGAAAACCCTGCTCAAGGTCTACAAAGGTGCGAGCAAACTGATCACCCATCGGGACGATATCAATGCCGAGAACCCGCCCAAGCTGGATGACGATGGCACGCAGATCGGCGTCGACCTGATCATTCCGCAGTCCTTGCTGGATGGGCTCCCCGCTTCGAGAAAAATCCAGGCCAAGGATGGCGCGGACAACACTATGCACTGGTGGCGGCTGGACGGCCTGTTCGCCGATGCTAACGGCAACCCCATCGACGGCTGGCTCGCCGAGCAGGAGCTGATCACTACTCGTCATAGCCCGTGGGAGTGGGAAGGCTTCCAGTGCATCGAGGAAACCGGAACGCCCGTCGAAAAGCTCGCCTACGCCTTCAATGCCAGAGGCCTGCTGAGCACAGACGAACAGCACAATTACCGGGCGCAGATCAGCAAGGCCGATGGCGGCCCAATCGTAACGCTCGCTCGTCTCTATGACATCGCCGATACCGACAAGGATGGCGTATTGACCGGCGCTGAAATCCAAGCAGCCCTGGCCAGGCCTTGGCACGCTCAAGTGCTCGGACAATTGATCACCAAATATGAAAGTGAGTGGTTCTGGAACAAGGACAAGTGGGATGAGCTCGATCCATTGTTAGCGGAAGAGCCCGGAAAGCCGAACCTCGTTTGGGAAGTGGAAAAGCAGCGAATCGAGAAGTTAAGTTGGTGGGAGGAGTTGGAAGCTCGCCATGGAGTTCATAGAGACGGGAACGCATGGCACTTTCACATCACGCCAACAGTAAGCGCCTTTTATTGTACACGCGAATTGATTGATGTTGATTTGTTTATCGACGAGTACACTAGCCAACACGAGCAGTTCATGGCGAATACTCCTGTTTTCTCCCAGACTTCGAAAAGCAATTTGCGCACCATCTTGGAGTTTATAAACGGGTATTATTACAGCAACCCCGACAAAGCGAATCTTTTCGAGCTCGCTTATATGTTAGCGACAGCACGGCATGAAGCATACTATTTCCCCACGGGAGAATTTTTCAGTTCTAAGGCAGAAGTTGGTGCAATAGCTTACTTCAATAAGTATGACCCCGTCCTAGCCAGCACCGAGGAGCATCGAAATCGTGCTATCGCGAACGGCAACACTCAGGAGGGTGATGGTTACAGGTACCGCGGGCGCGGTCTTGTGCACCTTACTTGGAAGAAAAACTATCGTAAGGCTCAAGAGCATTTTGATTTCGACTTCGTAAGCCAACCGGATAAAGCAGCCGAGCCCGAACACTCTGTGCCAATTATGATTTGGGGTATGAAAGAAGGGATTTTTACCGGAAAAAAACTGAGCGACTATATTAGTTCTGCTGGGGTAGATTATGTAGAGGCTCGTAGAATAATCAACGGCTCTGATCAGCAGCAACTTATAGCCGGCTATGCAAGAAAGTTTGAATCCATCCTAAGAAAAACGTCCTCGGCAAAGGAAATCTTCGCTCCATGAAACACGTACGGTTTTTAGCTCTGCTTATCTCACTAACGCTGACCACCAGCGCACACGCAAGCGCTTACACCATTTCATCCAACGATGACGGGGTGGCGGAAATCTATACGGCAGACATGGATGCGGGCACTCTGACGATCAAGCAAGGAACGGAAACGACAAGTATCACCGACATTGTTGGCTACGCAGGGCAGACAGCCAGAACATTGGTGCGGTTCAATGGCGGGCCCGCATTGAGCTATGAAAACTCTGGATCGAATACACATTTCGAAGTCTTTTACACCCTAAAAGTCAAAAATAATATTCCTCTTATCGACTGCATATACAGCAATATTCGCAACGGGCAGAATGGTGCCTCCATTCGAAAAGCTGTTTGCAACCTTAACAAAATACTATCGAGCAATTACCAGGATACAGCTTTTCATTACACAGACGCCTGGATTGAGGAGTCTAATAGAGCGTCCCTACAATCTGTTATGGCTGAGCCTGCTGAAGCCGCCGTAACACCCCTCGGCAAGCTAGGCAATGTGCTTGTTTCGCTGCGCTACGACTCGATCGAAGATCTAATGTCCGCTACTCCGAAAACCATAGCGTCAGCAGCCGGGAAAATTTATGTAGTGACCACCGGCAACGCTTATTTGGTGTATGACGTCGATGGTGTTACAGCATCAGCACTGGACGTGGAAACGGACCCTGCCGCACATTCATTGAAGCGCCTGACAGCTACAGAGCTATTGCAAGCTATTAAGAAAAACTAAAATCTCTCACCGCCTGAGGCACCCCGCCCAATATGATGCTTAGAATTATACACGCCAGCATCTATACCATGATCCTGGCACTTACTGCTCCAGTTACAGCAGCAATGGAACGCCTACCACCATTTTTTCACTGCAAATCGGAATCCGATAGAACCCTAGAGCTATATAAACAGAACAATACGATCAGCTATAAATTTGGGCATCCGGGCCGCACACCCGAGCTTGAACTAAATAGATTAGTGGATGAGGTTGACATATCAATAGGTAACGCGACCGGCAGCGAACTGAGTAACTCTGTCACGTTCACCAATGGCGCCTATTCGTATACGGTTACATCCAGAATTAACAGAGTGGCTGATGTCCAAATACCCGAGCACGGCATATTAGTTAAGAAAAATTCTAACTACTTAACTTATATCCCATGCATTTCAGCCTCCGTGAAGGGAAGTTTGCTTGACATTGAATAACTGTCCGAGCACGCATTCACCCTTATCGGTCACCGCAAAAGCGGCGACATCTTATTGCCATCGCCCCACAACCCTGCCATCAACGCGCATTCGCCATGACGCTACAAGGATGTACCTGCGATTGCTGCGCCGAGCCCGGGTGCTGTCTTGTTGTTGGCTTTGCTTGCCGAGGGGGTCGGGCTGTATTTCCTGGCCTACCCGAACCTTCCAGAGCATGAAGTGCCCGAAGCGTTGCATTATCTGGAGCCGTGGGACGCCACCCAGCGACAGACCTACTACTACACACCGCAAGGCACCCAGATTAGGGGCTGGAGTACGACTGACTTCGTGCGCTGGAGCTACCCTTCAGCAGGGACAGGTTCGCCACGCCCGACTACCTTGCCCGCTTCGGCTTTCTGGTCGATCCCGCGCAACAAGCCACTGCGCTGAACCCCGGCAACCTGCCGGTCGGCTTTGCCCGCCACGAGGATGCTGAGAGCGGTCGCGCCTATCTGGATGTGACCTGCGCGGCTTACCACACCGGCGAGCTGCGCTACGGGGGTCAGGCCATTCGTATCGATGGCGGCGCGGCGATGCCTCTCGACCGCGCGCCCGCCTGCTTTGCCCTGTAGGTGCGGCAGAACGCCGGGCACTAACTGCCCATCGAGGACACCAGCATCAGTGGGATGAGGCCATCGCTCCATTCGAGACGGTCGCCGACATCCTGCCGCCGCAGGACTTCCCCCGAGCAGAATCTCCCCTGCGACAACCTCAGCTTTAACCCACGGCATGCACTGCCGGAGCACCGCCCCATCGGCGACATCCACCGGCTGCGCAATGACATCCACCGGCTGCGCAATGTGGTGTACGAGGCGATCAGCAGCACCGGCTCGAGCGTAACGGCTCGTTTTGACGCCTCCGTGGTGGCCCATGGATCAGCAGCAGGCGCCCCCGGACGGTTGCCGACCACGAGCCGCCCGGTCCTGTCTTGCCGAGCGGAGCCCTGCTAGCATCAATCAGGACTCCAGCGCCCGATATAGGCACCCGTTTGCAGAAGATGAGCGCCACCTCGTCCCCGTCGCCCGGTTCGGTAACCCTCGATCAAGGGGCTTCGCCGTTGCGGGTGCGTGTCGTCGGTGACTGGACTCTCACCCACTACGCGATGCTGCGCCATGAAGTGCAGCGGCTCGGGGAGCGAATCGACGCACGCAGCCAGGTCGAGCTCGACGGGTTGGGTGCACTGGATACGGCCGGCGCCGGCCTGCTTGTCGAGTTGCTCGGCCAGGAGCGCATCGCCGCGATCGAGGCCTGGGCGCCCGAGTTGCCGGCCGAGCGGCTTGCGCTGCTGCGTAGCGTCGCCAGATCGATGGATCAGCCGGAAGCGGAGCCGCCTGAGCAGGGCTACGAGTTTGGCGACGTGCTGGCCCATATCGGCCGCACGATGCAAAGCATCTGGCGGCAGCAGCGTGACCTGCTCGGTTTCATCGGTCTGACGCTGCAGACCCTGGCCCTGACATTGCCGCGCCCGAGGCGCTGGCGCTTGACCGCGCTGGTCGCGCACATCGAGCAGACCGGGCTGAATGCGATTCCCATCGTCGCCCTGCTGACCTTCCTCGTCGGCGCCGTGGTGGCCTTTCTCGGCGCCACGGTGCTCGCCGACTTCGGCGCGACGATCTATACCGTGAGCCTGATCGGCTTCGCCTTCCTGCGCGAGTTCGGCGTGCTGCTGGCCGCAATCCTGTTGGCGGGCCGCAGCGCCAGCGCCTTCGCCGCGCAGATCGGCTCGATGAAGTCGAACGAGGAGATCGATGCGATCCGCACGCTGGGGCTGAGCCCGATCGAGCTGCTGGTGCTGCCGCGAGTGCTGGCGATGCTGATCACGCTGCCGATCCTTACTTTCATCGGCATGCTCTGCGGCATCGTCGGCGGCGCGGTGGTGTGTGTGCTCGCGCTGGATATCTCGCCCACGCTGTTCCTCACCATCCTGCAGCGCGACATCGACCTGGTGCATTTTCTCGTCGGCATCGGCAAAGCCCCGGTGTTCGCCTTCGTCATCGCGGTGATCGGCTGTCTGGAGGGCTTCAAGGTAAGCGGCAGCGCGCAATCGGTGGGCGAGCACACCACCTCCAGCGTGGTGCAATCGATCTTCATGGTCATCCTGCTGGATGCCATCGCCGCGCTGTTCTTCATGGAGATGGGCTGGTGACGGGCGAAACGCTGATTCAGGTACGCGGGCTGGTGAATCGCTTCGGCAGCCAGACCGTGCACGACGGCCTCGATCTGGATATTCGCCGTGGCGAGATTCTCGGTGTGGTCGGCGGCTCGGGTACCGGCAAGTCGGTGTTGCTGCGCAGCATCGTCGGCCTGCGGCGGCCCAATGCCGGAAGCGTCAGCGTCTTCGGCGAGAACCTGCTGGAGCTGCCAGCCGCCCGCCGCTCGGAGGTCGAGCGGCGTTTCGGGGTGCTGTTCCAGCGCGGTGCGCTGTTCAGTTCGCTGAACCTGCAGGAGAACGTGGCGCTGCCGCTGATCGAGCATGCCGGGCTGGCGCGCCAAGACGCCGAGCACCTGGCGCGACTGAAGCTGGCGCTGGCTGGGCTGCCACCCACTGCAGCGTGCAAATACCCTGACGAGCTGTCCGGCGGGATGATCAAGCGAGCCGCTCTGGCCCGTGCACTGGCACTCGACCCCGAAGTACTGTTTCTCGACGAACCCACCGCCGGGCTCGACCCGATCGGCGCAGCGGCATTCGATCAGCTGATCCTGACGCTGCGCGACGCGCTGGGGCTGAGCGTCTTTCTGGTGACGCACGACCTCGACACGCTCTATACCATCTGCGATCGGGTCGCCGTGCTGTCGCGCAAGCGGGTACTGGTCGCCGATCGCCTGGCGGTGGTCGAACAGACCGACGATGCCTGGATCCGCGAGTATTTCCATGGCCCCCGGGGCCGCGCGGCGCAGCAGGCCGCGGCATTGCAGGAGAATCGCTGAATGGAAACCCGTGCCCATCATGTGCTGATCGGCCTGTTCACCGTGCTGGTGGTCGGCGGCGCGCTGCTCTTTGCGCTGTGGCTCGGCAAGTCGAGCATCGACCGCGAATACGAGTATTACGAGGTCGGCTTCAACCGGGCGGTCAGCGGTCTGTCCACCGGCAGTTCGGTGGAATACAGCGGCATCAAGGTCGGCGACGTCGAACGCCTCTGGCTCGAACCCGATGACCCGCGCAAGGTTCGCGCGCGCATCCGTGTCTATGCCGGCACGCCGATCAGGCAGGACACCCGTGCCCGCCTGGCGCTGGCCAACATCACCGGGGCGATGGTCATCCAGCTGCATGGCGGCAGCCCGGAAAGCCCGCTGCTGGTCGGCAAGCGCAGCGATCCACCGCTGATCATCGCCGACCCCTCACCGCTGAGCGCCTTGCTCGAGAACGGCGAAGACCTGATGAGCAACGTCAACAGCCTGCTGATGAATGCCAATGCGCTGTTCTCCGAGGAAAATGCCGGGCGCATCGGCCGCACCCTAGAACACCTGGAGCAGGCCACCAGCGTGCTGGCCGAACAACGGTCGGACCTGTCGGCGGCGCTTGGACAGCTCAGCCAGATCACCGAGCAGACCAACACCGCGCTCGGCGAGATCACCCGGCTGACGCGCAGCGCCAACGGCCTCCTTGATGAAGAGGGGCGCGCCCTGCTGGTCAGCGCGGCGCAGTCGATGCAGGCGCTGGAGCGCTCCACCGGACGGCTGGACAGCTTGCTGTCGGACAACCAGGGCGCCTTGAACAATGGGCTGCAGGGCTTCAACGATCTGGGCCCGGCGATCAACGAGCTGCGCGCCACGCTCGGTTCGCTGCGCCGGGTGACGCAGCATCTGGAAGACAACCCGAGCGGCTTCTTGCTCGGTCGGGAAAAGCTCGAGGAATTCGAACCATGATCCGTTCATCGCTGCGCTCAGGCGCGCTCGCCGTTCTTTTCGGCCTGCTCTCGGCCTGTTCGATCCTGCCCGAGGCCGAGCCGCTACGCGCCTATCTGCTGCCGACCTCGGTCAGCCCGCTCGCGCGCAAGGCACCGGAACAGGGCCCGACGCTGCGCATCCTCACGCCGCAGTCCAGCCGGTTGCTGGCCACGCCGCGCATCGCAGTGATTCCCGAGGCAGCCAGATCAGCAGCTACCGCGGCGCACGCTGGAGCGACGCGGCGCCGATTCTGCTGCGCGATCGGCTGATCGAGCGGGCCCAGGGCAGTGGCCAGTTCGCCTCGGCGATCAGCGAAGACGCCCCGCTGCAGGCCGATCGCGACCTGGTCAGCCAGTTACTGGCCTTTCAGGCCGAGTATGTCGAGGGCCGGCCGGTGGTGGTGATTCGGCTGGACGCACAGCTGGCCGACGGCCAGAGCCAGCGCGTGCTCGCCAGCCGCCGCTTCGAAATTCGTCAGCCGAGCCAGGGTCGCGAGGTGGATCAGGTGGTGAACGCCTTCGGCCAGGCCACTGACGAGCTCGGTCGACAGCTGCTAGAGTGGCTGGCGCAGCCGTGACACCGGCCAACCGTTCGTCCGCCTGGCGATCGCGCACAGGGCGATCGGCACCTTTATTGACCTGGGCAAGCGCAGCAGTCACACAACTGCCCTAGGCTGGCCCGAGGCAACACCTGAAGAGCCGCATGCATGAAACCTGAACTGAAGAAAAAGCTGACCCGCGGCGGCATTGCCGTCGCTCTGCTGCTTGCCTTGGCCTGATGCTCTGGTCGGAGCTGCGCCCCAAGGGGCTCGGCGAAGGCTTTGCCAGCGGCAACGGACGTATCGAGGCGACCGAGATCGATGTGGCCACCAAGCTCGGCGGGCGCATCCGCGAGATCACCGTGGACGAAGGCGACTTCGTCCAGCCCGGCCAGGTCATCGCGCGCATGGACACCGAGGTGCTCGAGGCCCAGCTGAACCAGGCACGGGCCAGGTGCGCCAGGCGCAGAACGCGATCCTCACGGCACAGGCGCTGGTTGCCCAGCGCGAAAGCGAAAAGGCCACCGCCGAAGCCGTGGTGCACCAGCGCCGCGCCGAACTGACGGCCGCCCAGAAGCGCCACCGCCGCACGGAAACCCTGGTCGCGCGCAATGCCATGCCGCGTCAGCAGCTGGATGACGACCTGGCGGCGATGCAAAGCGCCCAGGCCGCGTTGGCGGCCGCGCAGGCGCAGGTACTCTCGGCCGACGCCGGTATCGCCGCCGCCCGCTCGCAGGTGATCGAAGCCGAGTCGGCCCAGGAGGCGGCCGAGGCCAGCGTCGAGCGGCTCGAGGCGGACATCCGCGACAGCGAGCTGAAGACCGATCGCGTCGCGCGCGTGCAATACCGGGTAGCGCAGCCCGGCGAGGTGCTCGCCGCCGGCGGCAAGCTGCTCAACCTGGTCGATCTGGCCGACGTGTACATGACCTTCTTCCTGCCCGAGCGGCAGGCCGGGCGCGTGGCGCTCGGCGCCGAGGCGCGCCTGGTGATCGACGCCGCGCCGCAGTACGTGATTCCGGCCCGCGTCACCTATGTCGCCAGCGTCGCGCAGTTCACGCCGAAGACGGTGGAAACCGAAAGCGAGCGCGAGAAGCTGATGTTCCGGGTCAAGGCGCGGATCGACCCGGAACTCCTGAGAAAACATATGGAGCAGGTCAAGACCGGGCTGCCCGGAATGGCCTATCTGAAGCTTGACGCTGACGCCGAATGGCCGGCGCACCTGCAGATCAATGTCGGCAAATGAACCAGTCTCCTGACCCGGTCGCCGCGATCAGCGGAGTCAGCCTGCAGTACGGCAAGACCCGCGCGCTGGACGACCTCAGCCTGTCGCTGCCGGCGCGCTGCATGGTCGGCCTGATCGGCCCGGACGGGGTCGGCAAGTCGAGCCTGCTGGCGCTGATCGCCGGTGCGCGCAAATTGCAGCAGGGCCATGTGCAGGTGCTCGACGGCGACATGGGCGATGCCGGCCACCGCCGCGCGGTCTGCCCGCGCATCGCCTACATGCCCCAGGGGCTGGGCAAGAACCTCTACCCGACGCTGACGGTGTTCGAGAACCTCGAGTTCTTCGGCCGGCTGTTCGGTCAGGACGCCGAAGAGCGCCACTGGCGCATCGCCGAACTGACCCGCAGCACGGGCCTCGCGCCGTTCGTCGAGCGCCCGGCGGGAAAGCTCTCCGGCGGCATGAAGCAGAAGCTCGGCCTCTGCTGCGCGCTGATCCACGACCCCGACCTGCTGATCCTCGACGAGCCCACCACCGGCGTCGACCCGCTGTCGCGCGCGCAATTCTGGGAGCTGATCGAGCGCATCCGTTCCGAGCGGCCACAGATGAGCGTACTGGTCGCCACCGCTACATGGATGAGGCGCAACGTTTCGATCACCTGGTGGCGATGGACGCCGGCCAAGTGCTGGCCACCGGCACACCGGCCGAGCTCCTGGCGCGCACCGGCAGCGACTCGCTGGAGCAGGCCTTTATCCGCCTCCTGCCGGAAGCCAAGCGCAGCCAGCACCGCGAACTGGTCATTCCGCCACAGCCGCACAGTGACAGCTTCGCCATCGAAGCCCATGGCTTGACCATGCGCTTCGGTGATTTCGTCGCGGTGGACCAGGTCAATTTCCGCATCTCCCGCGGCGAAATCTTCGGCTTTCTAGGCTCCAACGGCTGCGGCAAGACCACCACCATGAAGATGCTCACCGGCCTGCTGCCGGCCAGCGAGGGCGAGGCGCTGCTGTTCGGCAAACCGGTGGACCCGCACGACATGCAGACCCGCCAACGCGTCGGCTACATGTCCCAGGCCTTCTCGCTGTACAGCGAGCTGACGGTGCGGCAGAACCTCGACCTGCATGCACGACTGTTTCACCTGCCGGCCGAAAGGCGCGGGCCGCGCGTGCAGGAGATGCTCACCCGCTTCGACCTCACCGGCGATGCCGACAGCCTGCCGAGCAGCCTGCCGCTGGGCGTGCGCCAGCGCCTGTCGCTGGCCGTGGCGGTGATCCACAACCCGGAAATCCTCATCCTCGACGAGCCCACCTCCGGGGTCGATCCGGTGGCACGCGATGGCTTCTGGGAGTTGCTGGTGCAGCTGTCGCGCGAGGACGGCGTGACCATCTTCATCTCCACCCACTTCATGAACGAGGCGCTGCGCTGCGACCGCATCTCGCTGATGCATGCCGGACGGGTGCTCGATAGCGACACGCCGCAGGCGCTGATGGCCAAGCGCGGCCTGCCGACGCTGGAAGAGACCTTCATCGCCTACCTGGAAGAGGCCGCCGCCGCGCATGCCGCCGACCAGCCAGCAGCGACAACCGCCGCAACGGGAAATCCCACCCAGCCGACCGGCAATAACGGCCGCCAGGCCCGCTTCAGCATGCGCCGCCTGCTCAGCTACACCCGCCGCGAAGCCATGGAGCTGCGCCGTGACCCGATCCGTGCAACCCTGGCGATGCTCGGCAGCGTGATCCTGATGTTCATCATGGGCTACGGCGTCAGCTTCGATGTGGAGAACCTGACGTTCGCCGTGCTCGACCGCGACCAGACCACCACCAGCCAGCACTACCTGCTGAACATGGCCGGCTCGCGCTATTTCATCGAGAAGCCGCCGCTGGCCAGCCATGCCGAACTCGACCAGCGCCTGCGCAGCGGCGACATCAGCCTGGCGGTGGAGATCCCGCCGAACTTCGGCCGCGACCTCAAGCGCGGCGCGATTCCGCAGGTCGCCTTCTGGATCGACGGGGCGATGCCGATGCGCGCCGACACCATCAAGGGCTACGTCCAGGGCATCCACCTGAACTACCTGCAACAGCTCGCTCGCGAAGCAGGGGTGCAGGCGCAGGCGACGCCGGTCGACATCGCCATCCGCTATCGCTACAACCCGGACGTGCAGAGCCTGCCGGCGATGGTGCCGGCGATGATCCCGCTGCTGTTGATGATGATTCCGGCGATGCTCACCGCGCTCGGCGTGGTGCGCGAAAAGGAACTGGGCTCGATCACCAACTTCTACGTCACCCCGACCACCCGCCTGGAATTTTTGCTCGGCAAGCAGCTGCCCTATATCGCGCTGGGGATGATCAACTTCGCCACCCTGGCGCTGCTCGCGGTGTTCGTCTTCGGCATACCGATCAAGGGCAGCCTGCTCACCCTGTGCTTCGGTGCCCTGCTCTACGTGACCTGCGCCACCGGCCTGGGCCTGTTGATGTCGGCAATCTTCAACAGCCAGATCGCGGCGATCTTCGGCACCACCATCGTCACCCTGCTGCCGGCCATCCAGTTTTCCGGGCTGATCCACCCGGTCTCGGCGATGGAGGGCGCCGGCGCCTTTGTCGGCAAGCTCTACCCGACCAGCCACTTCCTGATCATCAGCCGCGGGGTGTTCTCCAAGGCCCTGGGGCTGGTCGAGCTGTATCCCTATTTCATCCCGATGCTGCTGGCCATTCCGCTGCTGACGCTGCTCAGCGTCGCCGGGCTGCGCAAGCAGGAGAAATGACATGAGCCGCCTGCGCCGCAAGCTCGGCAACATCCTCCAGCTCGGTCTCAAGGAACTGCGCAGCCTCTACCGCGACCCGGCGATGCTGGTGCTGATCGTCTATTCGTTCACCGTGGCGATCTACGAAGGCGCCACGGCGGTGCCCGAGGCGCCGCACCGCGCCAGCATCGCGGTGGTCGACGAGGATCGTTCGCAGGCCTCGCTGCGCATCATCAACGCCTTCCAGCTGCCCTATTTCATCGCGCCGAAGGCCATCACCCTCCAAGAGATGGACAGCGGCATGGATGACGGGCTGTACACCTTCACCCTGAACATCCCGCCGGGCTTCCAGGAAGACCTGCTCGCCGGCCGCCAGCCGAGCATCCAGCTGAACGTCGATGCCACCCAGGTCAGCCAGGCGTTCACCGGCGCCGGGCACATTCAGCAGATCATCGCCAGCGAGACCGCCGAGTTCCTCAAGCGCTACCGCGGCCAGGACGCGCTGCCGGTCGAGGCCGTGATCCGCACCGCCTTCAACCCCAACCTCAGCCGCGCCTGGTTCGGCGCGGTGAACGAGGTGATCAACCAGATCACCATGCTGGCGATCATCCTCACCGGCGCGGCGCTGATCCGCGAGCGCGAGCACGGCACCATCGAGCACCTCCTGGTGATGCCGGTGACACCGTTCGAGATCATGGTCGGCAAGGTCTGGGCCATGGGGCTGGTGGTGCTCGCGGCCGCCGCCTTCGCTCTGCGCTTCGTCGTCGAGGGCTGGCTGCAGATCCCGATCCAGGGCTCGCTGTTGCTGTTCGCCGGCGGCGCGGCGCTGCACCTGTTCGCCGCCACTTCGATGGGCATCTTCTTCGGCACGGTGGCGCGCTCGATGCCGCAACTGGGTCTGCTGGTGATTCTCACGCTGATCCCGCTGCAGATTCTGTCCGGCGGCGTCACCCCGCGCGAAAGCATGCCCGAGCTGGTGCAGAACGTGATGTGGGTGGCACCGACCACGCACTTCGTCGAGCTGGCCCAGGCGATCCTGTTCCGCAACGCCGGCGTGGCGATCGTCTGGCCGCAGTTGCTGGCGCTGGTCGGCATCGGCGCGGTGTTCTTCGTCGGTGCGCTGTCGCGCCTGCGTGTATCGTTGCGCTAGCGATCCGGCGAGCGAGGCCACCTCCCGCCGGCGTTCGCTTGCCCGGCGCC
>LZQO01000104.1_pt1 | contig 14328 bp, 12 predicted proteins | sample 768571 | NCBI WGS metagenome assembly LZQO01 (sample SAMN05207081, study PRJNA324507) | oil field metagenome | isolation source: sample BH-FW-10 from oil reservoir | place: India: Bombay High | collected 2015-12-01
TGAACCAACCGCCTTCTAAGCCGCCCGCGCCGCTTGCGCGTCGCGAATCACCGCTGCCAGTCGCCGCACGCCTTCGCTAAGACGCTCTGGCGCAACGTGCTGAAATTGAGCCGCAGGTAGCCGGGTTGCGTTCCGGATCGACGAAGAAAGGCTCGCCCGGCATGAACGCGACGTCTTCAGCAAGGCAGGCCGAAGCAAGGTGCGTGTGTCGAGCGGTTGCTTCAGCGCGAGCCAGAAGAACAAGCCGCCCTGAGGGACCTCCCAGTTCGCCAGTTCGGAGAAATGCTCCTGCAGCGCGGCCTGCATGGCATCGCGGCGTTCTCGGTAAAACGACCTGAGCGCAGCCAGATGGTCCGCATAGGCGGAGCTGCCCAGCCACTGCAGGGCTTGCCACTGGCCGATGCGATTGGTGTGTAGATCAGCCGACTGCTTGAGTCGCAGCAAATAGGGATACAGGTCGGGCGATGCAATCAAGTAGCCCACTCGCAGGCCAGGCAGGAGCGTCTTAGACACCGTGCCGGTGTAGATCCAGCTGGCCTTGCGCAGCCTGCCGACGATCGGGCTGGCCATGCCTTCATCGAATACCAGTTCGCGGTAGGCTCATCCTCGAGCAGAGTGACTTCGAACTCATCGAGCAATGCAGCCACCGCGTCGCGCTTCGCTTCGCTATAACGCACGCCGGATGGATTCTGGAAGGTCGGGATCAGATAAGCGAATGCCGGCTTGTGACGCGCCAGGCGTGCACGGAGGTCGCTCAGGCACGGGCCGTCCGCCTCCTGCGCAACGGCCAGACAGTCGGCTCCGAACAGCTGGAACGATTGCAGCGCAGCCAGATAGGTGGGCGCCTCGACGAGGACCTCGGTACCGGGGTCGATAAACAGCTTCGAAGCGAGGTCCAGCGCCTGCTGCGAGCCACTGAGAATGAGTACCTGGCTGGCATCGCAGGGCACGCCGAGCAGCCGCGCCTGGGCGGCGATGACTTCACGAAGCTCGGGCTCCCCTTCGCTCATGCCGTACTGCCCGAGGCTCGCCGGCATTTGCGACCAATCGACCGCAGGCAGCATCGGCTCTGCCGGCAACCCACCGGCAAACGACATGACTTCCGGGCGCTGCGCTGCAGCGAGGATCTCGCGGATAAGCGAGCTTTTCAGGCGATCGATACGTTCGGAGAAAGGCATTTCGGTACCGGGATGCAGGGGCAGGAAAAATACGTCAAACTTCTTGACCGAAATTACGCCTCGCCGAATAAATACGTCAATATGCCTGACCTAAAAAAAAGCACTACGCAACGACAGATCATGGAGACCTTCTTTCTCGGCTACCAGGCGTTCACCGCCAAGCCAGACGAGATTCTCGCGCGCCGGGGCCTGTCGCGTGTCCATCACCGGATTCTGTTCTTCATCGGTAGCTACCCCAACCTGAACGTCAAGGAACTGCTCGGCTATCTGGGGGTGAGCAAACAGGCGCTGAATATCCCGCTGCGCCAATTGGTCGAGATGCATCTGGTCGAAAGCCTGCCTGCCGAGGAAGACAAGCGTAAGCGCATCCTGCGCTTCACCGCCGAAGGCGCGAAGCTAGAACAGCAACTGCGCCGCGAGCAGGTCAGGCTATTGGAGAAAGTCTTTGCCGAAATCGGCGAGCAAGCGGTGGAAAGCTGGCTGGCGGTGAACCATTCGCTCTCGGTGCGCGGACACAAGCATCGCTGACCTGGACGCCGCTGAAACTCAGGCACAAAAAAGGGCGAACCGAAGTTCGCCCTTTTTCATTCAGGAGAAAAACAGAAACTTAGTTCTGGTTTTCCATCTGAGCGCGGATCAGATCACCAATGGTGGTCGGACCAGTGCTTTCGACTTCCTGCTTGCTGCGCAGCTGGTTCATCGCGTCCTTCTCGTCCTCGACATCCTTGGACTTGATGGACAGGTTGATGACGCGGGACTTGCGATCGATGTTGATGATCTTGGCCTCGACCTCATCACCTTCCTTCAGCACGTTGCGCGCGTCTTCAACGCGATCACGGCTGATTTCGGAAGCCTTGAGGGTGGCTTCGATATCGTTGCCCAGGTCGATCACCGCACCCTTGGCATCAACTTCCTTCACGGTGCCGCGAACGATGCTGCCCTTGTCGTTCAGGCTGACATAGTTGGAGAACGGATCATCTTCCAGTTGCTTGATACCCAGGGAGATGCGCTCGCGCTCCGGGTCAACGGAAAGGATGACGGTTTCCAGCTCGTCGCCCTTCTTGAAACGACGCACGGCTTCTTCGCCCGCCTCGTTCCAGGAGATGTCCGACAGGTGAACCAGACCGTCGATACCGCCTTCCAGGCCGATGAAGATACCGAAATCGGTGATCGACTTGATGGTGCCGGAGATGCGGTCGCCCTTGTTGAACTGGGCAGAGAAGTCTTCCCACGGGTTGGACTTGCACTGCTTGATGCCCAGGGAGATACGACGACGCTCTTCGTCGATATCCAGGACCATGACTTCCACTTCGTCGCCGACCTGTACGACCTTCGACGGGTGGATGTTCTTGTTGGTCCAGTCCATTTCGGACACGTGCACCAGACCCTCGACACCCTCTTCCAGCTCGGCGAAGCAGCCGTAGTCGGTGAGGTTGGTGACGCGAGCCATGACGCGGGTGCCTTCCGGATAACGAGCCTTGATGGCGACCCATGGGTCTTCGCCCAGCTGCTTCAGACCCAGCGATACGCGGTTGCGCTCGCGGTCGAACTTCAGCACCTTGACGTCGATCTCGTCGCCGACGTTGACGATCTCGGACGGATGCTTGATACGCTTCCAGGCCATATCGGTGATGTGCAGCAGACCATCCACGCCGCCCAGGTCGACGAACGCACCGTAGTCGGTGAGGTTCTTGACGATACCCTTGACGACCTGGCCTTCCTGCAGGGACTCCAGCAGAGCCTCACGCTCGGCGCTGTTCTCGGCTTCCAGCACGCTGCGGCGGGAAACGACAACGTTGTTGCGCTTCTGGTCGAGCTTGATGACCTTGAACTCGAGCTCTTTGCCTTCCAGGTGCGTGGTGTCGCGAACCGGACGGACATCGACCAGCGAACCCGGCAGGAATGCACGGATGCCGTTGATGTCGACGGTGAAACCGCCCTTGACCTTGCCGTTGATGACGCCCTTGACCACTTCTTCAGCAGCGAAAGCCGCTTCCAGAACAATCCAGGATTCCGCGCGCTTGGCCTTTTCACGGGACAGCTTGGTTTCGCCAAAGCCATCTTCGACCGCGTCCAGAGCAACGTGGACCTCGTCACCCACCTTGATGGTCAGCTCGCCCTGCTCGTTGTAGAACTGCTCGACCGGGATGACGCCCTCGGACTTCAGGCCGGCATGCACGGTGACCCAGTCACCGTCGATGTCGACCACGATGCCGGTGATGATGGCACCCGGCTGCATGTCGAGGGATTTCAGGCTTTCTTCAAATAGTTCTGCGAAGCTTTCGCTCATGTTGATTCCTGCTGTTTTCGGGCAGCGGGCTGCCCTATCTCCACGCTCCAGACAACGTGGGTTCATTCATATAAAAAAAGGCCTGCAGGACTGGATCTGGATTCCTGCACGCCTCCTTGTAAACAGGCTCCGCACAACCGCGGAACCTGCCAGATCGCCTCTCGGCGCTCCCTCTCAGGACAGACTGCGCGCGGCGGCCTCGTCCAGAATTCGTTGCAGCACCTGCTCGATGGAGAGCGAAGTGGAATCGAGTTCGACAGCGTCTGCTGCCGGCTTCAATGGCGCCACCTCGCGTTGGGTATCGCGCTCATCGCGCGCCCGAATCTCCTCAAGAAGACTCGCGAGATTAACATCATCACCTCTTGCCTTCAACTGAAGGAAACGCCTTCTGGCGCGTTCCTCGGCACTGGCCGTGAGAAAAATCTTCAAGGAAGCGTCGGGAAACACCACGGTACCCATGTCGCGCCCGTCGGCGACCAGCCCGGCAATTGACGGAAGGCCTGCTGCCTTTGCAGCAATGCCTGACGTACCTCGCCGAGTGCCGCCACCTGAGAGGCGCCAGCACCGACATTTTCGTTTCGGATTGCCTCGGTGACGTTATCGCCTTCGAGCCGGATGGTCATGCCCTGACCTGGCACCGCAGGCTCGAAAACCACATCGAGACCTACCGCCAGCGACGCCAGCGCGGCACCATCACTCAGCGATACACCATGCTTTTGCGCAGCCAACGCGAGCAGGCGATAGAGCGCGCCGGAATCGAGAAACACCCACCCTAGCCGCTCGGCAAGCAATGCCGCGATCGTACCCTTGCCCGATCCACTGGGCCCATCGATGGTGATAACCGGAGCCTGCTGGCTCATGAGGCTCCTCCATCCGTACCTGCATGCCGGCACGCTGGGCCAGGGCGAGGAAGTTGGGGAACGAAGTGGCGACGTTCGCACAGTCATGAATGCGGATCACACCAGCCGAACGCAACGCCGCCACGCTGAACGACATGGCAATGCGATGATCGCCGTGGGCCCACACCTCGCCTGTACCCAGGCGACCGCCTTCGATGACGATGCCATCGGGGGTCGGCTCGGCCTTGATACCCAGTGTCGTCAGACCATCGGCCATGACCTGGATCCGGTCGGACTCCTTGACTCGCAGCTCCTCTGCACCGCGCAGCGTGGTGCGCCCGTGAGCGCAGGCAGCCGCGACGAAGAGTACTGGGAACTCGTCGATCGCCAACGGGACGAGCGCTTCGGGGATGTCGATACCCTTGAGCTGGGCCGAGCGGACACGAATATCGGCTACGGGCTCGCCGCCAACCTCACGCTGGTTTTCGAGGCTGATATCGGCGCCCATGAGCTTGAGAATGTCGATCACGCCGGTGCGGGTCGGGTTGATCCCCACGTGCTCGAGCACGATATCCGACGCCTCGGCGATACTTGCAGCGACCATGAAGAACGCAGCGGAAGAGATATCAGCCGGGACCTCGATACGGGTACCAGTCAGCTTGTGACCCGGCTCGACGGTCACGGTGCTGCCGTCAACCTTCACCGGGTAACCGAAACCGCGCAGCATGCGCTCGGTATGGTCACGCGTGGGAGCCGGCTCGGTCACAGACGTCTCGCCCTGCGCATAGAGCCCTGCCAGCAGCAGGCAGGATTTGACCTGGGCACTGGCCATCGGCATGTCGTAGTGCATGCCACTCAGCCGCTGACCACCCTTGATGCGCAACGGCGGGCGTCCGTCGGCGCCGGTCTCGATCACCGCACCCATTTCCCGCAGCGGCTTGGCGACGCGGTTCATGGGACGCTTGGACAGCGAGGCGTCACCACTGAGCTCGGTATCGAAGGACTGCGCCGCGAGCAGCCCCGACAGCAACCGCATCGATGTGCCCGAATTCCCCATGTAGAGCGGACCGGCCGGGGCCTTCAGGCCGTGCAGGCCAACGCCGTGAACGGTCACGTTCCCCTGCTGGGGGCCTTCGATCACAACCCCCATATCGCGAAACGCCTGGATAGTCGCCAGTGCGTCCTCCCCCTCCAGAAAGCCCTCGACCTCGGTAGTACCCTCGGCAAGCGAGCCGAGCATGATCGAACGGTGAGAGATGGACTTGTCGCCCGGTACCCGCAGGCGACCCTTGAGGTGGCCACCTGGCTGAGCAATGAAGATCAGATCTTTGGAATGCATAACGTCCACATAGGCCCTGCGAGCCAGTATTTTGCTGAAATGTTCCCGGGCCGCCTGGGCACGCGTAAAAACGCCCAGAAGCTTGCGCCCATCCTGCTGATCGATAGCAGCACGCAACTCATCGAGGTCAGCCCGAAAATCGTCGAGCGTATGCAGCACCGCTTCACGATTGGCGAGGAAGATGTCGTGCCACATGACCGGATCACTGCCCGCTATACGGGTGAAATCGCGAAACCCTCCTGCCGCATAGCGAAAGATTTCCAGATTCTCGTGCCGCCGGGCCAGCGAGTCGACCAGTCCGAACGCGAGCAGGTGCGGCAGATGACTGGTGGCTGCGAGCACTTCGTCATGGCGAACCACGTCCATGTGCTCGACATGCGCGTCAAGGGTAGCCCAAAGCCGATGCACCAGCTCGAGGGCATCTGGATCGGTCTCTGCCAACGGCGTCAGGATCACCTTGTGCCGACGAAATAACGATCCGTCGGCAGCAGTCACGCCGCTCTGCTCGGAGCCCGCAATGGGATGCCCCGGCACGAAGCGATCGGGCATTCTGCCAAAGGCTGCAGCAGCGCGGCGCACGACACTACCTTTCGCGCTCCCGACGTCGGTCAGGATCGCATCGCCCAGGTCGAGCCCGGCCAGTTGCTCCAGCAGCCGCTCCATGGCCAGTATCGGCACCGCCATCTGGACCACTTCGGCACCGCGGCAGGCCTCTTCGAGCGACTCTGCGCAGTGATCGACTACGCCAAGCTCGACGGCCAGCTCACGGGAGCGGGGATTCAGGTCGAAACCCACCACTTCGCGGCACGCCTTGGCTTCTCGCAGCCCCTTGGCGAATGAGCCACCGATAAGCCCAAGCCCAACGACGACCAGACGCCTGACCAGCGGCGCCGTCATTGCTTCGCGAGCGCCACTCACCGAGCCAGCACCTGCTGAAGGGCGTCCAGCAGACGGGCATTCTCGGCTTCGGTGCCGATCGAAACGCGCAGGAACGTCGGCATTCCATAACCGGCGACTGGGCGCACGATCACGCCTTCGTGCAGCAGTGCCTGATTGACCGGCGCCGCATCACGAGCGAAGTCCACTGCGATGAAATTTCCCCGCGATGGAATCCAGCTCAAGCCGAGCGCCCGAAAACCCGCTTCGAGCTGGCGCATGCCGGCGATATTGGCCTCACGACTGGCGCGAAGATAGTCCTCGTCCTCTAGCGCCGCACAAGCGGCCGCGAGCGCGAGACTATTGACGTTGAAGGGCTGACGGACACGGTTGAGCACGTCGGCGATTCGCGGCGACGAAATCGCATAGCCAACGCGCAACGCAGCCAACCCATATGCCTTGGAGAAAGTGCGCGAGACCAGCAGATTGGGATACTGGGCGAGATAAGCCAGGCCGTCGGGAAGCTCACCACCCTCGGCGTATTCGATATATGCCTCGTCGAGTACGACGAGCACCTGCTCCGGAACTTGCGCCAGAAAACGCTCCAACGCTTCGGCATCGAACCAGGTACCCGTAGGGTTGTTCGGATTGGCAAGAAATATCACGCGGGTTTGAGCATCGATCGCCGCCAACATGGCGTCGAGATCGTGCCCCCAGTCGCGGGCGGGCACCACCTTGCCTTGGGCGCCCGCTGCCTGCGTCGCGATCGGATAGACCGCAAAGGCGTGTGCACTGAACACCGCGTTGAGCCCGGGAGCGAGAAAAGCACGGGCCACCAACTCAAGGATGTCGTTCGAGCCGTTGCCCAGGGTGATCTGTTCCGGCGCGACACCGTAGCGATGGGCCAGGCTCTGCTTGAGCGTGAAGCCGTTGCCATCCGGATAGCGCGTCAGCTCCGGCAGTGCCTGGCGAACGGCTTCTAGCACGCGTGGGCTCGGTCCCAGCGGGTTCTCGTTACTAGCAAGCTTGACGATCGTTTCGGGAGCAAGGCCAAGCTCCCGGGCCAACTCATCGACCGGCTTGCCGGGAACGTACGGGGACAGCTTTTGCACGCCCGGCTGAGCCAGGGCAAGAAAATCACAGGACATTACTTCGAGCCTCGAGCTATCGGCCGCCCGCACGAGCCGCACGCCACTCACCGCAGCCTGAGGCTCGCAGCCGGCGGCCGCTAATTAAAGTACCGCCTTGGGATACGAACCCAGCACCTTCAGCGCCACCGCTTCCCGGCCGATCTTTTCGAGCACGTCCTTGATAAGCGGATCCTGGTGATGCCCCAGGAAATCGATGAAGAACACATAGGTCCATTTGCCGCTGCGTGAGGGGCGTGTTTCGATACGGGTCAGATCGATACCGTTGGAATGGAACGGCACGAGCAATTCATGCAGGGCACCAGGCTTGTTGCGCATCGAGACGATGATGGACGTCTTGTCATCACCTGTCGGCGGGACTTCCTGACTACCGATGATGAGGAAGCGCGTGGAGTTGTCGGGGCGGTCTTCGATCTTTTCCGCCAGCTTGGTCAGATCGTACAGCTGGGCGGCCATGTCCCCGGCAATCGCTGCGGAATTCCACTCGCTCTTGACCCGCCGCGCCGCGTCGGCGTTGCTGGAAACAGCCACACGCTCGACGTTCGGGTAATGCGAATCGAGCCACTTGCGGCATTGCGCCAAGGACTGGGCGTGCGAGTAGATACGCGTGATGCGGTCGGTTTTGGTGTTCTCGCCCACTAGCAGGTGATGGTGGATACGCAACTCCACTTCACCGCAGATGACGATGTCATGCTCGAGGAAACTGTCGAGCGTATGGTTGACCGCGCCTTCGGTCGAGTTTTCGACCGGCACGACACCGAAATTCACCGCACCGGCCACGACCTCGCGAAAGACCTCGTCGATTGCCGCCATCGGCTGGCTGATGACCGAATGGCCGAAGTGCTTGAGCGCCGCCGCCTGCGAAAAGGTTCCTTCGGGACCGAGATAGGCCACACGAAGCGGCTGCTCCAGGGCCAGGCAGGAGGACATGATTTCGCGAAACAGACGGGCCATTTCCTCATTGTCCAACGGCCCCTTGTTAAGCTCCATGATGTGCTTGAGCACCCATGCCTCACGCTCCGGCCGATAGAACACCGGCTTTTCGCCCTCACCCAGGGAAGCGGTCTTTACCCGCGCCACTTCCTGAGCGCAGCGGGCTCGCTCGCTGATCAGCTCGAGGATTCTCTCGTCCAGATTGTCGATGCGCACGCGCAGGGCTTTCAGCTGATCAGCGTCACTCATCAGCCATGCTCCTTCTCGAACTCGCCCATGTAGGCAACCAGCGCCTCGACGGCATCGAGCCCCACGGCATTGTAAATCGAGGCACGCATGCCACCGACCGACCGATGCCCCTTGAGGTTGAGCAGGCCGCGGGCGTCTGCGCCAGCGAGGAATGCCTTGTCCAGCCGCTCGTCCGCCAAGCGGAAGGGTACGTTCATCCAAGACCGCGCATTGGGCGCGATCGGATTGGCGTAGAACTCGCTGGAGTCGATGAAGCTATACAGCAAATCCTTCTTCGCCCGGTTGCGCGCCTCCATTGCCTCGACGCCACCTTGCTCCTTGAGCCATTCGAAGACCAGGCCGGCCAGATACCAGGAAAAGGTTGCTGGCGTGTTGTACATCGAACCGTTGTCGGCGGCGACCTTGTAATCCAGCATCGTCGGACAACTGCTGCGCGCACGCCCCAGAAGGTCTTCACGGACAATCACCACCACCAGACCGCTGGGTCCGATGTTTTTCTGAGCACCGGCATAGATCAGGCCATAGCGGGAAACATCGATCGAGCGCGACAGGATGTCGGAGGACATGTCCACGACTAACGGCGTCTCACCGACTTCTGGCACCCAGTCGAATTGCACGCCGCCGATCGTCTCGTTGCTGGCGTAGTGCAGGTAGGCCGCGCTCTCGCTCAGCTGCCACTCATTTTGCCCCGGAATCGAGAAATAATCGTATGGCTTGGCGCTGGCGGCGACGTTGACCTGGCCGAAGCGACGGGCCTCTTCGATCGCCTTGCGCGACCAGATACCCGTATCGATATAGTCGGCAACTCCGCTCTCGGGGAGCAGGTTGAGGGGGATTTCTGCAAATTGCTGGCTGGCGCCACCCTGCAGAAACAGCACCTTGTAGTTGCCGGGGATCGTCAGCAGGTCGCGCAGGTCCTGCTCGGCCTTGCTGGCGATGGCCACGTACGCATCGCTGCGATGACTCATTTCCATCACAGAAAGTCCCAGCCCCTGCCAGTCCAGCAACTCTGCCTGAGCACGCTCGAGGACGGCGGTTGGAAGCGCAGCCGGACCTGCGCAGAAGTTGAAAGCGCGTTTGCTCACGTCGTTCACTCTCGAATCGGGCACTCGTAGCCCCTGGGATAGCACATCATGTCCGGAGAGGCCCAGCAGCAGGGCCATCCGGCCCGCCTTTAGTCTTCGTCGTCCGTCGGCAACACATCAGGGGAGACGTCGCCTACGCCACCGAGCAGTTCGTCTTCGCCTGGCTCAGTGCTGACCACGGGCATCTCCTTCTCGAGCGCATCCTCGGTCAGCAGCGCTTCGATGTCTTCCTGCACCTCATCTTCGGACGGCTCCTGCACCCGCTCAAGCCCGACCAGGTGTTCACCCTTGCCTAGCTTGATCAGCGTAACCCCTTGAGTGTTGCGCCCTTGCGACGACACTTCGTCGACACGGGTGCGCACGAGGGTCCCCTGATCGGAGATCAGCATGATCTCCTCGCCATTCTGTACCTGAATCGCGCCGACCAGCTTGCCATTGCGCTCGTTGCTGACCATGGCAATCACGCCTTGGCCGCCGCGACCGCGCTGCGGATACTCGTCGATCGGCGTGCGCTTGCCGTAGCCATGGAGCGATGCGGAGAGTATCTGCGCGCCAGGCTCCGGGATGATCATGGAGATCAATTGCTGGCCGTCCTGCAGGCGCATGCCGCGCACACCGCGTGCGGTACGCCCCATGGTGCGCACGTGCCCTTCCTTGAAGCGAATCACCTTGCCGGCGTCGGAGAACAGCATAACCTCGCGGCTGCCGTCGGTAATCGCAGCGGCGATCAGGGTATCGCCTTCCTCGAGGCGCAGGGCAATCAGACCACTGCTGCGGGGACGACTGAACTGAACCAGCGGCGTCTTCTTCACGGTACCGTTGGCGGTTGCCATAAAGATGAAGGCGCCACTCACAACCTCCTCGGCGGCGTCCTCGCCCTCAGCCAGATCCTCGACTTCGTCCTGCTCGACTGCATCGTCCAGGTCGTCCTCGTCGGACGCCTGCTGGCGCAACGCCTCCAGATCGACCTGAAGCATCGCGGTAATACGCTCACCTTCGTCGAGCGGCAGCAGGTTTACCAATGGACGTCCCCGGGAAGTACGCGACGCCTCTGGAATCTCATAGGTCTTGAGCCAGTAGACCTTGCCCTTGCTGGAGAAAAGCAGCAACGTCGCATGACTGTTCGCGACCAGCAGATGCTCGACGTAATCCTCTTCTTTCACCCCGGTCGCGGCCTTGCCACGCCCGCCGCGACGCTGTGCCTGATAGGCGGCCAGCGGCTGGGATTTGGCATAACCACCATGAGAGATGGTAACGACGCGCTCTTCTTCGGTGATCAGGTCGGCCAGGGTCAGATCCAGACGGGACTCGAGGATCTCGGTACGACGCGCATCGCCGAAGTCGCGCTTCACGCCCTCGAGCTCCTCGCGGATGACTTCCATCAGCCGCACCGGACTGGTCAGGATACGGATCAGCTCGCCGATCTGGGTAAGGATTTCCTGGTACTCGGCGAGCAGCTTCTCATGCTCGAGGCCGGTCAGTCGGTGCAGGCGCAGATCGAGGATCGCCTGGGCCTGTTCCGGTGAAAGGAAATACTTGCCGTCGCGCAGACCATACTGCGGGTCGAGATTCTCTGGACGGCAGGCATCGGCACCTGCGCGTTCGACCATCGCTTCGACCGCGCTCGACTCCCAGGCGGTGGAAATCAGCGCATCCTTGGCTTCGGCCGGCGTCGGCGAAGCTTGATCAGGGCGATTACCGGATCGATGTTAGACAGCGCGACCGCCTGACCTTCGAGAATATGCCCGCGCTCGCGCGCCTTGCGCAGCTCGTATACGGTACGCCGGGTGACAACTTCGCGGCGGTGGCGAACGAAGGCTTCCAGCAGCTCCTTGAGGTTCAGCGTGCGCGGCTGCCCATCGACCAGCGCTACCACGTTGATGCCGAATACGCTCTGCAGCTGAGTCTGGGCATAGAGGTTGTTGAGGACCACCTCCGGCACTTCGCCACGCCGCAGCTCGATGACCACGCGCATGCCGTCCTTGTCTGACTCGTCACGCAGCTCGGTGATGCCTTCGATCTTCTTCTCTTTCACCAACTCGGCGATCTTCTCGATCAACCGCGCCTTGTTCAGCTGGTAAGGCAGCTCGGTGACGACGATCTGCTGTCGGCCACCGACCTTGTCGATGTCCTCGATTTCTGCGCGGGCCCGAATATAGATACGTCCTCGGCCGGTGCGGTACGCCTCGATGATACCCGCGCGCCCGTTGATGATACCGGCGGTAGGAAAATCAGGCCCTGGGATATGACGCATCAGCTCATCGATGCTGATGTCCGGATCATCAATAAGTGCCAGACAGCCGTCGATCACCTCGCCCAGATTGTGCGGGGGAATGTTTGTAGCCATACCGACAGCGATGCCGCTGGAGCCATTGACCAAGAGGTTGGGCACCTTCGTGGGCATGACTGCGGGAATCTGCTCGGTGCCGTCATAGTTCGGCACCCAATCGACCGTTTCCTTGTCCAGATCGGCTAGCAACTCATGGGCCAACTTGGCCATGCGCACTTCGGTGTAACGCATCGCTGCTGCGCTGTCGCCGTCTACCGAACCGAAGTTGCCCTGACCATCGACGAGCAGGTAGCGCATCGAGAAGGGCTGCGCCATTCGAACGATGGTGTCGTAGACTGCCGAGTCGCCATGAGGGTGATATTTACCAATGACGTCACCAACCACACGGGCAGACTTCTTGTACGGCTTGTTCCAGTCGTTGCCCAGCTCACTCATGGCATAGAGCACGCGCCGGTGGACCGGCTTGAGACCGTCGCGCGCGTCCGGCAGCGCACGACCGATGATTACGCTCATTGCGTAGTCGAGGTAGGACTGCTTGAGCTCGTCTTCGATATTGACCGGGAGAATTTCTTTGGCCAGTTCGCCCATGGAAACCTGGTTCCTTTTTAGTCAGCAAGGTCCTGCGATAAGCCCGAAATGGTACCACAGCTGGCTGCCGCAAACGCGAAGCCAGGGCCTTGCGTGCGTCAGTCAGCGGAAGAATCTCAATGCAGGCGAGTGCGACTCATGAGGCGAGCCAGCTTATCCGCCGTAGGTCGTTCCACGATGCCTTTCTCCGTCACGATTGCGTCGATCAGATCTGCCGGCGTGACGTCGAATACGGGGTTATAGACATCCACCTCCTTAGCGACCTGCTGACCGTTCAGCTCAAGCAGCTCCTTGACGGAACGCTCTTCTAGCGGCATCGCGTCTCCATCTTCCATCGACATATCGAACGTTGAGCTAGGCGCAACAACCATGAAGCGAACCCCATGATGCATGGCCAACACCGCCAATTGATAGGTACCTATCTTGTTGGCAACATCGCCGTTTGCAGCGATTCGGTCAGCGCCAACAATCACCCAGCTGATCGCCCGGGTTTTCATCAGATGCCCTGCAGCCGAATCGACGTTCAAGGTGACAGGCACGTCTTCGTTGCTAAGCTCCCAGGCCGTCAATCTTGACCCTTGAAGCCAAGGCCTTGTCTCGTCTGCGTAAACGCGCTCGACCAGGCCATCAAGATGGGCAGCGCGAATGACCCCGAGAGCAGTACCGAAGCCACCCGTCGCGAGCGCCCCCGTGTTGCAATGGGTAAGAAAGGTCTGCGGGCTAGTATTGAACTTACGTATCAGCTCTACGCCCCATTGAGCCATTACGAGATTTGCTTCGCGGTCGCTCTGGTGAATGACTACTGCCTGGGCCTCGAGCGCGGCGAGGACATCTTCACCTGGTCTTAGCCGCTGCAAGCGCTCGCGCATTTGCCCCAGCGCCCAAGCCAGGTTAACTGCCGTCGGGCGTGCAGCGGCCAGCACTGCAAAGTCGCATTCCAGTTGATTGCGCCAGTCTCCACCGTTCTTTAGGTGTGCTCGCAACCCAAGGACGACTCCATAGGCAGCACTTATGCCGATCGCAGGCGCGCCACGGACAACCATTTCTCGAATGGCTTGAGCCACGTCCGCTACGGAATCGAAGCTGCGCCAGACCATTTCAAGCGGGAGCAGACGCTGATCAAGCAAGCGCAGGCAATCCCCACACCACTCTATCGACCTGGTTTTCTCAGCAGCCAAAAGGCGCTCGCGCATAACTGTCCCCGTAGGAATAAATAGCGCACCGATTATACCCGTGCTGCGGTCTGGGCAGCGGTAAAGCGACTGGCGAATCACAGCCGCACGATGTGGAATAGGCGTGCTGCCCTGGGCGGAGAGATAGTCAGCAGTGAGCAACCCCTGAGCGGGGGCAGACCTGAAGCGCTCTGATTTTCCCGTTGCGCAAAGACAAACCCCCGACCAGCGAGTGCGGGTCGGGGGTTTGGTATAGGTGCTTGACGATGACCTACTCTCACATGGGGAAGCCCCACACTACCATCGGCGATGCGTCGTTTCACTGCTGAGTTCGGGATGGG
>LZQO01000105.1_pt1 | contig 13771 bp, 18 predicted proteins | sample 768571 | NCBI WGS metagenome assembly LZQO01 (sample SAMN05207081, study PRJNA324507) | oil field metagenome | isolation source: sample BH-FW-10 from oil reservoir | place: India: Bombay High | collected 2015-12-01
TTGCGCAGCCGCTGCGGTCAGCTCCAGCAGCGGTGCGCCATCCTCGCCGGCGGTCTGGCCGATGAAGGCGTTGGCTTCATCGCCGAACGCATCGCGGATCGGCCGCGGCGACACCTGTTGCAGGTCGCGCTCGAACAGCCAGACCGCCCGGCTCAGCGCACGCAGCCGCTGCTCCTGCTCGGCGGTCGCCTGGTCGCTGCGCAGCACCGCCTCGAGCATGCGGTAGGTGCCGAGCCCGAGCAGCGCGAACAGGGCGATGGCGATCAGCAGTTCGAGCAGGGTGAAACCTGCGGTGCGCCGGCGAACGGGCATCTCAGCGCACCCCGATGAAGCCGGACAGGCTGGTCACGGCGCGTTCTGGCAACGGCCGGTTGCGGCGCCGCCCCTCGTCCAGCGCGACCCAGACAGTGACCTGCAACAGCCCGGGGTCCGCCGCCGCGCGTACTCGCTGAGCGTCTGCCATTGGCGCCCGGCGTACTCCAGCTCGGTCGTCTCGCGCCCCGGCGCCGGCGGCGTGCGCTGCAGCTGCAGCTCGGTGATGCGGTTGTCGGCTATCCAGCTGGCGAGGGTCAGCTCTTCCAGCCGGGCGGCGTTCAGCGTGCTGCGCCCGGCCGCGGTCAGCACCACCGCCGAGACCATGGCGAAGATGGCCAGTGCCACCAGCACTTCGAGCAGGGTGAAGCCGCCGGCCCTGGCGCTCCTGCGCCTCATCGCCGCGACTCCAGCGGCTCGGCCTGCGGCAGCCGCAGACCGTCGCTGCTCAGGCGCCAGGCATTGCCGTCGGCGCGTCGCTCGGACAGGCGCAAGGTAAAGGGCGAGAATTCGCCGCTGGAGAGGATCAGCAGTTGCGGCTCCAGCCGCGGACGCCGCTTGGAGCGCTGCGGCGCTTGGTCTTCGCGCGACAGCCCGGCGCGGTCGCTTTCGCTCCTTGCCGGGTCGAGCAGGCGCAGCGGCGTGCCGTCGAGCTCAAGCTGCAGGCGCATCCACTCGGGCAGCTGCGACCACGCGAACGGTCGGGTTCGTCCCAGCGCCCGGTCGCCTCGTCCAGACGCAGCACCCGGTAACCCGCGTCGCTGACCAGCAGGCCGTACTCGCGGCTGTCGAGCACCGCCTCGTCCGACAGCACGCCGATCAGCGCCGCCAGGCGCCGGGCCTCGTCGCGCAGCTCGCGCGAACTACTGGAGCTGCCGCTGGCCAGCACCGCCAGGCCGACAAGAATGCCGAGCAGCACCAGCACCACCAGCAGTTCGATCAGCGTGAAGGCGCGGGCTCGCCGGCGCATGGTTCAGAGTTCCCAGTTGCCGATGTCCGCATTCAGCTCCGAACCGCCGGGCTTGCCGTCGGCACCGTAGGAAAACAGGTCGTAGGGCCCCTTGGTACCGGGCGCCAGGTATTGGTACTCGTTGCCCCAGGGGTCCTTCGGCAGGCGCTTGAGATAACCGTCGGCATTCCAGTTACGCGGCTGCGGGCTGCCGCTCGGCCGGCTGACCAGCGCTTCGAGGCCCTGCTGGGTGCTCGGGTAGCTGAAGTTGTCCAGCTTGTACATGTCGAGCGCCGCGGCGATCGCCTTGATGTCGCCCTTGGCGACGGTGACCTTGGCCTGGTCCGGCCGGCTCATCACCTGCGGCACCACCAGCGCCGCCAGGATGCCGAGGATGACCACGACCACCATGATCTCGATGAGGGTAAAGCCCCCCTGCCTGTATCGTTGCAACTTCATGTCGTTACCCCACCAGTTGGTTGAGAGAGAGGATCGGCATCAGGATGGCCAGCACGATCACCAGCACCACCGCCCCCATGAACACCAGCATGAACGGCTCGAACAGGCCGACCAGCAAGGCAATCTGCGCGGCCAGGTCGTTCTCCTGATTGCGCGCCGTCCGCGCGAGCATCTGGTCCAGTTCGCCGGACTTCTCCCCGCTGGCGATCATGTGCAGCATCATCGGCGGGAATTCTCCGGTGGCCTCCAGCGCACGGGTCAGGCTGGTGCCCTCACGCACCTTCTGCGCCGCCTCGACCACGCGCTCGCGGATGCGCAGGTTGGCAATCACCGCGGCGGCAATCGACAGCGCCTCGACCAGCGGCACGCCGCTGCGCGTGAGGATCGCCAGGGTCGAGGCGAACCGCGCGGTGTTGGTTGCCCGGCTCAGCCGACCGACCAGCGGCAGGCGCAGCAGCAGCGCATCCCAGCGTCGTCGGAACGCCGTGTCGCGCAGCGCGGCGCGCAGGCCCAGCACGCCGGCGACCAGCACGAGGATGATCAGCCAGCCCCAGCTCTTGACCAGATTGCTGGCGGCGATCAGCCGCGGGTCAGCGCCGGCAGCTCCTGGCCGGTGTTGACGAAGACCTTGACCACGTCGGGCACCACGTAGCCGAGCAGCAGCGAGACGATCGCCAGCGAGGCGACCAGCAGGATCACCGGGTAGAGCAGCGCCAGCTGGATCTTCTGCCGCGACTGCTGGCGCCGGTCGGTGTAGTCGGCGAGCTGGTCGAGCACCAAGCCAGATGCCCGGCATGCTCACCCGCGGCGACCGTCGCGCGGTACAGCTCGGGAAACGCCGACGGATATTCGCGCAGCGCCGCGGCCAGGCTGTGCCCTTCCATGACGCGGGCCCGCACGGCCAGCAGCATCGACTTGATCTTCGCCGAGCTCGACTGCGCCGCCGTCGCGCGCAGCGCTTCTTCGATCGGCAACGCCGCCTGTACCAGTGTTGCCAGTTGACGGGTCAGCAGCGCCAGATCGCGTGCCGATAGCCCGCGGCCAAAACTCAGCCCGGGCCGCGTGCTGTCCTCGCGTGCACGGGCCGGCTTCACCTCCAGCGGCGCCCATTGCTTGTCGCGCAACAGCTGGCGCGCCTGACGCGGGCTGTCCGCCTCGATCAGGCCCTTCTGCCGGCGCCCGCGCGGGTCGAGGGCGAGGTATTCGAACGCGGCCATCAGGCTGCCCTCGCCGCCCGCGGCTCAGCCAGGCGGTCATCGCCATGCCGCGCGGCGCCGCTTGCCTGGCTCGGGCAAGCGCTCATCCACTCATTCCTCACGCGTCACCCGCAGCACTTCCTCGATGGTCGTCACACCTTCGCGCACCTTGCGCATGCCGTCCTCGCGGATGCCCGGGCCGAGCTCGCGGGCGTGGCGGAGCATGTCCTGCTCGCTGGCGCGGGTGTGCACCATGCTGCGCAGGCGGTCGTCGAAGACCACCAGTTCGTAGATGCCGGTCCGCCCGCGGTAGCCGAGATTGCGGCACACCTCGCAGCCCTCGGCGTGATAGAGCGTGGGCGGCGCGGCCGGATCGGCGCCAACCAGCGCGCATTCGGCGGCGTCGGCGACGTAGGGCCGCTTGCAGTCGTCGCATAGCACCCGCACCAGACGCTGGGCGAGCACGCCGAGCAGCGACGAGGCGATCAGGAACGGCTCGACGCCCATGTCGACCAGCCGCGTGACCGCACCGATGGCACTGTTGGTATGCAGCGTGGAGAGCACCAGGTGGCCAGTCAGCGAGGCCTGTACCGCCATGTCGGCGGTTTCCTGGTCGCGGATCTCGCCGACCATCACCACGTCCGGGTCCTGGCGCAGGATCGCGCGCAGGCCGCGTGCAAAAGTCATGTCGACCTTGGTGTTGACCTGGGTCTGGCCGATGCCCTCGAGGTTGTATTCGATCGGGTCCTCGACCGTGAGGATGTTGCGCGTGCGGTCGTTGAGCGTGGTCAGCGCGGCATACAGCGTGGTGGTCTTGCCCGAACCGGTCGGGCCGGTGACGAGGATGATGCCGTGCGGCTTCTTCACCGTCTGTTCGAGCAGGCGCCGGTCCTGTGCGCTCATGCCCAGATGGCGCAGGGTCAGCCGCCCGGCCTGCTTGTCGAGCAGACGCAGCACCACGCGCTCGCCGTTGGCCGAGGGCAGCGTGGAGACACGGATGTCCACCTCGCGGCCGCCGACCCTGAGCGAGATGCGCCCGTCCTGCGGGATACGCTTCTCGGCGATGTCGAGGCGCGCCATGACCTTGATCCGCGAGACCAGCAGCGCGGCCAGCTCGCGCTTGGGCTGGACCACCTCGCGCAGAATGCCGTCGACGCGGAAGCGGATCACCAGGCGCTTTTCGAAGGTTTCGATATGGATATCCGAGGCGTTCTCGGCGATGGCTTCGCCGAGGATGGCGTTGATCAGGCGGATGATCGGCGCGTCATCCTCCTGCTCGAGCAGGTCCTCGGTCTCTGGAATCTGATCGGCCAGGCTGTGCAGGTCGAGGTCGTTGCCGATGCCCTCGACCATCAGCATCGCCGCGGAAGAATCGTGCTGATAGGCCGCGCCGAGTGCCTGGTCGAACGCCTCCGGTGCCAGCCAGGTCACCGGCAGGCGCCGCCCGAGCACCCGCTGTGCCTCCTGTACCGCGGTCAGCGCCGCCCCTTGGCGCAGGCCCAGCCGCGGCGGGTCTTCCCGATCGAGCACGATCACCCCATGCCGGCGAGCGAAGGCGAAGGGCAGCCTTCGCTGTGCCGGCTCGTCCAGCAGGGGAGAAAGGAGATCGGCGTCCGTTTCGGCCATGCATGTCGCTCCTGGCTGCACTGCATCCGCGCCATCGGCCAGTTGCCGGACGGCATTTCAGAGTGGTTTGACTACAAGGACTGCATGACATTTCATGCGTTGCGACTTTTTTCCCCACCTTTCAGGCGAAACGGCGAACATCCGGACCGGCACCAAGGTCGAACCTGCCACCTTCGCCAGACGAATAGCCGGTTGATGCCGCGTCATTCATGATCCGGCCGGACAAAAAGTCGCGCGCCAGGGCTGCTCGTCTGTAGCCCAGCAATGATGCGGGCTACAGACCGAAAGAGCCCATCCCAGTCACGTTTTGACCATCCGCCAGGGAAGTATTCAGCATTAAAACAGTTGTTTGATTTTTTTGGCGCTTGCAGAATGCCAGGCCGCCGCATGCCTTCAGGGGCCTGCGGCACTTGTTCATCGGATCAGAAAACCGGCCGCCAACGTAGTGGCCGGACAAAACACCAGCTTGCATCGCCTGGCGCGAGCGGGCTGGGTCGGATCACGCAGGAGAACAACAACAATGCACATCGGTGTACCTCTCGAAACCCATCCCGGGGAGACGCGCGTCGCCGCGACCCCGGAGACCATCAAGAAGCTGATCGGCCAAGGGCACCGGGTCACGGTGCAGAGCGGTGCCGGTGCGCAGGCCAGCGTGCCGGACAGCGCCTACGAGGCGGCAGGTGCAGCCATCGGCGATGCCGCCGCGGCGCTCGGCGCCGAGCTGGTGCTGAAGGTCGCCGCGCCGGACGAGGCGGAGCTGGCGCTGATGCAGCCGGGCAGCGTGCTGGTCGGCATGCTCAACCCCTTCGACAACGCCAACATCGCGCGCATGGCCGAACGCGGCATCGTCGCCTTTGCCCTCGAAGCCGCACCGCGTACCTCGCGGGCGCAGAGCCTCGATGTGCTGTCCTCGCAGGCCAACATCGCCGGCTACAAGGCGGTGATGCTGGCGGCCAACCATTACCCGCGCTTCATGCCGATGCTGATGACCGCCGCCGGTACCGTTAAGGCCGCGCGCGTGCTGATCCTCGGTGCCGGTGTCGCCGGGCTGCAGGCCATCGCCACGGCCAAGCGCCTGGGCGCGGTGATCGAAGCCTCGGACGTACGCCCGGCGGTGAAGGAACAGGTCGAGTCGCTCGGCGCCAAGTTCGTCGATGTGCCTGCGAGACCGACGAGGAGCGTGAGTGCGCCGAAGGCGTCGGCGGCTACGCGCGGCCGATGCCGGCCTCGTGGATGGAGCGCCAGGCCAAGGCGGTGCACGAGCGTGCCAAGCAGGCCGATATCGTCATCACCACTGCGCTGATCCCCGGGCGCAAGGCGCCGACCCTGCTGCACGAGGCCACGGTGGCGGAGATGAAGCCGGGCTCGGTGGTCATCGACCTGGCCGCAGCCCAGGGCGGCAACTGCCCGCTCACCGAAGCCGACCAGGTGGTGGTCAAGCACGGCGTGACCCTCGTCGGCTACAGCAACCTGGCGGCGCTGGTGCCGGCCGATGCGTCGGCGCTCTATGCGCGCAACCTGCTCGACTTCCTCAAGCTGGTCATCGACAAGGACGGCCAGTTCCACCTCGATCTCGACGACGACATCGTCGCCGCGTGCCTGATGTGCCGCGACGGCCAGGTCGTGCGGACCAACGCTTAAGGGAGCCCCGACATGGATCTGATTTCCGACGGCATCTACAACCTGATCATCTTCGTGCTGGCCATCTACGTCGGCTACCACGTGGTCTGGAACGTCACCCCGGCCCTGCACACCCCGCTGATGGCGGTCACCAACGCGATCTCGGCGATCGTCATCGTCGGCGCCATGCTCGCCGCCGCGCTCACCGTCACCCCGCTGGGCAAGGCCATGGGCACGCTCGCCGTGGCGCTGGCCGCAGTCAACGTGTTCGGCGGCTTCCTGGTCACCCGCCGCATGCTGGAAATGTTCAAGAAGAAGGACCGCAGCGCGGCCAAGGCGGAGGGCAAGTAAGCCATGAGCATGAACCTGATCACCCTGCTCTACCTCATCGCCTCGGTGTGCTTCATCCAGGCGCTGAAGGGCCTGTCCCACCCCACCACGTCACGCCGCGGCAACCTGTTCGGCATGATCGGCATGGCGATTGCCGTGCTCACCACCGTGGCGCTGATCTTCAAGCTCGGCAGCGAGCTGGCGGTCACCGGCATCGGCTACGTGATCGTCGGCCTGCTGATCGGCGGCACCGCCGGTTCGATCATGGCCAAGCGCGTCGAGATGACCAAGATGCCCGAACTGGTCGCCTTCATGCACAGCATGATCGGCCTGGCCGCGGTGTTCATCGCCATCGCAGCGGTGGTCGAGCCGCAGTCGCTGGGCATCGTCGAGCAGATCGGCTACGCGATTCCGGTGGGTAACCGCCTGGAGCTGTTCCTCGGCGCGGCCATCGGCGCCATCACCTTCTCCGGTTCGGTGATCGCCTTCGGCAAGCTGTCGGGCAAGTACAAGTTCCGCCTGTTCCAGGGCGCCCCGGTGGTGTTCAAGGGCCAGCACATGGTCAACCTGGCCGTGGGCCTGGCGATCGTCGCGCTCGGCCTGATCTTCACCTTCACCGGCAACCTCAGTGCCTTCGCCCTGCTGGTGGCGCTGGCCTTCGTCATCGGCGTGCTGATCATCATCCCCATCGGCGGTGCGGACATGCCGGTGGTGGTGTCGATGCTCAACAGCTACTCGGGCTGGGCGGCGGCCGGTATCGGCTTCTCGCTGAACAACTCGATGCTGATCATCGCCGGCTCGCTGGTGGGCTCGAGCGGCGCGATCCTCTCGTACATCATGTGCAAGGCGATGAACCGCTCGTTCTTCAACGTCATCCTCGGCGGCTTCGGTGCCGACGCCGATGCCGGCGGCCCGGCGGGCGCGCAGCAGGAGCGCAACGTGAAGTCCGGCTCGGCCGACGACGCCGCCTTCCTGCTGACCAACGCCGACACCGTGATCATCGTGCCCGGCTACGGCCTGGCGGTGGCCCGCGCGCAGCACGCGCTGATGGAGCTGGCCGAGAAGCTGACGCACATGGGCGTGACCGTGAAGTACGCGATCCACCCGGTCGCCGGGCGCATGCCGGGGCACATGAACGTGCTGCTGGCCGAAGCCGAGGTGCCCTACGAGCAGGTCTTCGAGATGGAGGACATCAACTCCGAATTCGGCCAGGCCGACGTGGTGCTGGTGCTCGGCGCCAACGACGTGGTCAACCCGGCGGCGAAGACCGACCCGAAGTCGCCGATCGCCGGCATGCCGATCCTCGAGGCGTACAAGGCCAAGACGGTCATCGTCAACAAGCGCTCCATGGCCAGCGGCTATGCGGGCCTGGACAACGAGCTGTTCTACATGGACAAGACCATGATGGTCTTCGGCGACGCCAAGAAGGTGGTCGAGGATATGGTCAAGGCCGTGGACTAAGCCGCCCGGCCGCGCCAGCAAACCCCTCCCGGCGCCGCCGCGAGGGGTTTCTTTTTGTCCGCTCAGCTTCGCCGAGAAATACCTTGAAGGCCTGCCACAGCGGGCTGCGGTAGCGCTGCGGATGCCAGACCAGCGAGAAGCTGCGACTCAGCGGCAGGTCGCTGGCCAATGCCACCAGTTCGCCGCGCGCGATCTCTTCGGCAACGCACAGTTGCGACAGGCAGCCCAGGCCGAGCCCCGCACGCACCGCCTGCTTGATCGCCTCATGCTGGTTCAACGCCATGCGTACCCGCAACCGTGGCGTGCGCATCCGGGCAGCCGCCTCGAATACCGCCCGCGAGCCGGAGCCCGGTTCACGCAGGATCCAGCTTCGCCGGCAAGGTCCTCGTCGCTCAGGTAGCCGCGCGCAGCCAACCGATGTTGCGGGGCGCAGACGATCAGCATGCGATCCTCGCGCCAAACCTCTGCACTCAGCCGAGGGTCGTTGCACGGACCTTCGATCAGGCCGAGATCAGCCTCCAGATGCAGCAGGTCGGCAATGACTTCCCCCGTGTTGCGCAGCCGCGTGGTCACCTCCGCACCGGGATAGCGCTCGGTGAAGCGCCCGACCAGCGAGGGCACCAGGTGCGTGCCGATGGTCGCACTGGCCACCAGCGTCAGCTCGCCGTGCAGTGCGCCATCGGGCTCGCGTGCCGCTTCGACGAAGGCCTCCAGCTCGTCCAACAACCGCTCGGCACGCGGCAGCAGCCGGCGCCCAGCCTCACTGAGCTGCAGGCGCTTGCCGAAACGATCGAACAGCGGCACCTCCAGGCGCCGCTCCAGTTCGGCCAGCGAACCGCTGCTCGCCGATTGCGACAGGTTCAGCCGGTCCGCCGCGGCGGCCAGGCTGCCTCCGCGGGCGACGGCCACAAAGACCTGCAATTGACGAAAGCTGACGGCGGGATGCATGTCGGTTTTTCCGTTGAGTTATATCGTTATAACCATTTTTACAAGACGCTACCTTGCCCCTAGCCTGCGCGAACCACAAGCAGGAGCAAGCAACCATGTGGCAAGGCCTCATCCTCTGCGCGGCGCTGACCGGCGCCGGTTACATCCTGACCCAGCTGCCCGGCGTCCACGACCTGGGCATCAGCCCGCTGGTCTGCGCCCTGTTGCTCGGTTTCGTCGCCGGCAACCTACCCGGCGGCACTGCCCTGGCCACCCGTGCACGTGCGGGCCTGCAATTCTCCACGCGCTGGCTGCTGCGCGGCGGCATCGTGCTGTTCGGCCTGTCGCTGACCTGGCAGCAGATCGCCGCCCTGGGCCCGCGCATCCTGCTGCTCGATGCGCTGGTAGTCGCAGCGGTAATGCTGATCGGTTACCAGGTCGGCACCCGCCTGCTCGGGCTCGATCGCGAAACGGCACTGCTAACCTGTGCCGGCAGCGCGATCTGCGGCGCGGCCGCCGTGCTCGCCACCGAGGCGACCATTCGCGCACGGCCCGCTTCGACCGCCATGGCAGTGGCCACGGTGGTGCTGTTCGGCAGCCTGGCGATGCTGGTCTATCCCCTGCTCTACCCGTTGACCGGGCTCGACGAGGGGCTGTTCGGCATCTATATCGGCGCCACCGTGCACGAGGTGGCGCAGGTCGTCGCAGCTGGCGATGCGGTCGGCCCGGCCGCGCTCGATGCTGCGGTGATCGTCAAGCTCGTCCGGGTGATGCTGCTGGTACCGTTCCTGCTGATCGTAGGCCGCTGGTGGGCTGCGCGAGACACGGGCGGCGAGCCGGGCCGGCTGACGATTCCCTGGTTCGCCCTGGGCTTTCTCGGCATGGTGCTGTTCAACAGCCTCGTCCAGCTGCCTCCCCAGCTGCACAGCGCGCTTATCGTCATCGGCCAGCTGGGTATGACCATGGCCATGGCCGCACTTGGCTATGAAACCCGCCTTGAACGGCTGGCTGCGTTGGGGTTGCGGCCATTTCTCCTCGCCCTGGGCCTGTTCCTGCTGCTGACCGGGGGCGGGCTGCTGTCGGTCCGCGGCCTGCTAGGCGGCTGACGATCATCCACCGGCGGCACAGTTGGCGACGCCCAGAGCAGCACAGTTTGCCGTTCTGACGACACTGTACCGGTACAAGCGCACGACCCTGTGACTGTTGCGTAACAGTGGCAGGCGCGAAGCTGTAGACCCCCTACAGCCCCCTTGCGAAGAGGGAAAGGAGCGCCCCATGGAACGCGCCATCATCCGCCTGCAGACGCTTGCTCGCCCCGCCACTGGCTTGCGCGCCCGCCTGCACCTGCTGCCGCTGTTGCGCCTCTGGCGGCAGCGCCTGCGTACCCGGCGCCAACTCGCGCAGCTGGACGATCGTCAGCTCGCCGATATCGGCATCAGTCGCAGCGAGCGCAGTGCCGAGCTGGACAAGCCGTTCTGGCGCTAGCTCGGCTCGCGTGGGCGGAACTAATCTTCCGGTAACGGAACGCCGAGGCGCTCCGGCTGTCCAGAGCCGAACCAGACAGGAGAACCGCCATGCCACGCCACCTGCCCCTACTGCTTGCCACTACCCTGCTGACCGCCGGTACCGCCTCGGCGGCCAGTTTCACCGGCACCACCGACATGGTGGTCGGCGGCGTGACCAACACCGTGGACGCGACTTCCGACATGACGTCCTCGCTACGTGACGACAAGCTGGTGGTCGAGGCGCGCGAGGACGCAGCACGCTTCGTCGCCAGCCAGGGCGAGCAACGCGGCGCCCGGCTGGAGGCGGCCCTCGTGCATATCCGCAGCCAGGCGCCGGCGCTCACCGGCAGCGATCTGGAACTGGCCGAGGCAATCCTCGCCCGTTGAGCCGCATGATCGCCGCGGTCGCAGCCCTTAGGCTGGCCGGGGCCGTCGGGTTTCGCTAGCCTTTGCGACCGGATTAATCCGTACCGGAAGTACCATGCGATCGCTTTACCTGCCCGTTGCCTTGGCCTGCCTGCTGGCCGGCCCGGCCCAGGCGCTGGAAACCACCACCGGCGCCCTGGTCAAGACCAGCTATGTCAGCAGCCGCCTGACCAGCGCCCCGTTCGACCGAAAGCTCATACTCGCCGCCCGCGAAGACGCCGCCAGCTTCGTTGCCAGCAACGGCCAACGACTCGGTGTACGCCTGCAGGCCGCCATCCGCGAGCTACGCCACGCCCATCCTGAGCTGGACGCCAGCGATCTGGAACTGGCCCAGGCCATACTCGTCCAATGACCCGCCGGCCGAGGCCGGCGCCAACTCCGAGAATCATCGACATGAACCGACTCCTGATAGCCGCCCCGCTGGCCATTGCCCTTCTCGCTGGTGCCGCCCAGGCCCAGACCCTGGTGGCCACCAGCAACATCGTGGTGAAAGCGCTGGACCGCAGCATCGACTTCACCTCCGATACCACGACCTCGATTCGCGACATGAAGGTGGTCAGCGAAGCCCGTGACGACGCCGCAAGCTTTGTCGCCAGCGCCGGCGCGGTTCGTGGCGCCCAGCTGGAGGCGGCCTTCGGTAGCCTGCGCGAGCGCTTCGCCGAAGCGCGTGAGGCCAGCGACCTGCAGCTGGCCGAAGCCATTCTCGCCCTGTGAAACGACGCTGCGCCTGGCTGCTGGTCAGCCTGCTGGCGCTCGCCAGCAACGCTACCCAGGCTGGGCTGCGGCTGATTCTCGACGAAACCGATCTGCGGCCGACCGAACGCAGCGCCAGCACGGCACTGCTGGACGAAGCCGCATCCGCCCTGCCGCCGCGACTGGTCGCCAGCCTCGACCGCCAGGTGCAGGTGCGCTGGCTCGATGGCCTCCCCTCCGCAACCTATGGCCGCGCCGGGCCGGATGTGCTGGAACTCAATCGACGCCTGCTGCCGTCGCTCGCCGACGGCAGCGCGGCGCACCAGGCCACCGACCGTCCGCATGGCACGGTACGCCAGGAACTGCTGGCCACCGTCATTCACGAAATTGCCCACCTCTATGACCGCGCCCGCCTCTGGCCTGCCGACCAGGCGCTGGAGCAGGCCCGCTGTCGCCAGCAGGCCGCAGGCCTCGGCCTGGTCGGGTTGCGGGACGGCTGCCGGGGCCAGACCGCACGCCGCTTTACCCTGAGCGACGACCCTCGCCTGCTCGACCTCGCCGGCTGGCCCCAGCAGGTCGGCCGGCGCGGCGCGCGAGAACAGACCAACGCGCAAATCGCCCGCAGCCCCGACCGCTACGAGCTGAGCAACCCGCGCGAGTTCGTCGCGGTAAATCTCGAATACTTCCTGCTCGACCCCAGCTATGCCTGCCGCCGCCCGTCGCTGCATGGCTATTTCCGCGAGCACTTCGGCTGGCAACCGGCAACGGTCCAGCCCTGCGAGACGGGCTATCCGATCCTCAATGCCGGCCGCGACTTCGGTCGCACGCCGCTGCTGCGCCTGGACCCGGAGCGGGTCTATCAGGTCGACTACCTGTTCGCCGAGGCCAACGATGCCTGGGTCAGCCGCTGGGGCCACAGCATGCTGCGCCTGGTGATTTGCAAGCCCGGGCGCGTGCCCGGCCCGGAGTGCCGGCTGGACCTGGATCAGCACCTGGTGCTGTCGTTCCGCGCCTTTGTCGACGATGTGCAGCTGTCGAGTTGGGACGGGCTGACTGGCGTCTATCCATCACACCTGTTCGTTCTGCCGCTGGATCAAGTCATCGAGGAATACACCAAGGTCGAGCTGCGCGGCCTGGCCTCGGTGCCGCTGAAGCTCACCCGCAAGCAGATCGCCCAGCTCGTCGCGCGTAGCGCCGAACTGCACTGGAGCTATGACGGCGACTACTACTTCCTGTCGAACAATTGCGCGGTGGAAACGCTCAAGCTGCTGCGCAGCGGCACGGCACGTAGCGAGCTGGTCGCACTGGACAGCATCCTGCCCAACGGACTGCTGGAGCTGCTGATCCATCGCGGCCTTGCTGACGCCAGCGTGCTTGAAGATCCTCGCGAAGCCTTGCGCCTGGGTTATCGCTTCGACTCCTACCGCGATCGCTACCAGGCCATGTTCGCCGTGCTGCGCGAGCGCCTGGCGCTAACGCAGCAGGACGTCGAACAATGGCTGGACCTGCCGGCACGCGAACGCAGCCGCTGGATCGACTCAGCCGACCTGCGGGCCGCGGCCGCGATGCTGCTGGTGGAACAGGCCGCCCTGCGCCGCCACCTGCTGCTGGCTCAGGACGAGCTGAAAAATCGCTACCTTAGCGGGCGTGGTCAGGACGCCAGCCTGGAGCGAGCCGACAGCGCCCTGAAGGAAATCCTCGCCAGCAGCGGCTACCTCAGCCGCCCGGCCGAACTGCTCGACGGCAATGGCTACGGCCTGCCCCAGCCCAGCGAATGGACCCGACTGGAACGCGAGAGCGAGGAACGCCAGCTACGGCTGAACGAACTGAGCGAAGAACTCGACCGGGAAGTCCGCCTGCTGCTGGGCGATGAGCGACGCGAGGAACTCGAAGCGATCGAAGTGAACCTGGCCCAGATCGGCGAGCGTCTGCGTAGGTTGCACAAGGCTGGGGGTGGGTTGGAGTTGCCGTAAGGCCGATCTGCCGATGCCTGCTTACACCTCCATATCAGGCCCACGCGCCGGATCGATCAATCGTATCGCCGGGCCGCCGGGTGACGAGTTGAGGCCAACGACCAACCAATCTCTGCATTCAGCGGAGGCGGAAGATTCTATAAACCAGCGCCCCTAGTATTTGGCGGCTGCAAAGGATGATGCGAGTGCGTGAAGAAAAAAACAGAAGTTTTGAATTCGGAAACTAGCATTGCAGCACTAAAGTACTTCTTCTTTCAGGGGCATCCCTTTTAGCCGTTTCCGGATGAGACTAAC
>LZQO01000106.1_pt1 | contig 13689 bp, 15 predicted proteins | sample 768571 | NCBI WGS metagenome assembly LZQO01 (sample SAMN05207081, study PRJNA324507) | oil field metagenome | isolation source: sample BH-FW-10 from oil reservoir | place: India: Bombay High | collected 2015-12-01
CGTTATGCTCGGCGCCACACTCGAGGTGGCGACGCCCAGTGACAGCGCACCGGTGAATCACCAGCGGCGCGGCGAGTGCGACGATGAGCGCCCCGCCGGCAAGCCCGAAGGTGTTGCGTTTGAACTGACTGTGTTTCATGACCTTGCTCCTTTGCTTGCGGGGCCGGTGCTCCGGGCCGTTGGTGCATGGAAGCCACCGGTATTGCGGTTGCACCTGACGGCAGGCCCTTGGCCCGCCGCCGCCGATGATCAGAAGCGCAAGCCCAGGCCCATGCGGAATAGGCTTTCGCGGTTTTCGAACTGCATGTCATCCGGGCTTCCGTGCGCGGTCGTGAAGCGGTAGCTGTCGTAATAGGTGCGGGTGTAATCCAGGCGAGCGAACGCCATGGCCCCCAGCGGTATCTCCGCGCCCAGGCCGTAGCGCATGCCGTCGACCTTGTAGCTGCGATCGATGTTGGCGTCGGCGTTGTTGCCCTTGGCCCAGGTCGTGTTGAAGCGACCGCGTACCGGTCCGGCGCGGCCATACAGCAGGGTGCCGTTGGGCAGGCTGTAGCCCAGGCGCAGCGCGATGCCGTAGTCGCTCTTTTTCTGCACCGAGAAATCGCGGCCGCCGCTGCCATTAGTATCGCGCCGGTGCATCCAGTCGATGTCAGCGGTGTCGATTTCCGCTTCCAGCCCGGCGTACCAGCGGCCGAAATCACGGCCGTAGCCGGCAAACACCCCGTAGACGCCGCCGAGCCCGGCGAAATCGCCTGCGTAGGGCTGCGAGAACGCCGGCTCGCCGCTCTCCGAATGGCGTCTTCGAGGCGGGAGTCGACGCCGCCATGGCCGGCATGCGCGCCGACATAGAAGCCCCGCACGGCCGGCAGGCGTGGCAGCGGTGACGGATTGGCGGTCAGGCGCCAGCCCAGCCCGAGGCGAAACTGGCCTCTTCCGGCGCGAAGCGCTCGCTGGTGGTGCCCTCGTCTCGCCGTAGGCGACCGGATAGGCGTCGTAGTCGGTGTAGACGTATTCCATGCGCAGGAACAGCCGCTCACCCGCCGGCAGGTCGGTGCCCACGCCGAAGCGGCTGCCGGACTGCCGATCGTCGCGGCTGCCGGCGGCAACAAGCTGGTCGTTCACCGTGTAGAAGCTGTCGAAGCGGGTTTCCACTCGGCCGGCGCGCAGGTAAAGCAGGCTGCCGTTGTCGACCACGTAGCCGCCGCGCAGGCTCAGTCCATAGCTGTCGTCCTTGTCCAGCGAGCTGCTGCGCGCGTCGGCCTTGCTCTTGGCAAAGGACCAGTCGGCCTGGCTGGTTTCGCCTTCGGCCTCGGCGCCCAGGTACCAGCGCCCGAACTGCCGGCCATAGCCGACGAAGAGCAACTCGCCGAAGCCGTCGGCCCCGTGCGGGCTGACATCGCTGCCGCCGTCGCCGCGGCTGCCGGAGGTTTCGCTGTAGAGCGTGCCATGTCCGAGCGCGGCACCGCCGTACAGGCCATCGAAGAGTTCGCTCAGCGGTAGCGGCGTCAGCGGATAGGCCGAACCTTGCGCCAGCGCGGCGGCCGGCAGCCGGTAGCTGCTCGAGCGACCAGGCGTGTAACCGAGGCTGAGGCTGATCTGGCTGCGACGGTACTCGCCATCGAGTTCGTCGGAGTCGCGATCGATCCCCCGCAGGTCGCTGCCGACGAACAGGGTCGGGGTGAGGTAGTAGCGCAGCCCGGCACCGGCATCGGTGACCTTGTCCTACCGCGGGTAGCTGAGGAATTCGCTGTCGATATAGGCGGCGTGGCCGACCACCGACAGCCGGCTGGTCAGCTTGCGCTCCACTTCGAAGCCGTAGACGGTATCCAGGGTGCCGGCGGCGTAACGGTCATCGAGGGCGACGGTGGTTTCCTCGATCGAGCGGTCGATGTAGAGATCGATCCGGGTGACGACATCGGGACGCCAGGCCAACTGCGCACCGAAATAGGGTTTGCGCACATCGGAGAAGCCCGGATGGTCGTAGCGCTGGCGCAGGCTGCCGAGGAAGACCTCGCCGGCCAGGCGCTGGCGCGGTCGGACGAAGCGCAGCCCGGCGGCGGCCCGATAGCCATCGGAGTCGCGGTTGAAGCCGGTGCCGTTGATCGGCTGGTCGTAGCGCCGCTGATCGGTGGCGTACTGCACGAAGGGCTCGTACTCGGCGCTCAGCGCGTAGCCGGCGCGCAAGCCGACGGAGACCAGGTCATAGCGGCGGTCGCGGTTGTCGATGCGTGCGCCCGAGGTGGCGGTGGCGTCCTCGTAGTCGTAGCGATCGAAGGTGGTGCCGCCGCGCAGGCGCCACTTGCCCAGATCGCTGGCCAGCCCCAGGTGCGCTTCCTCATGGTCGTAGCGGGTCGGTTCGCGCTGCTGATCGGGCCCCGGGGTGCCGGCTACATAGCGGTCCTCATGGTCGCGAGTGTGGCGCATGCCGCCGAACAGCCGGGTCTGCTCGGTGAACTCGTACTGGCCGTCGAACCCAAGCCAGTAGTCGTCCACGTCTTCCTCGCCGTGGTCCTGGTAGCGATCGAAGTCGGCGCCCATGTCGAGGTTCAGGGCGTGACGCTGCCAGTCCGACTGCAACAACAGGGTCGGCGAAAAGGTGTAGACGGTGTCTTCTATCTCGCCGCTGCGCTGGGCATAGATGTTGTCGTCGCGCATGGTCCAGAAGGTCAACTCCGGAAAGGCGCGGAACGAGCCCCACGGCAGTCCTGGAAACTCGCGCTGCTCGGCACGCGACGGGCGCGGTTTCGGTGAACCGCTGGCGGGGGCTGTCGTATCGGTCTGCGCCAAAACGCTTGCCGATGCGAATGCCACCAGCGTAGCGACGAGAATTCGACCCATGAGATCCACTCCGATAGCTGCCTGACGGCGCGGTGCGGCCCGTGCGCTGCGCGGTGCATCTGGGATCACGTTAGGTCGGAGCGGGTGGCGCGAGGCTGATAAATGTCAACGCACTCTGGCTTTACTTATCGCGATTCGAAGCAAGCCAAGTCCGGCTTAGGGAAAAATTTGCACGCGGCGCTGGCTCGAGTGCAGCTCATTCCGCCTCTCTTCGACGCGCGCGTCGCTGGCCACGGCTGCGCCAGAACAGCGTCGCCAGGGCGAGGAAGGCCAGGCTCCAGCTGCCGGCGGCGAAAGCCAGCGCAGCAGGCGAGGCCGGAGCCAGCAGACGAATCAGCGCGGCCAGGCTGATGCACAGTGCGAACGGGTAGATCCAGGGGCGGGCGTTGGCGTCGCGGAAGCGCTGGGTCAGCCACGTGCGCGCCATCACGCTGAAGCTCAGTGTGCCGAGCGCCCCGACGGTGAGCGCGTGGAGCAGCGGCGTCGGCGGCTCGTGGCCGGCGCTCAAAGGCGCACCGAGCAGCAGCAGGCCAAGTGCCAGCCAGGCATAGCCGAGCAGCGGTGCCAGCAGGTCGTTGCGCGTGCGGCAGTGCCAGGGCTGCCAGCGCACCAGGCGAATCGCGCTCAGCAGAGCGCTGGCACAGAGCAGACCGCCGGCCACCCGCCGCGGCAGTGGCCAGGGGCTGAAGGCAAGCAGCAGCGCGCCGGCAAGCAGCAGCAGAACGGCGCCCTCCAGCTGCGGCTGCACGCGGGCCTCCAGGCGCCGACGCTGGCTCTGCGCGTGCCCGGCGAGCGCCGGTGCGATGATGCGCCCGCCCATGAAGAACAACAGCCCGGCAAACAGCAGCAGCGCGGCCAGACGCAGGTTCGCCGGTAGCTGTACAAGGTGGAGCCAGGCCATGACGGCGCTGAGCAGCGCGAGCCCGGCGACGGTCGGCGCGACCATCTGGTTGCGCCACTTCTTCGCGGCGCCGAGAAAGCGTGGCACTACGCGCCAGGCCAGCCCGGCGGCGAACAACGCCGAAGCGAGCGACCCGAGCGGGCCATCCGGCCAAAACAGGTGGCCGAGCCTGGCAAGCAGCCAGCCGGCAAGCAGCGCGGCGATCAGTGGGCGGGGTTGCGGGCCGAGCAGATAGCCGGCGACCACCGCCAGGCCATAGCCGAACAGCATCTCGCGGGCGTGGGCGACGGGAGTGAGCAGGCCTGGCAGCGCTGGCAGCAGGCCGAGCAGGCTCAGCACCGACAGCGGCAGGATCAGCGCCGCGTGCAGCGCGGCTGCGGGAAAGAACCAGTCGCTGGCGAAGGGTTGGCGTGGTCGTGGGGGTGACACGCTGAGCCCTCCGCGCAGCGATGCGCTCGATCTGGCTGCTGCGCCCCGGAGCGCGCAGCAGTCACGGTTCAGACGGTACGGCTGGCCAGCAGCTCGCGACCGCGCGCCACGGCGGCGCGCACCTGCGCCGGGGCGGTGCCGCCGATGTGGTCGCGGGCATTCACCGAGCTTCCAGGGTCAGCACGGCGAAGACGTCGTCGCCGATCTGGTCGCTGAACTGGCGCAGTTCGTCGAGGCTCATCTCGGCCAGGTCCTTGCCGGTCTCTACGCCGTACTTCACCGCATGGCCGACGATCTCGTGGCAGTCGCGGAACGGCAGGCCCTTGCGCACCAGGTAGTCGGCCAGGTCGGTGGCGGTGGAGAAACCGCGCAGCGCCGCCTCACGCATGATCTCGCGCTTGGGCTTGATCGCCGGAACCATGTCGGCAAAGGCGCGCAGGCTGTCGCGCAGGGTGTCGGCGGCGTCGAACAGCGGTTCCTTGTCTTCCTGGTTGTCCTTGTTGTAGGCCAGCGGCTGGCCCTTCATCAGCACCAGCAGGCCGCTCAGGGCGCCGAACACGCGGCCGGTCTTGCCGCGGACCAACTCGGGCACGTCGGGGTTCTTCTTCTGCGGCATGATCGAGGAGCCGGTGCAGAAGCGGTCCGGCAGGTCGATGAACTGGAACTGCGCGGACGTCCAGAGCACCAGCTCTTCGGAGAAGCGCGACAGGTGCATCATCGCCAGCGAGGCGGCGGCGCAGAATTCGATGGCGAAGTCGCGATCGGAGACGCCGTCCAGCGAGTTGCCGGAGATGGCTTCGAAGCCGAGCAGCTGGCAGGTGATCTCCCGCTGGATCGGGTAGGTGGTACCGGCCAGTGCGGCGCTGCCGAGCGGCATGCGGTTGGTGCGCTTGCGGCAGTCGAGCAGGCGCTCGTAGTCGCGTGACAGCATCTCGAACCAGGCCAGCAGGTGATGGCCGAAGGTCACCGGCTGGGCGGTCTGCAGGTGGGTGAAGCCGGGCATGATGGTGTCGGCTTCGGCTTCGGCAAGACCCAGCAGGCCCTGCTGCAGGCGGGTGATTTCGGCGAGGATGGTGTCGATTTCGTCGCGCAGCCACAGGCGAATGTCGGTGGCGACCTGGTCGTTGCGCGAGCGGCCGGTGTGCAGCTTCTTGCCGGTCACGCCGATGCGGTCGGTCAGGCGCGCCTCGATGTTCATGTGCACGTCTTCCAGGTCGACGCGCCAGTCAAAGGTGCCGGCCTCGATCTCGGCCTGGATGTCCTTCAGGTTGGCGATGATCTGCTCGCGCTCATCCGCGCTCAGCACGCCGGCCTTTTCCAGCATGGTGGCATGGGCGATGGAGCCCATGATGTCGTGGCGGTAGAGGCGCTTGTCGAACTCGACGGAGGCGGTGAAACGGGCGACGAAGGCGTCGACGGGCTCGCTGAAACGGCCGCCCCAGGACTGGTTGGTCTTGTCGGTGCTCATGAATGCGCTCGCTGAAAATCCGAAGCAGAAGGAGAAGCCCGCGATGATAGCAGGGTTGCCGCCGCCCACGGTTGTGCGCTGCCCGGCTGCACGAGGGTGAGCTGGCTGGCAAAACGACCGTCCGGCATGCGCCATGCCTTGCCGCCGGTGCAGGCGCTGCAGAAACTCACAGGCCAAGTCAGCCAGGGTCGTGTCCGTGAGCAAGCAAGCCGTCTCAGATGAATTCTTCGTTCCCGAACTGTGCCAGGCCGAGGCGCTGCTGAGCCTGATACTGCTGGCCGAACTGCTGGTTCTGGTGCTGGTTCTGGCCGAGCCGATGATGGCGGGCTTCGACTGGATGCGCCTGGCGCTGACCTCGCTGTTCGTGCAGTGGATCGTGCTGCTCTCGGCCGGCACCGTCTGCCTGCTGCGGCCGATGCTGGCGCGCCTGCGCCCGGCGCTGGCCGGAGGTGTGTGCTGTGCGGTGGTGGTCGGCCTGACCCTGGCCTGCACGGCGGTGGCCGACATCTACCAACTGGCCGGCCCGCTCGCGCGCAGTGGCGAGGTCAACCTCTACCTGCGTCACGCGCTGATCGGCCTGATCATGTCCGGCCTGCTGCTGCGCTATTTCTACCTGCACAGCCAGTGGCGCCGTCAGGAGCAGGCCGAGCTGCGCTCGCGCATCGAGTCGCTGCAGGCGCGGATCCGTCCGCATTTCCTGTTCAACAGCCTCAACAGCATCGCCAGCCTGGTCGTGGTCGACCCGGCCAGGGCCGAGCAAGCCGTGCTGGATCTTTCCGACCTGTTTCGCGCCAGCCTGGCGCGGCCGGGCACGCTGGTGCCCTGGCGCGAGGAACTTGAGCTGTCCAGGCGCTATCTCTCCATAGAGCAGTATCGTTTCGGTGAGCGCCTGCAGGTCGACTGGCAGGTCAGCGATGTCCCGGACGATCTGCCGATTCCGCAGCTGACGCTGCAGCCGCTGCTGGAAAATGCCGTCGTGTACGGCATCCAGCCGCGGATCGAGGGGGATGGGTGAGTGTGGTCGCCCGTTATGCCGATGGCGTGTTCCAGCTCGAGGTGAGCAACCCGTTCGAAGGCGGCGCTCTGGCGCAGGCATCCCGCGGGACGCAGCAGGGATTGCACAACATCGAGGCACGATTAGCGGCACTTTTCGGACCGGCAGCGAGTCTCAGCGTGGAGCGCCGTGATGGCCGCCACTACACCTGTCTACGCTATCCATGTGCGAGACAAAAGCAGGAAGCCAGAACTCTATGAATGTGCTGATTGTCGATGACGAACCCCTGGCTCGCGAGCGCCTCAGCCGTCTGGTGGCTGACGTCGAGGGCTATCGTGTCCTCGAACCTGCCGCCAGCAATGGTGAAGAAGCCCTTGCGATGATCGAAGAACTGCGTCCGGACGTGGTGCTGCTGGATATCCGCATGCCCGGCCTGGACGGTCTGCAGGTCGCTGCCAGGCTCTGCGAGATGGATGCGCCTCCGGCCGTGATCTTTTGCACCGCGCACGACGAATTTGCGCTGGATGCCTTCCAGGTCAGTGCCGTCGGCTACCTGGTCAAACCGGTACGGCCGGAACACCTGGCCGAAGCCCTGAAGAAGGCCGAGCGGCCCAACCGTGTGCAGCTGGCGACGCTGACACGCCCGGCGGCGGTGTCCGGCACCGGGCCGCGTTCGCATATCAGCGCGCGGACCGCAAGGGGATCGAGCTGGTGCCGCTGGACAAGGTGATCTACTTCATCGCCGACCACAAATACGTGACGCTGCGCCACGAGGGCGGCGAGGTGCTGCTCGACGAGCCGCTCAAGTCGCTGGAAGACGAGTTCGGCGAACGCTTCGTGCGCATCCACCGCAACGCGCTGGTCTATCGCGACCGAATCGAGCGCCTGCAGAGGACGCCGCTGGGGCACTTCCAGCTGTTCCTCAAGGGGCTGGACAACGAGGCGCTGACGGTCAGCCGGCGGCACGTCGCGGGCGTTCGGAAGCTGATGCAGGTGCTGTAAGCGCAGGCCGGCGGTCGCCGCGCCTGCGGCGACGCGGCCCGCGCGCAGGCCTGAAGCCTGAGGCCTGGCCTGTTATCATCGCGCCAGTTCATCGCTTCCGGAATTGCTCATGTCTCGCGAAATCCGCATTGCTACCCGCAAGAGTGCCCTGGCCCTGTGGCAGGCCGAATATGTCAAGGCGCGCCTGGAAAGTGCCCACCCGGGCCTGAAGGTCAGCCTGGTGCCCATGGTCAGTCGCGGCGACAAGCTGCTCGACGCGCCTCTGGCGAAGATTGGCGGCAAGGGTCTGTTCGTCAAGGAACTGGAGACCGCGCTCCTGGAAAACGAGGCAGACATCGCCGTGCACTCGATGAAAGACGTGCCGATGGAGTTTCCCGAAGGGCTCGGGCTTTATTGCATCTGCGAGCGCGAAGACCCGCGCGATGCCTTCGTTTCCAACCACCATGACAGCCTCGATGCACTGCCGGCCGGCAGCGTGGTCGGCACCTCCAGCCTGCGGCGCCAGGCGCAGCTGCTGGCGCGGCGCCCCGATCTGAAGATCCAGTTCCTGCGCGGCAACGTGAACACGCGCCTGGCCAAGCTCGACGCTGGCGAGTACGACGCCATCATTCTTGCCGCCGCCGGGTTGATCCGCCTCGGCTTCGGCGAGCGCATTCGCGCCTCGATCGGGGTCGATGAAAGCCTGCCGGCCGGCGGGCAGGGGGCCGTCGGTATCGAATGCCGGACCGCCGACAGCGAGCTGCACGCACTGCTTGCCTGTCTCAATCACGACGCCACCGCCGTGCGCGTCAAGGCCGAACGGGCGCTCAACCATCGCCTGAATGGCGGCTGCCAGGTGCCGATCGCCTGCTACGCGGTGCTCGAAGGTGAGCAGCTCTGGCTGCGCGGCCTGGTCGGCCAGCCCGATGGTACCCAACTGCTGCGCGCCGAAGGCCGCGCGCCGGCCGCGGAGGCCGAAACGCTGGGCGTGCGGGTCGCCGAAGCGCTGCTGGCGCAAGGTGCCGAGCAGATTCTCAAGGCGGTATACGGCGAGGCAGGGCACGCGTGAACGGCTGGCGCCTGCTGCTGACTCGGCCTGCAGAGGAGTGCGAGGCGCTGGCCGCCGCGCTGGCCGAGCAGGAGGTGCAGAGCGCCAGCCTGCCATTGCTGGCGATCGAGCCGCTGGCCGAGACCGCCGAGCAGCGCGCCACCATCCTTGAACTCGATCGCTACAGCGCGGTGGTCGTTGTCAGCAAGCCGGCGGCACGCCTGGGGCTGCGACTGGTCGACCGCTACTGGCCGCAGCCACCTTTCGGTCAGCCGTGGTTCAGCGTCGGTGCCGCGACCGGAGCGATCCTGCAGGACTATGGGCTCGAGGTGACCTGGCCCGAGCAGGGCGATGATAGCGAGGCGCTGCTCGCCGTGCCGCGCCTTGCCGAGGCGCTGAGCAAGCCGGACCCCAAAGTACTGATCCTGCGTGGCGAGGGCGGCCGCGAGTTCTTCGCCGAAACCCTGCGCAGCCGCGGCGTGCAGGTCGATATTCTCGAACTCTATCGTCGCCAGCGTCCCGCTTATCCGCCCGGCACGCTGCTGCAGGTCGTTCGTTCGCAGCACCTCAATGGCCTGGTGGTCAGCAGTGGCCAGGGGCTCGAAGCATTGCGCGCGCTTGCCGCCGAAGCCTGGGCGCAGCTGCGTGAACTACCCTTGTTCGTACCCAGCCCGCGAGTCGCGCAGATGGCGCGTCAGCTCGGGGCCGAGCGGGTGGTGGACTGCCGTGGCGCCGGCACCACGGCGCTGCTGGCAGCGCTGCGCGAAACTCCTATACCCGTCTCCTGAAACAAGGATCGAATTGTGAGCGAAGCAGATTCCAACAAGAAAGAAGCGCCGCAGACGCCGGTCGGCAAGGCGCAGCCAGCCACCGATAGCGCACCGGCTGGCACGGCAAAGCCCGCCGCAGCAAAGCCTGCGACAAAGCCGGGCAAAGGGCTTGCAGCCCTGGCGCTGGCGGTCGGCTTGGGTGGGCTGTTGCTGGGTGGATACGCCTACTGGCAGCTGCAGCAGGTCGCCGAGCGGGAAAGCCGGCAGGCCCAGGCGGCCCAGTCCGCGGTCGATCAGGTCGAGCGATTCGCGGAGCAGAATCGCCAGCTGGCCGAGCGGCTCGGGCGGTTGGAGCAGCTGCCGAGCGCCGAGGAATTCGACGAACGTCGCCGGCTGCTGGCTGCGCTGCAGAGCGATCAGCAGCGGCTCTCTGGTCGCGTCGAGCAGGTGCTCGGTGCCAGCCGCGAGGAGTGGCGCCTGGCCGAGGCCGAGCACCTGCTGCGCATGGCGATGCTGCAGTTGTCGGCGATGCAGGACGTCAAGAGCGCCGAAATGCTGGTGCATGAGGCGGACCTGATCCTGCAGAAGCAGGACGACCCACGCGCCTACGCGACCCGGCAGAAGCTGCTCGAGGGGTTGGAAGCCTTGCGTAGCCTGCCGCAGCTGGATCGCACCGGGCTGTTCCTGCAGCTTGGCGCCCTGCGCGGGCAAACGGCTCGACTGGATGCCCTGGCCCCCGAATTCGCGGTGGGCGAGGCGGCCACCGCCGACAGCTCGCGTAGCCAGTGGCAGCGCTGGACCGATGAGCTGAGCCGCTATATCCGGGTCGATCTCGACTCCGAAACCGAGGTGCGTCCGCTGCTGGCCGGGCAAAGCCTGGCGCAGGTGCGCCTCGCCCTGTCGCTGGCGATCGAGCAGGCGCAGTGGGCGGTACTCAACGGCAACAGCGAGGTCTACCGGCAATCGCTGGCACAGGCGCAGGAGATGCTTGCCGGCTATTTCAGCGAGGACAACGGCCAGGCCAGCGGTTTGCGGCGACGCTTGGCGAGCTCGCCGGCCAGCCGGTCGAGGTGTCATTGCCCGATCTAGCGCCGGCGCTCGAGGCCCTTCAGCGCTACGTGGAAAAGCGTCAGCGAGCAGATGAGGCGCAGCCTGGCCAGCAGCCGGTCGAGCCGGCGCCCGAGGCGCCGCAGGAATCGAGCGAGCCGGAGGAGCAGCCTGCATGAAGCGCCTGGTCCTGTATGTCGTACTGTTGCTTGCGGTGGGCGGCTTTCTCGCCTGGGCGATCGCCCAGAGCCCCGGCTATGTGCTGATTACCTATGACCGTTTCCGTTACGAGTCGACCTTCTGGGTCTTCGTCGGCTTGGTCGCGGCGATCTGGCTGCTGGCGCTGCTGGTGCGTTGGCTGCTCGGCGTGCTGCAGGCCTCCGGCGCGTGGGTCAATCCCTGGTCGCGTCGGCATCGTGAACGGCGGGTGAACAAGGCGTCACGCCTCGGGCAGCGCGAGCTGGCCGAAGGGCAGTGGGCCAAGGCGCTGGGCCACCTGAAGCTGGCCGCCGAGCATGACCGGCAGCCGCTGGTGCACTATCTCGGCGCCGCGCGCGCAGCCAATGAGCTGGGTGAACACGAGCAGAGCGACCAGTTGCTGGGCAAGGCCCGCGATTGCCAGCCGGATGCCGCGCTGGCAATCGGTCTGACGCAGGCTCAGTTGCAGATCGCTCGTCATCAATATGCCGAGGCGCGAGCCTCGCTCAGCGAATTGCAGGCCGATCATCCGCATCACCCACAGCTGCTCACCCTGTTGCAGCAGCTCTATGTGGAACTGCAGGACTGGCCGGCGCTGTGCCGCCTGCTGCCGGAGCTGCGTAAGCAGCGCGTATTGCCGCCGGCGCGACTGGACGAGCTGGAGCGCCTGGCCTGGACTGCGGCGGTCGAGCAGGCTGGTGTGGAAGAAGGGGCAGCGCCCGAGCAGGCGCGCGAAGCACTGGAGAAGCGCTGGCAGGCTATGCCTGGCGGGCTACGCAGCGAGCCACTGGTGGTGCGTGCCTATGCCGACGGCCTCGCGCGGCTGGGGGACGAGGGCAAGGCCGAGGAAGTCCTGCTTGCAGCGCTCAAGCGCCAGTTCGACGACCGTCTGGTCGAGCGCTACGGCCTGGTTCGTGGTCGCGAGCCGGCGCGTCAATTGAGTAATGCCGAAGGCTGGCTCAAAAGTCACTCGCAGAACGCCGAACTGCTTCTCGCGCTGGGGCGCATCAGCCTGCGCAACGAACTGTGGGGCAAGGCCCGCGACTACTTCGAGGCCAGCCTGCGCATGGAGCACCGTGCCGAAACCTGCGCCGAACTCGCACGTCTGCTGACGCAGCTGGGCGACGTCGAGGGTGGCAACCGGTTCTTTCAGCAGGGCCTGGGGCTGATCGATCAGCGCCTCCCGGCGGTCCGCTGAAGCCCCCGGCGTAAGGCCCTGGCGCCGCCGAATATGACGGCGTCACGGCTTTGTGCGAGACGACTTGTAAGGCGCTCCCGCTTTCCTCTACCGTAGCGGGCTTTCCCCGCTGCGGAGTCGCCATGAACTTGGCCAGCCCACGTTCGCCCTTTGTCCTTGCCTTCCTCGCTTGCGTGCTGATGATCGCGGCGGCGCTCTATCTGGAACACGTCGTGGGCTTGGCGCCTTGCCCGCTATGCATCGTGCAGCGCATCTGCGTGATCGGTTTTGGCGTTGTCTGCCTGCTCGCGGCGATTCATGGTCCGGCTGCCACGGGGCGGCGCCTGTATGCCGGCTTCGCAGCGCTGTTCGCGCTGTTCGGCGGGGCGACGGCGATCCGCCAGATCTGGCTGCAGAGCATCCCGGCCGATGAGCTGCCGGCCTGCCTGCCGAGCCTGGAATACATGATGGAGCGCTGCCGTTCCAGGAGATCGCCCGGCTGGTGCTGCATGGCACGGCCGAGTGCGCCGAAGTCAACTGGACGATGCTCGGCCTGAGCATTCCCGAGTGGAGCCTGCTGGGCTTCATCGCGATGCTGGCTTTCGCCGGCTGGCAACTGCTGCGCCGCGGTTGACCCCGCGCTTTCTCGCTCCGCTCTCGATCGAACTCTTGGCGTGCCTCGGTGGTCACTGTACGAGGTGCGCACCCTTGCGAGTCGCTACGGCCATCCGACCGACCTTGCTTGAAGGTTCCCGCGCGGGGGCATAGGCTGCCCCTGTGGTGACGGAAATCGCACCCGCCAGTCGCCCAATGTGCATGCGTGGACACGGCGCCCACGAGGGCCATAGCCAATCGATAAGGGAAGTGAGGTCAACATGCTCGAGAGCTGTCGGAATGCCCAGGAACGCTGGGGTGGTGTGCACCTGCTGATCGACCGTTGGCTGCAGGAGCGGCATGAGCTGATCAACGCCTTCGACCAGCTCCGAGTGGAGAACAGTGACGACGCACGAAAGGCATTGGTCCGGTTCTGCGAGTTGCTGCTCGATTACGTCTCGGCCGGGCACTTTGAAATCTACGAGCAGCTCATCGGAGAGGCCGAGGCCTTCGGGGATGAGCGCGGCATCGAATTGGCGCGGCAGATCTATCCGCGTATCCAGGTGATCACCGAAGTGGCGCTGGCCTTCAACGATCGCTGTGACCAGGGCGATTGTCTGAATAGCCCCGGGCTCGAAGGCGAGCTGCAACGGCTCGGCCAGTTGCTGCAAGAGCGCTTCGAGCTGGAGGATTGCCTCATCGAAGTGTTGCACAACGCGCACCAGCAGCAGCCCGTCGCTACCGCCTGAGGCGCGACGACGTCAGCGGCTGGCGACCTCGGGGTCGAGCCGCTGGCAGGCCCGCTGCGGGCCGTCTAGTATGGGCGCATCGTTCGGCAAGGAGGCATCGTGATGCCCGCGAAGAAGAAAGCGCTCAATACGCCGCTGCAGTTGCTGCAAGAACTCTCCAACAGTCTGCTCGTTCATTTCGACAAGGCATGCCGGCAGGCGGTCGCCGAGGCTGAAAGCGCCCTGGCGAAGCTGGAAAAGCAGCGCGGCAAGGCCCAGGACAAGCTGTTGAAAGCACGCGCCCGGCTCGACGAAGCCGGCAGCGCCGGCAAACCCAAGGCGCAAGCCAAGGCGCGCAACCGCATCGAAGAACTCGAGTCGTCCATGGCGCTGCTGCAGGAGCGTCAGGGCGAAATGCTGACCTACCTCGCCGAGCTCAAGCGTGACGTGGCCACCGCCACGGGGTTGGCGCGCGGCATCCAGGAGGTCGAGACGGCGGTCGGTCGGGCCATGCAG
>LZQO01000107.1_pt1 | contig 13647 bp, 14 predicted proteins | sample 768571 | NCBI WGS metagenome assembly LZQO01 (sample SAMN05207081, study PRJNA324507) | oil field metagenome | isolation source: sample BH-FW-10 from oil reservoir | place: India: Bombay High | collected 2015-12-01
CTGCATCAGCGTGGTTTCCAGCCGGTGCAGATCGCGCACCCGCACCCCGGAGGCATAGCGCTCGGCCTCGGCGATCGGCGCGCCGTTGGCCTGCAGCAGCTGCAGCGGCGCGCCACCCCAGCGCCTCGCCGATGTTGCGTGCCATCGGCTGCATGGCCGAGCCGTTCCACTGCACCCAGTCGAACTTCCAGATATCCCACAAATGCGGGTAGCTCACCGGCGCGTTGGCCACGCGGTAATTCGCCGGATCGATGGCATCGCCGAACACGCTGTTGGCGATGCGACCGAACGCATCGGTACGGCCGAAGCCTTCTTCGGTCGGGTAGAGGCCGCGGTGCCAGTCGTTGTAGGCGGTGCCGAGCAGGCGGTCGAGCACCTGCTTGAAGTCGCGGCGCAGCAGGTCGCGCTCCTGCTCGTAGCGCTCGCCGAGTACCTCGCGGGCGAAGCGGCGGAACTTGAACGGGTTGTAGTAGGTGAAGGCCATGCTCATGCCCAGCGCCTGGCCGAACGAGCCGCCGCGCAGGGTGGGTACGGTCGAGGCCAGCGAGTGCATGGCGGCACCGCCGTCGATGCGCAGCGCCTGGCCTTCGTAGCGAAGCTCGCCGGTGTGGCAGGCCGCGCAGGTCACGTCGAGGTAGCTGCGCCCGCTGTCGTCCTCGTGGCGGGCGAAACCGACCGGCAGGTTGCCGGGGTTCGCCGCACTTGGCGCCTGCGCCGGGTCGACCAGAAAGCCGAAGCGGGCCAGGTATTCGGGGGCGGCGAAGCGATCGGTGCTGAACGGCAGCTCCAGCGCAGTGAACCAGTCGTACTGCAGGCCTTTCACCTGGGTGCCCTGTGGCGTGTAGTAGTAGCGCTGGCGGTCCGCGTCGCTCCACTGCTCGAGATAGTGCAGGGCTTGCGGCGGCTGATACTGCGGCAGGTTGGGATAGGCGATGAAGTAGAGCCCGACGCCGACCGCAAGCACGGCCAGCGACAGCAGCCCGAGCAGGGCACGTCGCAGCAATCGCATCTGTACATCCTTGTAGCGCTATGGCGGGTGCGGCTTTATCGCAGGCTCGGCGGATAATGGCAAACGGCCAGGGGCTGAGCGTGTCGGCGTGTTCTGCCTCCGGAGATCGGTTCCGGCAGTAATAGGGCGGGGTCGCGCGGGGGATTCGGAGCGGAGGGGCCGGTGGGCGGTGCGCTCCGTGCACCAGGCCGGGGTGCTCGCGTACGAGCGTGGCGGGGGCTTAGCTGGCCAGCGCGGCGGGCGTGGTCTTCGGCGCCGCTGCCGGTTCGGCATAGCCTGCGGGTTGCGGCTCTGCCAGCGCCAGGCGTCGGCGAGCATGGTCATCAGGTCGCGCTCGGCACGCCAGCCGAGCTCGACGGCGGCCTTGGTCGGGTCCGACCAGCACTGGGCGATGTCGCCGGCGCGGCGTGGCTTGATGACGTGCGGCAGCGGGCGACCGATGACCTCTTCGAGCGCACCGATCATCTCTTTCACCGAGTAACCCTTGCCGGTGCCGAGGTTCCACACCGAGACGCCATTGACCTGCTCGAGCCGTTGCAGCGCCTTGAGGTGGCCCTGCACCAGGTCGACCACGTGAATGTAGTCGCGGATGCCGGTGCCGTCCGGGGTCGGGTAGTCGTCGCCGTAGACGCTCAGTTCGCGGCGCCGGCCGATGGCCACCTGCAGCATGTAGGGCAGGAGGTTGTTCGGCGTGCCGTTGGGGTCCTCGCCGATCAGCCCGGATTCATGGGCGCCGATCGGGTTGAAATAGCGCAGCAGGCCGATCGACCAGCGCGGGTCGGAATTGGCCAGGCCGCGCAGCACGTTCTCGGCCATCAGCTTGGACTGGCCGTAGGGGTTGGTCGGCTGGCCGGTCGGGCAGTGCTCGGTGATCGGCATCACCACGCTCTCGCCGTAGACGGTCGCCGAAGAGCTGAATACCAGGCGGAAGATGCCGGCCTCGGCCATCGCCTGGCACAGCGCGATGCTGCCGCTGACGTTCGTCTCGTAGTAGCGCAGCGGTTCGCGCACGCTTTCGCCGACGGCCTTGAGCCCGGCGAAATGCATCACCGCGGTCACCGGATAGGCGGCGAACAGCGCGTTGAGCAGCGGCCGATTGCGCACGTCGCCCTTGACGAACTGCAGCTTGCGCCCGGCGAGCTGCTCGACCCGGTCCAGCGCCCGGCGCGAGCTGTTGCACAGGTTGTCGAGCACCAGCACCTCGTGGCCTGCCTGGAGCAGCTCCAGGCATGCATGAGAGCCGATGTAACCCGCTCCTCCCGTCACCAGAATCATCTGTCTACCTCCACATGGAAAATTCTGCGGACACGCCCGCGAGCCTGCGGCTGCCGGCTGGCGTCGCATCGAGGTCCGTAATTGGGGTCGGCGGTGCGGAACAGGACGCCAAATGCGAGCTGCGTGCGAGGTTCCGACGCCGGGCATAACCAGGTGATCTCGCTGATAGGGACGAAAAAGTTGCAGCCAAGTTCCGGCGCCGCTGCGCTGTCCCGACGGTGGGTTCGGTCGGATGGCTGGTCGGGAACCCAATCGATTGGCCGCCGTCAATAGCCCGCGGGCAGCTGCCGACGAAACGTTCGAACCGGACGGCGCGCCCGCCCTTTCAAGGCCCGGAGCGGAGTTCCCGGGCGTTGTTCAGGCATCGTGCGGGCAGGATCGCCACGAGCACTGCCCTATCGAACGAGGTGTTAGATGAGTTGGGCCGGCCCCTTCCAGTACGACATCGGCAAATCCCGCAACGCCCAGCACACGCCGGCCGAAGTGGTCTTCGACGAGCAGGTGCCGACGCTGCTGTGCCTGTCGCACCTGCGCTGGAGCTTCGTCTACCAGCGCCCGCAACATCTGATGTCGCGTTTCGCCCGCGATTTCAACGTGCTGTTCTGCGAAGAACCGATTGCCACCGAGGACGACCAGCCGTGGCTGGAAGTCCGCCCCGAAGAGAACGGCGTGCAGGTGCTGATCCCGCGGCTGCCGCACGGCTGCAGCGGCGAGGCAGCCGACCGAGTGCAGCGCGAGCTGCTCGACGGCTACCTGGCCAAGCTTGGCGTCGACGACCTGCTGCTGTGGTACTACACGCCGATGAGCCTGGCGTTTTCCGACCACCTCGAGCCGCGCGTGACCATCTACGACTGCATGGACGAGCTCTCGGCCTTCCGCGGTGCGCCGCCTGAGCTGATCGAGCGCGAACGCGAGCTGCTCAAGCGCGCCGACCTGGTGTTCACCGGCGGCTACAGCATCTGGGAAGCCAAGCGCGAGTTGCATGACGACGCGCATCCCTTCCCCAGCAGCGTCGATGTCGAGCACTTCGCCGCCGCGCGGCGGCCGCAGCACGACCCGGACGACCAGGCCGAGATTCCGCGGCCGCGCCTGGGCTTCTACGGCGTGATCGACGAGCGCCTGGACCTCGAACTGCTGGAGCAGGTCGCGCGGCTCAGGCCCGACTGGCAGCTGGTGCTGATCGGCCCGGTGGTGAAGATCGACCCGGCCGAGCTGCCGCGGCGCGACAACATCCACTACCTGGGCGGCAAGACCTACGATGAGCTGCCGCAGTACCTCTCCGGCTGGGACGTGGCGATCATGCCCTTCGCGCTGAACGAGTCGACGCGCTTCATCAGCCCGACCAAGACGCCCGAATACCTGGCCGGCGGCGCCCGGTGGTATCGACGCCGATCACCGACGTGGTGCGCACCTACGGTGACACCGGCATCGTGCGCATCGCCGACGGCGCCGAGGCCTTCATTGCCGCCTGCGAGGCGGCGCTGAAGGATGCCGAGGACCGCGACCGCCTGCTGGCCCGCGCCGACGAGATCCTCGGCGACATGTCCTGGGACCACACCTGGAGCCTGATGAAGGAGAAGATCCAATGCGCGATATGAACCCGCAAGACAGCAATCCCGAACGTCTCGGCGGGGGCGCCGGTGATGTGCCGGGCGTACGCCAGCGTGGTTTCGACTACCTCATCGTCGGCGCCGGTTTCGCCGGCAGCGTGCTCGCCGAGCGCCTGGCCGCCGGCTCAACAAGCGCGTGCTGGTGGTCGACCGCGCCCGCACATCGGCGGCAACGCCTACGACCATCACGACGAATCCGGCGTGCTGATCCACCGCTACGGCCCGCACATCTTCCACACCAATTCGCAGCGCATCGTCGACTACCTGTCGCGTTTCACCGAGTGGCGCCCCTACGAGCACCGCGTGCTGGCGCAGGTGGACGGCCAGCAGGTGCCGATTCCGATCAACCGCACCACGCTGAACAAGCTCTACGGCCTGAACCTGGAGACCGACGAGCAGGCCGCCGAGTACCTGGCCAGCCGCGCCGAGCCGGTGGCTGACATCCAGACCAGCGAAGACGTGGTGATCAACGGCATCGGCCGCGAGCTGTACGAGAAGTTCTTCCGCGGCTACACGCGCAAGCAGTGGGCGCTGGACCCCTCGCAGCTGGACAAGTCGGTGACCTCGCGGGTGCCGACGCGCACCAACACCGATGACCGCTACTTCACCGACAGCTTCCAGCAGATGCCCAGGCACGGCTACACGAAGATGTTCGAGAAGATGCTCGCCCACCCGAACATCAAGGTCATGCTCAACACCGATTACCGCGAGATCCGCGACGAGGTCGAGTACGACCACCTGGTGTACTGCGGGCCGATCGACGAGTACTTCGACTACCGCTTCGGCAAGCTGCCGTACCGCTCGCTGCGCTTCGAGCACAAGCAGCTCGAGCAGGAGCAGTTCCAGCCGGTCGGCACGGTCAACTACCCGAGCGAGGACGTGCCCTACACGCGCATCAGCGAGTACAAGCACCTCACCGGGCAGGTCCACCCGAAGACCAGCGTCACCTACGAATACCCCTCCGCCGAGGGCGACCCCTACTACCCGATCCCGCGTCCGGAAAACGCCGAGCTGTACAAGCGCTACCAGCAGCTCGCCGAGCAGACGCCGGGTGTGACCTTCATCGGTCGCCTGGGTACCTACAAGTACTACAACATGGATCAGGTGGTCGGCCAGGCGCTGGCGGCGTACAAACGCATCGAGGAAGCCGAGCGTGGCCAGGCCACCGGCGAGCGCGACGCGCCTGCGCGCAGCCTCGCCGAACAGGCCGGCTGAGCCCGGCGCGAGGGCTGCCGCACAAGCGGCAGCGTTGAATTGAAAGGCAGGCAGCCGCAATCGCGCCGGAAGGCGCGGTGCGGTTCGCCGTGCCTGTTAGCAGAGGTTCGCGATGTATCGACCGACCCTGTTCGATAGCTTTTTTCTCGGTGGCTTCGAGTGCTCCACGCACCGCCGCCACGACGGCCGCCGGCTCGACCTGCTGGCCGCCACCGGCCATGATCGGCTGGTCGCCGAGGACTACCGCGCCTTGCAGCGCCACGGCATCCGCAGTGCCCGCGACGGCCTGCGCTGGCACCTGATCGAGCGTCAGCCGGGCCGCTACGACTGGTCCAGCTTCCTGCCGATGCTCGAGGCCGCGCGCGACAGCGGCACCCAGGTGATCTGGGACCTGTGCCACTACGGCTGGCCCGACGACATCGACATCTGGCGCCCTGAGTTCGTCGAGCGTTTCGCCCGCTTTGCCGGCGAGGTGGCGCGGCTGGTGCGCGAGCACAGCGACGCGGTGCCGTTCTACTCGCCGGTCAACGAGATCTCCTTCTGGGCCTGGGCCGGTGGCGACCATGCGCGCTTCAACCCGCTGGGCCAGGGCCGTGGCGCCGAACTCAAGCACCAGCTGATCCGTGCCAGTATCGCGGCCATCGAGGCGATCCGCGCGGTCGAGCCGCGGGCGCGCTTCGTCCAGGTCGACCCGGCGATCCACATCAGTGCGCAGGTGCTGCGCCCGGCCGCCCAGCGCGAGGCGGAAAACGCCCGTCAGGCGCAGTTCGAAGCCTGGGACATGCTCTGCGGCAAGGCCTGGCCGGGCCTGGGTGGCAAGCCGGAGTACCTCGATATCGTCGGGGTGAACTACTACTCGGACAACCAGTGGTACCTGGGCGGCGACACCATCGTTCGCGGCCACCCGGACTACCGCCCGTTCCGCGGCATCCTCAAGGAGATCCACCGCCGTTACGGGCGGCCGATCCTGGTTGCCGAAACCGGCGCTGAAGGCGACCTGCGCGGCGACTGGCTGCGCTACGTCAGCGAGCAGGTCGGCCTGGCGCTGCAGCAGGGTGTCCCGGTGGAGGGCATCTGCCTGTACCCGGTGCTCGACTACCCCGGCTGGGACGACGACCGCCACTGCCCGACCGGCCTGTTCGGCTTCCCCGATGCCCGTGGCGAGCGCCCCGAGCATGCCGGCCTGGCCGACGAGCTGCGCCTGCAACAGACCCGCTTCGCCTCGGTCCAAGCGCATCATGAGCCCGCTGTGACACCCGCATGAACAAGCCCGTTGCGGTCCCGCCTGCCCCCACGGTCCTGCCCAGCCGGCCGCTGGCCTTTCTCTGGCATTACATCTGCCAGCGGCCCTGGCATTTCGGCGGGCTGGCAACGCTGGTGATCAGCGCGGCGATCTGCGCGGTGGCGGTGCAGTACGGCATGAAGCTCTTGGTCGATGCCATGGCCGAGGGCAGCGACCAGCGCGCCACGGCAGACGTCTGGGCGCCGCTGTGGCTGTTCCTCGGCCTGATCGTGGTGGAGAACGTGTTCTGGCGCCTCGGCGGCTGGCTCGGCTGCCGCACCGTGGTGGCCAGCTGCGTGGACATCCGCGTCGACCTGTTCCGCTACCTCACCGGCCATCCGATGCGCTACTTCAACGAGCATTTCGCCGGCTCGCTGGGCAACCGCATCTCCGCCGTCGGCCAGGCGGCGGGCACCATCTATGGCGGGCTGGCGTGGAAGATCGTGCCGCCGATCGTCGACTTCATCGGCGCGGTGGTGGTGCTGCTCACCGTCGACTGGCGCATGGCCGTGGCGCTGGTGGTGTTCGTCATCGTGGTGGCGCTGCTGATCACCGGCTTCGGCATTCGCGGGCGCAGCAAGCACCAGCGCTTCGCCGCGCAGGCGGCGCGGGTCGGCGGCGAGCTGGTCGATGCGGTGTCCAACGTCTGGACCATCAAGGCCTTTTCCGCCCGCGACCGCGAGGCCCAGCGCCTGGCCCAGGAGATCGGCAGCGAGGCGCGCGCCCAGCGACGTAGCTGGATGTACCTGGAAAAGGCCCGCGTACTGCATGACATCTGCCTGTCGCTGATGGCCGGCGGCATGCTGGTATGGGCGATCCGCAGCTGGCTGGGCGGCAGCGTCAGCGCCGGCGACGTGGTGCTGGTCAGCGCGCTGACCTTTCGCATCCTGCATGGCTCGCGCGACCTGGCGCTGGCGCTGGTCGACACCACCCAGCAGGTCGGTGCGATCGCCGACACCCTGCGCATCATCAACCAGCCGCACGGCCTGGCAGACCCTGAGCCGAGGCTGACCCTCGAAGCCGGCGACATCGACTTCGAGCATGTGCGCTTCGGCTACCCGGAGCGGCCAGCGATCTTCGAGGACTTCAACCTGCACATCCCGGCCGGGCAGGCGGTGGGCATCGTCGGCGCCTCGGGCGCGGGCAAGTCGACCCTGCTCGCCCTGCTGCAGCGGCTGGACGACGTGCATGGCGGCAGATCCTCATCGACGGCCAGGACGTGCGCCAGGTCAGCCAGGACAGCCTGCGCGAGAAGATCGCCGTGGTGCCGCAGGAGACCGCGCTGTTCAACCGCAGCATCCTCGAGAACATCCGCTACGGCCGCCCCGCGGCGAGCGACGAGGAAGTCTACGAGGCGGCCCGGCATGCCTTCTGCGACGGCTTCATCCGCGAGTTGCCCGAGGGCTATCGCACGCTCGTCGGCGAGCGCGGGGTGATGCTTTCCGGCGGCCAGCGCCAACGCCTGGGCATCGCCCGTGCCTTCCTCAAGGATGCGCCGATCCTGATTCTCGACGAAGCCACCTCGGCACTCGACACGCAGTCCGAGGCGGAGATCCAGGATGCCCTGAACCAGCTCATCCAGGGCCGCACGGTGGTCGCCGTGGCGCACCGGCTGTCGACCCTGGCGGGGTTCGACCGCATCGTCGTGCTGCGCGAGGGGCACATCGTCGAGGACGGCCCGCCGCACGAGCTGCGCCGCCGCGGTGGCGAGTTCGAGGCGCTCTGGCGCATGCAGGCCGAGGGCTTCAGCCGCGAGCCCGGCGCGGTCACGTGAAGCGCGCCGCGGTGGACTCCAGCAGCATCCGCTCGCTGGGCTACGCTGAAGACGAGCAGGCACTGGAAGTCGAGTTCCACAACGGCAGCCTGTACCGCTACGAGCGGGTTCCGCCCGAAGCGGTGCAGGCCCTGCTGGCGGCCGACTCGCTGGGCCGGCATTTCAACCAGGTGTTCAAGCCCTGTCAGTTTCCCTGCCGGCGCCTGCGCTGAGGCCGTTGCGCCTGGCGCTTTGAACTAAGCCGGCGCTGCCAGCCTCAGAAAGCAGACAGGACGAATCTTCGAGCGGAGGCTCGCCAGACCAGAAGGGGTTATCTATGTCGGATCATCACACTTATAAGAAGATCGAGATCGTCGGCTCCTCGCGCACCAGCGTCGACGATGCCATTCAGAATGCCGTCGCCGAAGCGAGCAAGACGCTGGAAAACGTCGAGTGGTTCGAGGTCGGCGAAATCCGCGGCCATGTCGAGAACGGCAAGGTCGCGCATTTCCAGGTCAGCATGAAGGTCGGCTTCCGCCTGCGCGACAGCTGATCCCCGACGGCTGGGGCGCGCCCGCGCCCTGGCGTCGCCCCGCCGCAGACTCCGCTGGCCTTTCCCGGCCGCGCCAATCGACCTCCCCGCCCCGCTGACACGCGCGCCGCTCTGCGCTGCGGCTCGGCTGGGGTTTTCCGTCGTGCATTTGCGCCATCGAGGCCGACCGGCGGCGGGTGCCTGGGCACTAATACAGTTGCGAATCATTATTGCTAAATATAGCATTTTGCAATTGCGCCCAATCGCACCCGTCTTCCGGTCCTCCACAGGTCTTCTTCGATGCGCCGATTTCCGAACAAACCCGGTCACTTCTACGCCCTGCTGCCCCTCTGCCTCGCCATTGGCAGCACGGCTTACGCTGCAACCCCGACGGACCGGGATGCCGCTGCCGACCCCAAGGCCCAGGCCGAGCAACCGCTGGCGCTGCCGGCAACCGAGATCGTCGCCAGCGCAGACGCCTCGGCCGACGGCCTGACCCAGCCCTACGCCGGTGAGCAGGTTGCCCGTGGCGGCCGGGTCGGCATCCTCGGCAACCGCGACTACATGGAAACGCCGTTCACCTCGACGTCCTACACCTCGCAGCTGATCCAGGACCAGCAGGCGCGCAGCGTGTCCGACGTGCTGCAGAACGATCCTTCGGTGCGCGTCGCCCGCGGCTTCGGCAACTTCCAGGAGCTGTACGTGGTCCGCGGCTTCCCGCTGTTCTCCGACGACATTTCCTACAACGGCCTCTATGGCCTGCTGCCACGCCAGTATGTGGCCGCCGAATTCATCGAGCGCGTGGAAGTGTTCCGCGGCGCCAACACCTTCCTCAACGGCGCGGCGCCGGGCGGCAGCGGCATTGGCGGGGCGATCAACATCCTGCCCAAGCGCGCGCCGAACGAGCCGCTGACGCGTCTGACCCTCGGCGCGAGAGCGGCGGCCAGGCGATGACCCATGCCGATATCGCCCGCCGCTTCGGCGAGGAGCAACGCTTCGGCGTACGCCTGAACGCGGCCAAGCGCGCTGGCGAGACCACGGTCGAAGACGAGGATCGCACCCTCGACATGTTCGCCCTCGGCCTCGACTACCAGGCGACAACCTCCGCCTCTCGGGCGACATCGGCCACCAGTACCACTTCATCGACCAGCCGCGGCCGAGCGTCACCCCCAGCGACGGCCTTCCCAGCGCGCCGGATGCCGACGACAACTTTGCCCAGCCCTGAACCTACTCGAAGGAGAAACAGACCTTTGGCACCTTCCGCGCCGAATACGATTTCTCCGACGCCGTGACCGGCTGGCTCGCAGCCGGCGTGCGCGAAGGCGAGGAGAAGAACCGCTTGGCCAGCATGAAGGCGGGCAGCACCGGATCGGGCACCTTCTATCGCTTCGATAACGTGCGTGAGGAGGAAGTATTCACCAGCGAAGTGGGCCTTCGCGCGCGCGGCCGGACCGGCGACGTCTCACACGAGTGGGTGATGTCGGCGGCCATGTTCGACCTCGAGGCCCGCAACGCCTACGCCATGTCGGGCAACTACGCAGCGGACATCTACCAGCCGTTCGCCGTCGCGATGCCGGATGCGATCTGGTTTGGCGGCGCGATGTCCAATCCCAACGTCACCGAGCGTACCCAGACCCAGAGCCTGGCCATCGCCGATACCCTGGGGTTCATGGACGAGCGCCTGCTGGTCACGCTCGGCGCGCGCCGCCAGGGCATCGAAGCCAAGACTTACGACTACAACAGCGCTGACCGGCTGTCCTCGTACAACCGCTACAAGAACAGCCCGGTTGCTGGCGTGGTGTATCAGCTGACCGACGAGCTGTCGGTCTATGCCAACTACATCGAGGGCCTGGTCAAAGGCGACATCGCGCCAGCCAGCAGCGGTGGCGTGGCCGTCGTCAATGCCGGCGAGGCGCTGGAACCCTACGTTTCGGAGCAGACCGAGGTCGGCATCAAGTACGACGGCGGCAGTCTCGGCGGCAGCCTGGCGCTGTTCACCACCGAACGTCCGTTCAGCACGGTTGAAAACGGCGTGTTCACCGACGGCGGTGAACAGCGCAACCGCGGCATCGAGCTGTCGGTGTTCGGTGAGCCGGCCTACGGCGTGCGCCTGCTCGGCGGCCTGACCCTGCTCGACGCCGAGCTGACCAGCACCCAGGACGGCGCCAACGAAGGCAATCGCGCCATCGGCGTGCCGCGCACCCAGGCCAACCTTGGCGGCGAATGGGACGTGCCGGGCACCAACGGCCTGACCCTGACCAGCCGCGTGGTCTACACCAGCAGCCAGTACGCCGATGCCGCCAATGACCTGGAAGCGCCTTCCTGGACGCGTCTGGACCTTGGTGCCCGCTACCGCATGGTGCTCGACGAGCGCGACGTGACCCTGCGCGCGCGCCTGGACAACGTGACCGGGCGTGACTACTGGGCCTCGGTGGGCGGCTACCCGAACGCCAACTACCTGGTCCTCGGCGCCCCGCGTACGCTCACGGTCAGCGCCACGGTCGACTTCTGATGCAGGCAGTCACCCTGCGGCGCTGGGGCTGGGTCCACAAGTGTCCAGCCTCGTCTCTACGCTGTTCATCCTGCTGCTGTGCCTGACCGGCCTGCCGCTGATCTTCTCCCACGAGATCGAGCACCTCACCGGCAACGAGATCGAAGCGCCGGCGATGCCCGAGGGCACGCCGCGCGCTGCGCTCGACCGGGTCGCGGCCGAAGCGGTGAAGGCCTACCCGGGGCTGGTGCCGCTGTACCTCTTCGCCGAGGAAGACGCGCCGGATGTCTGGTACGTCAAGCTCGACACGCGGGTCGACACCGATGAAAGCGCCTCGACGCTGATCCTTTCCGACGCCCGCACGGCCGAGGTGCTCGGCGCGCCGAACTTCGACGAAGGCTTCATGAGCGTGATGTACCGCCTGCACGTGGACCTCTACGCGGGGCTCGCCGGCAAGCTGTTTCTCGGTTTCATGGGCCTGCTGCTGATGGTGGCGATCGTCTCCGGCGTGGTGCTCTACGCGCCCTTCATGCGCAAGCTGCGCTTTGCCGAGGTGCGCCGCGAGCGTGCGCCGCGCACGCGCTGGCTGGACCTGCACAACCTGCTCGGCATCGTCACCCTGGTCTGGGCGCTGGCGGTGGGCTTCACCGGGGTGATCAACACCTGGGCGGAGCTGATCTTCCAGGCCTGGCAGGCCGAGCAGGTCGCCGCACTGCAAGCCGGTGAGACCCGCGTGCTGCTCGCGGTGGACGCCAGCGAGGCGCCGGCCGCCGATGGTTCGCTGCAGATCGCGGTCGAGCGTGCGCTGGCCGCCGCACCCGGCATGGCGATCTCGATGATCGCCTATCCCGGCACGCTGCGCGCCACGCCGGAGCATGTCGCGGTGATCCTGCGCGGCGACACACCGCTGACCTCGCGCCTGACCCAGGCGCTGCTGGTCGACCCGGCCAGTGGCGAGGTGCTCGAAGCGGGCCCCCGGCCTGGTACGTCACCGCGCTGCAACTGTCCGAGCCGCTGCATTTCGGCGATTACGCCGGCCTGCCATTGAAGATCCTCTGGGCGCTGCTGGACATCCTCACCCTCGTCGTCCTGGGCAGCGGGCTGTACCTGTGGCTCAAGCGCGGTGCGACGGCGGAGGTGCGGGCATGATGCGCATCTGGCGTTGGCCGGTGGCGATTGCCCTGGCCTCGGCGCTCGGGCTGATCGCCGGACTGGTCTCCGAAGCGCCGGCGACTGGCTGAGCTGGCTCGCCCTCGGCCTGCCGACGGCGCTCGGCCTGCAGGGCCTGTGGCGCGGCCGCGGCCAGCGCTGCGTGCCGCTCAGTCGGCCAGTGCCTCGGCGAGCTGGTCGAGGCTGAACGGCTTGGGCAGCGAGCGTGCCGGCAGCCGCGTCTCGATGCGGCCTTCGCCGGAGACGAAGATCAGCCGCAGCCAGGGCTGAACCTGCAGGGCCTGCACGGCGAAATCGAGGCCCGAGCGCCCGGGCAGGTTGACGTCCAGCAGCAGCAGGTCGAAGCGCTGCTCGCCCAGGGCCAGCTCGGCCTGCTCGGCATCGGCATAACCCCGGACCCGGTAGCCCAGTTCCTCGACCATCTCGCCGGTCAGCGCGAGCAGCGCCGGTTGATCCTCGACCACCATCACCAGCGGCGCTTCGCCCGGCCGGCCTCGGTTTCGCGCGTGGCCAGCAGCTGGCGTACCTTGCGCGCCAGGTCCTCCTGGCGATACGGCTTGCTCAGCAGCTCCACGCCGCGTCCAGGCGCCCGCCATGCACGATGGCGTTGCGCGTGTAGCCACTGGTGAAGAGCACCGCGATGCCGGGCTGCAGCAGGCGCGCCTGGCGGGCCAGCTCCGGGCTGCTGACCGGCCCCGGCATCACCACGTCGGTGAACAGCAGGTCGATCGCCAGGCCGCTGCCGAGAATGCCCAGCGCCGCCTGCGCATCGTTGGCCCTGAGCACCTGATAGCCCAGCCCCTCGAGCAGCTCGACCACCGTGGCCTGCACCGGCAGGTCGTCCTCGACCACCAGGATGGTCTCGCTGCCGCCGACGACCGGGCCGGCGGCCGGTTGCACGGCGAGCACTTCCGGCTGCTCGGTGCGCGGCAGGTAGAGCTTGACCGTGGTGCCGCTGCCCGGCTCGCTGTACAGGCGGATGTGCCCGCCGCTCTGCTTGGCGAAACCGTAGGCCATGCTCAGCCCCAGCCCGGTGCCGCGCCCTTCCGGCTTGGTGGTGAAGAAGGGCTCGAAGGCCTGCTCGACGACTTCGGCGGGCATGCCGACGCCGGTGTCGGACACCGCCAGCAGCACGTACTGGCCGGGCGTCACGTCGCTCTGGGTGCTGGCATAGAGTTCGTCGAGCATGGCATTGCCGAGCTCCAGGGTCAGCCGGCCGCCTTCGGGCATGGCGTCACGGGCGTTGATCGCCAGGTTCAGCACCACCTGCTCAAGCTGGTGGCGTCGACCATGGTGGTCCAGAGGCCGCC
>LZQO01000108.1_pt1 | contig 13246 bp, 14 predicted proteins | sample 768571 | NCBI WGS metagenome assembly LZQO01 (sample SAMN05207081, study PRJNA324507) | oil field metagenome | isolation source: sample BH-FW-10 from oil reservoir | place: India: Bombay High | collected 2015-12-01
CCCCTGGTCGCTGAGCCCAGTGCCACCCGCCCCTACCGCCCGGCTGCGCTTCCCGTAGGGTGGGCTTCAGCCCACCGTGCACCCTCACCCGAAATCACCGCCCGGAAACGACAAAGCCCGCCATCACGGCGGGCTTTGTGCTTATAGCGGCCGGAGTCAGAGGCCGGCAACATCCTCGGCCTGCAGGCCCTTCTGGCCCTGGATCACCGAGAACTCCACCTGCTGACCTTCGGTCAGCGAACGGTGGCCTTCGCCACGGATCGCCCGGTAGTGGACGAACACGTCAGCGCCACTGCCGCGCTGAATGAATCCATAGCCCTTGGCATCGTTGAACCACTTGACGGTTCCGACTTCGCGCTCAGCCATCTGACACTTCTCCAACTCGCTTTTTTATTATTCCCCGAAGGGGCGGTATCGGTTCGCCGCTGGCCTGGCGCGTCCTGCCGGATCGTCACCCTGCCCGCGTTCACGACCGCGTTCGAGTATAGGAACAAGGTCTGCCGGTTGAAAGCCCGCACCGGGCAGGTTGTCGCCGTGCGCGACGCCCTGCCCGGCAAGCCCGTCACGCCCGGCGACGGCGGCGCCACAGCCAGAGCGCCAGTGCGGCCAGCGTCAGCAGTGCGGGCACCAGCGCGATGTTGAGGAACTTCAACGTACGGCCGAGCGCCTCGATATCGGCATTGAGCTGGTAACGCACCTCGCGCAGCTCCTTGCGGATCGCCAGCTTTTCCTGCAGGAACTGCTGCAGCGCCACCTGCTGCTCGTCGCTCAGCTCCAGCGCCTTGTCCGGCTCGGGGCTTTGCAACTCGGCGAGCTTCTGCTCGGTGGCGGCCAGGCGCTGCTGCAGCACGTCCTCTTTCTCGCGGAAGCGCGCCTCGGCCTGGCGTTGCAGCTGCTCGACGACAACGAAAGGCCGGGTGAAGCGGCCACGCGAGCGAACACTGATCAGCGCATCGCTGCCGGCGAGGTTGTCCAGCGCGTTGATCACGAAGGCGCCGTTGTCAGCCCAGGGCTGCGGGATGCGCTGGCCGAAGAAATCCTGCACCTGCACCCACATGCGATCGGCGAGCAGGTCGGTGTCGGCGACGGCGATCACGTTGATGCCCTCGCTCTCCTTCAAGCCATCCTTGCGCCCTTCAATGCCGTTCGGATAGGCCGACTTCGCCGGACCCTGGATGCGTGCCGCCAGCACATAGCGCTCGCCGGTCGGCTGCAACTCGCGCAGCAGCGCCTCGGGGTTTTCGAGAAACGCAAAGCGCTGCGCCTCCAGCGGCGCAGCCAGGTCAGAGCTCCTCAGCAGCGGCGTGAAGCGCGTGCTGGCGCCTTCCAGCGGTTCGAGCATGCCGGCGGTGGCCAGGGTCAGGCTCTCCAGCGGCGCGGTGACCACGTCGTCCGAATCGATCGCCTGCCGTGGCAGGCTCAGCCAACCCGGGTGGCGTACCGGCCGCCGTTCGGCGCCGACGCCTACCGACATGGCGAACGCCGCGTCGGCCACTACCTGTTGCGGTACCAGACGCACCCCCCAGGCCTTGAACAGCGGTTCGAGCTCCGAAGCACGCTCCTCGGCCAGCTGCTCGCCCGGCCGATGCCCATGCCGGGGTCGGCTTCGCTGTAGGGGTCGACGAACACCAGCAGCTTGCCGCCGCGCATGACGAACTGGTCCACCGCGTAGAGCGTCTGCTCGGGCAACTGCTTGGGATGCACCAGCATCAGCACCGAGACGTCCTCGGGAATGGCGTCGATATCGCGGCGCAGGCTCTCGATATGGAACAGCTGGCGAATCTCCTCGAGCACCATCCACGGCGGCGTCGGCTGCTGGCTGCGCATGTCGAAGCCACCGTTGAGCTGCAGCCCCGAGAGCAACCCGACCACTGGCATCCTGGCGCTGGCCAGGCTCTGCACCAGGCGGCTGATCTCGTACTCGAGAAACTCTTCCTGATCCAGCGGGAAGAACGGAATGGTCTGGCTGGCGCCCTCGGCATTGGTGCCGGCGAGGCCGAAATAGACCTTGTCGCCGCCGCGGTCCAGCGGCACGCCCTGCAGGCCGAACCCGGCGGCCTGGTCCTCTGCCTCGGAGAACGGCTCGGGATCGATCACCTGGAGCTTGAGCTTGCCGCCGGCGGCCCGCTCGTAGGCCCGGAGCATCTCCTCGACGCGCCGTGCGTAGTTGCGCAGCGCCACCAGGTCCTTGGCGGCTTCGTCGGAATAGAAGAACTTCAGCTCGATGGGCTCGTCCAGCCCTTCGAGAATCCGCCGGGTGCCGTCGGAGATCGTGTAGAGCCTCTGCTCGGTCAGATCCAGCCGGGCGTTGGTCAGGCTCAGCCCCGAGAGAATGTTGAAGGCCAGGAACGCCAGCGCGATCAGCAGCAGGCCGGCACCGGAATAGATCACTCGTTTCATGTCGGCAGCTTCCTTACTGGGCTTTCTTCAGGTCGACCACCACGGCGGTGGCGGCCAGCCAGGCGACGATCAGGCTGAGGAAATACAGCAGGTCGCGCAGGTCGATGACGCCCTTGCTGATCGAGTCGAAGCGCACCAGAAAGCTCAGCGAGGCCACTGCGTCGACCAGCCACTGCGGCGCCCAGGCGAAGGCATCGAGCACCATCGGCAGGCCGCTGACGATGAACAGGAAGCTGACGCTCACCGCAAGGATGAAAGCGATCACCTGGTTCTTCGCCAGCGCCGACATGCACGAACCGATCGCCAAAAAGGCGCCGGCCAGCAGCCAGCTGCCCAGATAGGCGGCGACGATCACGCCGTTGTCCGGCTCGCCGAGGTAATTGACCGTGATGACCATCGGGAAGGTCAGCAGCAGCGCGATCCCGGCGAACACCCAGGCGGCGAGGAACTTGCCGGTCACCGCCTCGAAGCGGGTGATCGGCAGGGTCATCAACAGCTCGATCGAGCCGGACTTGCGCTCCTCGGCCCACAGGCGCATGGCGATCGCCGGGACCAGGAACAGGTAGAGCCAGGTGTGAAAGCTGAAGAAGGGGGTCAGGTCGGCCTGGCCGCGCTCGTAGAAACCGCCCAGATAGAAGGTGAATACCCCGGACAGCACTAGGAAGATCAGGATGAACACGTAAGCCAGCGGCGTGGCGAAGTAGCTTGCCAGCTCACGCTTGAAGATCACGGGCAACTGGCTCATGCGGCTTCTCCACAGGTCAGGGTGCGGAACACTTCATCGAGACGGCCGCGCTCAACGTCCAGCTCGCGGATCGCCCAGCCGCGCTCGGCAATCAGTGCATTGACCTGCGGAAAGATCACGTGCCCGGGCTGCGCCAGCACGGTCAGGCTGTGCTCGCGCTCGTTGCGCTCGACACCGGCAGCACCCGGCAGGGCCGCCAGGGCGACTTCGTCCAGCGGCCCTTCGCTGACCAGCGTGACGGCCTGGTGATACTTCGAGCGGCTTTCCAGCTCCAGCGGCGTGCCATCGGCCACCAGCCGGCCATTGGCGATCACCACCGCGCGCGTGCAGACCGCACTCACCTCTTCGAGAATATGGGTGGAAATGATGACGATCTTGTCCTGCGCCAGCCCCTGGATCAGCTGACGCACCTGGTGTTTCTGATTCGGGTCGAGCCCGTCGGTGGGCTCGTCGAGGATCAGAACCTCAGGGTCGTGCAGGATCGCCTGGGCCAGGCCGACGCGACGCTTGAAACCCTTGGACAGGGTCTCGATGCTCTGCCCCAGCACCTTCTGCAGTTCCACCTGGGCGACAGCCGCCTCGACCCGCTGACGTTTGTCCGCGCCGCGGAAACCGCGCACCTCGGCGATGAACTCGAGAAAACCACGCACCGTCATGTCGCCATAGCAAGGCGCACCTTCGGGCAGATAACCGATCAGCGCTGGGCCTGGAGCGTCTGGGTACGGATGTCGTGACCGAGGATGCGGGCAGTGCCGGAGGTCGGCGCAAGAAAGCCGGTCAGCATCTTCATCGTGGTGGACTTGCCCGCGCCATTGGGGCCGAGGAACCCCAGCACCTCTCCGCGCCGGACCTGGAACGACAGGTCCTCGACCGCGGTGTGCTGGGCAAAACGCTTGGTCAGGTTGCTTATTTCGATCATGGGCTCTCACCGGTGCGCACGAGGCCTGGCGTGCCGCCGCGCGACCCGAGCCAGGCCCTGCAAAAATGCCGGCCGAACTATAAGAACAGCTACCGGACGAATGCAACCGCGCCACCGCGTCGAGAGAAGCTACGCTGAATCACGCATCACTGGTCGGACCGGGCCGCCGGGAACACGACGGGCCTGCAGACACCGCCGTTGGTTGTCTCGATGCAACAGACGCGACAGTGGTTCGCATCATCTCCATGCGGCACCCGAGGATGTCGCTCCCGGTGGCTGACAAAGGGGCAAGCCGTGAAGTCAAGTCGTTCGAACGCAAGCAAGAACCGCCTCCCTCTCTATTGTCTGCTCGACGCGCTCGCCAGCTCAGCGCACGGCGATGAGCCCGCGCGATATCCCGACGCTGAAGCCAGCGATCCGGCGGCGCTGGGCTGGATGGTTGGCTCGCCACCGCCGGCTGATCGCATCCTGCGTTTCGACGATGGCAGCTACTTTCGTTTCCCGCAGATGCGCTGGAGTGTCGCCAACTTCCGGCAGCTGATGCCCACCATCAATGTGCCACGCGGTCTGACTGAGCCCACCGTCCTTGAAGCGAACCCGAGCGAAGGCATCGATGCGCTGACCTTCGTCCCGCTTGGGGGTGGCGCGCCAATGACCTGGAAGGCGTCGCTTCAGGCCAATTACACCGACGGGATCATCATTCTCCATCGAGGGCGGGTGGTGTATGAGCGCTACTTCGGCGTGTTGCAACCCGAGGGGCAGCATGCCGTCATGTCGATTACCAAGACCTTTACCGGCACATTGGCGGCGCTTCTGGTGGCCGAAGGTGAGCTCGACCCCTCCCGCAAGGTGGCTGAGTACGTGCCCGAACTGGCCGTGTCGGCGTTCGGCAACGCTACCGTGCGCCAGCTGATGGACATGACCACCGGCATCCATTTCAGCGAGGACTACGCCGATCCCAAGGCTGAAGTATGGGCCATGCAGCCACAGGCAATCCCCTGCCAAAGCCGGCGGATTACAAAGGCCCGCGCACCTACTATGAATTCCTGGCCACCGTTCGGCCGGAGGGCCAGCACGGCGAAGCCTTCCATTACCGCACGGCGAATGCCGATACGCTGGGTTGGGTGCTCGCGCGAGTCAGCGGTCGCAACGTTGCCCAACTGTTGTCGGAGCGAATCTGGAGCCGGCTGGGCGCTGAACAGGACGCCTACATGTCGGTGGACTCGATCGGTACGCCGTTTGCCGGAGGCGGCCTGAACACCAGCCTGCGCGACCTTGCCCGTTTTGGCGAAATGGTGCGGAACGAAGGTCGCTACAACGGCATTCAGATCCTGCCAGCGGAGGTCGTGGCCGATATTCGGCACGGCGGGGATCGCGCAAAGTTCGCGAAGGCCGGCTACAGCCTGTTGAAGGGCTGGAGCTATCGCAACATGTGGTGGGTCACCCATAACGACCACGGTGCGTTCATGGCCCGCGGCGTTCATGGTCAGGCGCTGTATATCGACCCGAAGGCGGAGATGGTGATCGCGCGCTTCGCCAGCCACCCGATTGCAGCCAATGCGGCGAACGATCCGACGTCACTGCCGGCCTACGAGGCGGTGGCCAAGCATCTGCTCGAACATCCCGGTAGCATGCGAAAGGTGCAAACAGCCCCGGACTGAACGCGGCAATGGCTGATCTTAACGAGATCCACACCACGCGCCTGCTGTTGCGGCAATGGAAGCCAGCCGATCGTGCACCCTTCGCCGCGATGAATGCGGACCCCAGGGTCATGCGGCACTTTCCCGCGCTGCTCAGCCGGGCCGAGAGCGACGCGATGGCTGACCGCTGCCAGGCGCTGATCGAAGAGCGCGGCTGGGGGTTCTGGGCCGTCGAGCTGAAGGCTACTGGCACATTCATCGGCTTCGTCGGCCTGCATACGCCTTCGGCGGCCTTGCCATTCTCGCCGTGCGTGGAAATCGGCTGGCGTCTGGCCGCGGCTCACTGGGGCCAGGGCCTGGCCAGCGAAGCTGCGCGGGCCGCGCTCAGGTTCGGGTTCGGCAGCCTCGTCCTTCCTGAAATCGTATCCTTCACCGCGATCGAGAACCGGCGCTCACGTGCCGTGATGGAGCGCCTTGGCATGCGCGAGTCGCAGGCATTCGAGCATCCGGGGCTGCCCGTCGGCCATCCGCTTCGCCGGCACTGCCTTTACCGGCTGGAGCGCGAGCGCTTCGCAGCGCCGTCGACTGCGGCTGACTGAGCGCGCTCGAATGGCTGGCCCCGCTGGCAGCGGCCTGCGCACAGCAGGACTTTCATCCCCCCACCAAGGACACTCTTCAATGCCTCGGCTGTTGCTAGCGCTTCTGTTGCTCGGCGCTTCCGGCGTCACTTTCGCGGAGGATGCCGAGATCGGGCGGTTGTTCGACAAGGCCCACGTTGAGGGGACGCTGGTGATCGAATCGGCTGATACCGGCCAGCGCTACGTTCACGATGAGGCCCGCGCGAACCAGCCGTTCACCGCCGCCTCCACGTTCAAGGTGTTGCACACGCTGATCGCGCTGGAGGAAGGCGCCATCGCCGGGGCGGACGAGATCATCCCCTGGGACGGCACTCATTACGAGATCGAGGACTGGAACCGCGACCAGACCTTGAAGAGCGCATTCAGGGTCAGCTGCGTCTGGTGCTACCAGAGGCTGGCCCGACGAGTGGGCGCGGCAGCTATCCGCGCCACATCCGCCAGGCGCATTACGGGCAGCTACGCGACCCCTTCGACGCCACCGAGTTCTGGCTCGATGGCTCGCTGCGGGTCAGCGCCGTGCAGCAGGTAGGCCTGCTACGCCAGCTGGTCGCCCGCAGCCTGCCGTACCGGGCGAACGACTACGACACCCTGAAGACCATCATGCTCGCCGACAGCACCCCGGCTTACCGCCTGTACGCCAAGACCGGCTGGGCGGCTCGTAGCCAGCCCGGCATCGGCTGGTACATCGGCTATGTTGAAGTCGGCGGTCAGACCTGGCTGTTCGCGCTGAACCTGGACACCCGTGATGCGACCGATCTGCCCCTGCGCCAGCGGATCGCACTGGACGCGCTACGGGCCAAGGGCATCCTGCCTGCCGAATGAATCCTCCGGCGAATTCCGCGGCAGCCGGCGAAGCGCGATCTATACCACCCCACACGGAGCCCCCATGCGCAGCGACGAGATCAAAGCGGTATTCGATCAACAGGCCGCCCGCTACGACGAGCGCTGGGCCAGGACCGCGCCCATTCGCGGTGCCCTGCATTTTCTTCTGGAGGCGGTGTTCGCACCGCTGCCGGCCGAGGCCCGAGTGCTGTGCATCGGTGCCGGCACCGGCGAGGAAATGCTGCACCTGGCCCAGTGCCGGCCCGGTTGGACCTTCACCGCGGTGGAGCCATCGGGCGCGATGCTGCACGTCCTCTGCGACAAGGCAACCCGAGTCGGAATCGAACAGCGCTGCCAGTTCCATGAGGCTACCTGGAGACACTGCCCGAGCAGGCCCCCTTCGACGCGGCAACCTCCCTGCTGGTATCCCAGTTCATTCTCGAGCGCGACGCACGCATCGGCTTCTTTCGTGACATAGCCGCCCGCCTCGGCCCGGGCGCGCTATTGGCCAGCTCTGACCTGGCCGCGGACGTCACCACGCCGGCCTATGCGGCACTGCTGGACACCTGGCTGAACATGATGACCCTCGCCGGCATTCCCGCGGCGGGCCTGGAACAGATGCGTGCAGCCTATGCCCGTGACGTGGCGATACTGCCCCCCGAGCAGGTCGCAGCCATCATCGAGGCCGGCGGCTTTGCCAGTCCGGTGCCCTTCTACCAGGCCGGCTGATCCATGCCTGGTACGCGCGGCGAGCCGATGCGCCCTAGCGCGCGGCTGGTGGTGCAGGCGCTGCTGATCGCCTCTCTCGCCGGCGCAGGCATCTGGGCATTGTCGCCCTGGGCCAGTGGCCAGGCCGACCCCTGGGACGGCGACGGCCTTTACTACAGTGGTGCGCTGTTTACCGCCGGCGTGCTGGCCGGTTTTATCGTGCCGCGACCGCTCTGGGCACAGTACCTGGGCGTCATCGTCGGTCAGGTGCTGTACCTGCTACTGTTCCTGCCAATCGGCCCGTTGCTGGCCGTCGGCCTTGTGTTCCTGCTGCCCTGGTCGCTGCTGTTCCTGGCCGGGGCCTATGCCGGCGCCCGCCTTCGTACCCGTTGACACGCCTCGAAACGGCTGCCTAGCAAGCCATCGCAGGTCACGCGCCGGCCGGTTGCCGGTCTACCACCGCGCCGCGCAGGTTTTGCCCGCCCACCGTGCTTGCGGCACACTTGCCGCCTTCGAGGGCCTGTCCCTTTCATAGCCGAATCCACCGCATGACTCGTTCCCCCGTTCGCCGTCTGGTCTTTTCCCTGCTGCGCCGTGTGCTCTATCTCTGGGTGCGCTCGGAGACCATCAACCAGTCCGCCTTCACCCTCAAGCTCGACCGCAGCAAGCCGGTGTTCTACGTGCTACCGCGGGCATCGCTGAGCGACCTCGCCGTGCTCGATACCGAATGCAGCAAGGCCGGGCTGCCACGGCCGGTGGCCGAGGTGGCGGTGGGCAACCATCTGGAGCCGGCGGCATTCTTCTTTCTGGCCCCGGCGGCGGACTGGTTCGGCCGCCGCAGCCGGCCGACACCGCCTGCGTCGCTGGTGCGGCTGGTCGGCGCGCTCGAGCAGAACGCGGTGGACAATGCGCAGATCGTCCCGGTAAGCGTGTTCTGGGGCCAGTCGCCGGACCGCGAGACGAGCCCCTGGAAGCTGCTGTTCGCCGACAGCTGGGCGGTGACCGGCCGGCTGCGCAAGCTGTTGAGCATCCTCATCCTCGGCCGCAAGACGCGGGTGCAGTTCTCCACGCCGATCCAGCTCGACGAACTGGTGGCGCTGAACAAGGGCCACGAGCGCACGCTGCGCATGGTCCATCGCATGCTGCGCGTGCACTTCCGCCAGCAGAAGACCTCGGTGATCGGGCCCGACCTCTCGCACCGGCGCAACCTGGTCAAGGGCCTGGTACATGCACCGGCGGTTCGCGAGGCGATCCGCGACGAGGCCGAGCGCGAGAAGATTTCCCTCGAGAAGGCCGAAGCCAAGGCCCTGCGCTATGGCAACGAGATCGCCTCGGACTACGCCTACACGGCGGTGCGCTTCCTCGAGGTGGTGCTGTCCTGGTTCTGGAACAAGATCTACGACGGCATTCGCGTCAATCACCTGGAACCGCTGCAGGAGGCGGTACGCGGCCACGAGGTGGTCTACGTGCCCTGCCACCGCAGCCATATCGACTACCTGCTGCTGTCCTACCTGCTGTTCCGCAACGGCCTGACACCGCCGCACATCGCCGCCGGCATCAATCTCAACATGCCGGTGGTCGGCGGGCTGCTGCGCCGCGGTGGCGCCTTCTTCATGCGTCGCTCGTTCAAGGGCAACCCGCTGTATACGGCGGTGTTCAACGAGTACCTGCACACGCTGTTTACCCGCGGCTTTCCGGTCGAGTACTTCGTCGAGGGCGGCCGCTCGCGCACCGGGCGCATGCTGCAGCCCAAGACCGGCATGCTGGCGCTGACGCTGCGCAGCTACCTGCGCTCCTCGCGTCTGCCGGTGCTCTTCGTGCCGGTGTACATCGGCTACGAACGGGTGCTCGAAGGCCGCACCTACTTAGGCGAGCTGCGCGGCGCGGCGAAGAAGAAGGAATCGATCCTCGACATCTTCAAGGTCATCGGCGCGCTCAAGCAGCGCTTCGGCCAGGTCTGGGTCAACTTCGGCGAGCCTTTGAAGCTCGGCGAGTTCCTCGAGCAGGAGCAGCCCGGCTGGCGCCAGCAGAGCTACGCCGCCGATGCCCGCCCCGCCTGGCTCAACGACACCACCAACCGGCTGGCCGAGCGCATCGCCCAGCGTCTGAACGAAGCCGCAGCGATCAATCCGGTCAACCTGGTGGCCCTGGCGATGCTCTCGACCAACCGCCAGGCGCTGGACGAGCGCTCGCTGTCCCGGGTGCTGGACCTCTACCAGACCCTGCTGCGCGCGGTGCCCTACTCGCCGCACACGACGCTGCCCGACGGCGACGGCCAGGCACTGATCGCCTACGTCAAGGCGCTCGGGCTGATCGCCGAGCAAAAGGATGCGCTGGGCAACATCTTCTACCTGGACGAGCAGAACGCCGTCCTGATGACCTACTACCGCAACAACGTGATGCACATCCTGGCCTTGCCGGCGCTGCTGGCGAGCCTGTTCCAGAGCAGCGCGCGGATCAGCCGCGAGCAGATCCTGCGTTTTACCGAAGCGCTGTACCCCTACCTGCGCGCCGAGCTGTTCATCCGCTGGGAGGTCGAGGAGCTGCCGGAGGTGATCGACCGCTGGCTGGCGGCCTTCGTCGAGCAGGGTTTGCTCAGGATCGATGGCGACAGCTACGTGCGCCCGGCGCCAAGCTCGCGCCAGTTCGTCCTGCTGACGCTGCTTGCACGGGTCATCGTGCAGACCCTGCAGCGCTTCTACATGGCCATCTCGCTGCTGCTCAACAGCGGCCAGTACAGCCTCAGCGCCGAGGAACTGGAGAACCTGAGCACAGTGATGGCCCAGCGCCTGTCGATCCTGCATGGGCTCAACGCGCCGGAATTCTTCGACAAGACGCTGTTCCGCCACTTCATCGCCACGCTGCAGGCCGAGGGTGTGGTGCATCGCGACGAAGCCGGCAAGCTGGGCTACCATGCCATGCTTGGCGAACTCGCCGAAGGCGCCGCCAAGCGCGTGCTGCCGGCCGAGGTGCGGCTGTCGATCCGCCAGGTCGCACTGGAGCGTCATGACGAACCGGCAGCGCCGGCCAGCTGAGCCATACTTGCCCACAGTTCAAATCGGGGAATCCGCCATGCGTCGACTCATCACCCTCACCGCCGGCTTGCTGCTGGCCGCCAGCGCTCATGCGCTATCACTCGCGGACCTGACCCAGAGCGATGCCAGCGCCGGCCTCAAGGATGCGCTGGCCCAGGGCGCCAAGGTCGCCGTGCAGCAGCTCGGCCGCCCCGGCGGCTTCAGCAGCGACCCGGACGTGCGCATCGAACTGCCGGGCAACATCGGCAAGGCCTCGCGCATGCTGAAGATGCTCGGCATGGGCAGCCAGGTCGAACAGCTGGAGAACAGCATGAACCTGGCCGCCGAGAAGGCCGTGCCGGAAGCCCAGCAGCTGCTGCTCGATGCGGTGCGCAAGATGACCGTGCAGGATGCCAAGGCGATCCTGGCCGGCGGCAAGGACTCGGCCACCCAGTACCTGGACAAGTCCAGCCGCGAGCAGATTCGCGCGCGCTTCCTGCCGATCGTCAAGCAGGCCACCGATCAGGTCGGCCTGGCCCAGCAGTACAACGCGGTGGCGGCCAAGGTGCCGGCCGCGTTGAACGGCAACTACGCCAACATCGAGAGCTACGTCACCGAGCAGGCGCTCGATGGCCTGTTCACGGTAATCGCCGAGCAGGAGGCGAGCATCCGGCAGAACCCGGCAGCAGCCGCCACGAGCCTGGCGAAAAAGGTGTTCGGCGCGCTTTGAGACCTGTGATCCGGGCGTTCCCGCCTGCACATCCGCGGTGGGCTGAAGCCCACCCTACCGGCTACCGAGTCGCCTGCCCGCGTGGATGGCTTCGGCCATCCACCCTACGCAGGGTGGAAAACGCGCGCAGCGCTTTTCCACGCCACCCCCAAAGCCGCCGCGAAATCGTAGGGTGGGCTTCAGCCCACCTACCGGCTACCGGGTCGCCTGCCCGCGTGGATGGCTTCGTCCATCCACCCTACGTAGGGTGGAAAACGCGCGCAGCGCTTTTCCACACCGCCCCCAGAGCCGCCCCGAACCCTAAGGTGGGCTTCAGCTCACCAGCGCGCTAACAACCCAGGCACCCCTTCCCTCGGGAACCGGCCTCAGCGCGGCCCCATGATCTGCTCCAGCGCATCGGGCTGCGGCGCGCCTGATGTTGCTGCAGGCGCCCGTTGGCATCCATGTAGAAGATCGCCGGCGTCGCCGCCGCACCGGTCTCGCCCATCAGCATCAGGTTATCGTCGAGCTTCTGGCGCATCGCCGCCGAGACTTTCTCCTGCGGCTTGAGCGTGCTGGCCTTGCCGGCGGATTCATGCTCTTCCAGCGCCGCCTCCGGGTCGTTCGCCGCCAGCAGCGCAGCGGACTTGCCCAGGCTGTCGGCACGCAGCATGCCGACCATGACATGGCGCAACTGCACCTTGCCGGACTCGACCCAGGGCCGGGCCTGCTTCCAGAACATGTTGCAGTAAGGACAATTGGGGTCGCTGAACACGTAGACCACGCGCGGCGCGTCGTCCTCGCCGTCGGCGATCCAGGTGGCCTTCTCCAGGCGCGACCACATTTCCTTGCCCAGCGGCTCGTAGACCAGCTTTTCCAGCGGAGCGCGAGACAGATCGTCGCCCTTGGCATCGAGCAGGCTACCGATCAGCACGTGCTCGCCGTCGGGCGTCAGGTACAGGGCGATGCCCTGGCCGTTGTAGCGCGCCGCATAGCCCTTGAGCCCGCCGGGCGCCTCGAAGCTGCCTACCACCTGGGCGCCACGCGCCTCGACGGCGCGGATCGGTTCCGGCCACTGTTCGGCCTGCACGAACGAAGTGCCCAGCAGGCCGAGGCCTGCAAGGAGAAACGGAGCGGTTCGAATCACTGCGGGGATTCCTCTTTCAGTACTTCCAGAGCCCGCGCCAGACTGGCACGGGAGAGTTCACCGAGATGGCTGCCGACCTGGCGGCCCTCGGCGTCGTAGAACAGCGTGGTGGGCAGCGCGGTGGAGCCGACGTGCTGGCCGAGGCGGCCGCCGCTGTCGAGCAGGACATTGTCCAGCGCCAGCCCCTGAGCGGCGAAGAAGCGCTCGATCTCGCCGCTACCCTCGCCCTGGTTGACGAACAGGAACAGCGTGTCCTGCTCCCTTGCCTGAGCCTCGGCCAGTACCGGCATCTCGCGTCGGCACGGCGGGCACCAGGTTGCCCAGAGGTTGACCACCAACGGCTGGCCGGCGTAGTCCTCCAGAGCCACCGGGCGGCCCTCGGCGTCGCGCAGCGCCAGCTCGGGCAGGCGCGTGCCCTGCTCCAGGGAATGCAGCACGTAGCTGCCGCTGCCCCAGGCCAGCACGCCGGTCGCCAGCGCGATGCCAGCGGCTTGCGCAGCCCGC
>LZQO01000109.1_pt1 | contig 13165 bp, 18 predicted proteins | sample 768571 | NCBI WGS metagenome assembly LZQO01 (sample SAMN05207081, study PRJNA324507) | oil field metagenome | isolation source: sample BH-FW-10 from oil reservoir | place: India: Bombay High | collected 2015-12-01
CAGGCTCGATCAGGCCGTCGCGCGCGCCAGCCAGAGCGCGCGGTGCTCGATCCTTGCCTGCAGGCTCGCCGCCGGCGGCGCGGGCCTGGCGATTGGCCTCGTCGTCCTCCAGGGGGCCGGCGTGTTCTTCGCGCAGGCGAACGGCCTCGGTGAGCCAGAGGCGATCGAGCGGGTCGGCTGGGGTCTCGGGTGAAAACGGTGCGGATGCAGGCACGCGGCTTCTCGTCGTGGGGCTCGATCGGCAGGATAACCGCTCCCGATTGGAAGGGTGAAATCGGTCAAATGACGCGGGGGCGCTGTCCGTTAGTATGCGCCGCCGATCAACCGATCGACTCCGCGGTTCGCCGCATCATCCGCCAGGGACCGGCCGATGCTCAGCACCATGTGCTCGCTGCCCTGCGCACCGAAAAAGGGACTTTTCATGAAACAAACCTTGTTCTTCGACGCGATGGTGACACCCAAGATCATTACGTTGCTGTACTGGCTCGGGCTGGTCGGCGTGGTGGTCGGCTCGATCGCACTCATGGCCGGTATGTTCGGCGGCGGGCTCTGGTCCGGGTTGGCTGTGCTGGTGTTCGGCCTGATCGGCACGCGCGTCTGGTGCGAGCTGCTGATCGTGCTGTTCAAGATTCACGAAAACCTGCAGAAGGTGGCCAGCAAGGCCTGAAACGAAAGGGCGGTCGAATGACCGCCCTTTTGCTTTGCCGGCCGGGCTCAGGCGCTGCTCGAGCTGGCCGCGCGCATCTGTGGCCGCGGCGGCGGTGCGGCGTGATGGTGAGCGTCGACCAGCGGAACTTCATTACCGTCGGCGTCATACAGCTTGCCGTTGCGGAAGTAGTCGCCATCGTGCAGGGCTGCGATGTCCTGGTAGCGCAGCGTGCGCTCGCTGGCGGCAACGAATACCGATTGCTGATCGGAGTTGCCGGCCTTCAGGTGTTGAAGGTCAGATTCAAGAGAATCGCCATGATCGCCGCCGAGCTGATGCCGGAGTGGAAGATCGTCTCGAGCCAGGCGGGGAAGTGGTGGTAGAAGCCCGGGGCGGCGATCGGGATCATGCCGAAGCCGATCGAGGTGGCGACGATCACCAAGTTCATGTTGTTGCGGTAGTCGACCTGCGCCAGGGTGCGGATGCCGCTGGCGGCCACCGTGCCGAACAGCACCACGCCGGCGCCACCGAGCACGGCGGTGGGCACCGCGGCGATCAGGCGTCCCATCACCGGCAGCAGACCGAGGGTGACCAGAATCAGGCCGGCGGTGGCTACCACGTAGCGGCTCTTCACGCCGGTGACCGCGACCAGCCCGACATTCTGCGCGAACGCGCTCTGGGTGAAGGAGCCGAACAGCGGCGCCAGAGAGCTGGAGATCATGTCGGCGCGCAGGCCATTGCCCAGGCGCTTGGAGTCGACCTTGGTCTCGATGATTTCGCCCACCGCGAGGATGTCCGCCGAGGTTTCCACCAGGGTGACCACGATGACGATGAGCATCGACAGGATCGCCGCCACTTGGAACTCCGGCGCGCCGAAGTGCAGCGGCGACGGCAGGGCGACCAGCGGCCCCTCGAGCACCTGGGAGAAGTCGGCCATGCCGAAGAACACCGCGACCAGGGTGCCGACCACCATCGCCAGGAGGATCGACAGGCGCGAGATGCTGGCATTGCCCAGCTTGCTCAGCGCCAGCACGGTAAAGAGGGTGAATGCAGCCAGGCAGATGTTGGCGACGCTGCCGAAATCCGGGGCCTGGCTGTTGCCGCCCATCGCCCAGCGCGCCGCGACCGGCATCAGCGTCAGGCCGATGGTGGTGATGACGATGCCGGTGACCAGCGGCGGAAAGAACTTGGTGATGCGAGAGAACACCGGCGTGATCAGCAGGCCGATCAATGAGGCGGCAATGACCGAGCCGAACACCACCGGTAGCCCGCCGGCGCCGTCGCTGCCGATGATGGCGATCATCGTCGCCACGCCAGCGAAGGAGACGCCTTGCACGAGGGGCAACTGGCAACCGAAGAAAGGGATGCCAAGTGTTTGCAGTAGCGTGGCCAGCCCGCCGGCGAACAGCGAGGCGGCGATCAACAGACCGATGTCGGCCGGTGACAGGCCGGCCGCCTGGCCGACGATCAGGGGCACGGCGACGATGCCGCCATACATGGTGAGCACGTGTTGCAGGCCGTAGGCCAGGTTCGCACCGATGCCGAGGTTTTCGTCTTCGGGGCGTTTTTCGGGGGCGGACGCGACTGACATGGGGTAGCTTCTCCCGTCTTTTTTATTGTGCTGCCACTGTAGACAATTGAATGCGCTTGATGCCAGCTTTTGTATACAAGTTTTTCCGCAGCTGAGTACTGCTGGCAGATCGGCATCTGTCCGACGAGCCGCGCGGCGGCACGGCCCGGATGGCGAACGGCCTCTGGTTCTGAAAGGCAAAAGCCGACGAACGGTTGGTTCAGGTTTTGCCGGGCATTCGTCGCTGGCCGGTAGCGAGCAGGCAAAGGGGGGTGCGTTGAGCGTGGCGCGGATGCCTGAGGCAGGGCAGCCCGGGCTACAAGGTGCGCTGCCCGACCATGCGCACGTGCCGCTCGCCCTGGCGCTCTGCTATCCTCGCGGGCATGACTCAGCCCTCACTTCCCCTCGCGATGATCGCGGCCCTCGCAGAGCGGCACGTGATCGGGCGCGACAACAGCATGCCCTGGCACCTGCCGGCGGACCTGCGCCATTTCAAGGCCATGACCCTCGGCAAGCCGGTGATCATGGGACGCAAGACCTGGGATTCACTCGGTCGGCCGTTGCCGGGCCGGCTCAATCTGGTGGTCAGTCGCCAGGCCGGCCTGCAGCTCGAGGGCGCCGAGACCTTCACCGATCTCGAATCTGCGCTGCAGCGGGCCGAGCAGTGGGCGCGCGAGCAGGGCGCGGGCGAGCTGATGCTGATCGGCGGTGCGCAGCTCTATTCCCAGGCGCTGGCCCGTGCGCAGCGGCTCTATCTCACCCGCATCGATGCGCGCCCGGAAGGCGATGCCTTCTTTCCGGCCTTCGACGAGGCCGAGTGGCAGTGCGTCGAGCGCGAGGCGCACCCGGCCGAAGGCGACGCTCCGGCGTACCGTTTCGAGACCTGGGTACGCGCCGACCGCCGCGCTTGACCGAGGCCAAGGCGCGCTCGGGCGCGGCTCTCTAAGCTTCTGCGCGTCGCCAACGGGAATCTGACCATGTCATCCGATGAAACCGGCGCCCCGGCCACCGACCGGGTTGCCCCGATCTTTGTGCGCCATCCTCTGTGGGAGGATCTCCTGGCGTTGCTGCTCGGCACCGCCATGGTCGCCCTCGGCATTACCTTCTACAGCCATGCGCAACTGCTCACGGGTGGCACCGTGGGTGTCGCCTTTCTGCTCAGCTACCTGAGCGACTGGTCGTTCGGCCCGCTGTTCTTTCTCGTCAACCTGCCGTTCTATGCGCTGGCGATCTGGCGCATGGGCTGGAAGTTCACCCTGCGCACCGCCTGCGCGGTCGGGCTGGTCTCGTTGTATGCGGAACTGATGCCCAACTGGGTCCAGTTCGCCAGGCTCGACGTGGTCTACGCCGCGCTTTTTGGGGGGTTCGCCATGGGCGTCGGGTTGCTCATGCTGTTCCGCCATCGCGCGAGCCTGGGCGGAGTGAACATCCTGGCGCTGTACATTCAGGGGCGTTTCGGCGTGCGCGCCGGCAAGGTGCAGATGGGTATCGACGCGCTGATCGTGCTCGGTGCGGTATTGGCGGTGCCGCTGGATCGGGTGCTGCTCTCGGTGCTCGGCGCGGTGGCGCTGAATCTGGTGCTGGCGATCAACCACCGCGCCGACCGCTATACCGGGGTCAGCTGAGCTCGATCAGCTGGGCTGCGGCGCCTTCTGCGCTCAGCTCGAGCAGCGCCAGGCAGATTGGCAGGCGAAAGCGCCGCGGCCCGGCGCTGCCCGGGTTGAGGTAGAGCACGCCGTCGCGCCGTTCGATCGAGGGCTTGTGCGAATGGCCGCTGATGACTACGGCGAAACCGCGGGCGGCCGGGTCGAACGCCAGCGTCTTCAGGTCGTGACGCACATGCAGGCGCCGACTCTCGTACTCGAGGTCCAACTCCTCGGGCAGGGCCGTCGCCCAGGCCGCGGCATCGACGTTGCCGCGAATGGCCTGCAGCGGCGCAATCTGGCGCAGAGCGTCGAGCACTTCGGGCTTGCCGATGTCACCGGCATGGATGATCAGGTCGCAGCCCTGCAGGTCCACGCTGGCCTGCGCACGCAGCAGGCCATGGGTATCGGAAATGACGCCGATGCGCATGCCGGGTTTTTCCTCCGGGCAAAGCGCCCAGCATAGGCCAGGCCGTCATCCGGCGGGCACCGTTCGTCGCGGCTTACTTGTGCAGTACGTACTGCCCGGTGAAGCGCACGGCGTCACGGCCGTCGGCGGCGAGAATGCGGCTGTGCAGCTCCAGGCGGGCACGGCCGCGGCGGCGGTAGATCGCCTCGAAGCGCTCCCAGGCGCCTTCGACCGGGGCGTTGCAGATGGCCGTGGCGTCGTCGACCACGGGAAGCGGATATTCGATCCGGCCGTCCTGGATGACGATGTGGCCATCGTCGATACCGGCCTCGCGCAGGCGCAGGTGCAGCCAGCCCCAGCCAGCCAGCACCGCCGCGCAATACAGGCTGCCGCCGAACATGCTGCTCTTGTGATTGATGTTGGCCTGCAGCGGGACCTTCAGGCGCAGCTCGTGGTTTTCCCAGACATCGACGCGCAGGCCCATTGAACGGGTCAGCGGAATGTCGTGGTGGAGAATGGCTTCCAGATAGCGGCTTTCGCGGCTCATGCCGGTTGGATTCCTAAAACGTGACGGAGATACAGGCAGACGCCAAGCATGACCGCTGAGTCACGTTTTTGCCAGTTCCGCTCGGCGTTCTTCCGCGATCCCGGCGCGATCTGGCCGCCTCGCGCCGGCTCAGCGACCCGCCTTGCGGACGTAGGCGCAATGCCCCGGGCGCGGGCCGATGCGCGGGTGGTTGCGGCAGGTATCCGGGCGCTTGTCATAGACCTTGCACAGACGCGTGCGAGTATCCAGAAACAGGCAGTCGCCATTGGCCATGCGCGTCAAGGTGAAGAGCCCGTGCTTCTGGTTGAAGTGCTCGACCACGCCTTCGCGGGACAGGCGGCGGGCCACCTGCTTGGCCGGCTCGTCGCGCTCGAACTCATCGACCAGCTGCAGGCGAATGAGGTCGTCGATGCGCACTTCGACCGGCAGCGTGCAGCAGGTCGCCTGGCAATCGCGGCACAGGCCGTTGCTGTAGCGCACCCAGGTTTCCAGGCGTTCGGGGTCGGCAGAGGCGATCAGTCGGGTCTTCACGGCGGTTGTCGCTGGGCAGAGGCGCGCGATCATAACCTGTGCCCGGGGAATTTCCAGCGCTGCCCTGCGTTCGAATGGCGAACCGCTGGTCCAGGCGACGGCCGGATGCCCCGCGAGCTGTCTAGACTGCCTTCTGCCGGCTTGCAGGTGCCGTCGTTCTTCCAGATTCTCTTGCTTGCGAGGGTAATTCATGACGCAGGAACCCAACGCTCCCACCGCCGATGAAGTGGCCGCCTTTCGTGAAAAGGTGCTGCGCAAGCTGACCTACTCGGTCGGCAAGGATCCCGAGCATGCGGCCGAGTTCGACTGGTTCGAGGCGGTGGCGCTGGCCACCCGCGACCGGGTCATCGACCACTGGATGGAGTGCACCCGACAGACCTATGACAAGGGCTGCAAGCGCGTCTATTACCTTTCGCTGGAATTTCTCATCGGACGCCTGCTGTTCGACAGCCTGAGCAACCTCGGCCTGCTGGACACGGCGCGCCAGGCGCTCGCCGAGCTGGGCCTGGACCTGGACCGCATCCGCCTGTCCGAGCCGGACGCGGCGCTGGGCAACGGCGGCCTCGGGCGCCTGGCCGCCTGCTTCATGGAGAGCATGGCCACACTCGGCGTGCCGGCGCACGGCTATGGCATCCGCTACGACCACGGGCTGTTTCGCCAGGTGATCGTCGATGGCTGGCAGCATGAGCAGACCGAGACCTGGCTCGATTTCGGCAACCCCTGGGAATTCGAACGCTCGGAGGTCAGCTACCTGATCGGCTTTGGCGGCCACGTCACTGCGCTGCCCGACGGCAATGGCGAGCCGCGGCACTTCTGGCATTGGGCCGAGGGCGTGCGCGCCAACGCCTACGACACCCCGATCGTCGGCTGGCGCGGGGCCAGCGTGAACACCTTGCGCCTGTGGCGCGCGCGCGCCGAGGCCGACTTCCACCTCGAGCGCTTCAACGCTGGCGACCACATCGGTGCGGTCGCCGAGGAAGCCAAGGCGCAGAGCATCTCTCGTGTGCTCTATCCGGCCGACAGCACCGAGGCCGGCCAGGAACTGCGCCTGCGCCAGGAGAATTTCTTCGTCGCCGCCTCGCTGCAGGATCTCCTGCGTCGACATCTGGACCAGCGCGGCACGCTGGACAACCTGCCCGATTACGCGGCCATCCAGCTCAACGACACCCATCCGGCGATCGCCGTGGCCGAGCTGATGCGCCTGTTGGTGGACGTGCATGGCATGCCCTGGGAGAAGGCTTGGCGCCTGACCACCGCGACGCTCTGCTACACCAACCACACGCTGCTGCCCGAGGCGCTGGAAACCTGGCCGGTGGGCCTGATGGAGCGCCTGTTGCCGCGGCACATGCAGATCATCTACCTGATCAACGCCCATCACCTGGACGCCCTGCGCAACCGCGGCCTGCACGATGGCGACCTGCTGCGCTCGGTGTCGTTGATCGAAGAGGGCCATGGCCGCCGTGTGCGCATGGGCAACCTGGCGTTTCTCGGCTCGCACAGCGTCAATGGCGTCTCCGCGCTGCACACCGGCTGATGCGCAAGACGGTGTTCACCGACCTGCACCGGCTCTATCCGCAGCGCATCAACAACAAGACCAACGGCATCACCTTCCGCCGCTGGCTGTACCAGGCCAACCCGAGGCTCACCCGGCTGCTCGTCGAGACGCTTGGCGAGGACGTGCTCGACTCACCGCAGACGCGCCTGCGCGACCTCGAACCCTTCGCCGAGCAGGTCGAGTTCCGCCGCCGCTTCGCCGAGCAGCGCCAGGCCAACAAGCGCCACCTGGCCAAGGTGATTCACGAGCGGCTCGGCATCCAGGTCGACCCGGAGGCGCTGTTCGACGTCCACGTCAAGCGCATCCACGAGTACAAGCGTCAGTTGCTCAACCTGCTGCACACCGTCGCGCTGTATCACGCGATCTGCGCCGACCCGGGCGGCGACTGGGTGCCGCGGGTGAAGATCTTTGCCGGCAAGGCGGCGGCGAGCTACCACCAGGCCAAGCTGATCATCAAACTGGCCAACGACATCGCCCGCACGATCAACGACGATCCGACCGTGCGTGGCCTGCTCAAGGTCGTGTTCCTGCCCAACTACAACGTCAGCCTGGCCGAGGACATCATCCCGGCGGCCGACCTTTCCGAGCAGATATCCACCGCCGGCCTCGAGGCCTCGGGCACCAGCAACATGAAGTTCGCGCTCAACGGCGCGTTGACCATCGGCACCCTCGACGGGGCGAATGTCGAGATGAGCGAGCAGATCGGCCGCGAGCACATGTTCATCTTCGGCCTCACCGCGCAGCAGGTCGAGGCGCGCAAGCGTGCCGGCGAGTACAACGCCGAAGCGACCATCATCGGCTCGCCGCGTCTGGGTGAGGTGCTTTCGGCAATTCGCCGCGGCGCCTTCTCTTCCGACGATCCGGGGCGCTACACCGGCCTTATCGATGGGCTCGGCTGGCACGACACCTTCATGGTCTGCGCCGATTTCGAGGCGTACTGGCAGGCGCAACTGGAGGTCGAGGCACGCTGGCGCGATGCGGACGCCTGGTGGCGTTCGGCCGTGCTCAACACGGCGCGTACCGGCTGGTTCTCCTCGGACCGCACCATCAGCGAGTACGCCACGGAGATCTGGAAGGTCATGTAGCAAGCTGGCCAGTTGCCGCCCCGGGGCTGAACTCTGCCCGGGGCGCGCCGGTCTGAGGGGAGTCTGTTTTCCACCGGCCTGCTAAACTGCGTCGGTTTTTCCCCCTCTGGAGCCAGTCCATGTCACGCATCACCCTGAGCCGCTACCTGATCGAGCAGACCCGCAGTAACAATACCCCGGCGGACCTGCGCTTCCTTATCGAGGTGGTGGCACGTGCGTGCAAGGCCATCAGTCATCAGGTTTCCAAGGGCGCGCTGGGCGGCGTGCTGGGCAGCGCCGGCAGCGAGAACGTGCAGGGCGAGGTACAGAAGAAGCTCGACGTGCTGTCCAACGAGATCCTGCTGGAGGCCAACGAGTGGGGGGGGCACCTGGCAGGCATGGCCTCGGAGGAAATGGACAACGCCTACCAGATTCCCGGCAAGTACCCCAAGGGGGCCTACCTGCTGGTATTCGATCCGCTGGACGGCTCCTCGAACATCGATGTGAACGTCTCGGTGGGTACCATCTTCTCGGTGCTGCGCTGCCCGGATGCCTGCTTCAGCCAGAACGACGCCCTCGGCGAGGAAGCCTTCCTGCAGCCGGGCACCAAGCAGGTCGCCGCCGGTTACGCCATCTACGGCCCGCAGACCATGCTGGTACTGACCCTCGGCCACGGCGTGATGGGTTTCACCCTCGACCGTGAGCTGGGCAGCTTCGTGCTCACCCACGAAAACCTGCGCGTGCCGGAATCGACCGCCGAGTTCGCCATCAATATGTCCAACCAGCGCCACTGGGAAGAGCCGGTCAAGCGCTACGTCAGCGAACTGCTGGCCGGCAAGGAAGGCTCGCTGGGCAAGAACTACAACATGCGCTGGATCGCCTCGATGGTGGCCGATGTGCACCGTATCCTGACGCGCGGCGGCATCTTCATGTACCCGCGCGACGCCCGCGAGCCGGAGAAGCCCGGCAAGCTGCGCCTGATGTACGAGGCCAACCCGATGTCGATGATCATCGAACAGGCCGGCGGCGCCTCCACCAATGGCACGCAGCGCATCCTCGATATCCAGCCCGAATCGCTGCATCAACGCGTGGCGGTGTTCCTCGGCTCGAAGGAAGAAGTCGAGCGCGTGACCGGCTACCACCAGGCCTGAGCCATGCAGGCCCCCTGGCAGGCGTTGCTCGACTGGTGGTTCGGCGACGGCGCCACGGCCGGGGAGGTCGCTGCGCAAAAGCACCGGCTGTGGTTCGGCTATCGTCCCGAGCAGGATGCCGAGGCCGCCGAGCGGTTCGGTAGCCAGGTCGACGAGGCGCTCGGCGGCGGGCTTGGTGACTGGGCGGCGACGCCGCAGGGCTGGCTGGCGCTGATCCTGCTGCTCGATCAGCTGCCCCGCATGATCTATCGCAATACACCCAAGGCGTTTGCCGGCGATGCCCGCGCGCAGCATCTCGTGCATGACGGCCTGGTGCAGGGTGGCGACGTGCTGCTCGCGCCGATCCAGCGCGTGTTCGTTTATCTGGTGCTCGAGCACGCCGAGAACCTGGCCCTGCAGGAGCAGGCGGTGCTGCAGTTCGGTGCGCTGCGCGAGCATGCGGCAGCGGACGAGCAGGCCTTGTTCGCCGACTTTCTCGATTTCGCGCAGCGCCACCGCGCCGTGATTGCCCGATTCGGGCGTTTTCCGCATCGCAACGCCATTCTCGGCCGTGATTCGACGGCGGCCGAACTGGCTTATCTGGCCGAGCCCGGCTCAGGCTTCTGAGCGCGGCTGGCGCTGAATCTCTGGCCCGCTATCGTGTCTTGACACTTCAAGGAGTCCGATATGTCTTTGCGTCCCTTTGCCCTGCTGACCGTTCTGCTCGCGCTTGGCGGCTGCAGCCCGATCACTCAGGAGAACTACGCCAAGCTCGAGGCCGGCATGAGCCGGGCGCAGGTCGAGCAGCTGCTGGGCAAGCCGGAGGAGTGTGCCGGAGCGCTCGGCATGTCGAGCTGCACCTGGGGCGACAAGAACCGCTTCATCAGCATCCAGTTCGCCGGTGACCAGGTCATGATGTTCTCCGGCAAAGGCCTGAAATGACGGAGGTTTCATGCGTTTTCCGAGCCTGCTCCTCGCCCTCTTGCTGACCGCTGGCTGTGCCAGCGAGCCGGCTCAGGAACCCTACACCGCGGGTGAGGTGGACCTGGCCCGATACCAAGGCACCTGGTACGAACTGGCCCGTCTGCCGATGTTCTTCCAGCGCAACTGCGTGGAATCGGAGGCGCACTATCGCCTGCAGGGCGACGAGCGTGTCGCGGTGACCAATCGCTGCCGGACCGAGGATGGCCAATGGCAGGAAGCGACGGGCACAGCGGTGCCTCAGGAGCCCGGCCGCAGCGATCGCCTGTGGGTGCGCTTCGATAACTGGTTCAGCCGGCTGTTCCCGACCCTGACCCGCGGTCATTACTGGGTACTCTATCTCGATCCCGACTACCGCGTGGCGCTGGTCGGCAGCCCGGACCGCGAGTACCTCTGGCTGCTTTCGCGCACGCCCGAGGTTTCCACCGAGACGCGAGAGCGTCTGCTGGATGAAGCCCATGCGCGTGGTTACGACACCCGCGAGCTGATCTGGCGCGGCGAGACGCAGTGAGCCACCGCTCACTGCCAGTACAGACGCGCCAGCAGCCAGCGCTCGTTTTCGCGCCACCACTCCAGGCGCACCTGGTAATGCCCGAGGCGCTCGGGCAGCAGGCCTTCGGCGCCGCTCAGGGCGACCTGCGCTTCGCTGAAGCCGCGCGACGGCAGCGCCGGATCGATCCAGCTGGATCCGCTGAGGACCAGCACCCGCACGTTTCGGTGACGTAGGAACAGCGTACCGGCAGTGCGCGTCGCCCAGTTGCGGTCGTGCCTGTCCTGGGCGAGGAAGTCCGGGTGCAGAGCGTCGCGCAGGGCGGCGGCCCGTTTCGCCTCGAGGCTTTCCTGCAGTTCGCTGGCGGCCTTTTCGAGCGTTGCCTGCGCGTCGTCGCGTTCGCAGCCGCCCACGGCGAGCAGGAGGCTCAGCAACAGCGCTAGCAGGGTGCGGGGTGACATGCCCAAGTGCTCCAACCTCGTTATGATGCCGGGAAAACTCACGCGGGCCCGATGCCCGCCATGCAGACGCGGGAGTGTGCCATGCAGAGCCTGTATCCGGAGATCAAACCCTATGCGCGACACGAGCTGGCGGTGCAGGAGCCCCATGTGCTCTATGTCGACGAGAGCGGCGTGGCGGACGGTTTGCCGGTGCTCTTCGTGCACGGGGGTCCTGGCGGCGGCTGCGATGCCCTGAGCCGGCGGTTCTTTGACCCCACCATCTATCGCATCGTCACCTTCGATCAGCGCGGCTGTGGCCGCTCAACGCCGCATGCGAGCCTGGAAAACAATACGACCGCTCATCTGATCGCTGACATGGAGCGCATCCGTGAGCACCTGGGTATCGACAAATGGGTGCTGTTCGGTGGTTCCTGGGGCTCGACGCTGTCGCTGGCCTACGCCCAGACCTATCCCGAGCGGGTGCATGCGCTGATCCTGCGAGGCATCTTTCTCTGCCGCCCGCAGGACCTGAGCTGGTTCTACCAGGACGGCGCGAGCCGGCTGTTCCCCGACTATTGGGAAGAGTTTCTTGCGCCGATCCCGCCCCAAGAGCGCGATGACCTGATCGGCGCGTACTATGCGCGCCTGACCGGCAGCGATCAGATCGCCCAGATGCACGCCGCCAAGGCGTGGTCCTGCTGGGAAGGGCGTACCGCCACGCTGCGCCCCAACCACCAGGTCGTCGACCGTTTCGGCGATGCGCACCGGGCGCTGGCGATGGCGCGCATCGAATGCCACTACTTCATCAACCAGGCCTTTCTCGAGCCCGACCAACTGCTGCGCGACATGCCCAGGATCGCTCACCTGCCGGGCATCATCGTGCACGGGCGCTACGATTCGATCTGTCCGCTGGACAATGCCTGGGCACTGCACCAGGCCTGGCCGCAAAGCGAGCTGCAGATCATCCGCGACGCTGGCCACTCGGCGGCCGAATGCGGCATCACCGATGCGCTGGTGCGGGCGGCGGCGGATATCGCGCACCGTCTGCTCGACCTGCCGCCGGCGGAGGACGCCTGATGAAGGCGCTGATCCAGCGGGTACGTCAGGCCAGGGTCGAGGTGGCTGGCGAGGTGATCGGGGCGATCGATCAGGGGTTGCTTGTGCTGGTCGGGGTGGAGCGCGACGACGACCAGGCCCGTGCCGACAAGCTGTTGCACAAGCTGCTCAACTACCGGGTATTCGCCGACGACCAGGAGCGCATGAACCGCTCGCTCAAGGACGTCGGGGGCGGCCTGCTGCTGGTTTCGCAGTTCACCCTGGCGGCCGACACCCGCAGCGGGCTACGGCCGAGCTTTTCCAGCGCGGCGCCGCCGGAGCATGGGGCGGCGCTCTACGATTACCTGCTCAGCCGGGCGCGCGCACAGCACGCACCGACCGCCTGCGGGCGCTTCGGCGCCGATATGCAGGTCTTCCTGCAGAACGACGGGCCGGTCACCTTTCTGCTGGAAAGCTAGCCGTGTGGGCCGGCTCCAGCCCGTTCTCGCGTAGCCAGGTGGTGGCGTATTCGCGCAGCTGAACCTCCTGGTAGCGCAGCCAGGCCTGGCGCACTGCCGGAAAATCCTCGAGCTTGAAGTCGAAGGTGCGCAGCGGCTTGCGTCCGCCCAGTGCGCTGGCCAGTACCGCGTGCGCGTGCGGATCGTGCTGGGTGAACAGAAACGCCTCGCGCATGGCCAGGTGCTGGGCCAACTCCAGGGGTTCGATGTGCAGGTGGCGGTCGTCCTGCACGTCGTACTTCTCCTCGGCGCCGGGCGTCGGTTGGCCGGGTAGCACGGCGAGGATCTGGCCGGTCTCCAGGTCGAGGTAGTGCTCGCTGGTGTCGCGGTGGTCCAGCGCGTATTCGAGGCGGTGCATGTCGATGGTCAGGGGGCGCATGGGCAGTCACCTACTCGTTGGGTACGTGCATCTGACCGAGGCACGGCGCCACTGTGCCCGCCGTTCATCGGCGCGGCGAGTGCCTCAATACAGGCGAGCCAGCAGCGCGCTGACGGCTGTCTCCACGCGCAGGATGCGCTCGCCGAGGCTGGACCGGCTGTAACCCGGCCTCGCCAAGCTTTTCAACCCTCGTAGGGAATCCAGCCGCCCTCGGGGCCGATGGCCAG
>LZQO01000110.1_pt1 | contig 13114 bp, 13 predicted proteins | sample 768571 | NCBI WGS metagenome assembly LZQO01 (sample SAMN05207081, study PRJNA324507) | oil field metagenome | isolation source: sample BH-FW-10 from oil reservoir | place: India: Bombay High | collected 2015-12-01
GGCGACAGCAGGGACAGGTGAAGGGTGTGTTTGGCGACTGCCAATTTACCTGCTTCCCTGACTGTCAACTCGCTCTTTCCCCAGAGTCCGCGAAGAACCTTTTTTTTACCGCCGTCATTACCCCCGCAAGCGCTCCGCATGGCCCGTTGCAGAGCGGTTTTTCGTGATCGAGGTTAAGAAAAGAGCCGTTCCGGTCGACAACTATAGCGATGCCTTTTGCGCGGCACGGCCGCTTATGAGCCTTAGGGATGAACGACATGCTCTCGAACCTGCGTCTTAGAACCAAATTGCTGCTCTTGGCCCTGGGGCCGATCCTGCTGTTGACCATCCTGCTCAGCGGGATCACCGTGCTGCGCCTGCAGCACCTGGCCGAAGCGCAGGAGGTGCAGACGCGCCAGAGCCTCATCCGCGATCGCCAGGCCGAGCTGGAGCACTACGTCGGCATCGCTACAACGCGATCAAGCCGATCTACGAAGCCTCTGCCGCGCAGGACATGCAGGCTCGCGCCGAAGCCGTTGCCGTGCTGCAGGAGCTCAACTACGGCAAGGAAGGCTACTTCTGGGGCTACGACACCAAGACCGTGCGGCTCTTCCAGGGCAACACCGGCGACAAGGTCGGCCAGAGCTTCTATGACTTCAAGGATGCTCAGGGCAACTATCCCATCCGCGAGCTGGTCAAGGCCGGCGTCGACGGCAGCCACTACGTGCACTACAGCTTCGTGCTCGGCGCCGACAAGGTGATCGTGCCGAAGGTCGGCTATTCGTTGCACCTGCCCAAGTGGGACATGATTTTCGGTACGGCGCTCAACCTCGACGGCGTCGAGCGTGACGTACAGGCCGCGCGCGCCGAGTTCCAGGACCGCATCGACACCCTGGTCGGCATCATGCTTGGCTCGGCGGTCGCCTTGCTGGCGGTGATCGGCTTGCTAGCGATGCTGATGAGCAATGCGCTGCTGCGCCCGCTGCTGCTGATCAAACGCAACCTCGACGACATGGCGCAAGGCGATGGCGACCTGACCCACCGGCTGCCGATCACCAGCGAGGACGAGCTCGGCGAACTGGCGCGCTCGTTCAACCGCTTCGTCGAGAAGATTCACTCGCTGGTGCAGCAAGTGGCGGGCACCACCACCCAGCTCACCGGTCTGGTCGGTGCGGTCGCCACCCAGGCGCAGCGTTCGGAGCAGGCGATGGCCGGCCAGCGCAGCGAAACCGACCAGGTGGCCACGGCCATCAACGAGATGTCGGCCGCCGCCAGTGAAGTGGCGATGAGTGCCCAGCGCGCCGCTGAAGCCGCCCGCGAGACCGATCAGCAGGGCCAGCTGGCCAAGCAGGTGGTCGATCAGAGCATCCGCCAGATCCACGAGCTGGTCGGCGAACTGCGCGGCAGCGGCGAATCGCTCGAGGGGCTGCAGCAGGACGTCAAGGGTATCGTCGGCGTGCTCGACGTGATTCGCGCGATCGCCGAGCAGACCAACCTGCTCGCGCTCAACGCAGCGATCGAGGCGGCGCGCGCGGGTGAGGCCGGGCGCGGCTTTGCCGTGGTCGCCGAGAGGTGCGTGCGCTGGCCAGCCGCACGCAGCAGAGCACGGCGAGATCCAGGGCATGATCGACCGCTTGCAGAGCGCCACCACCCATACCGTCTCGACCATGCTGCGCGCCGGCGAGAAGGGCGAGAGCACCCAGCAGCAGGCCAATCAGGCCGGCGAGTCGCTCGACGCCATCGCCGCGCTGATCGGCACCATCAACTCGATGAACGCGCAGATCGCCAGTGCCGCCGAGGAACAGACGGCCGTTGCCGAAGAGATCAACCGCAGCGTGCACCATATCGCCGATGCCGTAGATGGCGTGGCCAGCGATGCCTCGCAGGGGGCGCAGACCGCGCGCGACCTCAATGCGCTGGCCGAGCGTCTGCAGGGCCTGGTCCGTCAGTTCCGCGTCTGACTCCAGGGCGGCGGGCGCAATGCTCGCCGCCGAGCTGGCCCGACGGTCAGGAAATCGCGAGTTCCCTCCGTTCCGACCGGCGGTGCTACCGGCCGGCGACTCGCCTGAACGCAACGACATCGACCCCGGTCTAGCTCTCCATGGCCGCTTCCCTGGCTGTCCGCGGGGAATGGTGGTGTATGCCTGTGCGGCCTACCCATCAACTTGTCTAGGACAGTTACCGATGCACAAGAAAAATAATGTCGTTCGGGTAGTTGTTTCTCTCTCATTGGCGGTTGCCGCCGCCTCCGCCCTGGCCGCGCCGGACGCGCAGACCGAGCGCTTCCATGACTTCTGGAGCCCCGGCAAGCTGACCGCGCCCTGTGCCGTTCGCCGCTGATGGTCGGCACGCCGCTCGGCCTGCCGCGCTGCATGCAGGCCGAGAACATCCTCTCGCGCCTGGAATCTTTGCAGAACATCGCTACCAGCAATGGCGGCAACCGCGCGTCCGGCCAGCCGGGCTATCAGGCCTCGGTGGACTACGTTCGGCGCACGCTCGAGCGCGCCGGCTATCGCGTGCAGGTCCAGCCGTTTCCCTTCCTGGCGTTCTACCCCAGCGGCCCCGGCATGCTGGCCAGCGTCGCGCCGCAGCAGACCCAGTACGTCTGGGAAGAAGATTTCACCTACCTCGAACAGACCGATCCGGGCAGCGTGACCGCCCCCGCGGTGGCGGTCGATGTCGCGCTGGGGGCCGGTAACACCTCGACCAGCGGCTGCGAGGCGGAGGACTTCGCCAACTTCCCGGCGGGTGCCATCGCCCTGGTGCAGCGCGGCACCTGTACCTTTGGCGAGAAGGCGACCAACGCCGCCAATGCCGGGGCCGCCGGGGTGATCATCTTCAACCAGGGGGACACCGAGGATCGCAAGGGGCTGATGAGCGCGACCCTCGGCGAGGACTATGCCGGTGGCATTCCGGTGCTCTTCGCCACCTACGACAACGGTGCGACCTGGGCGCAGACCGATGGCCTGGAGCTGGCCATGACCACCGACGTGGTGCGTGAGCGGACGGAGACCTACAACGTGGTCGCCGAGACCCGCCGCGGCAACCCGGACAACGTGGTGATGGTCGGTGCGCACCTGGACTCGGTGTTCGAGGGGCCGGGCATCAACGACAACGGTTCGGGCAGCGCCACGCTGCTGGAGATGGCCGTGCTGATGGGCAAGGCGCATCCGCTGAACAAGGTGCGCTTCGCCTGGTGGGGTGCCGAGGAGTCGGGGCTGGTCGGTTCGACCTATTACGTCAATCAGCTCTCCGAGGACGAGCGCGGGCGGATCAAGGCCTATTTGAACGCCGACATGGTGGGTTCGCCGAACTTCGCGAACTTCATCTATGACGGTGACGGCTCGGACTTCGGTCTGCAGGGCCCGCCCGGTTCGGCGGCCATCGAACGCCTGCTGCGGGCGTACTTCGACCTGCGCAACCAGCCGTCCGAGGGCACCGAGATCGACTTCCGCTCGGACTACGCGCAGTTCTTCGAGGTCGGCATTCCGTTCGGCGGCCTGTTCACCGGTGCCGAAGGCATCAAGAGCGAGGAGCAGGCGCAGCGCTATGGCGGGGCGGCCGGGCAGGCCTACGACCCCTGCTATCACAGCGAGTGCGACGACCTGGACAACATCTCCCGCGAAGCCCTGGAGCTGCACGGCGATGCGCTGGCGTTCGCCACCAGCTGGTTGTCGCTGTCGACCAAGGCGATCGATGACGAGATCGCCGCGGCCGCCAACCAGCGGATGCTGCGCAGCCAGCAGGTGCAGGAGAAGTCGCGCTGGGGTCACTGGATCCGCTAGCGTCTGAACACCGCGCCGGTGCGCCGGCGCGGTCCAGCGGTCCGCCAGGCCCTGCGGCCAGCCTGGCAATCTGCGACAATCGCGTCCTTCACAGATTGCCCATGGCTGTCCATGACCGACGCAACGCCCGCCTTCGACACCCTGCACAAGAATCTCGACCACGCCTTCAGCGCCGACCGCCACCGCCTGCGCCGGCAGCTGCATGAGCTGATGAAAAAGCCGGACGAGGCGAAACTCGCCGGCTGGCTCGAGCGCTTCCAAGCCTCCGCCGCCAAGGTCGAGGCGCGCCGACAGAGCGTGCCGGCCATTCGCTACGACGATGCCCTGCCGATTGCCGCCAAGCGCGACGAGATCAAGGCCGCGCTGGAAAAGCATCAGGTGCTGGTGATCGCCGGTGAGACCGGCTCGGGCAAGACCACCCAGCTGCCGAAGATCTGTCTGGAGATCGGCCGTGGCGTACACGGCTGATCGGCCATACCCAGCCGCGGCGCCTGGCCGCGCGCAGCGTCGCCACCCGCGTCGCCGAAGAACTCGGTGCGCCGCTGGGCGAGCTGGTGGGCTATCAGGTGCGCTTCGAGGACCAGAGCACCGAGCGCACGCTGATCAAGCTGATGACCGACGGCATCCTGCTGGCCGAGACGCAGCACGATCGCTTCCTGGAAAAGTACGACACGATCATCGTCGACGAAGCCCACGAGCGTTCGCTGAACATCGACTTCCTGCTGGGCTTCCTGAAGATGCTGCTGCCGCGCCGGCCGGATCTGAAGGTGATCATCACTTCGGCGACCATCGATCTGGAGCGCTTCAGCAAACATTTCAACGATGCGCCGATCATCGAGGTTTCCGGGCGCACCTACCCGGTGGAAACCTGGTATCGCCCGCTGGCCGCCGAGATCGACGAGGACGGCAACCGGGTCGAGGACGACCTCACCGTCGACCAGGGCATCCTCGCCGCGCTGGACGAGATCGCCGCCCACGAGCGCAGCGTTGGCCAGCGTCCCGGCGATGTGCTGGTGTTCCTCCCTGGCGAGCGTGAAATCCGCGACGCCGCCGAGGTGCTGCGCAAGGCCAATCTGAAGTTCACCGAGGTGCTGCCGTTGTATGCGCGGCTGACGCCGGCCGAGCAGCAGAAAATCTTCCAGCCGCGCCCGGGGCGCAAGATCGTGCTGGCCACCAACGTCGCCGAGACCTCGCTGACCGTGCCGGGCATCCGCTACGTGATCGATTCCGGCACCGCGCGCATCAGCCGCTACAGCTACCGCGCCAAGGTTCAGCGCCTGCCGATCGAGGCGGTGTCCCAGGCCAGTGCCAACCAGCGCAAGGGGCGCTGCGGGCGGGTCGAGCCGGGCATCTGCATCCGTCTGTACAGCGAGGAGGATTTCCTCGGTCGGCCGGCATTCACCGATCCGGAGATCCTGCGCACCAACCTCGCCGCGGTGATTCTGCAGATGCTGCATCTGCGCCTGGGTGATATTCAGGATTTCCCCTTTATCGAGCCGCCGGATGGCAAGGCCATCAGCGACGGCTTCAACCTGTTGCAGGAGCTCTCGGCGGTCAACCGCGAGAACCAGCTGACCCCGCTGGGCCGCCAGCTGGCGCGCCTGCCGATCGACCCGCGGCTGGGCCGCATGCTGCTCGAAGCCGCGCAACAGGCAGTCTGGCCGAGGTGCTGATCGTGGCCAGCGCTCTGTCGGTGCAGGATGTGCGCGAGCGCCCGGCCGACCGCCAGCAGGCCGCCGACCAGGCCCATGCGCAATGGAAGGACCCGGACTCGGACTTCGCCGCGCTGATCAACCTCTGGCGCGGTTTCGAGGAGCAACGCCAGGCGCTGGGCGCCAACGCGCTGCGCAGTTGGTGCCGGAAGAACTTCCTCAACTACCTGCGCCTGCGCGAGTGGCGCGATGCCCATCGCCAGCTGACGCTGATCGTGCGCGAACTCAAGCTCGGCGCGGGCCGGGCGTGGATGGCTCCGGCCATCCACCTACGCAAAGGGCAAAACCGATGCCCCGGCGGACGGCCACGTCGCTAAGCATCGTAGGGTGGAAGACGGCGCAGCCTCTTCCACGCGTCCGGCGGGGGCCAGCGCCCAACCCGTGCCGACCAAGGACAACAAGGTCAACGCCATCGTCCGCCAGCAGGCCGAAGCCAGCGAGGCCGCGCAGAAGGCCAAGGGTTACGCCGCGGTGCACAAGGCGATCCTCGCCGGTCTGCTCAGCCAGATCGGCAACAAGACCGAGGAGGGCGACTTCCTCGGTGCCCGCCAGCGGCGCTTCTGGGTGCATCCTTCCAGCGTGATCGGGCGCAAGAAGCCCAACTGGCTGATGGCCGCGGAACTCGTGGAAACCACCAAGCTGTTCGCGCGCATGGTCGCCAAGATCGAACCGGAGTGGATCGAGCCGCTGGCCGGCCACCTGGTCAAGAAGAACCACTTCGAGCCGCACTGGGAGAAGAAGCGCGGCCAGGTGGTGGCCTACGAACAGGTGACGCTCTACGGGCTGATCGTGGTCGGCCGCCGCCCGGTGCACTACGGGCCCATCGACCCGCCGGCGGCGCGCGAGCTGTTCATCCGCGAAGGCCTGGTGCGTGGCGAGATCAACAGCCGTGCCCGCGCGCTGGCGGCCAACCGCGAGCTGCTCGAGCGCATGGACGAGCTGGAGGCCAAGGCACGGCGCCGCGACATCCTCGCCGACGAGGAAACCCTGTTCGGTTACTACGATGCGCGTGTGCCAGCAGATATCTACCAGACCGCCAGCTTCGAGAACTGGTACAAGCGCGAGAGCCAGAAAGACCCGCAGCTGTTGATCATGCGCGAGGAAGACGTGCTCGCCCGCGAGGCGCGCGAAGTCACCGCCGCGCAGTATCCGGATCATCTGCGCATCGGCGAGCTGCAGTTGCCGCTGGAATACCACTTCGAACCCAACCACCCGCGCGACGGCGTGACCCTGCGCGTGCCGGCGCCGCTGCTGCCGCAACTGCGCCGCGAGCGCCTCGACTGGCTGGTGCCCGGGTTGATCGAGGCCAAGGCGATCGCGCTGGTGCGCGGCCTGCCGAAGGCGATCCGCAAGAACTTCGTGCCGGTGCCCGACTTCGTCGCGCGGCGCTGGCCAAGATCAGCTTTGGCGAAGGCGCCTTGCCCGAGGCGCTGGGCCGCGAGCTCACCCGCATGACCGGCGCCCGTGTGCCGGACGAGGCCTGGGCCGAGGCCGCTGCCGGGCTGGAAAACCACCTGAAGATGAACATCGAGGTGGTCGATGCGCGCGGCAAGTTCCTCGGCGAAGGCCGCGACCTGGCCGAGCTGACGGCGCGCTTCGCCGAGGCCAGCCAGGCCGCGCTGGCGCCGCCGCAGCACAAGGCCGAGCAGAAGCCGGTCGAGGCCAAGGGTTTTGCCCAGGTCGCGGAAAAGGCGCAGGCGAAGATGGCCGGCCTGTCGATGACGGTCTACCCGGCGCTGATCGAGGAGGCCGGGGTGGTCAAGGAGGCGCGCTTCCCGACCCAGGCCGAGGCCGACTGGCAGCACCGCCGCGCCCTGCAGCGCCTGTTGCTGCAACAGCTGGCGGAACCCGCCAAGTACCTGCGCAACAAGCTGCCGGGCCTTACCGAGCTGGGCCTGCTCTACCGTGACATGGGCAAGGTCGATGCGCTGGTCGAGGACATCCTGCTGGCCAGCCTGGACCGCTGCATACTCGACGGCGAAGCCCAGCTGCCGCGTGACGGCGCCGCACTGGCCTCGCTGGCCGAGCGCAAGCGCGGCGACTGGGCCGCGCATGCCGAACGGCTGGCGCGGCTGACGCTGGAAATCCTCAAGCACTGGCACGGCCTGCAGAAGCGCTTCAAGGGCAAGATCGACCTGGCCCAGGCGGTGGCGCTCAACGACATCAAGGCGCAGCTCGCCAACCTGGTTTATCCGCGCTTCGTCCGCGAGACGCCGGCCGAGTGGCTGAAGGAGTATCCGCGCTATCTCAAGGCCATCGAGCAGCGCTTCGAGAAGATCGGCGCGCAGCTGCAGCGCGACCGGGTCTGGTCCGGCGAGCTGGCCGGTTACTGGGAGCAGTACCAGGCGCGGTTGCACAAGCACCAGCAGGAGGGCAAGCGCGACCCGGAACTGGCCCTGTATCGCTGGATGCTCGAGGAGTATCGCGTCTCGCTCTGGGCACAGCAGCTGGGCACGAAGATGCCCGTCTCGGACAAGCGCCTGAACAAGCAATGGGCGCAGACGCAGCCCTGAGTTGGAGAGGCAGATGCATGAATTCATCGCGCCGGTCGCGCTCGACAAGGCGTACCGGCTGATCACCCACGGGCCGACCGTCCTGGTCTCGGCGCGGCACGCCGGCGTTGACGACGTCATGGCTGCGGCCTGGGCCTGTGCGCTGGACTTCCAGCCGCCGAAGCTGACCGTCGTGCTCGACAAGGCCACCCGCACCCGCGCGCTGGTCGAGGCGAGCGGGCGCTTCGTGATTCAGGTGCCGACGCGGGCCCAGCTCGATCTGGTCGTCGGTGTGGGCAGCCACAGCCTGGCCGACATGCCGGACAAGCTCGCCCGCTTCGGCGTCTCGACCTTCGAGCAACCGGGGCATGCGCTGCCCTTCGTCGAAGGCTGCGCGGCCTGGCTCGCCTGCCGGCTGCTCTGTGAGCCGCACAACCAGCAATGCCACGATCTGTTCATTGGTGAGGTCGAGGCGGCCTGGGCCGATGGCCGCGTGTTCCGTGACGGCCGCTGGCGGTTCGAGGATGTCGATCCCGCCTGGCGCACGCTGCACCACGTGGCGGGCGGGCAGTTCTATGCGATCGGCGAGGCCGTGCGCAGCGAGCAGTAGGCTAGGCCAGGGCCGGGCTGGCGAGTGCGCCGGCCACGGTTTCGGCGAGCAGCTCGAGGGTGAACGGCTTGGTCATCAGGCGCATCCCCGGGCCGAGGAATTCGGCACGGCTGCTGGCCTGCTCGGTGTAGCCGGTGATCAGCACCACCGGCAGCCCAGGGCGCTCCTGCTGCAGCATTTCGGCCAGTTGGCGGCCGTTGAGCCCGGGCAGGCCGACGTCACTGAGCAGCAGGTCGAGTGAGTCGAGGCGGGCGCCAGGCTGAGCGCGCGCTGGCTGTCAGCGGCCAGATGCACCTGATAGCCGAGGTCCTCGAGTGCGGTTTGCAACAGCAGGCGCACGGCATCGTCATCCTCGACGATCAGAATCGACTGCCCATCCCCGCGCTCGCCTTGCGCGGCTCACGGCTGGCCGGCACTTCGCGCACATCGGCCGCCGCCGCTGGCAGGTGCAGCGCAATGACGGTGCCCTGGCCCAGGCGACTGTCGACGCTGACGAAGCCGCCGCTCTGGCGAACGAAGCCATAGACCATCGACAGCCCGAGCCCGGTGCCCTGGCCCAGCGGCTTGGTGGTGAAGAAGGGCTCGAACACCTTGTCGAGCAGTCCCGGGGCAATGCCGGCGCCCGTATCGATAACCCTCAAGCGCACATATTCATCAGCTGGCACAGCGTGCTGCGCCGCCTGTTCGGCGTCGATCCGCAGCCGGCTGGTCTCGATGCGCAGCGTGCCGCCGCCCGGCATGGCGTCGCGGGCGTTCAGCGTCAGGTTCAGCAGCGCGTTTTCCAGCTGATTGGGGTCGGCCAGCGCAAGGCCCGCCGCCTCGTCCAGCTCGAGTTCGAAGCCGGTGGTCTCGCTCAGGCTGCGTTGCAGCAGGTCGGCCATCGCCCTGATCAGGGCGTTGACCTCGGTCGGGCGTGTCTGCAGCGATTGCCGCCGGGAAAAGGCCAGCAGCCGCTGGGTCAGTGCCGCGGCGCGCTGTGCCGAGCCGTGCGCCGCGTCCAGGTAGCGCGGCAGGTCGTCGTGGCGCCCGGCGTCCAGGCGCATGCGGATCAGGTCCAGCGCGCCGATGATGCCGGTCAGCATGTTGTTGAAGTCATGGGCGATGCCCCCGGTGAGCTGGCCGACCGCTTCCATTTTCTGCGAGTGCCGCAGCAGCTCCTCGGCGTGGTTGCGTTCCTGGATCTCCACGGTCAGCTGGTCGAGTGCCTCCTGCAGGGCCTGGGTGCGCAGGTCGACCTCATGCTCCAGCGCATGGTTGAACTGGCGCAGCATGACCTCGTTGCGCCGCTCGGCGTCGACGTCGATGATCACCACGGCCGCGCCCATCGGCTGCTCGGCGTGGTCGTAGAGCGGCACGCCGCTCAGGCGCAGCCAGCGTTCGCCACCTTCCTCTGGATAGTAGCGGTAGTCCTGGCCGTCGACCTGCTCGCCGCGCAGGGCGCGGGCACCGACGTATTGGCTTGGCGGTATGACCTGCCCCTGGCTGTCCAGCCCGACCCTGCGCCGTGCCCGCTCGGGTGCCGCCGAAGGAATCTTTCGATTGGGCACGTATTCGTCGTACTTGGGGTTGCTGAGCAGCGTATTGCCATCGGCATCGATGAAACAGACGCCGATCGGAAGGTTCTCGATCAGTCGCTCGAAGCGGGTTTGCTGGTCGGTTCGCTCGGTGGCTTCGGCGTGGTGCGCGCGCTGCTGCTGGTGCAGGCGCAGGCAGGTGGCCAGGCAACTCAGTAAGGTAGCCGGCCCCACAGGCTCGTCGAGGACCACGAAGTCGTTGATCGTCGACGGCAGGCGGGCTTTCAACGCGGCATGGGGTTCGGCGTCGTGGCTCAGGAGAATGAACGGGATGGCACTGCCGGCTGGCAGTTTCTCGAGCGCGGCGCCGACCTCTTCCAATGGCCCCGCTGCCAGCTCGTCGGCGAGTATCACCACCTCTACCGTCGGGTCGATCCGCTGCGCCAGCTCCGTCTGGTCGGTGCAGTGGCTGACGTGGTAGCCCTCGGCCGTCAGCCGCGTGGCGAGCTCGCGTCGTTCGGCACTGTCGCGCATACCGAGAAGGATGCGCTTTGCTACCGCAGTTTCGTTTGCCATGTCCTACCCTGCGCCTCGTCTGGTGGGGTGTCCGATCAGGGCGTCCTGATCGGTCGAACGAGGCTCGACGCGGCAGGCCATGTCGGGCAGCGCGATAACAGACCCGCCCTTGAGGCGGACTGTTGGCAAGCGAAAGCGTTCCCGGCACGGCGTAATCGCTCGTCCCGCACGGCATGGTATCGGTGATCACCGTTGAGAGATAGCAAGCTGTTCGTAAGGGGCCTTCGACGCCTGCGCGCTGGCGTTGCGAAAGGGCTTCAGCGTTCGAACCGCTGCAGGCTGCGAAAGACCTGCGCGGGGGTGGCGCCGATATAGCGCTTGTAGCAATTGCTGAAATGGCTGGCATCGGCGAAACCCGCATCGACGGCCGCCCGCGTCAGGCAGTCCGTCCGCTGCAGGTGCTCGGCGGCGAGCAGCAGGCGCTTCCAGATGCGGAAGCCGCGGTAGCTCATGCCGGTTTCGGCACGGAACAGGTGCGCCATGCGCGAGGGAGAGAGGTGCACCAGCGAGGCGGCCTGTGCCAGCGCGTGGTTGACGTCGCCCTCCTGGCGCAACAGCTCGAATACCGGCGTCAGGCGGCCCGCGGCGGCTGCATCGCTCGCGGCGGGCATCAGCGCCAGCAGGGTCTGCCGGGTCTGCTCCTTGCTCGGCGCCTCTTCGTAGAGCGCGGTCAGCGTATCGATCAGCACGGGATCGTGCAGCGGTAGCGCGCATTGCCCGGGGCGCCAGGCAAAGCGTTGCACGAAACGCCCGTACAGCCCGCTGTCGCGCTCGACGAACAGCTTGGCCAGCACGCCACCCTGTGCATCCACCGCATGCGCCACACCGGCGGGTACCACCACGGCCCGGCAGGGCAGGGCGGTGCCCGCCAGTTGCAGCACAAGCGGGCGATAGAGGCCGACCATGAGCACCGCGGCGCCGTTGACGCGTCTGTCCAGATGCCGCAGCGGGCCGAAGTACAGCAGCATGTCCGGCCACATCAGCAGGTGCGAAGGCAGCATGCCCGGGCTCCTCAGGTCAGCTCGTTTTTACAAGCCTCACGCTAGCAGCCGGCCCTAGCATCCGGACATCGTACTTTGGCGCCGAAAGCCAGGCTCAGGCGTCCGCACCCGCACGGAGGAAAAACAATGACAAACACCATCCCGCTCGAGCCCCTCGCCAGTACCGGCTCTGTGTCGACGCCGGCGCAATTCGAGGCCCAGCTAACCGACATCGCGGCGCCGCTGGCGGGCGAGGCGGTGCTCGGGCTGCGCGCGCTGTACTTGTCCTGGCGCGTCGGGTCCTGGCTGGACACCGGCCTGCAGGTAAAGGCCGGCGATCGGCTGACCTTCGTGCTCGAGGGCGGCGTTGAGGTCTCCCGGGCGCTGGGCATCCGCTACTCGGCGGAGCTGGCGACCTGGGCACGCATCGGCGAGCGGGGGCCGATCTTCCGCGCGCTGCACGACACCCAGAGCTTCACGGTGGAGCAGGACGGCCCCCTGCAGCTCAAGCTCTACCCGCGCGACCGTTGGCTCGATGCCAGCGGCCGCTACCGTGGCGAGCCGCCCGCGTTCAACCCCGACGAGGGCGGCGGCGTCAATGTCGGCATCATCCACTGGCGGCCCGGCACCGATGTCGCCGAGGTGCTGGGCCAGGCGGCGGCCGGTCGCGACGCCGCGCACTGGGCCAGCCGCGAGCTGGCGCGCCTGCGTACACCGCGTGCGCCCTTGCCTGGTGGCTGGCAGGAACTCTGGGAGCTGGGGCCGTCCACGGTGTTCTCCGCTGTCACGCCGGCCCAGGCGGGTCGGGCGCCGACACAGGCCATCCGCCTGCATACCCGTGACGATGTCTCCATCCTGCAGAAAGACGCCGACCTGCCGCTGAGCGCGAACACCACGCTGAGCTGGAAGTGGAAGGTCGACCGGTTGCCCTCGTCGGTCGCCGAAGACCAGATCCACACCCACGACTACCTGAGCATCGCCGTGGAGTTCGACAACGGCCGCGACCTCACCTTCTACTGGAGCCGGGATTCCCGAAGGCACGCACTTCCACTGCCCGCTGCCCGGCTGGCACGACCGCGAGACGCATGTCGTGGTGCGTTCGGGCACCGCCGATCTCGGCCAGTGGCTGTGCGAAGAGCAGAACATACTGGACCACTACCGCACCGCCATCGGCGGCGAGCCGCCTGCACGCATCCGGCGGGTCTGGCTGATCGGGGTCAGCCTGTTCCAGCATGGCGAAGGGGAGGCGACGTTCGGCGATATCCTGCTCCGGGATGTCGATATCGAAAAGCGCCTCTACTGAGCCTTTCCCCTCTGTAAAGGAGCACGCACATGGCTTCAGCCGAACCCGCCGCCGGCCCGGTCAGTGTCATCGTGCTGGCGGCCGGCCGCGGCGAGCGCTTCATCGCGTCCGGCGGGCGCATGCACAAGCTGGACGCACCGCTTGCCGGCAGGCCGGTACTGGC
>LZQO01000111.1_pt1 | contig 13100 bp, 16 predicted proteins | sample 768571 | NCBI WGS metagenome assembly LZQO01 (sample SAMN05207081, study PRJNA324507) | oil field metagenome | isolation source: sample BH-FW-10 from oil reservoir | place: India: Bombay High | collected 2015-12-01
TGGGGCCAGGGTCGCCGCGCAGGCGCTGCTGGCGGCCGAACTGGCGGCCTGGCTGGCGCGCCGCCTGCAGCTCGATGCGCGGCTGTGCTACACCGCCGGCCTGCTGCAGAACATCGGTGAACTGGCGGTGCTGCGCTCCACGCAGGACTGGCTCGACGGCGGCGGCGAGCTGGACGAAACCGAACTGCAACGCCAGCTGGCCACCCGCGCCGCCGGCTACGGCTCGGCGTTGCGCACGCGCTGGGGCCTGCCGCTCGGCCTGCGCCAGCTGATCGGGGCCTACTACACGCTGGGGGCCGGTGTGCTCAGCCGTGAAGCGCTGGTGCTCAATCTCGTGCGGCAACTGCTGGAGCTGCCCGCCGAGACGCCAGCGACCAGCCTGGCCGACTGTCGCGCGGCGCGCCTGCTGCGCCTCGATCCGGCTGTACTCGAGCAGGCTCCGCGTAGCGCCTGACCGGTCAATGATCGGCGCGGTATGCACCGCCCACTGCTATCACTACAAGGCATGACGGCCCATCAACGGGAGCGGGTCGACAGCGTCCGTACGCTTATCTATTCTGCAGTGCGAAACAAGATTCCGTAATTACAACAGCAAGCGGAGGATTGCATGGCAGAGTTCGTGCGACTGCAACGACACGGCGCGATCGCCTGATCATCGTCGATAACCCTCCCGTGAATGCGCTCAGCCAGCCGGTGCGCCAAGGCCTGCAGCAGGCCTTCCAGGCGGCCGACGCCGATCCCGAGGTGCAGGCCGTAGCGCTGGTCTGTGAGGGCAATACCTTCATCGCCGGCGCGGACATCAAGGAATTCGGCAAACCGCCGCAGGCGCCGAGCCTGCCGGACGTCATCGACAGCATCGAGAACAGCCGCAAGCCAAGCGTCGCGGTCATTCACGGCACCGCCTGGGCGGTGGTCTGGAAGTCGCGCTGGGTTGTCACTACCGCATTGCGCGCAAGGACGCCAAGGTCGGCCTGCCCGAAGTGAAGCTGGGCCTGCTGCCCGGTGCCGGCGGCACCCAGCGGCTGCCGCGCCTGGCGGGCGTGGCCAAGGCGCTGGACATGATCGTCAGCGGTCAACCGATCGGCGCCGCCGAGGCCCTCGAGCACCACATCGTCGACGAGCTGTTCGAGGGCGATCTGGTCGAAGCGGGCCTGGCCTATGCGCAGCGCCTGATCGATGAGGGGCGCGGCCCGCGCCGTACCGGCGAGCAGAGCGCAGGGCTGGAAGGCGCCGACAATGCCGAGCTGATCGCCGCCAAGCACGCCGAGGTGGCCAAGCGCATGCGCGGGCTGTTCTCGCCACTGCGCTGCGTCGCCGCAGTCGAGGCGGCGACGAAGTTGCCGCTGGCCGAGGGCCTCAAGCGCGAGCGCGAGCTGTTCGCCGAATGCTGCAGTCGCCGCAGCGCGCCGCGCTGGTGCACAGCTTTTTCGCCGAGCGCCAGGCCGGCAAGATCGCCGACCTGCCGGCCGACGTGAAGCCGCGCGCAGTCAAGTCGGCCGCGGTGATCGGTGGCGGCACCATGGGCGTCGGTATCGCCCTGTGCTTCGCCAATGCCGGTATCCCGGTCAAGCTGCTGGAAATCAACGAAGAAGCGCTCGGCCGCGCGCTGCAGCGCGCCCGCGACACCTATGGCGCCAGCGTCAAGCGTGGCAGCCTGACCGAGGAGGCAATGGAGCAGCGCCTCAAGCGGGTCGAGGGCGTCACCGACTATGCCGCCCTGGCGGACGTCGACCTGGTGATCGAGGCGGTGTTCGAGGAGATGGACGTCAAGCGCCAGGTCTTCGAGCGGCTCGATGCGGTCTGCAAGCCGGGGGCGATCCTTGCCAGCAATACCTCGTCGCTGGACCTGAACCAGATCGCCGCATTCACCCGGCGACCCGAGGACGTGGTGGGCCTGCATTTCTTCAGCCCGGCCAACGTCATGCGCCTGCTCGAAGTGGTGCGCGGCGCGAAGACCAGCGACGAGGTGCTGGCCACCGCGATGGCTGTCGGCAAGCAGCTGAAAAAGGCCTCGGTGGTGGTCGGCGTGTGCGACGGCTTCGTCGGCAACCGCATGGTCTTCCAGTATGGCCGCGAGGCCGAGTTCCTGCTGGAGGAGGGGGCTACGCTGGGCAGGTCGATGGCGCCTTGCGCAATTTCGGCATGGCCATGGGGCCGTTCGCCATGCGCGACCTCTCGGGGCTCGACATCGGCCAGGCGATCCGCAAGCGTCAGCGCGCCGAGCTGCCGGCCGACCGCGACTTCCCCACGGTGTCGGACAAGCTCTGCGAAGCCGGCATGCTGGGGCAGAAGACCGGCGCCGGCTACTACCGCTACGAGCCCGGTAACCGCACGCCGCTGGAGAACCCCGACCTCGCGCCGATGCTCGACGCCGCCTCGCGTGAGAAGGGCCTCGAGCGGCGCGAACTGGACGAGCAATACATCATCGAGCGGACGATTTACGCACTGGTGAACGAGGGCGCGAAGATCCTCGAGGAAGGCATCGCCCAGCGCGCCAGCGACATCGACGTCATCTACCTCAACGGCTACGGCTTCCCGGCCTTCCGCGGCGGCCCGATGTTCTACGCCGACAGCGTTGGCCTGGACGAGGTGCTGGCGCGAGTCAAGGCGCTGCACGCGCGCTGCGGTGACTGGTGGAAGCCGGCGCCGCTGCTGGAAAAACTGGCCGCCGAAGGCCGCACCTTCTCGGACTGGCAGCCCGGCCAGTGAGCCGCCTGCCAACCCCCCTGTCGAACGATCAGAGGATGCATCAATGAACGTCAATTTCACGGCTGAAGAGCTCGCGTTCCGCGACGAGGTGCGGGCCTTCCTCGAGAGCGAACTGCCGGCGGACATCGCCGCCAAGGTCAAGCTCGGCAAGCACCTGTCCAAGGAAGACCACCAGCGCTGGCAGCAGATTCTGGTCAAGCGCGGCTGGTATGCGCCGGGCTGGCCGGTGGAGCTGGGCGGGACCACCTGGGGCCCGGTCGAGAAGCACATCTTCGACGAAGAGCTGGCCGCCTACGGCGCGCCGCGCACCGTGCCCTTCGGCGTCAACATGGTCGCCCCGGTGATCATCAAGTTCGGCACCCAGCAGCAGATCGACCATTACCTGCCGCGCATCCTCTCCGGCGAGGACTGGTGGTGCCAGGGCTACTCCGAGCCGGGCGCCGGCTCGGACCTGGCGAGCCTCAAGACCCGTGCGGTGCGCGAAGGCGATCACTACATCGTCAACGGCCAGAAGACCTGGACCACCCTCGGCCAGCACGCCAACATGATTTTCTGCCTGGTGCGCACCGACCCGGAAGCGCAGCAGCAGCGCGGCATCAGCTTCCTGTTGATCGACATGAGCACACCAGGCATCAGCGTGCGCCCGATCATCACCCTCGACGGCGACCACGAGGTCAACGAAGTCTTCTTCGACAACGTCAGGGTGCCGGTGGAAAACCTGGTCGGCGAAGAGAACAAGGGCTGGACCTGCGCCAAGTACCTCCTGACCCATGAGCGCACGGGCCTGGCCGGCATCGGTGCGTCCAAGGCGGCGCTGGCGCAGCTCAAGCGCATCGCCATGAAGGAAACCGCGGGCGGCCAGCCGATGCTCGACGACCCGCTGTTCCGCGCCCAGGTCGCCGAGGTCGAGATGCAGCTGATGGCCATCGAGATGAGCACCCTGCGCATTCTCGCCGCGGCGAAGGAAGGCGGTGTGCCGGGTGCCGAATCCTCGATCCTCAAGGTCAAGGCACCGAGATCCGCCAGGCGATCACCCACCTGCTGCGCAAGGTCATCGGCCCTTACGCGCTGCCCTTCCTCGAGGAAGAGCTGGAGCTCGATTACAGCGGTGAGCCGCTGCACGCCGACTACAGCCCCGCGCTGGCCGGCCACTACTTCAACTTCCGCAAGCTGTCGATCTTCGGCGGCTCCAACGAAATCCAGAAGAACATCGTCTCGAAGATGATTCTCGAGCTGTAAGGGGGCACCGCAATGGACTTCAAACTGACCGAAGAGCAGCAGATGCTGCAGGACACCGCGGCCCGCCTGGTGCGCGACGCCTACCCGTTCGAGCGGCGCGAGAAGTATCGCGAATCCGAGCAGGGCTTTTCCCAGGCGTTCTGGAACCAGCTCGGCGAGCTGGGCCTGACTGCCGTGCCCTTCGCCGAAGAGTTCGGCGGCTTCGGTGGCAGCGGCGTGGAAACCATGCTGGTGATGACCGAACTGGGCCGCGGGCTGACGCTCGAGCCCTACCTGCACTCGGTGGTGTTCGGCGGCGGGCTGATCGACCAGCTCGGCAGCGACGCGCAAAAGCACGACCTGCTGCCGCAGGTCGCTGCCGCCTCGCTGCAGCTGGCCGTGGCGCTCGAAGAGCCGCAGAGCCACTATCACCTCAACGACGTGCAGACGAAGGCGGAGCCGGCCGGTGATGGCTTCAGGCTGTCCGGCCGCAAGGCGGTGGTCATCGGCGGGCACACCGCCGGCAGGCTCATCGTCTCGGCACGGGTAAGTGGCGAGCGCTTCGACGAACAGGGCATCGGCCTGTTCCTGGTCGACCCGAGCGCACAGGGCGTGACTCGCCGCGTGTACCCGACCATCGACGGACGCAAGGGCTGCGAGCTGTTCCTCGACAACGTCCAGGTCGCTGCCGACGCGGTACTCGGCGCGCCGGGCCAGGCCTTCGCCGCGCTGTGCTACCAGCAGGGCCGCGCCATTGCCGCGCAATGTGCCGAGGCGCTGGGCAACATGGACGAAGCCTGCAAACTGACCCTCGACTACCTGAAGACGCGCAAGCAGTTCGGCGTGCCGATCGGCAAGTTCCAGGTGCTGCAGCACCGCATGGTCGACATGCAGACCGAGCTGGAGCAGGCCACCAGCATGGCGATCCTCGCCGCGACCTTTGCCGACGGCGAAGACAACGACGACCGCCGCCGCGTGCTGGCTGCGGCCAAGTACATCTGCACCCGCGCCGGTCGCAAGATCGCCGAGGAAGCCATCCAGCTGCACGGCGGCATCGGCATGACCTGGGAATACAACCTGGCCCACCACGCCAAGCGCCTGGTCATGATCGGCCATGAGTTCGGCGATGACGACCACCACCTCCAGGTGTTCGCCGGGTTGATGCAGGTGGCGTGAGGGCGGCCGGCCGGTGGAAAGCTCGCGCAGCGGTTTTCCACCGGCTCGGCCCAGATCGGTGGAAACGCCTTCGGCGTTTGCCACCCTGCGCCCGCCGGCTCAGGCCGGCGCCAGGGCTGGCAGCAGGTGCTGTTCCCACAGCGCTTCGCGCTGCGCGGGGCGGAAAAAGCCAAAATGGCCGATGCGTGACGCGCCGACATCCTGCGGTGCGAGGCGCTGCATGCGCTTGGGTGCGTTGACGTAGAAGCCGTGCAGCGAAGCGGTGCTGCGTGCGGACATCATTTCGTCGTCGGTGAACGACAGCGATACCAGTGGCGTCCGCACAGCGGCGAAGGCGTCGCGCATCCAGTCGCCTTCGGCGCCGACCAGATATTCCGGATGCAGGCACCAGCGCCGCCACTGGCGAATGACGCCGGCAGGCAGGTCGCCCACCGCACCGAGACGCTTGCCGGGGAAATAGCCGAACAGTGGGGTCAGCGCGGGCGCCAGGGCATGCCAGAGCAGCCATGCCTGCTTGCGAATCTGCGGGCTGTTGTCGCGCCAGTAACCGCTCCCGGCGGCGATGGTGATGACCCGCGCGATGCGTTCATGGCCCTCGACCAAGGGGACGATCTGCGCACCGAGGCTGTGTCCGAGCCAGTACAGCGGGCGGTCGCCGGCAGCTTCGGCGGCGGCATCGAGCACTGCGCTGCAGTCGTCGCGCGCCCAGCCCAGGATGTCCACCTCGAGTGCGCGCAGCGGGCCACAGTGCGATTCGCCAATGCCGCGATAGTCGAAGGTCACCGCCAGGTAGCCGCGCTCGGCCAGCCAGGCGGCGAAGTTGCGGTAGAAGCGTTGGGGGACGCCGATGGCCGGAGCGAGCAGTGCGACCCCACGGGCTTCGCCGCGCGGCGCGTACCAGTAGCTGGCCAATGCCTGGCCCTGACGGTTTTCGAGGCGGCGTGCCTGAGGGTGCAAGGATTTCATTATTGTTCTCCGGTGCAGGGCAGGGCGACGGCGTGGCAACATAGGCCGGCTGGAATATAGTTCTAGAATATTATTCTAGTCAAGGAGCGCCTATGGCCGGCAATGGCCGCAAGCAGCAGATTCTCCAGGCGGCGCTGGCCTGCTTCAGCGAGCACGGTGTCGACGGCACCACGATCGAGATGATCCGTGACCGCTCGGGCGCCAGCATCGGCAGCCTCTACCATCACTTCGGCAACCGCGAGCGGATCATCGCCGCACTCTATCTGGAAGGCATTGGCCAGTACGCGGCCCTGCTCGAAGCCGGCCTGATCGACACGCTCGACGCCGAGGCCTGTGTGCGGCTGTTCGTGACCGGCTACATCGATTGGGTGGTCGAGCATCCCGATTGGGCGCGCTTCATCCTGCACAATCGCGGGCGGGTGGAAGCCGGCGAGGCTGGCGAGCGCCTGCGGCAGTTCAACCAGGCCCATGGCGAGCGGATTGCGGGCGTGTTGCGCAAGCACCGCCAGGCCGGCGCGTTTCGTGAGTTGCCCGGCGAGTGCTTCGTTTCGGTGGTCATCGGGCCGAGCCAGGACATGGCGCGCAACTGGCTGGCCGGGCGCAGCAAGCGGCCGCTGGCCGAGTACCGCGAGCTGCTGGCGCAGATCGCCTGGGACAGCGTGCGCGCAGCGGCGGTCTGAACGGCGACGTTAGACGCCGAGGCTTTCGATGTCGCGGGCGAGCATTTCCAGCTGTTGCGCCAGCGAGCTGCGCAGGGTTGCCTCGTCGAGCTGGAACGATGGCGCTCCGCAGGTCAGCGCCATGATGCTGCCGTCGGCCAGGCGCAGCGGCACGCCGGCGGCGCGCACGTTGCGGTCCCAGTCGCCGAGCGACAGGCAGAAGCCGTCGCGCTCGTACTCGGCGAACGAGCCGCGCAGCGAGCTTCGATGGGCGCCCATTCATCGCCGTACTTGGCGGCCAGCGCGGCCAGCAGATGCTCGCGCTCCTTCTCCGGCGTGGCGGCAAGAAACGCCCGACCTGCAGCGGTGGTCGCCAGCGGCAGGCGCACGCCGGCATCCATGCGCAGGGTGGTGACCTCGGCAGGGCGGCAGTTCTCGACGTAGATCATCGACAGCCGGTCGCGGCAGGTCAGGCCGACCGTGGTGTGCGTGCGCCGGGCAAAGTCGTCCATGTAGGGCTTGGCCAGCTGCCGCACGCGCAGGTTCGAGACATAGGCATAGCCGAGCGCCAGCACGCCGGAATCGAGCTGGTACTTTTCCAGCTGCGGCGAATAGCTGAGGTAGCCGAGGCGGGTCAGGGTGTAGGTCAGGCGCGAGATGGTCGGCTTCGGCAGGCCGGTGAGGCGGGCGATGTCCTGATTGCCGAGCACTACCGAGCCGTGGGTGAAAGCCCGCAGCACCTCGAGCCCGCGGGCCAAGGCCTCGACGAACTTGCGGTCCTTGGGTGGGCTGGTGTCGGGGTGGTCGGTCATGCTCTGGGGTTCCGGCAAAAGGGCAGCGGGGCGAACGATAACAGATCGCCCCGCCAGCGGCAGTGCGGCATGCGGGGATGCGCGAGGCGGGCTTATAAAGGAAGCGGAACGCCGGCGAGACGGCATCGCGCAAGATGCGCGCAGCGGCAGCCGTTCGGGTGGAAAAACCACACCGCGCTTGTTGCACCGGGGGGTTTCTGATATAAAGCAGCGCTCTTTTCTAGGGGCACGCTTTGTTCGTTCGCAGCGTAGCCGGTAAGACCCCGATGAAACGCGGCGCCAAGCGCCAGATGACAATTGATTTCAAGCGGCCAACCCATGCCGGGTTGGGCATGTGGTTTAGAGGGCTGAGGCATGTCGAGAGTCTGTCAAGTTACCGGTAAGGGTCCGGTAACCGGGAACAACATTTCCCACGCACACAACAAAACCCGTCGTCGTTTCCTGCCGAACCTGCAGCATCACCGCTTCTGGGTCGAGTCCGAGAAGCGCTTCGTGCGTCTGCGCGTTTCCGCCAAGGGCATGCGCATCATCGACAAGCGTGGCATCGACGCCGTTCTGGCCGAGCTGCGCGCCCGTGGCGAGAAGGTTTAAGGAGAACAATCATGCGTGACCTGATCCGTTTGGTGTCCAGCGCCGGTACCGGCCACTTCTACACCACCGACAAGAACAAGCGCACTACGCCCGACAAGATCGAGATCAAGAAATTCGATCCGGTCGTTCGTAAGCACGTGATCTACAAGGAAGCCAAGATCAAGTAATTGATCGGCCCTTGAACGAAGAACCCGCCAATCGGCGGGTTCTTTCGTTTTGGCGGCTTGTGCAGGCAGCCGCTCAGGCGGCTGCACGAATGCCGTCGGCGAAGCGCTCGATCATCGCATCGATGTGCGGTTTGTCGATGATCAATGCCGGCGACAGCGCAATGGTGTCGCCGCTGGCACGCACCATCAGACCCTTTTCGAAGCACTGACGGAACACCTCGTAGCCGCGCTTGCCGACCCCGTCGGGGTGTGCCTCGAACTGCACGCCGGCAACCAGCCCGACGGTGCGGATGTCGATCACGTGGGACAGGTCGCGCAGGCTGAACAGCGCCTCCTGCCAGTACGGCTCGAGCTCGATGGCTTTTTCGAACAGCCCCTCGCGCACATAGATCTCCTGGGTCGCCAGGGCCGCGGCACAGGCCACTGGATGCCCGGAATAGGTGTAGCCGTGAAAGAACTCGATGGCACTTTCCGGGCCGGTCATGAACGCCTCGAACAGGTGATCGGCCACGAACACTGCACCCATCGGCACCGAGCCGTTGGTCAGGCCCTTGGCGCAGGTGATCATGTCCGGGGTGACGCCCCAGCGTTCGGCGGCGAAGGCCTTGCCGACACGGCCAAAGCCGGTGATGACCTCATCGAAGATCAGCAGGATGCCGTGCTTGGCGGTGATCTCGCGCAGGCGCTGCAGGTAGCCGACCGGGGGCAGGATCACGCCGGCCGAGCCAGACATCGGCTCGACGATCACTGCGGCGATGTTCTCCGCGCCGTGCAGCGTGACCAGTCGCTCCAGCTCGTCGGCCTTTTCCACGCCATATTGCGGCAGGCCGCGGCTGAAGGCATTGCGCGCCAGGTCCAGCGTGTGTGGCAGGTGGTCGACCCCCGGCAGCAGGGCGCCGAAGGCGCGGCGGTTGTTCGGCATGCCGCCGACCGAGATGCCACCGAAGCCGACGCCGTGATAAGCCAGTTCGCGGCCGATCAGGCGCGTGCGCGTGCCTTGGCCGATGGCGCGCTGGTAGGCCAGCGCGACCTTCAGCGCAGTGTCCACCGACTCCGAACCCGAGTTGGTGAAGAACACCCGGCTGAGCCCGGGGGGGGTGATGTGGCTGAGTTTCTCGGCCAGCTCGAAGGGCAGCGGATGACCCATCTGGAAGGTCGGCGCGAAGTCCATCTGTGCGATCTGCCGGCTGACCGCTTCGCTGATTTCGCGTCGGCCGTGGCCGGCGTTACAGCACCAGAGGCCGGCGGTGCCATCGAGGATCTGGCGGCCGTCGCTGGCGGTGTAGTACAGCCCCTCGGCCTTCTCCAGCAAGCGCGGGCTGGCCTTGAACTGGCGGTTGGCGGTAAAGGGCATCCAGAAATGATCGGGCGAGGCGCTGGGGTGGAAATCGTTGGCCATGGCAAGCTCCGGCAGGAATGCGGGTTCGGCGGCTATGCTGTGAGGCGACCGGGCGGTGCTTGCACAGCGATGCCTGGAGTCTATGTTTAATAAAACGAACAAAACAAGCCGATATCCTGGGCTTTCGTAAAAAATATTGATAGCCCAGGGCCGCTCATTTAGGGTGCCTGTCTGACGAGGCGAAAACCGCCTGGCGGGTCCTGCGGGATCCCGCCGCTCGGCTGGTTGGCGCAGCTCATTCGACTCCATCCACAAGAGGACGCTCCATGACCACTCTGACCCTCGCCGACTGGCAACAGCGTGCGCGCGATCTGCACATCGAAGGTCGCGCCTTCATCCAGGGGCGCTACACGCCGGCGGCGAAGGGCGAGGTGTTCGACTGCATCAGCCCGGTGGATGGGCGGCTGCTGACCCAGGTAGCCAGTTGCGACGAGGCCGACGCCGAGCAGGCCGTGGCCAGCGCCCGGGCGGCCTTCGACAGCGGTGTCTGGTCGCGCATGGCGCCGGCACGGCGCAAGGCCGTGCTGGTGCGCTTCGCCGAACTCATCGAGCGAACGCCGAAGAGCTGGCGCTGCTGGAAACCCTGGACATGGGCAAGCCGATCGCCGACGCCCTGGCGGTGGACATGCCGGCCGCCGCGCGCGCGATCCGCTGGAATGGCGAAGCGATCGACAAGGTCTACGACGAGGTGGCCGCAACGCCGGAGGACCAGCTGGGGCTGGTCACCCGCGAGCCGGTGGGTGTGGTCGCCGCCATCGTGCCGTGGAACTTCCCGCTGCTGATGGCCTGCTGGAAGCTAGGCCCGGCGCTGGCGACCGGCAACTCGGTGATCCTCAAGCCGTCGGAGAAATCCCCGCTGACCGCGCTGCGTGTCGCCCAGCTGGCGATCGAGGCCGGTATTCCGGCCGGTGTGCTGAACGTGCTGCCCGGCTACGGGCACACGGTGGGCAAGGCGCTGGCATTGCACATGGATGTCGATACGCTGGTGTTCACCGGTTCCACCCGCGTGGCCAAGCAGCTGATGATCTACGCCGGCGAATCGAACATGAAGCGGGTCTGGCTGGAGGCCGGCGGCAAGAGCCCGAACATCGTCTTTGCCGATGCGCCTGATCTGGCTGCGGCGGCCCAGGCAGCGGCCGGCGCCATCGCCTTCAACCAGGGCGAGGTATGCACTGCAGGGTCGCGCCTGCTGGTGGAGCGCTCGATCAAGGAGCGCTTTCTGCCGATGGTCGTCGAGGCCCTCAAGGGCTGGAAGCCGGGCAATCCGCTCGATCCGGCGACCAACGTCGGCGCACTGGTCGACAACGGGCAGCTGAATACCGTGCTCGGTTACATCGAGGCCGGCCGCGAAGCCGGGGCCAAGGTGCTGCTGGGCGGCGCGCGCACCCTGGAGGAAACCGGTGGCGTCTATGTCGAGCCGACGCTGTTCGACGGGGTCGACAATGCGATGAAGATCGCCCGCGAGGAAATCTTCGGCCCGGTGCTCTCGGTCATCACCTTCGACAGCGCCGAAGAGGCGGTGGCGATCGCCAACGACACCCCTACGGGCTGGCCGCTGCCTTGTGGACCGCCGATCTGTCCAAGGCGCACCGCACGGCGCGCGCCTGCGCGCCGGCAGCGTGTGGGTCAACCAGTATGACGGCGGCGACATGACTGCGCTCGGGGGTTCAACAGTCGGGCAACGGCCGCGACAAGTCGCTGCATGCGTTCGACAAGTACACCGAGCTCAAGGCGACCTGGATCAAGCTGTAGCAGCCGACACGGCGCCGGCACGGATCACCGCCCGATCCGTGCCGGCAGCGCCACAGAGCGGCCGAGTCACTGGCCCCAGCTGCCACTGCGGCGCATTACACCCCACTGATGCTTGCGCCGTGAGAACCACTGCCACAGGCCGCGCACGCGCCACAGGGTGTTGAGCTGGCGGTAGCCGAAGTTCTCCAGCACCGCCATGAGAAACAGCTGCAGCATGTCGCGGCGGCGGCTGTAGACATGAAACGACAACGTCTCGAGCAGCAGGCCGTTGACCGACAGCAGGATGCCCATGCCGATCGCCACGAGCAGGAACAGGGCCAGGGCTGCCGGCGATACGGCGCCCAGGGCGAAGCCGCCGAGCATGAATCCGTAGCCCGCCAGTTCGATCAGCGGGCCGAGCCATTCGAACAGCGTCATGAACGGCCAGGCCAGCCAGCCGGGCGTGCCGCCGCGCGGGCTGAAGGCCAGGCGCGTGTGCCGGCCGAGGCTTTCGGCCAGGCCGCGCTGCCAGCGGCTGCGCTGGCGGCCGAGGGTGCCGAGGTCTTCGGGGCATTCGGTCCAGCAGATCGGGTCGGGCAGGTAACGGATGCGGTAGGGGATGCGCGCCTTGCGATGATGGCGATGCAGGCGCACCACCAGCTCCATGTCCTCGCCCACGGTATCGGTGCGGTAGCCGCCGACGGCCATGACCCGTTCACGGTCGAACAGGCCGAAGCGCCGGAGATGATCAGCACCGCGTTGAGCGGCGACCAGCCGAGGCGGCCGAAGAGAAAGGCGCGCAGATACTCGACGATCTGAAAGCGCGCCAGCCAGTTGCGTGGCAGCCCGGCGCGGATGAGAAAACCGCCGCGCACCTGCGAACCGTTGGCGATGCGCACGGTGCCGCCGGCGGCAATGGTGCGCTCGTCTTCGAGGAACGGCTGGACCACGCGCAGCAGGCTGTCGCGCTGCAGAATGGAGTCGGCGTCGACACCGCAGAACAGGCCGTAGCGCGACGCGTTGATGCCGGCGTTCAACGCATCGGCCTTGCCGCCGTTGGCCTTGTCCACCACCCGCAGGTTGGCGTAGCGACGCGAGCGGTAGATGGCAGTGACCGGCTGGTGCGGCACCGCCTGGCGCAGCGGCTCGGGATGCGGCAGCAGCTCGAATTCCTCGATCAGCAAGGCCAGGGTGCGGTCGCTGGAGCCATCGTTGATCACCACCACCTCGAACTCGGGGTACTGCAACTGCAGCATCGAGCGCACCGAAGTACGAATGGTCGCCTCTTCGTTGAAGGCGGGCATGAGCACCGACACCGGTGGCTCCACGCCCAGGTAGGGCGCAGCTTCGCCCGCTTCGGCGCGCCGCCGCATGTAGCCCATCAGGCTGGCCATCGACAGCAGATTGAGCAGCAGATAGGTGCCATTGAGCAGCAGGAAGTAGCCGAGGAAGCCCAGCTGCAGCCACCAGAGCCAGTCAACGCTCATCGCTTCAGCTCCACCATGGCACGGCGCAGGGCGTCCTGGCCGTAGCGGTCGTCGACCTCCTGCAGCAGATGCTGCAGTCGCTCCGGCGTGGCGCCGGGCAGGTGCGCCAGGCGTCGGCCGCGGCCTGGCGTACCGCCCAGTTGCTGTCGGCGAGCAGGGGGCACGAACAGCGGACTGTCGTCGCG
>LZQO01000112.1_pt1 | contig 13069 bp, 10 predicted proteins | sample 768571 | NCBI WGS metagenome assembly LZQO01 (sample SAMN05207081, study PRJNA324507) | oil field metagenome | isolation source: sample BH-FW-10 from oil reservoir | place: India: Bombay High | collected 2015-12-01
CGTGAATCGGACACTCTCCGCCGCGGCCCGCCGGATCATCGCTGGCAACACGAGAAAGGTACCGCTCTGATGCTGCAGTCCATGACTGATTCGCTCGCCTTCATCCGCGAGATCGTGTTTGAGCAGGTCACGCCAGGGACACGGTTCGCGTTCAGTTTCACCGACGACCAAGACGTCGGGGACCTGCAGGCAGGCCCTCTGTTCGACCAGAACGAAGAGTTCTTTCTGTTCGAGGCAGAGATTGCCAACACCAAGCGGGCCGGCGCCAGTGCAGTCTCCCCGACCCGCTGCGGAGGGGAGTTGGTGGTCAGCTTGCTGACCAAGGATAGCCTGCAGGAGATACCAAACAGGCGCCGGCTGGAGGGAGTCTCCAACTGGTTTGCTGAAAAGACGATCCGGGGTATCCGGTTTCGCACCTTCACCCCGTTGAGCACGACGAAGGTGATGGGATTCACGTCGTACAGCGGCGTGCTCAACTTTGACTTCGACATCTCGAGAGGGTAGGCCTATGCCAGTCAAGAGCTTCACTGATACTTCCGCCGTTTCGCTGGCATACGCGATCGGCGACGGGGTCGCCGCGGGTGATTTCGCAGGCGTCACTTTCAACCTTATTCCCTTCACCACCGAGGGGTTCAGCATGGCGAAAGAGGCAAAGACCTCTACGGCCATCACCAATGACCGCCGCCAGAGCAACTCCAAAAACACGAAAGGCAGTGCGTCCGGCGCGGTGACGACTGAATTCGGCGCAACTCCATTCATCCAGGACATGCTTTCGCTCGGACTGATGGCTGAATGGGCGCCGGTGGACGATCTGGACACCAGCAAGGGCGTCTTCATCACCGACAGCGACATCAAGAAGTTCATGGCGGTCGAGAAAACCGTCAAGAGTGGACCAGCAGAGACCGACCTGCTGTTCCATGAGCGTTACTACGGAACCATGGTGAACGACTTCACCTTGGAGTTCGGTGACGGTGAACTGATCACGATGGCGCTGAACACGATCTCGATGTTCGCCGACTACAGCAGTGCCGCAGCGGGGGCCGACGGCCTCGGCGGCAGTCTGGCAACCGCCAAGTTGGTGCCCGCCGACTACGAGATCGCCGACAGCTCGAACAACCTGAAGAACCTGGTGATCAAGGACCCCAGCGGCACCCCGCTGGAAGTTGTGTTCTCCGACGCCTCGCTGCAGGTGCAGAACAACGTGCGCGAGCAGCCAGGCCTCGGCCATGAGTTCGCTGCCGGCGTCGGCATGGGCAAAGTCGGGGTGTCGCTGTCCGGCGAGATCTACTTCTTCGACCAGACCATGCTCGACGCGCACATGAAGAACAAGCGCCTCTCCGCCGAGATGACGATCGAGACCGCTGACGGCACCTTCACCATCTACCTGCGAACCTGGTGTCGCAGAGCCCCTCCAACAGCGCCGACGGTGAGAACCAGGACTACAAGACCTCGCTGACGCTGACCGCGGAGAAAGGTGAGGCCACCATCGGCGCTGTTACGCGCACCTGCGCGATCGCCGTCGTCTACGTGGCGAAGCCGTAAGCGCAAAACCTGTAAAGCTGTAAATATGGCCGCGCATCCATTAGGATGGCGGCCATCTTCATACAGAAACCAATCAAGGAAATCACATGCTCGATATCGATAGCTTGGTAGTGGACCCGACCGCGGCGGAAGAGGGGGTATGGGCCAACTTCATGGGTGCGCGATTCAAGATCGCCCGCCACAACACGAACAAGGCTGACGCACTGCGGGCCAAGCTGACCCTGGAGCGCTGGGACGATATTACAGCCGGCACCGAAGAAAGCGATCGGGTAGCAAATGAGATCAACGCCAAGGTCCTGGCTGAGACCGTGCTACTGGACTGGGAAGGTGTCGCCAAAGGCGGAAAACCGCTGAAGTACACCCCGAAAGTCGGACTGGACTACCTCCTGGACCCTCGGTTCCGCGACCTCCTGCAGTTCATCGAACGATTCTCCATGAACCGTGGCAATTACCGAGAGAAGGCCGAGGAACAGGCGGCCGAGTCGGTAAAGGATTCTGCCGCTTCCTGATCACGCACGGGGCGAAAGGGCTGCAGGCGATGAAGGCCCTCGAGGAGAAGTTTGGGAGAAAGCACCCAGCCTCGAGGGGTTCGTCGAGCCACCGCCGGGTATGCGGTGGCTGGTAGATGCGTTCTTCCGCCTGCACAGGAGGCGGCAGCATGCCGAACACGGCTACCAGCCGCTGCAGTACCAGGAGATGTCCCAGTTTGCGGACCACGTTTTGCACCTCGACGCCGACCTTAGACCGCTCTTCTTCAGGGCCATGGAAGAGACCGATAACGGCGTTCTGTACGACCACTACGCAAAGGCCAAGGAAGGGCCAGCACCTAAGCCAAAACCACGACCGAGACCTCGAAGGTGACCAATGGCCGTAAAGTTCGATGTTGATTTCTACGACTCGCTGAGGCAGATCGTAGAGTTCCAAGCCCAGACAAAGCGCCTCGGCGAGGCATTGGACAAGCTACAGGCCAAGGCAGGAAAGGTCGGCGGTGCAGCTGGCGCCCTTATCAAGGAAACTCACAAGTACTTCTCTGAGTTAGAGAAGTCCCTAATTAGCGTAGGCATTAACGCTGAGGCCGCCGGAGAGATCGTAAAAAGGTCTAGGCAAACTGCCCAAGGCCTGTTCTCCAAACTGGCGACGGACAACCTGCTGCTCACCACGCGGGCCCGCGCGTACAACGGCGAGCTGAAAGAGCTGGAACGGCTGCTCAAGGACACCGGCGCGAAGAGCAGCTTCGTCAAGTGGGCAGAGCGTACCAACAACATCACGGCCGAACTCAGCAACCAGAACCGGTACCTGGTGAAAGCCATCCAGGCGGCTCTGACCGCCGAGGGGCAGTACAACCAGCGGCTGAAGGCCAAGCTGGCGACCAACCAGCGAATCCTGAATGCAGACGAGCTGCGCAAGCTCAAGACCATCGAGCTAGAGCACGCGATCCAGAATCTGGACACCGCCGAGGGCCGGGCGCTGGCCAGCGCGCAAGTTCGGATGAGCGCAACGCGCAAGGCGATTTCCGAGGACGAGCGCCGCAGGGAAAAGCTCAACGAGCTGGAGCGCCAGTACGCCAGCCTGCGCGGCGGAATGGAGCAGGAGATCGTCCTGCTGCAGCGGCAGATCGCTGAGCGGCGCAAGCAGATCCTCGGCGACGACAAGGCCCGCCAGTCGATATCAGCGCTGACCCAGGCCCAGGCAGAGCAGAACGCCAGATGGCCCGCCAAGCTGCCTCGCTGAAGGCCAAGAATCAGGTTATGCAGGAGGTGGCGAACGGCCTGCATCGCATGACCCGCGCGGAGGCCGAGGCCGTCGCCAAGGCGGAAGCTCTGCGAGCAGCCAACAAGCGCACCACTGACTCCCTGCTGGACGAGGCCCGCGCGGCCCACGGCATGAGCAAGGCCCAGCTTGAGCTGAACCGGGCCAAGCAGTCGGAGATCGACAAGCTAGAGCGTTTGAAGGTACAGCGCGACCTATTGAGCGGGACCTATGGGCGGGACCTCGCCCAGACCCGCCGGCAGATCGCCGAGCAGGAGCGGTACAGCCGACTGCTGGCCATGACAACTGCCGAATTGCTGGGGCTCACCAATGCCCAGCGGAGGCTGTCTCTCGCCCAAGCAACTGGATCGCAATCCGCCGCTATGCTGCGCGCCGGACTCGCAGGACTGCATACCAGCATTGGCATGTATACCAGCGCCACGATCGTAGCGGCATCCTCTACCTATGCGATCGCCGCTGGCCTGCGTAGCGCGATCACCGTCGGCACCGAGTTCTCCGCAACCATGTCACGTGCGGACGCCATTATGTCCACCTCCAGGCCGGCGTGGATGTCTGACAACGGCAGCATGGCGGCGATGGAGGTGCAAGTCAGGGCCCTGGGCCAGAGCACTGCATACACGGCGTCTCAGGTAGCAGAGGGCCTCGGCGAACTCGGGATGGCAGGCCTGTCAGCCGGTGATGCCGTGCTGGCACTGCGCCCGGCGCTCGACCTGGCCATGATCGGCAACATCAGCATGGGCCAGTCCGCTGACATCGCCACCAACGTGATGATGACGTTCGGCAAGACAGCGGAGGAGCTGACTGAAGTGGTGGACGTGATGGCGACCGCGGTCACCAACTCCAACACCACAATCGAGCAGCTGGCGAACTCCCTGACCTACGCTGGCCCTGCCGCACAGACCGCAGGCATCTCGATGCGCGATACGGTCGCGGCCATCGAAGCCATGGCCAACTCCGGCATCAAATCATCGCGCTCCGGTACCGCGCTGCGCCGGCTGTTCGTCAGCTTGGTGAACCCGACCAAGAAGGGCGCGGCGATGTTGGAGCAGTACGGGATCTCCGTACTGGACGCCGAGGGCAAGACCCGCGGCCTCGTGGACATCGTGACCCAGCTCAGCAAGGCGTTGAGCAACTTATCAGGCGCCGAGCGCTTGGCGCGATCCAAGACCTGGTAGGCGTCTACGCTACCTCGCCGGTGGCTGCGCTGGTCGACCAGGCTGACAACCTGGTGAACCTGCGCAACCAGCTCGACAACGTGGCCGGCGCTGCTGAGCGCATGCGCGAGAAGATCGAGGACACCCTGTCCAAGGACTGGAACCAGGTCGTCTCGGCGTTCCAGGAAGTGCAGCTGACGGCCTTCGACGCCTACGAGATGAAGATGCGCGAGGGGTCTATGCGGCTGGCCCAGTGGCTCGTCCAGCTCACCGAGCCGATCGAGACCCTGGCTGACGGATCCACGATTTCCCAGCTCGACATGATCCTTCAGCGAGCAGAGAGCCTTGCCAAGGTCATTGGGATGGTCGGAGCGGGGCTCATCGCCTTCAAGGCCGCCTCCGTCGGGGGAAACCTGGTAGGGGCGCTGGCTGGCGACCTCGGCAAGCTCAGCACCGTCTACGACGTGCTCAAGGTCAAGGCTGGGACTGCTGCCGCCAGCGTCAACGCATTTGACCTGGCGGCAGCCAGGGCCGCAGCCTCGGCTCGGCTGCAGTACGCAGCAAACCAGCCACTGGCAGCTAGCCTGTCAGTGGTCAGCAGCACCGCCAGGGGCGCTGTAGCTGCCCTCGGAGGGCTGTCAGTAGCCCTGACTGCCGTGTCTAGGGCACTCGGCTGGGTAGGCCTCATCTGGGGCATCTACGAGGCCGGTAAAGCAGCCTTCGGCTCTGATGCTCGCCAGGACCTGATCGACCAGCGCAGCGAGGTCGACAATCTCAAGTCCAGCTACGAACAACTCAAGGACCAGATGAAGCAGGTCTCCTTGGAGAAGGAGAAGGAAGCGCTTCGCGGCAATATCCAGGCCGACCAAAAGAGCATCGAAGAGCTTCGGCAGAGGAACTCCGGCATACAGTCCAGCCTCGATGCCAAGGAGGCTGGGCTTGACGACTCGACCAGATCCTCTCTTCAGGCCATGATCGAGGCCAACAACTACCAGATCACGCAGTTCGAAAAGCATATAGAGGCCACCAGCAAAAAGTTGGCCGAGATGGGCAGCACTGCCATGGACGCGGTGAAAAGCCAGGACGCGCAGATTGCCGCGGCGCAGAAGGTGGTAGAGACATACGAGCGCTTCGCCGAGGCAAAGGCCACCCTTGACGCAAGGGCAGCAGCCGGGACGGTCTCTGCAGCCGACATGGAAACACTTGCGTCGGCGGAGAGGGCCTGGAAGGATGCGCTTGCCGCCGCCGCACAGGCCAATACCAAGGTGGTGGAAGTACGCGAGAACCTGGTGTCTCTAGGAGAAATAGCAGCGGCGGACGCCGCCAGGCAGGACCAGGAGGCCCTGGCCAAGCAGCTAGAGACCAGCGCCAGCGCCACACAGAAGCTGGCCACGGCCCGCGGCGAACTGCTGCGCATCGATAACGAAATAGCCGCGCTGGCCAAGCAGGACCAGGCAGCGATTGACTCAGGCGGCCAGCGCCCCGGTCAAGACACGTACAACAGGCTGAGCTCTCACAGGGAGGAGGTCGCCAAAAAGGTGGCCGAGCTGGAGGCCGATGCCAGGGGCGAAGCCGATGCTCTGGAAGAGGCCCGCCGCGCGCTAGAAGACTTCTACCGCAGCGACGCAGAGAACCTGGCCGTACTCAAAGAAGACCTCGCCGACGTAATGCTGATGCGGGTCATCAACAACCAGCTGATCGCCGAGGGCGGACAGCTCGGCGCCGAAGCATCAGTGGCTGAGGCTGAGCGCCTGAAGAAAGAGCTGCAGCTGCGGCAAGCCATTGCGTCGCTCGAGGAAAAGCTCAGCAAGCCGGCCAAGAAGGCCTCGGTCGAGAGCCAGCTCGAGAAGGACCTAAAGCAGGCGCAGTCGAGCTACGACGCACTGCGCAAGCAGGCAGATCCTCTCAGCGCGTCGCTGGATGAGGTCAACGAGAAGACGGCCCAACTGGCCCTGCTCCACAAGCACGGAAAGATCACAGCCGAGCAGAAGGCCAAGGCCATCTGGCAGCTGCGTAAGGCCTACTACGAGCTGGCCATCGAGCAGAACGCCAACTACCAGTCGCTCGAGAAGCTGCGAGAGTCCTACCTGGACTCGCCGTTCTCGGAATCGCTGGCAGACATGATCGAGCTGAATCGGCTGCTCAGGGAGAACAACGTCTCCCTGGAGGAATACCGGCGGATCAAGGAGTCGATCGGGCGAAAGGCGGCAGAAAGCGCAACAAACGGACTGCCGTCGGCCAACCTCCAACTGGGGGAAGCCTCCTCCACGCCGTTCAGCGACTGGATGGGAGTGGAGATCGAGCGGGCGCAAGGACTGGCCCAGTTTCCTAAGCGGCAGGACGAACTTTTCACGGGTTACGAAAACGACGTCGATCGGATCAACCGTGAGTTTGAGGCCAGACAGGCGGCCCTGGACGCTGAGTTCCTACAGCAGGCGGAGCACGCTGAGCGGCTGAAACAGCTCGAGCAGGAAAAGAACGCTGCGTTGCTCAGCGCGCATCAGACCTTCGCCGACCAGAGCATGGCCGTGGACGCTAAGCGGGTTCAGTACGCCGAGCAGATGAGCCAGATGGCAATGATCTCCATGCTGGGCAGCGCCGAGAACATCCTCGGTATGTTCGCAAGCGTCGGTGAGGACGCGACAGCTGCCCAGAAGGCCGCGTTTGTCGCGCAGAAGGCGCTGGCTATCGCCCAGATCCTGATGTACACGCACCTTGCAGCTGCTCAAGCGATGACGATCCCAGGCGACCCGATGAAGGTGATGGGTATCCCGCTTGCTTCGATGATCACCGCACAGGGGTATGCGTCAGCTGCTCTTGTAGGTGGGCTGGCGATCGCAGAAATGTCCGGCGCGAAGACCGGTGGCTCATCCTACTCCGGCGCCTACGATGACGGCGGCTTCATCCCCTACAACTCCTACGGCATCGTCGGCGAATACGGCCCTGAGATCGTGCACGGCCCAGCCAACGTCACCTCCAGAGAAAAGTCGGCGAAGAAGCTCAGCAGCGGGCAGGAGTTCAACATCACGCTGGCTCCGCAGATCACGGTGCAGAGTTCCGGGGACTCAGGCGGTGGTAGCACGAAAGACAGCGAGGCCAAGGCCCGAGAGCTTGGCGAGACGTTGAAGACGTCGGTCATCGCCACGATGAAGGACCAGATGAGGCCCGGCGGCGTTCTCGACACCTGGGTCAAGCAACAGAGGAGAGGGTGATGGATACATTCCCGGATATTGGTACACCGGACTGGGGGTTCACCGAAGAAGACCCCGAGGCGTCGGTCACGCAGGTTCAGTTCGGCGACGGCTACATGCTGAGGCAACCAGAGGGCATCAATTACCTGCGAGACGCCTGGAGCCTTGCATGGTCTTCTCTGGAGGAAGCCACTGCCGAGTCGACCTACCAGTGGCTCAGGGCGCGCAAGAATCTGAAAGCGTTCCTTTGGACGCACCCGATTAGCGGAGAGGTGATTCAGGTACTCTGCACCTCCGTTTCGCTGAGTTATGTGGACTACAACGATTACGCATTAAGAGCCAACTTCAAGCGAGATTTCAACCCCATATAACCTGTATTTACATAAATACAGGTTTGCGATAAGGTTCAAGGACCTATCAAGGCGGTGAAAGATGAGCGATCTGATCGCAACCGACGTACAGAGGCTCGAGCAGGACGCGATCGTCACGTTGTTCGAGCTGGACGCACGCCGATTCGGCGACGGCATTCTGCGCTTTTCAAACACGGTCGTGGACGGGCACGGCCCTGTGTTCAACGGCTATCAGTACACGGCGCTGCCGATCAAGGCTGAGGGATTCTCGTTCACCAGTAGCGGAACCATCCCCAGGCCGAGTCTCAGCCTGGCGGCCAAGGACCTGGTGTTCTTGAGCCTGGTCGTAAGCTCTGACGACCTCGTTGGCTGTCCGGTGACGCGCATCCGCACCTACCGCAAGTACCTCGACGACGGAGCTTCCCCAAACCCAGACGCGATGTTCCCGCCAGACTACTACGTCATCGAGCGAAAGATCTCCCAGCGCCGCACACAGATCAACTTCGAGCTCTCCGCGAAGATGGACCAGCAGGGGCGGATGATCCCGAACCGCCAGGTGCTGCGGGATTCCTGCTCTCACCGTTTCAGGTACTGGGCCAACGGGCGGTGGAACTATGACGGTGTTACCTGCCCCTACGCCGGCGAGGCTATGTACAAGGTCAATGGCGAGGCTACCGGAGACCCGACCCAGGCTAAGTGTGGGAAGCGACTCAGCGACTGCAAACGCCACTTTGGTGACAACGCAGTGTTGCCTTACTACGGCTATCCCGGCGTGGCGAGGATCTGACCGTGTTCGAAGAATTTGAGCCCCAGATCATGGCCCAGGCTGCCGAGGCGTACCCGCTCGAGGGCGTATGGCTGATCACCAAGCTGGATGCCGACAGGTCGAGAACACCCACGAGAATCCTGAAAAGTTCTTCTCGGTGAGCGAGGCCGACTCCCGCAAAGCCATGTCCGAAGGGCTGCTGGCGGTAGTCCATAGCCACCCCGATGGGCACGCGGCGCCTTCGGCCTCTGACATGCAGAGCCAAATCAACACCGCCGTGCCCTGGGGAGTGCTGAGCACCGACGGTGTCGCTTCCTCACGCATCGCCTGGTGGGGCAAAGGCGTCCCAAAACCTCCGCTGGTAGGGAGGAAGTTCAGGCACGGGATATCTGACTGCTACTCGCTGATCAAGGATCACTACGAGATCAACAAAGGCATAGAGCTGCCTGAGTTCCCCCGTGACTGGGAGTGGTGGGAGAAAGACCAGAACCTATTCCTTGAAGGGTTCCCGAAGGCCGGGTTCGTTCGTATCGATGCGAGCGAGGCGAGGCCGGGCGACGTCTGGCTGGCCCAAATCCACACCGAAACCGTGTGCCACGGCGGAATCCTGTTAGAGGACGATCTGATCCTCCACCAGATTTGCTCCCGTCGCGCCGTCGACGACAGCCGACTCTCTGTTCGTGAGCCTCGGTTCCGCTACCAGAAATACATCACCCATTGGCTGAGGTACGTCGGTTGAAAAAGGTCTGCCTACACGGGTTCCTGGGCGAAAAATTCGGCCAAGAGTACGAGCTGGATGTCGATAGTCCGGCGGAAGCCGTTAGGGCCATGGGCGTTCAGATGCCTGGGTTCACTGAGGCCATCAAGAAGGGCTCCTGGCACATCATCCGCGGCCCGCTTGACGAGAGCGACTCTGTGGACGAGGGCGGTCTGACGGTCTCCCTTGGGCGGCAGAACGAGATCCACATCATCCCCGCCATCGAAGGTGCCAACAACGGAGCGCTGAACGTGGTGTTGGGGATCATCATCATCGCCGTTGCCTGGTGGAACCCTGCCAACTGGGCGGCTGGTACGGCACTGATGGTAGGCGCTGCAGGCGCAGGCCTGGCGCTCAGCGGCATCGTCATGATGACCACCAAGATTCCTGGAGTGGAGAATGGAAGTGAGAGGGGAGAAGAGAAGGGTTCATACCTCTTCGACGGCCCGGTAAACACCTCGAAGCAGAACGTGGCTGTGCCGCGTGGATACGGAAGGGTCTTGACCGGAAGCATCGTCGTGAGCGCCGGCCTGTTTGCCGAGGAGTACGTGGGTGACTGACCTGACTATCCACGGGGCCGGCGGTGGTGGCGGATCTTCTAAGCAACGCACCCCCAAGGAAGCGCCAAACACACTGCGCAGCGTTTCCAGGGGCCGGATCCTCGATCTGATTGCACACGGCCCTATTCACGGCCTGGTAAACGGCCTGCAGTCGATCTACCTCGACGATACGCCGCTGCAGAATCCAGACGGCTCCTTCAACTTCGACGGCGTCACGGTCCACACCCGCAACGGCTACCCAGACCAGGACTATATCCCAGGGTTCCCGGCAGTTGAGAACACCATCAGCGTGTCCTCAGAAGTCACCGCCGAGATTCCGATCATGCGGACGACTTCTAACCCAGACATCGACGCTGCAGTTGTCACGGTCCAGGTGCAGGGGCTTACAAGTACCGATGCCGAGACCGGCGACATCAATGGCAGCTCGGTAACGGTCGCCATCGACGTCAGGCACAGCGGTGGCGGGTGGGTCACACGGGCCACCGACACGATCGAAGGGAAGACGAACTCCGCATACCAGCGGTCGTATCGGGTCCCGCTGAGCGGTACCGCTCCGTTTGATATCCGTGTGCGCCGGATTACGCCTGACAGCGACACCGCGCGGATTACAGACAAGTTGGCCTGGACAACGCTGACCGAAGTCGTCGACACCAAGCTGAGCTACCCGGACAGCGCTCTGGTAGGCATCGAGCTGGACGCGGCGTTGTTCGGCTCGTCCATGCCGAGCCGGTCTTACGACATGAAGCTCAGCATCATCAGCGTGCCGAGCAACTATGACCCGCTGACCCGCACCTACACCGGCATGTGGGACGGCCTGTTCAAAAAGGCATGGACGGATAACCCGGCCTGGGCCTTCTACGATCTGGCGACTGACCCTGTGATCGGCGCAGACGTCAAGAACGTCGACAAGTGGTCTCTCTACCAGATCGGCAGATACTGCGATGAGCTGGTTCCAGACGGCTATGGCGGCATGGAACCTCGGTTCACGATCAACACGGTTTTCGCCGACCGCCAGGACGCGATCAACGTACTGGCTGACCTCGCGTCTGTCTTCCGTGGGATGTGCTACTGGGGCTCTGACAGTCTGGTCGCCGTAGGCGATATGCCAGCTGATCCGGTCAAGCTCGTCACGCCGGCGAACGTGATCAATGGCGAGTTTGAGTACAGCGGGACCTCTCTGCGCGAGCGCCATTCTGTTGCGATCGTGATGTGGAACGATCCAGACGACAACTATCGGCAGAAGCCGGAGTTCGTCGAGGACCCAGAGAGCATCGAACTGTTCGGCTGGCGAGAGACTCAGGTCACCGCACTTGGGTGCACCTCCCGCGGCCAGGCCCGCCGCCTCGGCAAGTGGATCCTCTACTCGGAGCGAGCTGAGACCCAAACGGTCAACTACTCCGCCTCAATGGACCATGCAGACCTGCGGCCGGGCGAATTCATCGAGCTTGCCGACCCTGACCAGGCCGGAGCCCGCATGGGTGGCCGAGTCTTGCAGGCCGGTACCAGCACACTGACCCTGGACAAGGTGCCAGAGCAAACTGCGAGCGACACCTGGTTCCTCAGTGTGACCATGCCGAACGGGTCTATCGAGCGTAAGCAGGTGCTGTCGTTCGCAGGTGATACGGTCAACCTGCTTGAGCCGCTCAGTGTTGCCCCGTTGAGGGGCGCCGTGTGGGTCTTGACCAGCCTCTCGGTGAAGCTACCTCTGTACCGTGTCACCGCTGTGACGGAGGACGCTGAAAAGCTCGAGTACAAGATCACCGCTACCGAGCACGACCCGACCAAGTACAGCAGGGTTGAGCTGGACCTCGTTCTGCCAGACACACCCACCAGCTACTTGCCAACAGGCCCGGTCGCGCCGCCCATGGACATCGTCGCCAAGGCCTACACTTATCTGGCCGGCGGCGTTTCTCACCAGGCAATAACCATCAGCTGGACGCCAAGCGATGACGTCCGGGTAGTTGAGTATATCCTCGAGGCGCAGGGCCCGCGTGACGTTTCGTTCCGTACGGTCTACACCGGGGCGGGCACTGCCTTTGACGAACTTGACGCAGACGCCGGCGAGTGGATGTTCCGACTTAAGGCGGTAAGCTCCACTGGCCGCTCCTCACCTTGGGTAGCCCGCACCGTCCAGATCTCGAACATGCTCATGCCCGTCAGACCTGACAGCGTCGACGTCAGCGTGGCTACCTTCAGCATCTCCCTGTTCCCTCGCGGAGCATACCCAGGCGCGGTCTACGAGTTCTGGAGATCCGCCACAGCCCTTACCGACGCGCAGATCGAAAGCAACGCGGTCCGTCTCAGCGTCTCCACTGACCTGGTGGATACAGGTCTCCGCTCCGGAACCCAGTATTTCTACTACGTCCGCGGCTCGAACGCCTACGGCCTGTCGGCCTGGTACCCGGTGCAGGCGACCACGCTCGAAGATTTCGATGACATCCTGAGTGCCCTAGACGAGGACATCCGCAGGCCTGGCGGGCTGTTCGACGAGATGGTCAATTCGGTCACCCCCGGTATCGAAGAGGCTAAGACCAAGGCTGACGAGGCGGTAGCCGAGGCAGTGGCAGCGCGAGATGCAGTAGGGGGAATGATTCCACGCATTGTCTTGGTCGAGGATGGCATTACTGATCTGCGGTACGCAGACGACCTGCTGGCGATCAAACAATCAGCCGTCCAGGCGTCCTCGGAGCTGGCAACTGCACGAGTGTCAGGAGAGGAGCTGGCAAGGGTAACCGCGGACCAAGCGATATCCGGACGCATTGACACCATTAAGGCCGACTACGACGCCAACAAGGCCGCCGTAACCGCTGACCTTGTCGCTCTCTCTAGCGCCGACCAGGCATTGGCCTCGAGGCTGACCACGATCGAATCTGAGGTTCAGGGCGAGACGGGGTCCGTGAACGCCAGGATCACGGCTGAAGAGACGGCGAGGGCAACAGCTGATCAGGCTCTGGCCTCTATGGTCACGGACCTCGAAGC
>LZQO01000113.1_pt1 | contig 12925 bp, 11 predicted proteins | sample 768571 | NCBI WGS metagenome assembly LZQO01 (sample SAMN05207081, study PRJNA324507) | oil field metagenome | isolation source: sample BH-FW-10 from oil reservoir | place: India: Bombay High | collected 2015-12-01
TTTGTTCTCTGGCTGTTGCAGGCACTCATATAAAAGACCGCTGATAGCGCTCTGAAATAGCGCCTCGACCATTTCAAGATTTATGTCTGGAGAAATTTCGCCATTTCTAGAAGCGGACTCGAGGATGGCCGCAATTTGCCGCATGAACTGCTTGCGCAGCCGCGTTAAGCCGTCCCGAATGATTCCGCATTCGCCTGTAGGACCTTGAAGGAACATGATGCTCAAGAGCTTTCGAGCCGTGTCGTCGCCAACCGTATTCAGCAGAACGCGCGCCAGCCACGTCCATGCGTTGTCAAGGCAGGCATTGCGAGGCACCGGCTGTCGAAGCGGAATCGATAACTCGTCGAACAGCGCGTTCAAGATGGCGTGCTTGTCCTTGAAATGCCAATAGACCGCACCGCGTGTGACGCCCGCCATCTTGGCCACCGTCGCCAACGCGGCGTTATCGACCCCTCATCCCAGAACACTTCATTGGCAGCCATGAGAATCTTGCGTCGGGTCAGCTCCGCTTCAGCGGCGGTTCGTCTGGCCATGCTTTCGCCTCTCAGGATGTATGCGTGGCGCGCCGACCGATCGCCCGCTCGACGCTCTGCTGGCAGCGACGCAGCGCCTGCTGAAATGGCTCACGTCGAGTCACTAGTCGCGCTGTCGGTCCGACGATTGCGATCGAGTACCGACCCAAATAGGTTTCCAGCGTGATCGCAAACGAGCTGAGTCCTTCAATCAGCTCGCCATGCTCTTCGGCAACGGCGCCCTCAGCGATCTGGCCGAGCTGCTCAAGCAGCGTAATCCGGTCAGGCGTGCATGGAGTTACGATCGGCAACGGGTCGGGCAGCAGCTGTTGCAGCCACTCATCGGCCAGGACCGCCAGCAGCGCCTTGCCGCTCGCAGTCGCGTAGGCCGGCGCCTTGATACCAATGGGAAACACGACACGTAGCTCACGCTCGGCCACGACGTGGTCGACCACGTAGGCTTTCGCGCCGACCAGCGTGCTGACGCAAACCGACTCGCCCAACTGCTCAGAGAGCTCGAGCATGTAGGGCTTGAGCAACGTGATGATGTCCGTCTGGGTCTGGCTGATCAGCTGCCCGAGTGCCGGCCCCAGGCGGAAGCCGCCACTGGGGCCAAGGGTCTCGACCAGGTACTCGGCCTCCAGCGCGGTGATGATGCGCTGCACCGTGGAGCGGGGCAGGTCGACGATCTGCGCGATAGCAGCCAGGCTCAGTCCCTGGGGGTTGTCGCCCAGGGCCCGCATGATCGCTCCTGCGCGGGCGATTACCTGAATACCGTTGTGCCGGCCGGCTTCAGCGGCCTGGTCTGTCTGTGTCATAGCATCCTCTTATGTACTACGCCCACTTGGGTTGCGGGGGTTTTCCAGCAGCTTCGCAAGAGTGAACAGGCATTCTTCAACGTCGCGGACCGGAGTTGCCAGTTCCTTGTTCAGGCCCGTTACATATTCCGAGTTGTCTCTACTGAACTGTATAGTGATACACTGAATCGCTATATGGTACAGCCTTTGTGCATTTGAGGGGAGACAACAGGTGAATCACCGAAAAGCCAAATCGCGCGCATGGCATTCCGTTCCGCTGGCGGCACTGTTGCTGGCCGGCTGCGTGGAGTCGGACAAGACGCAAACCGCGGCGCCGGTGCCCGAGGTCGGCGTCTACACCGTACAGGCGCAGCCGCTGACCCTGACCACCGACCTGCCGGGTCGCACCAGCGCCTACCGGGTCGCCGAGGTGCGCCCGCAGGTTTCCGGCATCCTCCAGCAGCGCCTGTTCACCGAGGGCTCGGAGGTGAAGAAAGGCCAGCAGCTGTACCAGATCGATCCGCGCACCTACGAGGCGCGCCTGGCCCGCGCCGAAGCCAACCTGACCACCGCCGAGAACCTGGCCCGCCGCTACGAGCGCCTGCTGAAGACCAATGCGGTCAGCCAGCAGCAGTACGACGACGCCCAGGCCGCCTGGAAGCAGGCCCAGGCGGAAGTGCAGGTGGCGCGCATCGACGTGCAGTACACCAAGGTGCTGGCGCCGATCTCCGGGCGCATCGGCCGCTCGGCAGTGACCGAGGGGCGCTGGTCACCAACGGCCAGGCCCAGGAACTGGCCACCGTGACCCAGCTCGATCCGATATACGTGGACGTCAACCAGCCGATCACCAAGCTGCTCGAACTGCAGCGAGCCCTGGAAACAGGGCGCCTTCAACGCGCCGGCGAAGACCAGGCGCAGGTCAGCCTGACCCTGGATGACGGCAGCGCTTATCCGCTGACCGGCACGCTGAAATTCTCCGAAGTCAGCGTCGACCCCACCACTGGCTCGGTCACCCTGCGCGCCGAATTCCCCAACCCAGACCGCAAGCTACTGCCGGGCATGTTCGTGCATGCGCTGCTCAAGGAAGGCACCCAGCAGGACGCCATCCTCGTGCCGCAGCAGGCGGTCAGTCGCGATGCCCGCGGCGTACCCAGCGTCTGGGTGGTCAAGCCGGACGACAGCGTCGAGCGGCGCGAGGTCGAGACCCTGCGCACCGTCGGCAATGCCTGGCTGATCGGCAAGGGCGTCGCCGATGGCGAACGGGTGGTCACCGAAGGCACGCAGCGGGTACGCAGCGGCATCACGGTCAAGCCGGTGGCCGCCAGTAACGTCAAGCTGGTCGCCGAGTTCGCTCCGAAGACCGACGCCGTCGCCAACTGAGGAGCAAACCGTACATGTCCCGTTTTTTCATTGACCGGCCGATCTTCGCCTGGGTGCTGGCGATCGTCGCCATGCTCGCCGGTGCGTTGTCGCTGGTGAAAATGCCGATCAGCCAGTACCCCAACATCGCCGCCCCGGCCGTGGCCATCCAGGTCAGCTACCCCGGCGCCTCCGCGCAGACCGTGCAGGACACCGTGGTGCAGGTCATCGAGCAGCAGCTCAGCGGCCTCGACGGTTTTCGCTACATGTCCGCGGAGAGCAACTCCGACGGCAGCATGATGATCATCGTGACCTTCGAGCAGGGCACCAACCCGGACATCGCCCAGGTGCAGGTGCAGAACAAGCTGCAGCTGGCCACCCCGCGACTGCCCGAGGAAGTGCAGCGCCAGGGCCTGCGCGTGGTGAAGTACCAGATGAACTTCTTCCTGGTCATCGGCCTGGTCGATACCACCGGCAAGATGAGCAACTTCGACCTCGGCAACGTGATCGCTTCGCAGTTGCAGGACCCGATTTCGCGCATCGACGGCGTGGGTGACTACATGTTGCTCGGCTCGCCCTATGCCATGCGCATCTGGCTCGATCCGGCCAAGCTCAACAGCTACCAGCTGACGCCCGGTGACGTGGCCAATGCCATCCGCGAACAGAACGTGCAGGTTTCCTCCGGCCAGCTCGGCGGTCTGCCGACGCTCAGCGGCGTGCAGCTCAACGCCACGGTGCTGGGCAAGACGCGCATGACCACGCCCGAGGAGTTCGAGGAAATCCTGGTCAAGGTCAAAACCGACGGCTCGCAGATCCGCGTCAAGGACGTGGCTGAGGTCGCGCTGGGCGCCGACAACTTCGCCATTTCCAGCAAGCACAACGGCAGACCGTCGGCGGGCCTGGCCCTGCGCCTGGCCAGCGGCGGCAACCTGCTGGAAACCGTGAAGGCGGTGAAAGCGTGATGGAGAAGCAGAAGGCCTATCTGCCCGAAGGGGTCGAGGTGTTCTATCCCTACGACACCACCCCGGTGGTGGAAGCCTCGATCAGCTCGGTTATCCAGACCATCGTCGAAGCGGTGGTGCTGGTCTTCCTGGTGATGTTCCTGTTCCTGCAGAGCTTCCGCGCCACCCTGATTCCGACCCTGGCGGTGCCCGTCGTTCTGCTTGGCGCCTTCGCCCTGCTGCCGTCCTTCGGCATCAGCATCAACGTGCTGACCATGTACGCCATGGTCCTGGCCATCGGCCTGCTGGTGGACGACGCCATCGTGGTGGTGGAGAACGTCGAGCGCCTGATGCACGAGGAAGGGCTGTCGCCGCTGGAAGCCACGCGCAAGTCCATGGGGCAGATTTCCGGCGCACTGGTCGGCATCGGCATGGTGCTCTCGGCGGTGTTCGTGCCGATGGCCTTCTTCGGCGGCTCGGCGGGGATCATCTACAAGCAGTTCGCCGTGACCATCGTGGTCTGCATGGGCCTGTCGGTGCTGGTCGCGCTGATCTTCACCCCGGCGCTGTGCGCCACCATCCTCAAGGCGCCCAAAGGCGATGCCCATCACGAGAAGAAAGGCTTCTTCGGCTGGTTCAACCGCAGCTTCGACCGCGGCGCGACGCGCTTCGAGCGCGGCGTCGGCGGCATGCTCAGGCACCGCGGCCGCTACCTGCTGGCCTTCGTGCTGATCACCGCCGGCACCGGCTACCTGTTCACCCAGATTCCCAAGGCGTTCCTGCCCAACGAGGACCAGGGTTGATGGCGGTGGAGGTGCGGATGCCGGTGAACTCGTCCGCCGAGCGCACCGAAGCGGTACTGCAGGAAGTGAGCGACTACCTGCGCAATGAGGAAGGCCAGCTGATCCAGCACGTGCTGACCGTCAACGGCTTCAACTTCGCCGGTCGCGGGCAGAACTCCGGCCTCGGTCTGCTCATGCTCAAGGACTGGAGTGTGCGCCAAGGCGACGGGGAGGATGTCTTTAGCCTGGCCGAGCGCGCCAACGCCCGCTTCGCCAGATCAAGGACGCCACTGTAATGGCCTTTGTGCCGCCGGCAATTCTGGAAATGGGTAACGCCATGGGCTTCAACCTGTTCCTCCAGGACAATTCTGGCGTGGGCCACGCAGCGTTGATGGACGCGCGCAACCAGTTCCTGCAACTGGCCGGCGAGCATCCGAAGCTGCGCGCGGTGCGCCCCAACGGCAAGGACGACGAGCCGCAGTTCCAGGTCAACATCGACGATGAGAAGGCCCGTGCGCTGCAGGTCAGCATCGCGGCGATCAACCAGACCATGTCGGCGGCCTGGGGCTCGATGTACGTCAACGACTTCATCGATCGCGGCCGGGTCAAGCGCGTCTACATCCAGGGCCAAGACGATTCGCGCATCTCGCCGGAAGACTTCGACAAGTGGTACGTGCGCAACGCCCTCGGCGAGATGGTGCCATTCTCGGCCTTCGCCACCGGCGAATGGACCTTCGGCTCGCCCAAGCTGGAGCGCTACGGCGGCATCTCCTCGGTGGAAATCCTCGGTGAGCCGGCGCCCGGCTATAGCACCGGCGACGCCATGGTCGCCATCGCCGAAATCATGCAGCAGCTGCCGCCGGGTATCGGCCTGAGCTACACCGGCCTGTCCTACGAGGAAATCCAGACCGGCGACCAGGCGCCGATGCTCTATGCGCTCACGGTGCTGATTGTGTTCCTCTGTCTGGCCGCGCTCTACGAGAGCTGGTCGGTGCCGGCTTCGGTGATGCTGGTGGTGCCGCTGGGCATCCTCGGCGCGGTGCTCGCCACGCTGTTCCGTGACCTCACCGCCGACGTCTACTTCCAGATTGGCCTGATGACCACGGTCGGCCTGTCGGCGAAGAACGCCATCCTCATCGTCGAGTTCGCCAAGGACCTTTACGAGAAGGAAGGCATGCCGCTGGTCCAGGCGGCGGTGCACGCGGCACGTCTGCGCCTGCGTCCCATCGTCATGACCTCGCTGGCCTTCACCTTCGGCGTGCTGCCGATGGCCCTGGCCAGTGGTGCCGGCGCCGGCAGCCAGCATTCGGTGGCGACCGGGGTGGTCGGCGGGATGATTACCGCCACCGTGCTCGCGGTGTTCTTCGTGCCGCTGTTCTACGTGGTGGTGGTCAAGCTGTTCGAGGGCCGCAAGCAGCCGCGCGCCGTTGCCGAAGCCGAAGGAGAAACCGCATGAAGTTCAAGCCTTTGACCCTCGCGGTTGCCCTGGCACTGGGCGGCTGCAGTCTGATCCCGCAGTACCAGCGACCGCAGGCGCCGATCGAGGCCGACTGGCCGCAGGGCGCGGCCTACGATCAGGCGGAGCAGGGCGACACGCGCGCGGCCGATCTGCGCTGGCAGGAGTTCTTCCGCGACGCCGCGCTGCGCGAGCTGATCGGCGTGGCGCTGCAGAACAACCGCGACCTGCGTCAGGCCGCGCTGAACGTCGAGGCCTACCGCGCGCTGCACCGCATCCAGCGTGCCGAGCTGTTCCCCGGCGTCGATGCGGGCGGCAGTGGCAGTCGCCAGCGCCTGCCGGACGACCTCTCGCCGACCGGCGAGGCGGGTATCCAGAGCCGCTACGACGTAGCGCTGGGCGTATCCTACGAGCTGGACGCCTTCGGCCGCATCCGCAGCCTCAGCCGCGCGGCGCTGGAGCAGTACCTGGCCAGCGAAGAAGCCCAGCGCAGCGTGCACATCGCTCTGGTCGGCGACGTCGCCACCGCCTATTTCGCCTGGCGCACCGACCAGGCGCTGCTGGAGCTGAGCGAGGCCACGCTGGAAAGCTACCGGCAGAGCCTGTCGCTGATCGAAGCCAGTGCCGAAGCCGGCACTGCCTCGGAACTGGACGTGCGCCAGGCGCGCACGCTGGTCGATCAGGCGCGTACGCAGAAGGCGCTGTACACCCGGCTCATCGCCGAGGATGTCAACGCCTTGCGCCTGCTGCTGGGCGCGGCGATTCCGAACGATCTGCCGGCAGGCGGCAAGTTGCAGATGGATACGCTGGCCGATTTCCCCGCCGGGCTGCCGGCCGATCTGCTGCTGCGTCGCCCGGACATCCGCGCCGCGGAGCACCGCCTGCTGGCCGCCAACGCCAATATCGGCGCGGCACGCGCGGCGTTCTTCCCGAGCATCAGCCTGACCGGCAGCGCCGGCACCGCCAGCAGCGAACTGGACGGCCTGTTCGACGGCGGTTCCGGGGCCTGGAGTCTGGTCCCGCGGATCAACCTGCCGATCTTCACCGCCGGGCGGTTGAAGGCCAACCTCGACTACGCCGAGATCCAGAAGGACATCCACGTCGCGGCGTACGAGAAGGCCATCCAGACCGCCTTCCGCGAGGTCGCCGACGGCCTCGCCGCGCGCGGCACCTACGACGAACAGGTACAGGCGCAGAGCGATCTGGTCGACAATAACCGCGCCTACTACCAGCTGGCCCGCCAGCGTTACGACGAGGGCGTGGATACCTACCTCACCGTGCTCGACGCCCAGCGCGAGCTGTTCGCGTCGCAGCGCCAGCTGCTCAGCGACCATCTGTTGCAGCTGAACCGCGAAGTCCAGCTGTATCGCGCCCTGGGTGGCGGCTGGAAGACGGACACGGCCGAGCGTTCGGCCGCGGGGGCTGATGGCCCCGCAACACTCACCATGAACTGAAGTAAGGAGTTCGTTTTGATCAATCGCATGATTCTGGGCGGCGCGCTGGCGCTGGGCCTGGCCGCCGGCCCCGTAGCCGCCGCTGAAGTCTCGGGCGCTCTGGGCGTCACCGGGCAGGGCGACATGACCTTCCGCGCCAGCCTGGCGCAGGCATGGGACAAGAGCTGGTGGCAAAGCGAAACCGGCCAGCTGAGCGGCTACTGGGACGCGGCCTACACCTACTGGGAAGGTGGCGACGACTATTCCGGCGCGCACTCGCTGTCGTTCAGCCCGGTGTTCACCTATGAGTTCAGTGGCTGGCGCTACACCCCGTACGTCGAGGCCGGCATCGGCGTCGCGTTCTTCTCCAAGACCGACGTCGGCGAGCAGCAGCTGGGCTCCTCGTTCAACTTCGAGGATCGCCTCGGCGTCGGCCTGAAACTGCCGGGCGAGCGCAAGGTCGGCCTGCGTGCCATGCATTACTCCAACGCCGGCATCAAGCAGCCGAACGACGGAATCGAATCCTACTCATTGTTCTACAACAAAGCCTTCTGATATCTGGGGCTTCTGCGCCGGACGGAGTCGCAACGTGGTAATCACCTTGCCGCAATTGTCCCTTATACCTAGTACGTTGTGTCGCAGCGATTTCGTCTGCGCGCTGCCCTCTGTGTTGTTCCCCCGCAATTACTGATCATTCGTGACCAGTCGCACCGCCGCAAACTGCTGGTGAGCTCGTCTACAACTTAGAGGCGGTAACCTGATGGACTACGGAATATCGTCCAGTCGCAATTGGCAGCACATCAATGAGATCCGAACTCAGAAAAATGCCTGCCGCATGGTGCCGGCGGTGGAAGGGCGCTATCCGGCCAAGAGCGGGCGTTAAGGTTAGGAAAGTAAATCTGGCCCCTTTTGCCTTTTCCCACAGCCCCACGCTTTCTCGGATATGTAACGACAACTACTAATGCAGGCGAGCTTCCGCTGCTGGCAGAATGCTATGGTGTGTGTGCAAAGGAACCACAAACAGATGCTCTGAAAAGGAGTTCAGCATGAGTCCCAAGCTCTATCTCGTTCTGGTGCTGCTGGCGCTGGGTGCTTACCTTTTCTGGCTGACCCGTGAGCAACTGGCTGCGATGCAGACCAAGAAAAAGGCGATCGCCTACGGCAAGGCGGTGATGGCCGCCGTTGAAACGCATTACGTTGAGCTGAAAGACAAGTCGGTTTTGCTGGTCGAAGATAAGGGATATCAGGTCGTCGACGACTCGAAGTGGAAAGCTGAGCTCGACAAGTTCATCACTATGGTCGTCCGCCCGAAGGTCGAGGGTTTCATCAGAACCCGGGCCGATCAGGCTGTCTTCCACCAATTCGCCACGACCATGCTTCTCCAACTGTTGGACGGCGATGTGTTCCCCCGTCAGTTCCCAGTCGAAGAGTATGCAGCCGGCGCGATCCAGCCGGCCGGCGAGGCTGAAAAGTTGTTGATCCCGGCCCGCTGGCTTTTCTCGATAGTGTTCGTCGCCGTCGCGGTCTACACCGCCATCCACCAAGGCTGGCTGGGGGGCTTGCTGATGCTGGTTGCCGGCTTGGTGTTCAACCCGCTGACACACCAGAAAATGGTACAGAAAGCACCGTGGTACGACCGATACAATCTCGGAATTTGGGCGATTCTGGGCATCGTGTTACTGGCCAACATCTCCTACTTCCAGCATGCCCAGGCGGTCTACGACGAGAGCCAGGCCCTCCTTGCCGAACAGCAAAAGCAGCGGGCGATTGAGCAGCAGAGAGTTGCCGAGCAGCGTCGCGTGGATACCGAACAGAAAAGGCTGGCGGTAGAGGCTCAAGCCGCCAATGAGTTCGCGGCGAAGCGCTTAGAGGTCCTCGAAAACCTAAGTCGGGCTATCCAAGAAGAGCGATTTTCGGACGCGAAAGCGATCCTGGACAAGTACAGCGCGGTTTCTGATTCTGATCTGGTCGCGCTCAAGGGTGAATACGAACTGAAAAAGGAATTCTTCGAAACCAAGGAGGCCGCTGCCAAGGCCGAGCGGAAGCGCCAGGAGAACTACACCGCTCGCATCCGAGACTACGCGATCGACGAGTACACTTCGGCACAGTATCCGAAGCTCACGGCCAAATATCGAAGCCGGCTAACGGAGATTAAAAACTTCCGCCGCACAGCGGCTGAGCGCGTGATTGACAGCGGCAAATGCGACTACGTCGAGAATGTCCAGCTCAGCGACGAAAGCACGCTGCGATCACTCAAGTTCTTCATTGACTGCGCCAACGAGAACCGGATCTACCTGACCGAGGCTGACCTTAAGAGCGGTGCCGAGGTGCGTACACAGGCAGAAAACTCTTGGGACGAAGGTGAGGCCATTGTTGCGTGTAGGGACATGACGAAACGGAGCGCGACCATTCCGAGCTCGGTCAACTTCCACAGTTTCACTGGTACCAGTGCAACGACCGCCAAGACCACCGGGAACGTCCAGGTGCTTTTAAACTTTGATGCCAAGAACGTTTTTGGTACGGAGATCGGCTACACGGCGAGGTGCATCTTTGAGCCGCGTAAGCAGGGCAGCATCGAGATTTTCTTACGCGAATAACGCTGAGCGGCGAGTGTGCGGGCATTGCAAATGCATTCGGGGGTGACGACGCGCCGCCGTTATGAGCGCTGCTGCCCGGCCGCTTCTGGCCGACAATCGGCATCAGTAGGACCCCCTGTATGAGTACCTGCTGGCTTCGGCGTAGGGGGTACAGTCTGTCCCTGGTAGGGAAAAGCTTCCCAGCCAGAGGAGGAGTTCAGGTCCGGCACCGTGCCAGGGCACGCCTGGCTAGCGTAGGAAGAGTTTCCAGCTCCTGAAAGGCTGGCTGGCCAGGTCGAGGATCAATGGCTTGTTCAATTTCTACGGCGTTCATGTGGGCGGTTCCGGTCATTGCTGCCAAGGCTGCATCTGGGGCCACCATCCATGCAAAGAGGCGGCGGTGGTCGGAATCGATTGGAAGGCAGGCTCATGTGTAGACTTTAAGATGCGGCTGTCTGCAAGGAGACGGGCTTAGGTATATGTGCTTTATGAGCAGGGAGCACAGTGAGCACAGGGACAGCGCAGGAGTGGTGGGGCTTGTAGCGGTTCCCTATGCCGCTTCCAGTAGGGAGCCGAGGGAGTAATTCCTTCTCTTATGTTCCCGGCGTTCCCTGTGCCGACCCGCTGGAGGAAGCAAGCGCAGACCCCATGAATACGGGCTGATCCCGCTGTTCCCTGCGTTCCCCCACCAAAATAGAACACTGCAACTAGCCAACATGCTCCAAGCGTGCCGGATCAATCCAATAGAGCCCTGGATTGCTGCCGTCCGGGAGCCGCTTCCTGTGCTGCAGCTTGCCTGGCTCCTTCTTGATGATCGCCCCCACAGAGTCCAGTGTGCGCAGCACACGAGTCAGCTCGAAGTCTTGGGTGGCATCCTGAAGGCCGCCGCGAGTGAATAGGTAGATGCGTCCGCTGGCGGTGCGCTCCCAATAGCCCGCGCGGTCACGAACAGCTTCTGCACCTACGGCTGTGGACTGAAAGCGGCTGCCGCCGTGGCGGTCGATGAAATCGGCGATGGCGCGCAGGATCTGCCGATCCTCGCTGGGACCTTCCCCACGCCCGGCCTGCCAGCTTTCAAAGAGCTCCACCATGCTGTTGGTCCCTTCGCCCTCGGTTAGCGGTAGCAAACCGTAGGTTGTGGCGAGCTCCAGCGCCAGAGCGAGGATCGCAAAATTCCTTGCTACGCGAGCAGCCTGGCTGGAGGTCGGGTGAAAGCGCTTCTGGATCGTATCCAGCAGGTCTGGCAGCTTTTCCGTATCGCCATGCTCGATCAGTCGCCGTACGAATGCTGGACCGGCGTGGCCATAGTGAACCCCGCTGGCCTTCTGGCGTGCATCGGACAGAGCCTGTCCACTGAGGTGATTGTGGAGGTTGTCCCAAGCACCGTAAGTTCGCCCTGCCGAAACCGTTACCAGACGAACTTCCTGACCGGCGCGGACAGGCTTTCCCGCCTCGCGCATCTTGGTTTCGAGCGTTATCTCACCACTCGACAGCAATATCGCTAGCCACCGGCGGATCTTGCGTGCAGCGCCGGTGGGCTCAGCACGCTGTTTCCCGACTCCATCCACGATGGCATATACCACCTCGCCCACGATGGCCGGATTGGCCTGTCCCAGCTCGTCGAGCGGCACAAGGCAATCGTTTCGCAGAGCAGATAGACCCTCCAAGCCGCTGCCTGAAGCAGCCCACTTCCGCATGAATTTGTTTCCGTGCCCCCAGACCGAAGCGGCACACATCACGATGGTGGTTTTTCCGTTGGAACTGTCCCAGAGCAGGTGAAAGCCGCACCCTGAGTAAACTCGTAGAGGCGCTAGCAGCGTGCCCGCAAGTGACGCGCCAATGCCCAACTGAAAAAGTGGATTGCCCGGCAGGATTGCGCTGATGGACTGCTGCCAGCCTTCTAGTGTGCCGGCTTTGCCGTACTCACCATTCGACGAGCTTTCGGACTGAAAAATCGCATCACCCGTGCCGACGCTTTCGAGCGGGGTGACGAAAAGCTTATCGCCGAGCCAACCCGTTGTTGCGGTGGAGATGACCCGGCTCTGCGGGTGCTGGCTGGCGATGTAACTCACGATTTCTCGTTGTTGAGAGTGGTCGATTTTGAGCCCCCGATTGAACAGGGTAGAAACGATCCGCTCCGGCCGGCCAGCAAGAAGCTCGGAGGGCAAGGCCCACGAAAGCTCTTTGCCATCCAAATTAGTAAAACGGAGCAACCGGCCGTAACCTTCGCTGCACGTTGAGTTGCGGGTAATCGCGTCCACATGCAACGGGCCGCACAGCCATTCGTGGCGGGCGGTTTCTTCACCCTCTTCTGTCCTGGTGCTGTAGTGCATCCAGACACCTGGATAGAACCGCTGTCCGTTATAGGTGATCTCAGTGTCGTGCACGCTGTAGCCGTTTTTTGGAATAGCGATTTTTGTAGCTGCCGGGGCCAGCGGGGTGACGTTAATAGTCGCGCAGGATCGTGTCTTGGGCTGTTTCTCTGAGGCGTTCATACCGTATTCCTCATTTTTCGGGCGCAAGGGAGCCCGCAAAGCCATAAATGACTGGCTTCGATAGAAAAAAGATTGGGACGGCCCTCTAGACCGCAGTGGCTCGATTAGAGGGCGAGGCGGGCGTCAGGCTTCGAGCGTGAGGAAGTGTTCCACGTCCCTGCGCAACCACAAAAGGCGCCGCCCAAAGTGCCGTGGTTGCGGAAAACCGGGGTTTTGTCGCATACGCCAGAGGGTCGTGCTGCTGCAGCGCAGCAGCTGACAGAGCTCGGCGCTAGTCAGGAAGATTTCGTGTGGCATGGCAGGTGCTCCTCGTGATGTGTAGAAACACTGTGCCGTTCTGTGAAAGCTTTTTGGGCTGGAATTCGACCACATTCTTGTAGGTTTAGGATTTCGCCACGATAGCTCAGGGAAGCGCCTCAATTTGTCGAACGAGGGGTACGACGGGTATGTGTTGAGGGCACCTCGAATAACGCGAGGTTTTCAGTGAATCCGATCGCCAAATGATGGCCATGATCGAATTCGGTTCGATTTCTGCGGCGAATCACCGCTTTCCTGGGCGGTGTCGCCCCGTTTT
>LZQO01000114.1_pt1 | contig 12912 bp, 15 predicted proteins | sample 768571 | NCBI WGS metagenome assembly LZQO01 (sample SAMN05207081, study PRJNA324507) | oil field metagenome | isolation source: sample BH-FW-10 from oil reservoir | place: India: Bombay High | collected 2015-12-01
TGCGGTGCGGTGTTTTCTCATGGAAATAACCTCGCGTTGTTGAATGCGAGGTCACTCTAGGGCGGAAGTCAGCGGGATGGCAGGATGTCTTGGAATGAACGCTTACCGCGGCTCGGCGCAGCACCTACAAGAAGCATGGCAAGCACAGTGCCTTGTACAAAGCGATCCGCAAGGTCGAGAAAGCCAAGGCTCAGGTGCGGGCGAAAGTTGAGCATCCATTCCGAGTGATCAAGCGGCAGTTTGGCTACACCAAGGTGCGCTTCCGTGGATTGGCCAAGAATGCTGCGCAAATGATGACGCTGTTTGCCCTGTCGAATCTGTGGATGGCCCGCCGACATTTGCTGTCGACCACAGGAGAGGTGCGTCTGTGATGCGGGAAATGGCCGCCGCGAGGTCCTCGCCGCAGCTGAAAGCACCGAAATGAGCGAGTGTCCGCTCAATTTTGATCGGCTCGCCTCTTTCAAAATCGGCGGTGGCTGAAGTCAGCCAGAAATGCATGGCTATTTCAGACCATCCCATGCCCTTTTTGTGGGCCTTGATAGTGTCAAGCTTCCGGATCTCCGCCGTGATCAGATCGTCGAGGGAAGACAGGCAGTCGGCGATCTTTTGTTGTTCTTCTGGCGTGGAAACAGGAAGCGGCAAACCCATGAAATCATCGTTTGTGATGCTCATGCGGTCATGCCGTGCGCCGGTACTCGAAGATTGACGCATGTACTGATGCCAATGCGTCGACTTGAAATAGTGGGAGTAAAACTCGTTCTGGCTGTTATCGAACTTGAAAACCGTGTACAACGGCGACATCACCCCTGTACCGATTCTGTTTTTAGAAATAGGCCCGACCGGAGCAGTTGCCGAGATACGAGGGTTGTAGACGTAGGCCCCCTCCTCAACGATGTAATACCCCTCAAGGTTTCCTTGGTTAGCTATGTCTTTATCGAAGAAGTCGCGCTGATCAACAACGCCATATTCCGCAGAGTTGGTTAACACGCGCGCTATTTCGCAGCCAGTATTCTTGCGAATTGAACGCTTGGCCAACTTCTTTAACGGCTGAAAACTCCACCCTCCCGCATCCCGAAACTCGGAAAAACGCAACCGTGGCACCAATGGGCGCTTGTCGTTCCCGCTCATTCGGCGCGCTCCGCATTCATGGCAGCCGATCCCGCCGGTGGCAGCACCTGGGGCCGTGTCACGATGGCCTTGAAGAGATTGCCGGCGCGATCGTCGACGAGTTCGATGTCAGGCCAGGCCCGCAGGCGCGCAGCAGGCCGCTGCCGAGCCCGCGATAAGGGAGGAGCTTGGCGGCGAAGGAAGCCAGGATGGGGTTGCGCATGTTGGAGTTACCGGCCTTGACGTTCTCGATCGTCAGATTGTTGGGTAAGTGTCCGGGGCTGATGATCTCGACTCGATCTGCAAACACCAGTACCCGCACCGGGGCGCTGATGAAGTAATCGCGGTGAATGAGCGCGTTGGCGACCAGCTCTTCCCAGACGATGCGTGGCACCTCGGCGCGGCCCAGGGTGTTGATGCCCTGATCACCTTGCAGGGCGCGGGTGTTGGCGCTGATGAAGCCCAGCGTCTGCTGGAACACATCGGCCAGCTTGCCTGTGATGTCGCGGCTGTCGATGTAGCGCTCGTCCTCAATCTCGTTGCCAACGAAGGCCACCGCCTTGACGATGAAGGCAGGCAGCGCGTAGTGCGGCGCTTGGCGAACAACAGCGCACCGGCGACATTGAGCTGCCCCTGGTTCAACAGGTTCATGTTGGTCAGCAACTGGGGCAGTGGCTGCTGATGCTGGGCGAGCGGCTCGGCGAATTGCTGCTCGAAGAAGGTTTCGAAATAGGGCATGTCCACATCACCTGCGCCCACCCCCGTCACCGGGGTTTCATCGGCATGCACCAGGCTGGCCTGCTGGAAGAGACGCTGGATTTCCTCACGCGAGGTGGCACGGCGCTTGTCGGAGCCGTTCTTCACCCAGATCACCCCGTTCTTGTCCATGTAGGGCTTGCTGATGCCCTCGGCAATGGTGACCACCAGCACCATGCCTGCGGGGTGGGCGACGTTTTCCGTGAGCGGGTTCACCGGCGGGCGAACGTTTTGCGAGGCGGCATTGGCGATGAGCTGGTTGAGGCGTGCCACGTCGGCGCCGGCGAGGCCGCGCACCGAACCATCGTCGTTCACGCCGATGAAGATGCGCCCGCCTGCGTTGTTGCTGAAGGCGACGATCTCCCCTGCCAGGGCGTCGGCATTGGTGATGTCCGCCTTGAACTGATGGCGGCTGTCCTCGCCTCGGCTGAGGATGTCGATCAGCTCTGTGGTTTCCATAGGTTGTAGATCTCTTTGCGACGGTCGAAGGCGTCTTGGCCTCCTTCCATGATGTTGATGATGGCTTTTTGCACTGGGCGGGCGTCGATGCTGCCGCTCAAGGTGCTGACTTTCTCGTCCTGGTACTGGCAGGCATGCACCTGCTCGGCATCACCCAGCACCGGGAAATTGGCGTTGTGGGTGGCGAAGATGAATTGGGTATGGGGCTTCAGCTCGCGAATGAGCTTGATGACATCTTCGTAGATGGTCTGGTTGTCCAGATCGTCTTCCGGCTGGTCGATGATGATGACGTCGTTTTGCCGCTGGCTGAGGACATAGAGCAGCAGGGCCGAAGCGCGCTGCCCGAGCGAGTGGTGCTTCAGCTCCTTGCCTCGATAGCGGATCACGAAGCGGTTGGGAACCTGCCAGGTGACGAATTCGGACAGGCTCTGCATGAAGGTCCTTTCGAAGACCTCGGGTGTGCTGCCCGCCTTGGTCAAAGCCCCCGGCAGTGCACGCAGGAGCCCCCGAAATCGGCGTAGTCCTCCATGACCGCCCGCAGGGTGGTTTCGCGGATGTTGCTGCCTTTGAAAAGCTGCTGCATGAAGCTGATGGCGGCTTCCTTATCGCCTTTGAAGTCGGCCTCGATCTGCAGGGCGGTGTGGCTGGCATTCACTCGGTCCAGCTCGGCCTTGATGGTGCTGAATTCGCGCAGCCAAAGTTCGTTGAGCTTGTCGATCTCGGCAAACAGCGCATCGCGGATGCTGGTCTGCTGCGACTCCTGCTTGGCAAGCGCCTCCAACATCTGCTCCGCTTTGGTCTTGCGCTGTTGCTGAGTCAGGAAGTCATCCGGCTGGATGGCGGTCATGCCGGTTTGCTTGAGTTCCTGGGCCAGTTGCCGTTCGACTTGCGCGAACTCCTCCTGAAGGCTCTTGCGTGCGCCTTCGAACTCGCCTTGTTTGGTGTGGAGACGGCCAGCAATGGCGCGTGCGTCCTGCTCGATCTGCTTGAGCTGCTCGACCTTGGCAATGAGGTGTGAAAACTCGGCGTAGTACGCGGAGAAGAACTGCGGGTTCTGCCGGGACACGTGGCTCATCGCGTTGCGCAGTTCGTCCTCGTGCTCGGCGATCAAACTGCCCAAGGCGAGGATGAAGTTGCTGGCCCGTTCATTCAGGCGTGTGAGCGCAGCGGCATCCTGTTGAAATCCCAGGCGCTTCTGGAGCTTGTCGGCAACGCCGTACTCTTCGAATTTCTTCAGGCGGAAGTTGGCATCGGTGAGCTGGGCTTCGTAGTCGCGCTTTTGCTCGGCGGTGGTGCTGAGCTTGAGCCAGCGCTGGGCGGCTTCCCGAACACGCTGGCGTTGGGCTTCGATGTCATCGCGTAGCACGCGGAGCTTTTCACCGACCAGCTTTTCCACCAGATCGGTCTCGAAGCCTTCGCCCGTGCTGGAGAGGTCCTTCTGCCCGAAGTAGATCGGGCGGCGGAGAACGGTTTCTCGAATCGACACGCCGGGTTGCAACTTGCCGTTCAGATAGACGTTCGGCGCTTCGCGGAAGATGCGGGAGATCGTGAATTCTTGCCCGTACACATCGCAGGCCATCAGCGTCACCTTGCCGCCGCTGCCCAAGGTGTGGCGGATCAACTCGTCTTTGTACTTGGTGTCCTGTGCCTTCTCGCCCCGTGGAATGTCGAGGGCATAGCGCACTGCCTCCAGGATGGAGGATTTGCCGCTGCCACGGATGCCGATGAGCGTATTGAGTCCGGTGGAAAAATGCAGCGTCTGCCCGTCGAGGATGCCGCCGTCGAAGTGGATGCTGCGAATATGCGATGCCTGGTGCTTGGGCGGCTCCGGTGCGGCACGCGAGGAGGGATCGCTCAAGGCGAACTTGACCGCTTCGAAGGACAGTTCGCCCAGCTTGAGATAACTGGTTTTTCCCCGGCCGATCTCGTCGATGCACTTGGGGTCACTGCCTTCAAGCTCGGCGGGGTACCAGCTCTGCAGCCAGCTCTGAATCTTGGTGCGGCAGGGTTTGTCTTTGCCTGCGCCGTCGTGCGTGCGTACCTTCTGAAAAGCCAGCGTTCTGCGCCGGAAGAACTCGTTTTGCCCCAACTCAGTCAGTCGGCCGCCATCCAGCTCCGCCCACAAGCCACTCGGGGCTTCGACATGGGCGAAGACGAGGAAAAAGTCCCGGTGATAGCCTTCCAGCTTCTTGATAGTCTCCAGAAGCGACCAAGAGGTGCGTCCGTTCTCCTGCTCGTACTGCGCGGGCGTTTTGCCTTCGAATGCGCTGGTCAGGAAGGGGTTGATGTAGTTGTGTTCATCAATCCATTCGTCGGAGAACACAACAAGCGTGTGGATGCCATTGGCCCCGTCGTTGACCGACAACTCGACGCCTGGCAGCAGCGCAATACCCTTCTTCTGGGCCGTCTTGCGCAGTGCTTTGAATTCATCGAAGTCGAATTTGTTGTGATTGGTGATGACGCCCAGTCGGATGCCCGCTTTCTCCAACGCATCCACATAGTTGCTGTTGTAGAAGTTGTCATCGCCCGTGAACTGGAACTCGCGATCTGCTCGGGTGTGCAGATGGAAGTCTGCGCGAATCCACTGTGCCCCTTGTGCAAACACGGTGCCCATCATCGTCCCTCCTCATAGGCAGCCAGGCCGGCAATCTCGCGCCCTTGCGCCAGTTTGTGCAGCAGTGGCGTCAGGTCTTCCACCAGCGCCAGTTCCTTCTGGGTGCGCGCCTTCCAGCCCAGACCCAAGGGGGCCATTAGCTCGCTTAGGGCTTCGCCGTCGAAGATGCGGCGGCGAAGCACTTCATCGACAAAGGCTTGCAGCGCGGGAGCTTCCAGGCCATGCCGCGCCGCGATGCCTGCGAGTTCGCGCGTCTTCTTCTCGGCCTTGAAGCGTTCGTACCCGGCGCGGATTTGCTTTTCATCCAGCGCCTCGCCCACAGGTAGGCCGCGGATGTATTCGGCGATGTCCTCGCGCTCGTCGATGAACTTGGCGTCTGACTGGATCAGGCCGATGAGCTGCTCTCGGTTGAGGGTCACCTTGCCGGGCTTTTGCTGCGTCATGCGGGCGATCAGGCCCATGATGTAGTCGTAGTCGATCACCGCCGAAGCAAAGAGCACAAACTCGAAGTCGAGCTGCTGCACCTCGGGCGGAGCCTGATCGCCTTGCCTGTCCTGCTGTTCCTTCAGCCGCTTGGCTGTTTCCAGGTATACGCCCTTGAACCCCTGCAAAGCCTCGGGCGGCGCGATCTGGCTGATCTGTTCTTTTTGATCCTCGTTCAGGTCGGTGTACTGGTCGAGCTGGGTCTTGAGGCGCTGCACTTCCTTGAACAGGTTGACGAATTGGCTGCGCGCAGCGTCGCCCTTGAGATTGGCCACCTCTTCTGGCGTGTTGGCCAGGCCCTGCGATTGCATGAAGTCGGCCAGCCTCTGGGTAGCCGTCTGCAGGTTGTCGATGACCTTGGGTGCAGGGTCAACAAGCCAGATTTCGCGAGGGTTGTCGATCTTCTCGCCGGAAAAGAGCGCAATGGCTTCTTCCACCGGCTTCTGCTGCTGCCGGAAGTCGAGGATGTTGCCGTAGGGCTTGCTGTCGTTCAGCACGCGATTGGTGCGCGAAAAAGCCTGAATCAAGCCGTGGTGCTTGAGGTTCTTGTCCACGTACAGGGCGTTCAGGTACTTGGAGTCGAAACCGGTGAGCAGCATGTCCACCACGATGGTGATGTCGATCTTCTGGGCATGGGGAAGATCGGCATTGGGGTACTGCTGATCCTTGATGCGCTTCTGCACGTCCTGGTAGTACAGGTCGAACTCGCCGATGCGGTGGTTAGTGCCAAAGCGGGCGTTGTAGTCGGAAATGATGCGGGTGAGCGCGGCCTTCTTGCCTTCCGGGTCCTCTTGGTTGTCTTCCTTTTCCTGCGGCAGGTCTTCCTGAATCTGCTGCACGTCCTTGTTGCCCTCGGCGGGCGGCGAGAAAACGCAAGCGACGTTCAGCGGCTGGAAGGCGTCGTCTTCTTCCTGCTTCTTCGCCTGGAGGGTCTGGAAGGCTTCGAAGTATTCGATGGCGTCGTTGATGCTGGCGGTGGCCAGCACAGCGTTGAACTTGCGCCCGTTGGTGGCAGCATCATGTTTGGCGAGGATGGTCTCGATGACCTTGGCCTTGGCCAAGCCTTCGCCGGGCTTGGGCGGGTTCTTGCCTTCGGGCTTGAAGTAGTCCACGTGGAAGCGCAAGACGTTGCGGTCCTCGATGGCGTGGGTGATGGTGTACTGATGCAGACAGCGCTGGAACAGGTCGTCCGTGGTGCGGTAGCTGGCCTGCTGGCCTTCGATCTGCTGATAGCTGGCGTTCTGTTCGAAGATCGGCGTGCCGGTGAAGCCGAACAACTGTGCTTTGGGGAAGAACTCCTTGATGGCCTTGTGGTTCTCGCCGAATTGCGAGCGGTGGCATTCGTCGAAGATGAACACCATGCGCTGGTTGCGTAACGGCTCCAGACGCTCTTTGTAGTTGCGCTTGTTGGTGCCGTCGAGCGCCAGACCCAGCTTCTGGATGGTGGTGACGATGACCTTATCCGCGTAGTCGTCAGCCAGCAGGCGGCGCACCAGCGTTTCGGTGTTGGTGTTCTCTTCGACGCAGCCTTCTTGGAAGCGGTTGAATTCCTCGCGGGTCTGGCGATCCAGGTCTTTGCGGTCCACTACGAACAGGCATTTGTCGATGTCCGGGTTGTCCTTGAGCAAGGTTGACGCCTTGAATGAGGTAAGCGTCTTGCCGCTGCCGGTGGTGTGCCAGATGTAGCCGTTGCCGCAGTTCTGGTGGATGCAGTCGACGATGGCCTTGACGGCATAGATTTGGTATGGCCGCATCATGAGCAGCTTCTGCTCGCTGGCTAGCAGCACCATGTAGCGGCTGACCATCTGGCCCAAAGTGCACTTGGCGAGGAACTTCTCGGCGAAGTTTTCGAGTTGGGTGATCTTCTTGTTGTCCTCGCTTGCAAACTGGTAGACAGGCAGGAACCGTTCGTCGGCGTTGAAGCTGAAATGGCGCGCGTTGTTGTTGGCGAAGTACCAGGTGTCGGTGCGGTTGCTGACGATAAAGAGCTGGATGAAGCACAGCAGCGTCTTGCTGTAACCGTTGCCGGGGTCGCTCTTGTAGTCGACGATCTGCTGCATGGCCCGGCGCGGGCTGACGGCCAGGGTCTTCAGTTCGATCTGCACCACCGGCACGCCGTTGATGAGCAGCATCACGTCATAGCGGTGATGACTGTAGTCGGTGCTGATGCGCAACTGGTTGACCACCTCGAAGTCGTTCTTGCACCAGTCGCGGATGTTGACGAGGGTGTAGTTCAGCGGCGTGCCGTCGTCGCGATCGAAGCTGTTGATGTTGCGCAGCGTCTGGGCGGCGTTGTAGACATCAGGCGTGATGACGCTGTCGAGCAGGCGCTGGAATTCGCTGTCGGTCAGACGAACGCGGTTGAGTGCCTCAAACTTCTCTCGGAAATTCGCCTCCAGCGCGGCACGGTCGCGGATGTCGGGGCGGTAGGTGTATTTGAGATCTTCCAGTGTGGCAATCAGATCTCGTTCGATTTGGTTTTCTGTTGTCGTCATGAACCGGACCCCTTCCTTCGCAGTGCTGTTTTGACCCATGTTCACACTGCCTCCGACTTCTTCCTATTTATGCTCTCGGCGATCCAGCGATCCAGTTCGGAGCGGCGAAAGCGCCACGTGCCCCCGAGCTTGAACGCCGGAATTTCTCCCTTCTGGGCCAAGCGATAGACCGTCCGTTTTCCGGCTTTGAGGTATGCGGCGACTTCGTCGAGCGTCAGGATTTCGTCTTCTGGATCAGTCATCGTCTTGCCTTTGCCATTTGCCGACGCTGGATTTTGTTAGCCAAGATTGGCCAATTCTACCAAGCACGGTAGGCGCTCGCCAGCTCCGCATTCCCGGAGCTCTGCGCAGTCGATGGCCGCCTCGACCCAGGAATCCGGTCATGCCGGAGTTCCCATTCCCTGCGGCGCAAAGCGAGAGCGCGCCACAGCATCTGGCCATCCGCTTCAACGGGGAATGGCACGATGGGACAGACCAAACGCCGCGCATCCGCATGGCCTTCGCTGGCCGTGCTGTTGGCCGTGTCGTTCTCGGCCCTGCAGCCTGCCGTCGCCGCCGACGGCGTCGCCATGGAGCGTGAGCAGCTCACCGCGCTCGCCCGCCAACTCGACCTGATCGACCGCCTCGCCGAGCACGCCGCCAATACCGCTCCGCAGGAACGCGCCCGCTACCACTTCGACTACGCCCAACTGCGTGCCGACCTGAAGCGCGTTCGCGCCGGCCTGGAGGACTACCTCGTGCCCCAGCGCGCCCAGCCGCGCGATCCCGTCCCGCTGGCCGGCGATTACGTCCGCCGTGACCGCGCCGACGACGACGAGGAGCCATCGCCATGACGCCCTCTGCCGATCAGGTCGCCGCCTTCCAGGCCAACGGCGGCTTCGCGCCTTCGGCCGTCTCTGCCGTGGTGCTCGCTTTCGTGTTCGCCGTGTTGCTGCTGTGGGGCGTGTGGGCCATGCGCACCGCCTACGTCGGCTGGGCCGAGCACCGCATCACCGAGCGTCAGTTCCTCGCCGTCGTCGTGCGCTTCGTGGCGATGTACCTGGTACTGACCTTCTTCCTCCTCTCCTGACCGTCACGAAAGGCCAAACGCCATGAACACGTCATCGACATCCCATCGCATTCCGTCCCGCATCGCCGCACCGCTGCTGCCGCTGGCGCTCGCGGGCCTGCCGCTGTCGGCCTTCGCGCAGGGCCTGCCGACCATGGAGGACCCTTCGCGCGGCCAGGGCAGCGGCATCCTGCAGACCTTGCAGAACTACGGCTACGACATCGTGCTGCTGATCGCGCTGCTGGTGGTCGCCTCGATGTTCGTCGGTGTCTGCTATCACGCCTACACGCGCTACTCGGAGATCCACACCGGCCGCGCCACCTGGGGCCAGTTCGGCCTGACGGTCGCCGTGGGCGCGATCCTGCTGGTGGTCGGCATCTGGCTGCTCACCAAGGCCACCGGCGTGCTGTGAGGGCGGCAAGCGATGGCCGTCCCCTCGGAGACCCCGCAAGACACGCTGGTGAGCTTCCTGCCGCACCGGCTGAATCGCCAGCCGGTGGTCGTGCGCGGGCTGACCGCCGACGAGTTGTGGATCTGCGCCGGCCTGTCGGCCGCAGCCGGATTCGCACTCGGCCTGCCGCTGGCCTGGCTCACGCACAGCATCGCCATGGTGCCGACGCTGATCGTCGCCGGCATCGCGCTGGGCGTCTTCGTCGGCGGTGGTTTTCTGCGCGCACAGAAGCGCGGCCGGCCCGACACCTGGCTCTACCGACAGCTCCAGTGGCGGCTGGCATTGCGGCACCCGGCGCTGGCAGCGCTCCTGGGCGGCAGCGCCTCATCACCCGCTCGGGCTACTGGACGACCCGGCGCAACGCCAATCGAGGTGCGCCATGAGCCGTTTCAGGAACGAGGTTGCGCACCTGCAGGCGCACGTGAAGACGCTGCGTCTGGGGGCCGGCGCGTTGTTCGCGGTGGCGCTGCTGCTCGGCTTCGGCTGGTGGAGTGCGCCGAAGAGTCTGACCATCCATGTGCCGCCGGACTTGCGCTCGGGCAGCATGCGCAAGTGGTGGGACGTGCCGCCCGAGAGCGTGTATGCCTTCTCGTTCTACATCTGGCAGCAGGTACAGCGTTGGCCCACGAACGGCGAAGAAGACTATCCGCGCAACCTGCGCGCGCTGTCGGCCTACCTGACGCCGAGCTGCCGGGCCTTCCTGCAACAGGACTACGAGTACCGGCGCGCCAGTGGCGAGCTGCGTCAGCGCGTGCGCGGCATCTACGAGATTCCCGGCCGCGGCTACGGCGATGATCCGGCCACGCGCGTCAAGGTGCTCTCCGACCGCGATTGGATCGTCACGCTCGACGTGAGCGCGGACGAATACTACGGCTCCGAGCAGGTCAAGCGTGCCCTGGTGCGCTACCCCATCAAGGTCGTCCGGCTGGACATCGACCCCGAGCGCAACCCCTTTGGCCTGGCGCTGGACTGCTACGCCAGCGCGCCCCAGCGCATCGAAACGCCGCCGACGCCGACCCAGGCCGGCGCGCCCGCCAACGCCTCCGGCCACCTGCAGGGAGACTCCCCATGAAGCCCGTTGCCTTGTCGGCCCTGGCCGGCGTCCTGCTGATCCTCGGTGTCGTGCCGGCCAGCCAGGCCGTGGAAATCCTGCGCTGGGAGCGGCTGCCCCTGCCGGTGCCGCTGGTGGTCGGCCAGGAGCGCGTGGTCTTCATCGACCGCAATGTGCGCGTCGGCGTACCGGCCAGCGTCGGCGACCATCTGCGCGTGCAGAGTGCGGGCGGCGCGATCTACCTGCGGGCGAGCGAGCCGATTCCGCCCACGCGGCTGCAACTGCAGGACGTGGAATCCGGCGCGCTGATCCTGCTCGACATCGCCGCCGAGCCGGCGAAGGACGGCCAGGCGCCGCTGGAGCCGGTGCGCATCGTGGAAGCGGAGGCCCCCGCGAAGCGCTACGGCGGCGGTGCAGCAAGTGGCGCGGACGAGCAGGCCGATGCGCCCGCAGACAAATCCGTTCCCCGGCGCGAAACGCCGGTATCGGTCGTGTTGACGCGCCATGCCGCACAGAACCTGTACGCGCCGCTGCGCACCGTCGAGCCAGTCGCCGGCATCGGGCGCGTGAACCTGCGCCGCGGCCTCGCGCTGGACACCTTGCTGCCGACGCTGCCGGTGCAGGCGCGGGCACTGGCCGCGTGGCGCCTGGAAGACCAGTGGGTGACGGCCGTGCGACTCACCAACACCGCCGCGCGTTGGCTCGACCTCGACCCGCGCGCTGCAGGGGAACTTCGTGGCGGCGACCTTCCAGCATCCGAACCTGGGTCCGGCCGGCACTCCGTCCGACACCACGGTGCTCTACCTGGTCACGCGCGGCCACGGCCTGGCCGAGTCGCTGCTGCCGGCGCTGAGCCCGATCGATGCCACCGCGAACCTGCCGCCGGCCGCTGCGGCCGGTTCGACCGGAGGAGCGCGCGATGAAGAGTAATCCGCTGCTCAAGTGGCTGCTGATCCCGATGGCGCTGCTGCTGGTGTTCGTCGGCATCAAGCTGTTCTCCGGCGCCCCCGGCGGCCAGCCCGCCCCCAAGGGCGCGGCCAGTACGCTCACGCCCGAGGAGATGAAAGCCCTGGGCATCGCAGGCGACACGCCGCGCGATACCGTCGCCACGCTGGTGGCCCAGGTGAAGCAGTTGCGCACCGAGCTGCAAAGCGCGCTCGGCGACAACAAGCAGCACAAGGCCGAGAACGAGCGCCTGCGTGCCCGGGAAAGCGCGATCGACCAACGCATCCAGAGCGCGCTGGAAGGCGAACGCAACCGCCTGGAGCAGGAGCGTAACCAGGTGGCCAGCGACAGGCAGCAGACCCAGGGGCTGCTGCAGGATCTGCAGCGGCAACTGGACGGTCTTTCCGGCAAGGGTGGCCCGTCCGACCTGCCCGTCGGGCTGGGACTGGAAGAGGGTGACGGCAAGCGCTTCAACCGCGGCGTCGGTGGCACGCAGTGGGTCGAGCCCGACGATGCCAAGGTCGACGCCAGGAACGGCAGCAAGGAGCCGAGCTTTCCCCTGAGCTTCGGGCCGGCCCAGAAGAGCCTGTCGGCCGCAGTGGAATCCGTCGCCGACGTCGCAGCCGCGCCGTGGGCGCATCCACGAAGGCTGTCTACACCGTGCCGTCGAACTCGACGCTCATGGGGTCGATTGCCATGACGGCGCTGATCGGGCGCGTGCCGATCGATGGAACCGTCAACGACCCGTACCCGTTCAAGGTGCTGATCGGCCCGGACAACCTCACGGCCAACGGCATCGACATCCCCGACGTGGCCGGCGCCGTGGTCAGCGGCACGGCCTCGGGCGACTGGACGCTCTCGTGCGTGCGCGGGCAAATCCGCTCGGTCACGTTCGTGTTCCAGGACGGCACCATCCGCACGGTGCCGGAGGACAGCAGCAAGGGCAGTAGCAGCGGCGGCAACTCGGGGCACAACGGCGCCAGCATCCAAGGCGGCCTGGCTGGATCAGCGACCCCTACGGCATTCCGTGCGTCAGCGGCGAGCGGCGCAGCAACGCCCAGCAGTACCTGGGCAGCCAGGCACTCATCACCGCGGCCGGCGCCGGCGCCGCTTCGCTCATCAAGTCCGACAACGGCAGCGTGGCCGTGGTCGCCAACAGCAACGGCTCGCTGGGCACCGTCGGCATCAGCGGCAACGAAGCGATGGGCCGCATCCTCGCGGGCGGCGTGCGCGACATGGCCGATTGGGTCAACAAGCTCTACGGCCAGGCCTTCGCGGCGGTCTACGTGCAGCCCGGCGCCAGGGTGGCCGTGCATCTGGAGCAGCCGCTCGACATCGACTACGACGCAAGGGGCGTCGGGTCCACCACCGCACCGGAGAAGCCCATGCCTCGGATCTGGATTGACGCGGCCGCCGTGCTGCTGGCGGCACCCCTGCTCGGCGGCTGCGCCACCAGCAAGGAGAAGCTGCTGCCACACGGCGACAGCACCATGCTCGACATCT
>LZQO01000115.1_pt1 | contig 12369 bp, 11 predicted proteins | sample 768571 | NCBI WGS metagenome assembly LZQO01 (sample SAMN05207081, study PRJNA324507) | oil field metagenome | isolation source: sample BH-FW-10 from oil reservoir | place: India: Bombay High | collected 2015-12-01
CTCGCCGCGGCGCCCGGTCGCTCGGCCGAGCGGCCAAACGCGCCTGTGCCAGTACTGCGCGCCCGCCACTGGTGGACTTTCGGCCAGCCGGGCGAAGAAGCTGCCGTTGTGCTGTTCTGTCCGCTTCCAACCCGTGAGGTGGCCACCGAGGCAGCCTGGCGGACGCTGGCGCAGACGATGGAAGCGCCGTTCTTTCGCCGCCTGCGCAGCGAGCTTCAGCTGGGGTACGCGGTGCTCTGCGGCTTCCGGCAGTTCGGCACGCAGGCCGGCATGTTGTTCGTGGTGCAGTCGCCAAAAGCTTCGGCAGCGGAAATTCTCGGGCACATCGAGACGTTCCTGGCGCAGTTTGTGGCGGAGCTGCCTGGCCTGGCTCGCACGAAATCGCCCACTGAGGGCGGGGCGGTGTCGTCGATTCCCCTGCGCCGCCGCGCCGAGCAAACCTGGCAGGCCTGTCTGGCGGGGCTGGACCCGGACCACCCGCAGCAGGTGATCGAGGCGATGGCCCGAGTCGACCGGGCCGAACTCGCCAGGCAGCTGCAGCTTCTACGTACCAGCCAGGCTCGCTGGCAGGTCGTCAGCAACGCCGCTTCGCTGTTCTGAACCCTGGCTGACGCGCCAAATCCACCTCTCGGCAGCGTCGCCGTCATCTTCGGGTGAGCGGCGGCAAGCCGCTGCCTGCGGCCCCTGCAGCGGAGTACTAGGCCCTTGGGTGTAATACCGGCCCGCGTCAGCGGAACGAACCGGCGCGGTGCTTTTCGCGCGCTCCGGGCTCCCCATCCAAGTACTAGCCATTCGCCGCCATCGCAGCGTATGGGGACGCCGAGACCGTTTCGATAATCGCCTCCGACACGACCCCTACGTCGTCCATAAGCGGAGAGCGCCATGCACAACAACAAAAAAACCACTAGAACACTGCTGCCGCTGGCCCTGGCCAGTGCCGTCGCCATGTCGATCAGCCAGACTGCCCTGGCCGAGATCGTGCTGTACGAAAAGAACGACATGACCTTTTCGACCGATGGCTACTTCAACACCTTCTACGTCAACAGTGATGTGGACCGCGATGGCGAGCAGTTCGATCGCAAGCAGTCGCGGGTGAAGATGGGCTTCCTGCCTAACTACATCGGTTTCAATTTCAGCAAGCAGGTCGACGACATCAAGCTGGGCGGTCGTTCGTCCTTCTGGGTGACCATCAACGACAGCGAAACCAACGACACTGCAACCGACATCGACGTCCGTCAGTTCTACGGCACCGCGTCGAACGAGCAGTGGGGTGAAGTGCTGTTCGGTAAGGACTTCGGCCTGTTCGCCCGCTCCAACATCCTGCTCGACGAAATGCTCACCGGCTACGGCCAGGTCAGCGACACCCTCGGGCTGGTCGACGGTGGCGGCGTGTCCTTTGGCAACATCGGCACCGGCTACCCGTACCCGTTCCCGACCTCGCAGATCACCTACCGCTCGCCGGTAATGGATGGCCTGCGCATCGCGGTCGGTATCATGGACCCGGTCGATACCACCGAAGACACCAACTCGACGCTGGACAAGGCCTACCAGGAAGCGCCGCGCTTCGAAACCGAAGTCACCTACCAGTTCGATGTCGGCGGCACCCAGTTCTACACCTGGATCAACGGCATGCAGCAGAGTTCGGACAACACCGACAGCAGCATCGAAGAAGTCGACTCCAAGGGCATCGGCTACGGCGTGCAGGCCAAGATGGGCAATCTGTCCCTGACCGCCTCGGGCTTCCAGGCCGAAGGCATCAACCCGTTCTTCACCAACAACGCTGGCGAAGCACTGCTGCGCGAAATCGACAGCGACGGCTACCTGCTGCAGGGCTCCTATCGTTTCGGCAAGAACCGCGTGGCGCTGTCCTACGGCAAGACCAAGGATGACGGCAACGGTCTGGGTTCGGCAGCCGACTACGAAACCCGTGGCATCGCGCTGTTCCACGACGTCAACGACAACCTGAAGCTGGTCGCCGAACTGAACCAGTTCGAGATCGCCGGTCGTGACGATTCGACCTCGACGAAGACACCCGCACCTTCGCCGTCGGTGCTGCGCTGAGCTTCTGATCCGCCACGGCGGCGGGGCGCGGAGGGACAACGAGCCGTAGGCCGCTCCCTCCGTTGCCTGCAGTGGCCGGCCGCGAAGCGACGTGCCACGCCCCGACCTCCCAATGAAAGGCCGACCCGCAAGGGCCGGCCTTTGGCATTTCTACACCGCTGCGATTAGCGGCATAGCTGACGAGGCAAAGCGTCGCGCTGCTACCTACGCAGGCCTGTACCGGTACTCAAGTAGCATTTGCGCCTTGCAAACCCTGCCCAAGAATGTGGACATTCAGAGCTGTGCGGGAGCGCGGAAGTGGCAGAACAGCAGAACGAGGTGGTCCGTACCGCCATGTCCGAGTCGCGCTCGGCTGAAACCGTGGCGCAGGATCTGGCGCGTCAGCTCATGCATCCGCACCTGGGCTTCGTGCTGTTCTTCTGTTCGGCCGAATACGACCTCGAGGCGCTGGGCGATGCGCTGGAACAGTATTTCGGCGGCGTGCGCCTGGTCGGTTGCACCTCGGCCGGTGAAATCACTGCACAGGGCTACAGCCGCAGCTGCGTCTCGGCCATCGGCTTCGACCACCGCAACTTCTCGATCGCCTGCGAGCTGATCGACGAAATGGACCGCTTTGGCCTGGTCGACGCGCAGCAACTGGTCGAGCGCCTGGGCGCCGACTGCCGGAGCAATTCGCTCGCGCCGATCAAGGACCACAGCTTCGCCCTGACCCTGCTCGACGGCCTGTCCAGCCGCGAAGAGGTCGTGCTCGCCGCACTCAGCGCCGCGTTCGGCAGCATCCCGCACTTTGGCGGCTCGGCCGGCGACGACAACCATCTGACCCGCACCCACGTCTATTACAACGGCCGCTTCCATGCCGGAGCCGCCATTGTCGTGCTGGTCAATACCTGGCTCGATTTTGAGGTGTTCACCACCCACCACATCCTGCCGCGCAGCGAAAAGCTCGTCGTGACCGAGGCTGACAGCCAGGCGCGCCGGGTATACGAACTCAACGCGGAGCCGGCCGCCAAGGAATATGCACGCCTGATCGGCGTTCCGGTGGAACAGCTGGATCACCGCCTGTTCGCCGCGCACCCACTGGCCGTGCGCATCAACGAGCATTACTACGTGCGCGCGATCCAGAAGGTCAACGACGACCTCAGCCTGACGTTCTACTGTGCGGTGGAAAACGGCATCGTGCTCACCGCCATGGAACCCGGCCCGCTATTGCCGAACCTGACCGCACTGTTCGAGCGCCTGGAGCAGCGCCTGGGCGCGCCGCTGCTGACCATCGGCTGCGACTGCTTCCTGCGTCGCCTGGAGGTCGAGGAGCGCGGGCTTGGCGAAGCGGCCTCGGAGCTTCTGCGCCGGCAGCAGGTGATTGGCTTCAACACCTACGGCGAGCAGTACAACGGCATGCACATCAACCAGACCTTCACCGGCGTCGCCATTGGCCGCCCAGGAGGACGATGTGTCCGTTGATCCGCTGGCCCGGTTGGCCGAGCTCGAACGCGAAAACCAGAAACTGCGTCGCATCAACGCCGCCCTGATCGAGCGCGTCGAGAGCAGCGGCCCGGGGCGCGATGCGTCCTATGCAGCCTTCCAGCATTCGGTGGAGCTGGCCGAGCAGGTCCGCGAGCGCACCGATGCGCTGAACCAGGCCATGGCCGAGCTGAAGGCCAGCAACCGTCTGCTCAGCGACGCGCGCCTGCGCGCCGAGACGGCGCATCAGCATCTGATCGACGCCATCGAGAGCATTTCCGACGCCTTCGTGCTGTTCGACCGCGATCAGCGCATCGTGCTGTTCAATCGCCGCTTCAAGTCGCTGTGGAGCCGTACCCGCGCGCGCATCAATGCCGGAACGCGCCTGGCCGAAGTGCGCCGGCTGGCCGAAAGCACCGGGCTGATCGTCGAAGAACACCGCGGCAAGGGTGACGAGCCGACCGTATACCGCCTCAACAATGGTCGCTGGGTGCAGGTCAGCGAGCGCCGGACCCAGGAAGGCGGCCTGGTGGTGCTCTATACCGACATCACCGAGGTCAAGGTCAGCGAAACCATGCGCCGCGAGCAGGCGCTGGCGCAGAAGTCGCGCCTGCTGCAGCGAGCGTCGACAGCCTGTCGCAGGGCGTGGCGATGGTCAGCGCCGAGGGTGCGCTGGAGCTGTGGAACCACCGCTTTCTCGAGCTTTGCGGCCTGGCGCCGATCGAAGCGCATCGACCGTTCGACGAGGTCATGGTCGACAGCGAACTGAGCCTGCTGACGCCCAACACGCTCGACAGCGCCGGGCAGCCGGTCAGGGTGCTGGAGCAGCGTCTGTTCGATGGGCGCGTGCTGGAAATTCGTACCCACGAGCTGCCCACCGGCGGTTTCGTCAATACCTTCACCGACATCACCGAGCGCTATCGGCATGCCGAAGCCCTGCGCCAGAGCGAGCGCTGGATTCGTCTGATCACCGACCACGTACCTGCACTGATCGCCTATGTGTCTTCGGACCTGACCTACGAATTCACCAACAAGGTTTATGAGGAGTGGTATCGCTGGCCGAGCGACGGCATGCTCGGCCAGAGCCTGCGTGAGGTGCACAGTGGCGAGCACTGGCGGCAGCTGGAGCCCTATATCGACCGGGCGCTGTCCGGTGAAAGCGTCAGCTTCGAGATGGCAGAGCGCAACCACAACGGCCAGCAGCGCTACATGCTGCGCTCCTACGTGCCCAATCGCCTGGCCAACGGCGAGGTGGCGGGCATCTTCGTGCTGATCCAGGACATCACCGATCGCCGGCGCACGGCCGAGGCGCTGCACCAGGCCTACCAGAACCTCGAACAGCGGGTGCGCGAGCGCACCGCCGAGCTGACCAGCCTTAATGACCAGCTGCTGCGCGAGATCGACGAGCGCAGCAACGTCGAGGCACGCCTGCGCGAGGCCAAGCGCGAGGCCGAGCTGGCCAACCTGTCGAAAACCAAGTTTCTTGCCGCGGTCAGCCATGACCTGCTGCAGCCGCTCAACGCCGCGCGGCTGTTTACCAGCGCGTTGCTGGAACAGCCGACACCACAGGCCAACGGCGGGCTGGTGCGCAACATCAGCAACTCACTGGAAGACGTCGAGACCCTGCTCGGCACCCTGGTGGATATCTCCAAGCTCGACGCCGGGGTGATCAAGCCGGACATCGCGCCGTTCGCCGTCAGCGAACTGCTCGAGAACCTTGCCATGGAGTTCCGCCAGATCGCCGGCGCCGAGCGTCTGGTGCTGGACTTCATTCCCTGCTCGGCGCTGGTGCGTAGCGACATCCAGCTCCTGGCGCGGATTCTGCGCAACCTGCTGACCAATGCCATCCGCTATACGCCGGAGGGCAGGGTGCTGCTGGGCTGCCGGCGGCGTCGCCAGAGCCTGTCGATCGAAGTCTGGGACACGGGCGTCGGCATCGCTAGCGACAAGCTCGAGGAGATCTTCCAGGAATTCAAGCGCGGCGAGGGCGTGCGGCCCAATCAGGACCGTGGCCTGGGACTCGGGCTGGCGATCGTCGACAAGATCGCGCGCATGCTCGGGCATCGCATCCAGGTCAGCTCGCAGCCAGGGCGTGGTTCGAAGTTCTCGATCGAAGTACCACTGGGCAAACGCGCGCCCAAGGCTCGCCCGGAGCCGGGCACCGCGGAACTTGCGCTCGAGCGCCTGCACGGCGCGCGGGTCTGGGTGCTGGACAACGACACGGCGATCTGTGCTGGCATGCGCACCCTACTCGAAGGCTGGGGCTGCGTGGTGACCACGGCGCTCTCGGAGGAAGACCTGGCGCGCCAGGTCGATAACTTCCATGCCGAGGCCGACCTGATGATCGCCGACTACCACCTGGACAACGGGCACACCGGCATCGACGTCGTCACCACGGTGAACGACCGCCGTGCCAGCCCGTTACCGGCGTTGATGATCACCGCCAACTACAGCAACGACCTGAAACAGCAGGTGCGCGAACTCGGCTACATGCTGATGCACAAGCCGGTACGGCCAATGAAGTTGAAGACCGCGATGTGCCACCTGCTCGAGCACGGTCAGGCTCCCGCCTGATGCAACGCTCCCTGGCGGCGGCATAAAAAACCGCTGCCAGGGGCAGCGGTTGGGGAAATCTGGCGGCCGGCGGCTTGTTCAGCGGCGCAGGTAGCTGGAGAAGTCGATATCGCTGGCCGAGAGAATGGCCTGTACGCGGTTATGCACGTTCAGCTTGCGCAGGATCGCCGAGACATGGGCCTTGACCGTGGTCTCGGCGATGTCGAGGTTGTAGGCGATCTGCTTATTCGATTCGCCCTTGGTCATGCGTTCGAGCACCAGTAGCTGCTTGCGCGTGAGTGCTTGCAGCAGCTCCGGCGGAATCGACGGCTCGCTGTGATGGTGGCGAGTGGTGGGCTTCTGGCTGCGGATGATGTCCGAGGGCAGATAGACGTTGCCATTGAGGATCTGCTCGATGGCTTCGGTCATCTGTGCGCGCGGGGATGACTTGGTGATGAAGCCCACGGCGCCGTAGGTGATGGCCTGGAGGACGATCTGCTTGTCCTGCTCGGCCGAGACGATCACCACCGGAATGGTAGGGGCCTCGTTGCGCAGGTTGATCAGACCGTTGAGGCCGTGCATGCCTGGCATGTTCAGGTCCAGCAGTACCAGATCGAGATCGTCGTGTTCCTGGGTCAGTGCCAGGGCGCTGTCCAGATCGGCGGTTTCGAGAATTTCGCTGTCGGGAAAGCCATCGCGGATGACGTTGTGGATCGCCTCACGAAACAGCGGGTGATCATCGGCTATGAGAATCTTGTACAAGGCTGGGCACCTCTTGTTGTGATTATGGTGAGCTTATCGGGCGGCGCTGGCAGTCGCCTCCAGCGGCACGGGCCGCGCCGGTTGCAGTGGCAGGCCTGCCTGCTCCCAGGCGTCCACGCCATCCCGATACCAGTAGATGTCCGTGTAACCCAGCCGGTGTGCGCGCATCGACGCATTCCAGCTCAGCCAGCAGTCGGATCGGCAGTAGAACACCAGAGCCCGGTCTTTATCGCCGCCGGTGGCCTGCTGCAGATTGCGGGTGAAGTAGCTTGCCCATTCCGGCGCCAGACTGCCATCACCGGTGTTCGGCAACCAGATGCTGCCCGGCAGATTGGCATGCGGCTCGCTGTCGATGAACTGGCCGGCCAGCCACTGGCGACGGTAAACGTCGACGAGTACGGGCCTGGGTTCCTGCTCGAGCAGCGCCTTGAGCTGTTCGGTCGACAGGGTACGCGCGCCTTCGGCCGTATCGGGCGTGGGGCTGCGGTACTGGTCCTGCCGATAGCCTTCGGCGGAGAACAGCGCAGCATCCGCAGCTCCGGTGCCGGCAGCCGCAGCGAACAGGGGAAGCGCCATCAGCAGGCCGGTGAGCATCCGCATTCTCATGGTTCTGGTCCCATCCTTTCGTTGAGCGATTACAGAACAATGGGCGCCCCGTGCAAATCCTACGTTGGACAGCCGAAGCGGTACGAAAGTAGTAATTCAGGCAGCGCGACGCAGCGCCGCGTGCTGCGGATTGAAGCTCAGCACCGCCAGCAGGCTGAACAACAGGGTCAGCCCCAGGCAGACAGCCAGCGCCAGTGCGTTGAATTGCTCGTAGAGCGCGAAACGCACCAGCTCGACGGCGTAACTGAAAGGATTCACGGCGCAGATCCAGTACAGCCATTCGCTGGCTTCGCGCATCTTCCACAGCGGATAGAGCGCGGAGGAGAGGAAGAACATCGGGAAGATCACGAAATTCATCACCCCGGCGAAGTTTTCCAGCTGCCGGATGCCATTGGACAGCAGCAGGCCCAGCGCGCTGAGCAGCAGCGCCACCAGCAGCAGCGCCGGCAGTGCGACGAGCAGGCCGGACGCCGGTGGCTGCACGCCATAGAGCCAGGCGATGGCAAAGAACGCATAGACCTGCAGCAGCGAGATCAAGGCCGTGGCCAGCAGCTTGCTCGCCAGCAGAAACGCACGGGGCAGGGGGCTGGTCAGCAGCACGCGCATGCTGCCCATCTCGCGGTCGTAGACCATCGATAGCGAACCCTGCATGCCGTTGAACAGCAGGATCATGCAGGCCAGGCCGGGGACGATGTAGGTCTCGTAGGTGATATAGGTGTCGTACGGCTCGATGATGGCGATGCCCAGCGCCGCACGGAATCCGGCGGCAAACACCAGCAGCCAGAGCAGCGGGCGTACCAGGGCGCTGAGAAAGCGCGAACGCTGTTGAACGAAACGCAGCCATTCGCGGGCCACGATGCCGCGCAGACATTCCCAATAGGCATTCATGAGCGCACCTGCGAAGCAGTGGCGTCGCGCGACACCGTATCCCTGGGCCCGCCCGCCATGCCGACCGGCCGCGCACGGCTTGTGGAGGCGACGCCTTCGCCGGTCAACCGCGAGAAGCTGGCGGCCAGATCCTCCTCATCGTCGACCAGGCTGGCAGCCGGGCCCTGCGCCACCAGCAGGCCCTGCTTGAGAACCAGCAGGTGATCGTCGGCCAGCACCTCGTCGAGCAGGTGAGTGGTCCACAGCACGCTCATGCCATCGTCGCGGCAGAGTTGGCGAACATGATCGTTGAGTCCCTGGCGGCTGGCCGGGTCCAGCCCGGCGCTGGCTTCGTCGAGCAGCAGCACGCTGGGCTCATGAAGCAGGGCGCGGGCGATTTCCACCCGCCGGCGATGGCCACCGTTGAGCTCGCGCACCTTGCTGCGGCGGCGCTCGGTGAGGGTCTGCCGCTCGAGCTCCATGTCGATGCGCAAGCGCGCCCTGGCGCTGGACAAGCCATGCAGGGCGGCGTGGTAGCGCAGGTTCTGTTCCACGGTCAGGTCCAGGTCCAGCGAGCTCTGCTGGAACACCACGCCCATGCGTTGCAGGGCCTGGCGCGGCTGGCTCTTGAGGCTGTAGCCCTCGACGCGAATTTCGCCCTGTTGCAGGTCGTACAAGCGGGTGAGCAGGGCGATGAGCGTGGACTTTCCCGCCCCGTTGGGCCCGAGCAGGGCGGTGAAGCGGCCGCGCTCGGTCACGAAGCCGACGTCATCCAGCGCGCGGCGGGCCCCGTAGTTGAACCCGATGCCCTCGACTTCCAGCGCGTTCATGGCTTGACCACCACGCCCACGGATACCGGCCGACCTTGATCGACTTGGTCACCTTCAGCGAAGGCACGTCGATCACCGAAACGTCGCCGCTGACGCCGTTGGTGGTCAGCAGCATGCGCTCGTCCGGGGTGAAAGCCATGTGCCAGACGCGGCGCCCGACCAGCAGGTAGTCGAGCACTTCGAAGGTCTTCGCGTCGACGACCGCGACATGGTTGGCCGGCCCCAGCGCGACGAAGGCGTACTTGCCGTCGGAGGTCAGCTTGACCCCGACCGGTTGCACCTTGTCCGGGTGCACGCCCTTGATCTGGAAGTGGAGCGTCTTGAGGATCTGCCGGCTGTCGACATCGACCACGCTGACGGTGCCGCCGATCTCGGCCGAGGCCCAGAGCTGCTTGCTGTCGCGGGTGAACTCGACGTGCCGAGGCCGCTGGTCGACCAGGGTGTTGTCGACCAGCTGGTTGGTGGCGGTATCGATCCAGTGCAGCATGTTGGTGGTTTCGCTGGTGTTGACCGCCCACTTGCCGTCCGGGCTGACCGCCATGCCCTCCGGTTCGACGCCGACGTCGATCTGCGCGAGCACCTCTTCCTTGTCGACATCCACAACGGTGACCAGCGCATCGTCCTCGTTGGAGATGTACAGCCATTTGTTGTTCGGGTGCAGGGCGAACTGCTCCGGATCCGCCCCCGAAGGCAGTTGCTTGATGATCTGCCGGGTCGCCAGGTCCAGGACCTGGACGGTGTCGGAATCGCTCGCGCAGACGTAGAGCAGCTTGTTGTCGTGCGACAGCGTCAGCCCGCGCGGGCGCATGCCGACGTCGATGGTCTCGATCGTCTCCATGCGATCGAGATCGATCACGCTGATGTTGTCGTCCTTTTCGTTGGACACATAGGCCGTGGCGGCATGCGCCGATCCGATCAGGGCACAGCCCAGGGCGCAGAGAACGGCAGCGGCGAGCGGGTGGCGAGGCATGTGGTGGTCCTTGTTGTTGTTTGTCTGGTCGTTAGGGTCTGGCGGCGGCACCGGCATCGCCGGCACGCGATCCTTGGTCAAGCTCGGCGAGGTACTGCAGGGCTTCTTCCTGGCCACCTTCGGCGGCACGGCGAAGCCAATGGCGCGCCTGTGCCAGATCAGGCGCGACGCCACGCCCCTCGCGAGCGCCACGCCCCAGTGATAGCGCGCCAGGCTGACGTAGCTCGCGTCGTCCGGCTGGGCCGCCGCCTGTTTGAGCAGCTCGGCGGACTTGCCAAGGTCGACCGGCACGCCGCTGCCGCTTTCGTACATCTGCGCCAGCGAAATCAGTGAGTAGACATCGTTCCAGCGTGCCACGCAGTCTTCGAAGATCGCCCGGGCCGCATCGAAGTTGCCGGTCTTGGCGGTGACGTAGCCATACAGGCACTTGATGCGCTTGGGGCTGTCCAGGTAGGCCTCGTAGCCGAGCTCGTCCGCTACGGCGCTGCCTTGGAACGCGAACAGGCCCGCCAGCGCGGCAAGCTGGGCAGGGCCTCTCACAAGCCCACCTCGCTCAGCCGACAGCGGCTTTCCGGCGCGTCCAGGCCCAGGTATCCAGCTCGCTGGTCGGGTGCAGAAAGCCCTCCTGCGGGGAGGTGGAAACCAGCGCGCGCGGGTGCACCAGCGGGATGGGTTGGCGCAGCTGGCCGTCCCAGGGGCGAAAGCTCAGCTTGCGCCCCTTGAAGCCGTCGAGCGGCAGCTGATCGGTAAGCGATAGCGCGCGCAGCTCTGCCACGTCGGTGGTTCTGAGACGGGTGACCGCAGCCGCAAGGCTGCGCACCGCGATCCAGGCGGCAAAGTCGCGGTCGTTCATCCAGCGCCCCGCATGCGCCTCGAAGCGATTCTGCAGCTGCGCTGCGCCATAGGTCTCGACGGTCTTGTGCCAGCCGGTCGGCGTCAGGCCCTGGGTACCGGCCACCGGCCGCGGATACCAGGTCTGGTAGGGCACGTACTCGCCGAAGTCGCCACGTTCGTCGGCCACCAGCACCACGTCGTACTCGGCGGTTTGGGTGAACAGCGGCATTTCCGCCTGCGCCGTGCGGCGCTGATCGTTATCGAACGTCCAGGCTTCTCGGCGACGATGCGATGGCCGAAACGCTTGGCCGAACGCTTGAGCGCCGCGGCGTACGCCTGATCCTCTGGCGTGCTGCCGACGATCAGCAGCCAGCGGTTCCAGCGCCGTGCGGCGAGAAACTGGCCGAGCGCGTCGGCCAGCATGTTGCGGCTGGGCAAGGTGTGCAGCACGTTCGGCAGGCAGGCCTGACGCAGTGCGTCGTCGGCGCTGCCGGCATTCATCAGCAGCGCGTCGGGAAAGGCCTCGGCGAGCTGGCGCAATTCCTGCGCCGGCGCGTTGACCACCATCAGGCGCAAGCCGGCCTCGTACAGGCGGTGGGCGCCGGCGAGCAGCGCCTCGGGGTCTTCTGCATTGACCGCTTCCAGGCTGTAACTGTGCTTGAGAAAGCGCCCGGTGGTATTGCTATCGGTGATCGCCAGCTCGGCGCCGCGCAGACCGGCGTCCGCAGGTTCGGGGATGACGTTGGAAAGCAGCGGCCCGGGATCGGGCCGATAGCCCAGGTAGCCGATGCGCACCTCCAGCGGTGCGGGCGCCGGGGGCGGGGCGGCCTGCACGGAAGTCAGCACGCCGCCGAGCGCCATCAGTGAAAACAGGGTGCGGATCGCGAGCGGTCGCATGGGCAACTCCTCAGGGGTTGCGGCCAGCATAGGAACCGACTCGGGGTGGGGAAATATGCAGAAAGTACCAGTCGCTGTGTACCAAGGTCGTAGAAATGCAGCGCCGCGTGGCGGCCTCCGCAGAGGCCGCCCGTGGGCCTAGCCCAGGCGTTTGACGGTGAAGCGGCCGACCTGAACGATCATCTGCTGCGCCTGCTGGGTAAGTTCTTGCGCCGTCTGGCTGGTCTGCTCGGAATTGCTGCTGTTGTGATGCACGACCTCGTCGATCTGCCGATGGCGAGGCTGACCTGCTCGATGCCTGAGGCCTGCTGGCTGGATGCCGAGGCGATCTCGTCGACCAGTTGCGACACCTGCGCGGCGCCCTGGACGATCGCTTCGAGCGCTTGCGCGGTCTCGTCGGTCAGCTCCATGCCCTTGATGGTGCGCGCATTGGATTCCTCGATCAGACGCGTCGAGCGCTGCGCGGCCTCGGCACTGCGCCCGGCGAGCTGGCGAACCTCGTCGGCCACCACGGCGAAGCCGCGGCCG
>LZQO01000116.1_pt1 | contig 11913 bp, 12 predicted proteins | sample 768571 | NCBI WGS metagenome assembly LZQO01 (sample SAMN05207081, study PRJNA324507) | oil field metagenome | isolation source: sample BH-FW-10 from oil reservoir | place: India: Bombay High | collected 2015-12-01
AGCCGGCACGCGGCAGCCCGCTGCGCAGCGGCGGGCGCAGCAGCTCCAGCCGCGAGGCTTCTTCCAGCTCCAGCACCGCGCCGCGTGCGGCCGGCTGGCAGGCATCGCGGTACTCGCTCGGTGTGCAGCCGGTGAACTGCTTGAAGGCGCGGGCGAAATAGGAGGGGTCGCGAAAGCCGGCGGCGTAACCGATGCTGGTGATCGGCATCTGGCTGTTGGCCAGGCGCTGCTGGGCGAAGGTCATGCGCTTGTGCTGGATGTAGTCCTGGTAGCTCATGCCAAAGGCTTCCTTGAACAGGCGGCTGAAGCGCGAGGGCGTCATGCTGCACAGCTCGGCCAGTTCCTTCTGCTCGATGTTCGAGCGGTACTGCGCCTCGATATGGCGCAGCGCCGGCGCCAGCCGTTGATGACGATGCGAGTCGGCGGTCAGGCGGATGCTGTCAGGCAGCGTCGGCAGGTGGTCGATGCCCTGGTGCCGCACCTGGCAGAGCTGTGCCAGGCAGCTGCGATAACGGCGCAACTCGTCGGCATCCAGCGGCAGCACCACGTATTCCCAGATCCGCGCGCGCATCGCCCAGACGGCGAGCTCTTCGGAATGCTGCACCGTGAACATGGTGATCGGCAGGACGGGCCGGGCACGCTTGAGTTCGAGTGCCAGGTTCAGCCCGCGCGAGTCCGGGCGGTCGTAATGCAGGCAGACCATGTCGGCGAAGGTGCCGACATCGCCGAGCGCTTCGAAGGTCGTGAGGCTGCAGTGGCAGTCGCTGAAGTGGGCCATCAGTTCGGTCGTCGAACCGTCATGGGTCAGATCGACCCAGCGCAGCACCGGATACATCGTGGCGTTGGACATCATGCTTCGCTCATTGTGACCACTCGGTCAGTATTGGCGAAGTGCCATCGCATGCCAGGTATTAAGCCTGATTAAAGATCAAAAGTTCTTTACCGGGCCTGCCGCACGGCCGCCAGCGCCGCCTGCACCGGGTTCGCACGCTTCGCGCAGAAAAGTCCTAGCGATACGCAACTGACTCCTAACCCCCACCAGTACCCGCTCACTAGTCTCGAAACCAGGCAACGCAGCGATGCGTTCCACTCGGGAAATCACATGAAAGGTGAGCGACATGAATATTCAGTCAATCAAGGAAGCAGTCAGGAAGTTCGCCCGGGACGAGGATGGCCTGACCATCGTCGAGTACGCCGTGGCCGGAGGCTTGATCACGGGAGCGGTGGTGCTGGCGTTCACGGCGCTGGGCGGTGCCGTGCAGGCGGAAATCGAACGCCTGACCGATGCGATCACCGACAACTGAGCCCAGACCATGGCCTGGCTGCTGCTACCGCTGCTTGCGACTGCATTGGTCACCGACCTGTGGCAGCGGCGGATTCCCAATGCGCTGGTAGTGGTCGGCATCACGATCGCGCTGGGCAGTCAGTACCTGACCACCGGCCTGGCCGGGCTGGGCAGCGGTGGGCTGGGCATGCTCATCGGCTTCGCGCTGTTTCTGCCGTTCTACGCCCTGGGTGGCATGGCGGCAGGAGACGTCAAGCTGATGGCCATGGTCGGGGCCTTTCTCACACCGACGCTGGCCCTGCAGACGGCGCTCGCCAGCCTGATCGCCGGGCTGCTCTGTGCGTTGGTGCTGATTGCGGTGCAGGGGCAGGCGTGGCAGTTGGCGGCGCGTTACTGGCTGATGTTGCGGACCCGAAGCTATCTGGCGCCGCAAGCCGGGGAGGTGGCCGCCAAGCCATTTCCCTACGCGCTGGCGATCTGCCTGGGCACCGCGGCGAGCGGAATCTGGCACTGGGCGGGATGAGGAGGTCGATATGCAGGACGCGAACGAGCAGGCCGATGGAGCGACGTTGCGCGAACGCGTGCAACGCCTGGCGCCCTCACCCCGCTGCATTGCCGATACAGGGCTCGGCGAGACGCTGCTGGCCGAGCTCTTGTGCAAACACCTGCTGGACGCCGGTGCGCTGGACCTGCCAAGGATGGCGTCTCGTCTACGCCTGCCAGGGATAGTGCTGGACGAGGTGCTCAACGGGCTGCGCCAGGACGGTCGCATTGAAGTGCTGGGCCAGGGACAGGGTCAGACGCTGCGCTACGGGCTTACCGAGCGAGGCCGCGAGGCCACGCGCGATGCCCTGCAGCGCAGCGGCTACCTGGGCCCGGCGCCCTTTGCCGTGGACGCCTATCGATCGCTGCTGCGGCTGCAGACGGTGCACGCCTCGCGCGTCGACCGCCAGGCCATCCGCGAGGCGATGCGTGACGTGGTGCTGAGCGACGACATGCTCGACCGGCTCGGAGTCGCGCTCAATTCCAACCGGGCGCTGATGCTCTACGGGCCGCCCGGTACCGGCAAGACCTTTATTGCCAGCCGCCTGATCAGGCTTTTCGAAGAGGCGATCTGGGTGCCCCACGCGATCGCCATCGACGATGCGATCGTGCCCATCTACGACGCACAGATCCACCGGCGTCTGGAAGACGATGCCACGCGCAACAACCTGCTGCTCGGCGAAGGCATCGACCGGCGTCTGGCCTGCTGCCTGCGTCCGCAGCTGCGGGTGGGCGGCGAGCTGGGCATGGATCAGCTGGACATTCGCCACGACCCGGTGGCCCGGCTGTTCCATGCGCCGTTGCAGCTCAAGGCGGCCAACGGCCTGTTCGTGATCGACGACTTAGGTCGCCAGCGCATGCCGCCCGAGCAGCTGTTCAATCGCTGGATCGTGCCGCTCGAAGAGCGCGAGGACTTTCTCAACCTGGGCGGCGGGCGTCATTGCAGCCTGCCGTTCGACGTGCTGCTGGTGTTTTCGACCAACTTCGACCCGCTGGATCTGGCCGACGGCGCCTTCCTGCGCCGGATCGGCCACAAGCTGCACTTCGGCCACCCCGATGCGCAGGCCTTCGAGCGCATCTGGCGCATGGAGTCGACGCGCCTTCACATCGATTTCGACCCGGCGTTGCTGGCCTATGTCCTGAACGAGCTTTACGCACCCAGCGGCATGCCGCTGTCGCCGTGCCACCCGCGTGACCTGCTGAACATGGCCTGCGACCGCAGGCGCTACTTCCATGGAGCTGGCGGGCCTCGTTGCGAGGACCTCGCCTGGGCCTGGCAGAACTACTTCATCCAACACGAAACGGAACAAGGAGAACGGCCATGGGCTCGCGCAGCTTCAGCCTCGTCGCACTTTCGTTGTTGTTCGGACTCGGCGCTGCCTGGCTCGCCAACGACTGGCTCAACAGCCGTCTGAACGCCGCGCCCGACGATGCCCAACGCAATGTGGTGGTCGCCACCATGGAGATTCCCTTCGGCCAGATGATCGAGGCGCGTCAGCTCGCCTGGTGCGCATGCCGCGCGACACCGTGCCCGATGACGCCTTCGAGTCGATCGAGCAGGTCGCCGGCAAGATCGCCACCTTTGGCATGCTGCGCGGCGACATGGTCCGCCAGCCGCGCGTCGCCGAGCACCTGGGGGGCAGCACGCTGGCCTCGCTGATCGACAAGAGCAAGCGCGCGGTGTCGGTACGGGTCGACGATGTGGTCGGGGTCGGTGGCTTCCTCCTGCCGGGCAATCGCGTCGACGTGCTCGCCACGCGGCGCGTCGGCAACGGCGAGGAATCGCAGGCGCGGACCATTCTCGAGGATCTGCGGGTGCTCGCCGTCGACCAGACCGCCAGCACCGACAAGACGCAGCCGGTCGTGGTGCGTGCCGTCACCCTGGAAATGGCCCCCGAGGAAGCGGAAAAGCTGGTCAAGGCGATGAGCGAAGGCCAGCTGCAACTGGCGCTGCGCAACCCGCTGGACAACTCTCGCAAGGCCGTCCACCCGGTCGCCGTGGCCCAGCCGGTCGCCGCGCCGGTCAAGGCGCCGGCGCGCCCGCGTCCGGCCCAGCCGGCCGGGGTGACGGTCATCCGTGGCACCGATGTGAACAGAGTCAGGTTGTAGCTCGCTCGGCGCCGCCGCGGCGGGCCGGAATCGACAAGGAGAATTCACATGAAACCTGTGCGAAACGCCGCCGTAGTCGCCGTACTGCTTGCAGGCGCGATCCTGCCGTCCCTGGTCGTGGCCGCCGAGCCGCAAGCGGCCGTCCGCGCGCTGCCAGCGGCCAACACCGATGCGGTCAAGGTGCCGATCTATCAGTCGCGGGTGCTGACCACGCGGGCGCCGGTCAAGCGCATCTCGGTCGCAACCCGGGGATTGCCGACATTCTCATCACCACGCGACCCAGCTGTATCTGCTGGGCCGCTCGCTGGGCAGCACCAATGTGCTGCTCTGGGACGCGCGCGACCGCCTGATCGACAGCCTCGAGTTGCAGGTCGTGCATGACCTGGGCGGGCTCAAGGCACGGCTGCACGAGGTGCTGCCGAAGGAAACCATCGAAGTGGCCAGCGCCCAGGGCGCGCTGGTGCTGCGTGGCCAGGTCAGCAGTGCGGCAGTGATGGACACCGCGCTGAAGCTGGCGACCAGCTACGCGGCGGCCAGTGCGCCGCAGGTCGAGGAGGGCAGTAGCGCGGCCGGCCGCAGCAAGAGCAAGGGCCCGGAAGTCATCAACCTGATGTCGGTCGGCGGCAGCCAGCAGGTGATGCTCGAGGTGAAGGTCGCGGAAATGCAGCGCAACCTGTTCAAGAACCTCAACGTGCGCTTCAACGCGCTGGACTTCGGCTCGTCCTCGCGCTGGTCCAGCGGCGGTTTCAACAATGGCGCCGGGCTCGGCTTCAACGGGGATGGCAACCTCGACCCGACTACGCTGTTCGGTGACGGCAAGGGCATCTTCGGCCAGTTCCTCTCCGACGAATTCCTCTTCAACGTGGTGCTCGAGGCCTCGAAGGACAACGGCACCGCCAAGGTGCTCGCCGAGCCCACGCTCACCACGCTGACCGGACAGCAGGCCGAGTTCATCTCCGGCGGCGAATTCCCGGTGCCGATCACCGAAGACGACGGCATCACCATCGAATACAAGGAATTCGGCGTCGGCGTGAAGTTTCTCCCGGTAGTGCTCGACAGCGGGCGCATCAACCTCAACCTCAACGTCTCGGTCAGCGAGCTTTCGAACACCAACGCGCTGGTGCTCGATACCGGTCTGGAGAGCGTGCTCGGCGATGGCGTCGCCCAGGTCATTCCCTCGCTGACCAAGCGCAGCGCGCAGTCGACCGTGGAGCTGCGCGATAGCCAGACCATCGCCATCGCCGGCCTGATCAGCGAGAACAGCCGCGACTTCGTCAGCCGCTTCCCCGGGCTGGGCGACCTGCCGGTGCTCGGCATGCTGTTTCGCAGCCAGCAGTTCATCAATGGCGAAACCGAACTGGTGATCCTGGTTACCCCGCATCTGGCCACGCCGGTCGATGCCAAGGCGGTGCGCCTGCCGACCGACGACTTCGTGCCGCCGAGCGACCTGGAGTTCTACCTGCTCGGCAAGACCAAGGGCAGCCAGCCGGGCCGCACCGTGCCGGTCAGCCTGGGCGTCAGCGAAGGCCGCTTCGGCCACGATCTGCACTAGACGGAGAAACGCCATGAAAACCGTGTTCGTACTGGGTTGCGCGGCGCTGGTCGCCGCCTGCACCACCTATGAAGAGGCTCGCGTCGGCCCGCTGGGCTCGACCGTCCAGGCCGTGCACTACCAGCAGATCGCCGACAAGACGACGGCCGCCGAACTCGGAACGGCGCTGCCACCGGCCGCTGACGGGCCGCGTACCGAGCGGGTGCTCAAGGGCTATCGCGAGGCGCACGGTGACGCCGAACGCGTGGCCGAACCGATCCGGATCCGCTTCGAGCGCTGAGGCAAATGCCATGAACAGTCCACGCGCCATTTACCGGGGGCCGGCCCACCAGCGGGGCGCTGTCATGGTGCTGGTGACGGTCGCCATGCTCGCGATCCTGGCGATGGCGGCGCTGGCCCTGGACGGCGGCCACATGCTGCTGAACAAGGCGCGCCTGCAGAACGCGGTCGATGCTGCCGCGCTCAGCGGCGCGCGCACGCTGCTGCAGGTGTCCGGCACCGGCAACGCCGCCAGCCTGACCCGTGACGCGGCCGTCGGCACCTTCACCTTGAATGCGCAGGCCGATGGCAACGACGAGTTGGCCACCGCGCTGGCCGAGGACGGCACGGGCTTCGTGCAGGTCGAACTCGCCACGAGCGTCTACGGGCCGTTCTCCTATCCAGGGCCGGTGGCCGCGCGCTATGTCCGTGTCTCGGTGGCCAACGAGCCGCTGCAGGGGTTCTTCTGGCCGATCCTCTCCCTGCTCGCCGACGACACGCCGGACAAGGCCGTCTCGGCCATCGCCACCGCCGGCCCGAGCCCGACCACCCCGTGCCAGGTGGCACCGCTGATGATCTGCGGCGACCCCAATGGCAACGACCCGACGGCCGGGCAGTTCTGGGGCTACCGTTTCGGCGATCTGGAAGTGCTCAAGAGCGGGGCGGGCAACACCTCGCCGATCGGCCCCGGCAATTTCCAGCTGATTCGCCTGGGCAGCAACAGCGGGGCGGCGGACGTCCGCGCCGCGCTGGCCGGCGACATCGAGCAATGCAACCAGGTCGGCGAGGCGGTGGAGACCGAGCCGGGCAATACCGTCGGCCCCGTCGCGCAGGGGCTGAACACCCGTTTCGGTGAGTACAAGGGCTCGCTGGCCGGCTCGGCGGCGAGCTACCCGCCAGATCAGATCATCAGCCACTCGACGCCGCTGATCGAATGGGACGAAGGCGCCGAGCAGGCCACCTATGACGGCCAGCCGGTGCAAGCGCGCGATGGCAACCTGTTCACCGGGCAGGGCGCGCTGCTCGATTACAACGACTGGCGCCGGGCAACGGCGGCCTGCCCGTCAGGCTGCACCGCCGGCGGTGTGGCGGAGCGGCGCGTGTTGCGCATCGTGGTGGGCGACTGCACCGGCAAGCAGAACGGCCAGACCTCCGTGCCGGTGCTGGGGTTCGGCTGCTTCTTTCTCGTCCAGCCGCTGCCCGCCGGCGGCAAGGACGCGCAGATATTCGGCCAGTTCCTGCGCGAATGTGCCGGCGACAACCAGCCGGACATCGACCCGAGCGACGACAGCGGCCCGCAGATCATCCAGCTCTACAAGACCTACATCGATAACGCCCGTACCCCCAGTGACGATTCGTGAGGAGGGAGCATGAGAGCGCCTCTTTATCGCTCGCGTAAAAGCCAGCAAGGCCTGGCCATGGTGGAGTTCGCCATTGCCCTGCCGCTGTTGCTGCTGTTGCTGCTGACCGTCGGTGAGCTGGGCCGCCTGCTATTGCAATACAACACCCTGGTGCAGGCCAGCCGCGACTCGAGCCGCTACCTCTCGGCGCACGCCTGGAACCGCACCCTCGGCCAGCTGGACCTCAACGCCGAGCTGACCGGGCAAACGCGCAACCTCGCCCTCTATGGCTCGCCCGCGGCCGGCGGCCAGCCCCGGCTCGAGGGGCTCGACGGCAGCGCGGTCGAGATTGCCGCGGTGGGCAGCCAGCACGTCCGCGTGACCCTGCGCTACCTCTACCAGCCGGTTATCGGCACCGAGCTGCCGGCACTGATCGGCGAGGCCATTCCGCTGCAGTTGACGCTGCAGGCGAGCACCGTGATGAGGGCCCTGTGATGAACGCCAAACGGATGCGCGGCGCCTACGTCGTGGAGTTCGCCATCGTCGGCCTGCTGCTGTTCGTCACCCTGTTCGGCGTGCTCGAACTGGGGCGCCTGGCCTTTACCGTCAATGCGCTGAACGAGTCGGTCCGCCGCGGTGCGCGACTGGCTGCGGTGTGCGACATCCAGGATGCACGCGTACTGCGTCGGGCGATGTTCAACGAGGCCGACGATGACGGTGCCAGCCGTCTGATCGGCGGCCTGGACGGCTCGCAGCTGAGCCTGGCCTACCTCGACGGCAACGGCGCGGAGATCGCCGGCCCGGGGCTGGCAAGCGGCTTTGCGCAGATCCGCTATGTGCGCCTGCGCATCGAGGGCTTCGTCTTCGATCTGTTGATTCCAGGCATGCAGACGGGGCTCACCCTGCCGGTGTTCGAGTCGATCCTGCCCCGGGAAAGCCTGGGCCGCCAACCCGATCCCAATGAAGTACCGGAGATAACGCCATGCTGAAACTCGTCGACAGCGATGCCCCGACTCGGGCCGAGACGCAGGCCCTGCAACTGCTGTTCTGCGGGCGTGATGCCGATGCGCTCGCCGGTTTCAGGAGCATGGTGCAGGGCCTGCCGGACTACCGTGTGGCGACCCGCCTGGTCAGCAACGGTCATACCGATCCGCTGTACAACGTCGACCCGCTGCCGGACGTGCTGGTGCTGCATCTCAGCCAGCTGTGGCGCGACGAGCTGGGCGCGCTGCTGCAACGCGAGCGTGGCCAGCGCCCCGCACTGTTGATCTGCGGGCCGCTGGACAACCGTGAGGCGGTGCGCCTGGCGATGCAGGCCGGGGCAAGGGATTTTCTCCCCGAGCCGGTCGCGCCGGGCGAGCTGCGTGCGGCGCTGCTGCGGCAGGTGGCCGAGGCACGCAGCAGCGCGACCGAAGGCGGACGGCTGTTGGCGGTGATCAACGCCAAGGGCGGTGCCGGCGCGACGCTGATCGCCTGCAACCTGGCGCACCAGCTCAGCGTGCAAGGTGGCAAAACCCTGCTGCTGGACATGGACCTGCAATTCGGCAGCGTCGCCCACGCGTTCGACGTCAACCCCGCGCACGGCCCGGTGGAGGTCCTGCAGCGCGTCGACAGCCTCGACGGCGTGGCGCTGCACGGCTTCTGCAACCATTTCAGCGCGACGCTGGATGTGCTCGGCGTGCGCACGGGCGAGCTGTGCCTGAGCCAGGACGTGCGCCTGGAGCAGCTCGAAGCGCTGCTCGACCTGGCGCGCACCAGCTATGACTGGACCGTGGTCGACCTGCCGCGGCACATCGACCACCTGACCGGCGTCACCCTGGAAAAGGCCGATCGCATCTACCTGGTACTGCAGCAGAGCGTCGGCCATCTGAAGGACGCCGCGCGGCTGTGGCGCATCCTGCGCGATGACCTTGGGGTGCAGGCCGGGCGCATCGAGGTGGTGGTCAACCGCTACGAGAAATCCGCGCCGGTCAGCACGCGCGACATCGTCGAGGCCCTGCGCTGCGAACGCGTGCTGACCCTGCCCAACGACTACGCCACCGTCAGCGAATGCCAGAACGCCGGCATTCCGCTGGAGTTGCAGGCGCCGCGCGCCGGCATCACGCGCGGGCTGCGCCAGCTCGGCCAGCAACTGGTCGGCGAGCAGCGGCGCGATCCGGGCCTGTTCAAACGCACCATTGGCCGACTGTTCGGGGGATAGACCATGTTGAGCGAATTTCGCAGCCGCCTGCAGCGCGCACGACCCACGACCGAAGCCGCGGCGGCGACGCCGCCCGAGGCGCTTGTCGCCACGCTTGGCATGCCCTGGGAAGCCGAGGCGCCCGAGGACCGTTACGAGACGCGCAGCCAGCTCGGCGGGCTGGAGTGCGAGTGGCGCGAGCGCATCTACCAGCTGCTGCTGAAGGTCATGGACCTGTCGCTGCTCGACTCGCTGGAGCCGGACGAGGCAAGCCGCAGATCCGCGACATCTGCCAGCGGCTGCTCGACGAGCAGAACGCGCCGGTCAGCGTGGCGGTGCGCCAGGCGATCATTCGCCAGATCACCGACGAGGTGCTCGGCCTCGGCCCGCTCGAGCCGCTGCTGGCCGACCCGAGCGTGTCGGACATCCTGGTCAACGGCCACGCCTCGGTATACGTCGAGCGCCACGGCAAACTGCAGCGCACCGATGTGCGCTTTCGCGACGACCGGCATCTGCTCAACATCATCGACCGCATCGTGTCCTCGCTGGGCCGGCGCATCGACGAGTCCTCGCCGCTGGTCGACGCCCGGCTGAAGGACGGTTCGCGGGTCAACGCGATCATTCCACCACTGGCCATCGACGGGCCGAGCCTGTCGATCCGCCGCTTCGCCGTCGACTTGCTCAACGCCGATGCGCTGGTGCAGATGGGGACGCTGACGCCGGCCATCGCGCTGGTACTCAAGGCCATCGTGCGCGGCCGGCTCAACGTGCTGGTCTCCGGCGGCACCGGCACCGGCAAGACGACCCTGCTCAACGTGTTGTCGAGCTTCATCGGGCACAACGAGCGGATCGTCACCATCGAGGACTCGGCCGAGCTGCAGTTGCAGCAGCCGCATGTGGTGCGGCTGGAAACGCGCCCGGCGAACATCGAGGGGCGTGGCGAGATCAACCAGCGCGAGCTGGTGCGCAACGCGCTGCGCATGCGCCCGGACCGCATCGTCATCGGCGAGGTGCGCGGCGGCGAGGCGCTGGACATGCTGGCCGCGATGAACACCGGCCACGATGGCTCGCTGACCACCGTGCATGCCAACAGCCCGCGCGATGCGCTGGGCCGCATCGAGAACATGGTGTCGATGACCGGCGCGACCTTTCCGATGAAGGCGCTGCGCCAGCAGATCGCCTCGGCCATCGACGTGGTGGTGCAGCTCGAGCGGCAGGAGGATGGTCGCCGGCGGCTGGTCAGCGTGCAGGAAATCAACGGCATGGAAGGCGACATCATCACCATGACCGAGATCTTCAGTTTCGAGCGCCGCGGCATCGGCGAGGCCGGCGAGGTGCTCGGCGACTATCGCCCGAGCGGCATGGTGCCGGTGTTCCGCGACGGCTGAGCAAGCGCGGCATCGAGCTGCCGCTGGGCCTGTTCCGGCCGGACTGGATGGAGGCCTTGCAGTCATGAACGCGCTATCCGGCGACTTTCTGCTGATCTTTCTCGGCATGGTGTTTCTGGCGGTATTCCTGCTCAGCCAGGGCCTGACGATCCCGGTGTTCGGTGAAGCGGGGCAGGTGCGCAAGCGGATTCGCCAGCGCCTGCGTCTGCTCGAGCAGAGCGGTGACGGGCAGAGCATGCAGGTGCTGTTGCGGCAGAAGTACCTCAAGCGCCTCTCGCCGCTGGAGGCCTGGCTCGAGCAGCTGCCGGGCATGGAGCGCCTCGGGCGGACCATCGAACAGGCCGGGCGCCGTCATCTGGCGTACCGGGTGGTCCTGCTCGGCCTGCTCCTGGGGCTGGTCACGGCGATGCTGGTGTGGGTGGTGACGAAGCTGGCATGGCTGGCGCTGGGCCTCGGCCTGCTGGCGAGCGGGCTGCCGGTCCTGCGCATCGTCAGTGCGCGTGCGCGTGCGCGTCGCTTCGCGCAGTTCGAGGAGGGCTTGCCCGATGCGCTGGACGCCATGTGCCGGGCCATGCGCGCCGGCCACCCGTTCAACGAGACCCTGCGCCTGGTCGCCGAGGAGCAGAAGGGGCCGGTGGCCGAGGAGTTCGATCTGGCCTTTGCCGAAATCGCCTACGGCAATGACGTGCGCCGCGCGATGCTCGGGCTGCTCGAGCGCATGCCAAGCATGACGGTCATGCTGCTGGTGACCTCGATCCTGATTCACCGCGACACCGGCGGCAACCTCACCGAGGTGCTCGAGCGCCTGAGCCGGCTGGTGCGCGAGCGCTTCCGCTTCCAGCGCAAGGTGCGCACGCTGTCGGCCGAGGGGCGCATGTCGGCCTGGGTGCTGGTTTCGGTGCCCTTCGTGCTCGCCGCCGGAATCATGCTGACCACGCCCGGCTACCTGCCGATGCTGATCAACGAACCCCTGGGGCGCAAGCTGGCCCTGGCGGCCTTCGCCGGCATGCTGCTGGGGATCTTCTGGATACGCCGGATCGTGCGTATCCAGGTGTAGCGCCTCGAGGAGACGGATCATGGACTATCTGCTGAGCCTGATCGGCGAAACCGTCAAGGATGAGCGCCTGGTGCGCCTGATCTTCAGCGCCGCGGTGGGTGTCAGCCTGGTGCTGGTCATGATCGCCCTGGGGCTGGTGGTCATCGCTTGCAGGACCGGTGCGCCGGCGCTGCACGCCATCGGCCGCGGCCAGGCCGGTGCG
>LZQO01000117.1_pt1 | contig 11741 bp, 17 predicted proteins | sample 768571 | NCBI WGS metagenome assembly LZQO01 (sample SAMN05207081, study PRJNA324507) | oil field metagenome | isolation source: sample BH-FW-10 from oil reservoir | place: India: Bombay High | collected 2015-12-01
GATTAGTTCAGGGGAACATTACGCGTAGTACAGCGCTGGCAGCGCTTTAAGCCGGTCTTAAAGCGGTCGATGATTACATTTTTGTAAGCTTCTCAAAAATCGAAACCTCATCATCTTCGGCTTGTCCGTTTTTAGGAGAGCATTCGAAAGCCACTTCTAAGCAGGGCTGCGCGAACACGTTGAGTCGCCGATCCAGCAGCAATCATTAAAGAGGTCTAACTATGCAAATGTCTTACTGGCGCTTTGCAGCGATGGTAGCCACGTCTACGATCATTATGTATGGCGTGATGTACTTAAATACTTACTCGTTCGAGCATGTTTTTTGGAGCGAGACTCGCGCTTGGATGGCATTAGTGATGGGCGCGGTAATGGCAGTAGTCATGCTCGCATTCATGCTCAACATGTATAAGCGTAAGTCAGTAAACCTAGCGATATTGGCAGGAAGTGCAGTAGCTTTTACCATTGCACTATGGCTTGTACGTGGGCAAGCGACGGTAGACGACACGGACTACATGAAGGCCATGATCCCCCACCATTCCATAGCAATCCTAACAAGTGAACGAGCTCAGATTTCAGATCCTCGCGTCCGCAAGTTAGCTGACGAAATCATCGACGCTCAGCGCCGAGAAATCGCAGAAATGAAGTCCCTGATCAATGAACTAGAAAGGGCAAATTGATTCCCAGAAACGGTGTGTCCACAGCCCAGGGCATGACGGTGGCGACATTGATGGTCTCGCTACCGCTCAGGCGAATCTCCTCAGCGATTGCCGCGCCGAGATTTATGACGCCACCTTTGGTCGCTGCGGAGGAGGCATGATAAGCCAGCGGTATCTCGCTCTCGACTGAGCCCACGTTGACAAGCGTGCCGAAGCCTTGAGCTCTGAACTGGCGCATGGCTGCGTGGCTGCCATAGATCATGCCCTTAAGATTGACATCCACGATCCGCGCATGGTCCTCGACGGGAACGTCCTCGAAACGACCCAGCGCTCCGACCGCAGCGTTGTTAATCCAAACGTCGATCCTGCCGAAACGCTCGATGGCGGCTCGTGCCAAGTCCTGCATCTCGTTCGGGTTGCTCACGTCGGTGGTCACCACCAGTGCCGATCCTCCAGCCATGCGTATCTGCGCGGCCAGTTCTTCGAGCACGTCGGTCCGGCGGGCCGCTAGCACACGTCGCCTTGCAGAGCGGCAAGCTTGAGCGCCACGCCGCGGCCGAAGCCACTGGAGGCACCAGTGATGACAAAGGTTTTGCGAGCAACGCTTGGCTGGTCGCTTGGTTTCAGGCGCGGGGAAACGGCGCAGCCACTGAGTTGCAGAACGGCGAGCAGTACTAGCAGCAAAGCCAATCGCTGCGATGGGAATATTCGCAAAACCATTTTCGTTTTCTCCCAGCAAAATAAGGTCGCATGGCCCGCTTGGTTGTTGTTGGACCGCCTTTTTGCCAGGAGCTTTCATGCTAATTCACTCAATTAGTTTTCAGCGCTCAATCGGGAGACAGTGGCAAGAGAATAGACCGTTACGGTGGCGATCATCGGTGGCTAAGTAAGAGTTGCTAGCGCGTAACTATCGTATTTCGCTTTGGAATGAAATGCTGCTGGACAGGGATTGATTCGCTCTTGGCAGTTGCGGGTATCGTACGCACTTTTTCGATATGTCATGGAGGCGCGAACATTAAGCGCACCATGGCTTTTCTTATTCTTCGAGGGGCTCTGACACTCCCAATTTAGTAGTGCCAGAGCAGTGAGTTACGGATGTTATCCTGCCATACGCTCACATTCCTCAGCGCAGTTCATGCACGCCTTCGCACACTCTTGGCAATGATCCATTTCATGCTTCGCGCATTCCTCTCCGCATGCACGGCAGATCTTGGCGCAAAGGGCGCAGAACTTCTTAGCATATTCACTTTCGCGGCTCATCAGTGTGGCAGCCAACCTGCAAATGTCCGCGCAGTCGCGGTCAAGCTCGATGCAGCGAGCCATCATTTTTACATCATCCTCGCGTAGGCAAGCAGAGGCGCACATTTCGCACACTAGGGCACAGTTCGAACAAGCTTGGATACAGGATGCGAACATTGAGTTTGTCATTTACGTTCTCCAGGGTTCGATAGTTGTATTTCGTCGTTTGGTTACTGGCCGATATGGCTCATCAGCCTGTTAGCAGACACTGAATTACGACACGCTCCTACCGAGCCCGTTTCGAAAAACCTCATTACAATGTTGTAAGGTAAGTCCAACCGCACCGGGGATCTGCGGGCGCAGTTGGTGGCGATGTGGCCGTCAGATTGCCTGTACGGCTTCGCTAGTCTGTTCGAGATGATTGAGTTGAAAATGAGGGAGCTCCCTGTCGCCACGACTGGGAGCATTCGTTGGGGAACGGCCGGAGCGCAAGCCGCTTAACTAGGTAAGTTACTGGCCTTGCGGCCTAACTTTTAGGAAGGAAGCAATTGCAAAGCCCTCCGGTACCGTTGCGTCGACTAGGATGGCCTAGGGCCGATCCTCTGCTTGCTGAACCGCCTTTCTTAGAGCCTCGATCAGAACCGCATAGGCACACATATACCGGATGTTAGTGCTCGTGTTGCTTCCCGTCTGCGTGCACATGGTTTTTTGAAGGGGATTTGCCTTCCGCATCGGCACTGTCACTGCCATTGCTGTGCTCAACCGCCTGGGGCTCCTCGGACGCATGATGGTCATCGCTTTCGTTATTACCATGATGACCGGAGCCTGATTGGCCGGATGCTCCACCTGTGCTGCTGGAGCCATGGTGATCCGAGCCGCCACTGTCGCCCTGATGGTGGTCGCCCGAGGCCATCTCGCCGTGTTGCTCACTATGCCCAGCTGGGGTCTCCCCACCACCATGCTGGTGACCACCGCTAGACGCAACGAGTGCTCGATACGCTCCTTCATCTAACTCAGGAAGCTTCTGCAGAAAAGCCACCATTCCCCAGATGTACGGGTCAGCCATGCTTTTACCCCACGCGGGCATCCCAGTGGCCTTAATGCCATGCTTGATGACCCAAAATGTTTTTGCTGGGTCATCGTATGGCCCCGCTTCAGCCAGGCTGGGTGGAGCGGGATAAAGGCCATTGCTTAGCTCGGTCTCAGCCATGCCTGGCGCCAAATGACAACCCACACACATCGAGTCGTAGTTCCCCGCCCCGGCGCGGATTTGGTCTTCATCGTCGAGAGATGGCACGGCTATGTCTTCGGAGCGAGCCTCAATCGAGCGATTGCGAGCAGTTTCCAGGAATGCGTGCACGACTCCCGTATGAGGATCATCCGCGGCAACGCTAATCAGTCCTGAGAAAACAACTCCGGCCACTACCAACAGGCCTAGAGCACAGAAGGCAGCGAAGCTAATAATTATTCTTTTCATCGAGGGTCCTTAAAACCAAAGCCTGATGCCAGCAACGAACCGCGCCTCATCTAGGTCTTCGCCCTCATCTCTCGCCATATCAGCGGTATTACCGTATGCCCGGCTCCACGTGACGCCGATGTACGGTGCGAACTCACGAACGATTTCGTATCGGAGGCGGAGCCCCACCTCTGTATTTGCTAGACCAGCGCCCACTCCGCGTGCAGGATCGTCCTTGCCATAGAAATTGAGCTCGGCAGTCGGTTGGAGGATGAGCCGGTTAGTTAGGAGAATGTCGTACTCGCCTTCAAAACGTGCTGCTGTCTGCCCACCTTCACCGACGAAGGCGGTGGCTTCCGCCTCAAACCCATACAGAGCCATCCCCTGGACGCCTAAAGCCGCCCACGTCTGCGGCGACTCGGGCTTAAAGTCCTGGCGAACACCTGCTACTACATCCCACCAGGGACTGATTGCACGCCCGTAAAGCGCCTGAATTTCCGCGTCTTCAGTAACGCCATTCGTTCGCTCACCTTCCGAGCGAAACCAGAACCGATTGATATCGCCACCAACCCAGGCAGTAGCTTCCCAACTGAGGGTGCTACCTTCATTTGCGTCCTGGTACTCAAGTTGATCTAGCAGAAGGAACCAGGCCAGATACTTGTCATGGACCGTATGACCTTGAAGACCAGGGAAAGCCGCTTCTCTATCCGCATCGGTCAATACTGGAATGAACGAGGGATGAACCATGCCGGGCATTTCGAGCGTATCGTCATGCTTCATTTGGCCATGGTTCATCTTGCTATGGTCCATCGCACCATGACCTATTGCAGAATGGTCCATTTGCCCACCGGAGCCATGATTCATTGTCGCGGGCTTGGCAGAAGATGCAGGGGCTTGAGCTGCCGGAATAGGAGGGGTTTGATGCATCGAGTGATCCATCATCTCGGCGGCGTTGGCTATCCGTCCAGCCGCTGCGCTCAACGAAACTCCGAGCGCAATAAGAGCAAAGCGAGAAGATCTAGTGGTCATGGTGCGAATCCACCTCAGTACCAGTAGCCTTCGGGTCATGATCCATCTTGCCATGGTCCATTTCACCATGGTCCATCGAGCCATGACCCATGTCGCCGTGGTCCATTTCTGAGTTAGAGGAGCCTTGTGTCTGAGATGCCGGCTTGTTGCCTGAATTTTGCGACGAAGCCGATGGTTGCTTGTGCTGATCATGCGTTTGCTCTGCAAACGCAGCTGATATATTCATTACGCCCAGCAGACTGAACATTAACGCGCTGCCGATAAGAGTTTTACGCTTCATAAAATTTCCCATATAAAGTTCCTCTTACTCGTCCACTCGGACTTCACGAAACATGCCCATTTCCATGTGAAGCAGTAGGTGACAGTGATAAGCCCAACGCCCGAGTGCATCGGCTGTCACGCGGTAGCTGCGCTTCGAACCTGGAGGCATGTCGATCGTGTGCTTGCGAACCATGAACTTTCCATTCTCATCCTCAAGATCGCTCCACATACCATGCAGATGAATCGGATGGGTCATCATGGTGTCGTTGACCAAAGTGATGCGTACCCGCTCGCCATATTTGAGCCGCAGGGGCTCCGAATCAGAGAACTCTATGCCGTCAAATGACCAGGAGAACTTCTCCATGTGGCCGGTGAGATGGAGTTCGATCGTCCGACTGGGCTCACGGCCGTCCGGATCGGGGAAAGTGCTTCTCAAGTCGCCATAGGTCAGGACTCGGCGGCCGTTGTCTCGTAAGCCAATACCGGGATCGTTCAGCCTATGAGTTGGGCTCATGGTCTGCATGTCCACCAGTGGGTTATTGGACTCTGAGGCGGGTGCGATTGCATACCTGCGCTCATCCCAGCCATTCCAGAGTGGTCCATCCCGGACATCCCACCCATTTTGCTGTGATCCATGCCGGCCATTGCGCCCATGTCGCCCATCCCTTGCATGTCACCGTGGTTCATGCCGGACATGTTGCTATGGTCCATCGCGCCCATGTCGCCGCCATGGTCCATGCCCGCCATACCGCCCATGCTGCCGTGATCCATCCCCATGTCGTCCATGGTGATTAGTGGTCGAGGATCGGTTTCTGGAACAGGAGCGCTCAGCCCTTCGGCAACCGCTAGCGTGCCACGGGCGTATCCTGTGCGATCCATCGATTGGGCGAAGATCGTGTAAGCTCCTCGGTCGCAGGCTCGACAATCACATCGTAGGTTTCTGCCACGGCAATGCGGAATTCGTCGACGCTAACTGGGTTGACGTATTGGCCATCGGCTGCGACTACAGTCATCTTCAGCCCTGGAATGCGGACATCGAAATAGCTCATGGCCGAGCCGTTGATGAACCGCAGACGAAGCTTCTCGCCGGGCTTAAAGATGCCGGTCCAGTTCCCGTCGGGTGCTTGGCCGTTCATTAGATAGGTATAGGTGTAGCCGCTTACGTCGCGAGGTCGGTGGGACTCATTTTCATCTGAGCCCACATTTTCCGATTCGCAATCGTAGCGGCCCAGCCGTCTTCGCTCACGTCGTTAATGAAGTCTCCGACAGTGCGCTTGTGGAAGTTGTAATAATCGGACTGCTTCTTGAGCTTAGAAAGGATTCGAGCGGGATCCTCATCGGACCAATCAGTCAACATCACCACATAGTCGCGGTCATAGCTGAACGGTTCGGGATCCTTCGCATCGATGACCAAGGGACCATAGACACCAAGCTGCTCTTGTAGGCCTGAATGACTGTGGTACCAATAGGTACCGTTCTGTTTAACCTGAAACTTGTAGACATACATGCCATCGGGAGCGATGCCGTGGAAGCTCAATCCAGGCACGCCATCCATGTTGGCCGGCAGGATCATGCCGTGCCAGTGAATCGATGTATCTTCGCTCAACTTATTTCTGACTCGCAGCGTGACGGTATCCCCTTCCCGCCAACGTAGAAGCGGCCCTGGGATGGTCCCATTGATAGTCATCGCTGTCCGGGCCGCGCCGGTGATATTGACCGGCGTCTCCCCAATCAGCAGATCGAACTCCGTGCCACTTAGTACGCTGGGCTGGCCTGGGCTAGTCACTGCCCAGACCGGAGCTCGCCACAAGCCAAGACCGCCAAGGATGCCTGCGGCAGTCAAGCCTTTAACAAAGGTTCGCCTAGAGGTTTTACGTTGCATGTGTAGGTTCCAATCAAACTAAGGAGCCAAGCCGAAACCAGCCGTAAGGTTGGTGTTGCCAGCGTTAATTGATCTTAGAAACTCGCGCACGGTCTGTCTTATCAAGCGACTCGCCTTTAATCGTAAATATGGCATGCCTAAGAAAGACGCGGGATTACATTTTTGTAAGCTTAAAGCGCTTCAGAAATCGCCCAAAAAATCGCCTGTGAGCATGTCAATCTCCAGGTGGAAGCTGCGCAATGGCTTTTGATTTCCGTGCAAGGATCCGGTTGCAACGATACTCATTGAAGTCAAAGATTGCTCAATGTACGGCTAATACCATCAGCCTCTAACCGCTGCCTTCACATTATTATATTCCGATCATCTTAATAGTTTAATTTAGGCTGCAGCTTTGATAATAATCGCTTAAAATAATGTGCGCTGTTAATACTGATATCGCCGGTTCTTCCAACGAATGTTACAACTACCAACACCGTGGCAACTACAACATCCGAGAAAGCTGCCACAGTTCCGAGAGGTGCATGGTCACAGTTGCGTAAGGTTTCGCTTCAGCAATTAGCGTGGGCGTGCTTCGCTGAAGTTGCTTTTGAGGCTACCTCCTGGGCTTGGTCCTTCTGGTCAGCCTGATAACTAGCGATCGCTATTTGGCGAGCCTGCTCCATACGAGCAAAGGTACGATCACCACCACCTTCTGCCATTGCATAGGAAGAGCTTGCTGCGATGGCGAGCAGTACAGAAACGGATCTGAAGAATTTCATTACTTGTTACCTCGTTCGAAGACATGGGAGACCCAGCGCAGCTCCATAAATAGAGGCTTTGGCTTTGGCTTGGTCTTGTGTCTAAGCTAACCGAGCGTTCCTGTCAGAACCCTGATTTAGACATTACGGTTTCGTCAGTAATGCATAAAGGCAGTGAGCCCAAGCGAAAGCGCAGGTAGCGTGCATGGTGCCTTTTCGTTCAGGCAAATAGGTCTTGTTTCCAGCGGGCAAAAAAAGGGCGCCATCTAGCGCCGATAGGCCAAAGGAGCATGGAAAAGGCCAAAAAGCAGAGTGTGGGAGCAACTGCTGATGTAGACGTTAACGCTACAAGCTGTCAGACAGATGATGCGAGCATTACGTTTCTGTAAGGTACTGGCTGCACGCCCTGACAATCGGCACACTGCTCCAAATGCCGGAGGGAATACTTTCATGAAGCTTCTTGTTGCTGAAGACGAGCCGAAAACAGGCACCTACCTACAGCAGGGGCTTTCAGAGGCAGGCTTCACAGTCGATAGAGTTGAAAACGGGACCGATGCTGCTCAGCACGCGCTTCATACCACATACGACTTGCTCATCTTAGACGTGATGATGCCTGGCCTGGATGGGTGGCAGGTTTTACAGAAAGTCCGCGCTGCTGGTAATGAGGTTCCCGTGCTCTTTCTCACCGCCCGAGACGGGGTTCAGGATCGAGTAAAGGGATTGGAGTTGGGCGCTGATGATTATCTCATCAAGCCGTTTGCCTTCTCCGAATTGCTAGCCAGGATCCGTACGTTGCTTCGCCGCGGCAATAATGTCCCCAACCAAACAATACTCAAACTCCTCGACCTTGAGGTCGATCTGCTCAGGCGTCGAGTTACGCGATCGGGGAAACGAATAGACCTAACTGCAAAGGAATTCGCACTTCTTGAGCTATTACTTCGGCGTCGCGGGGAAGTGCTCTCAAAGTCCCTTATCGCCTCCCAAGTATGGGACATGAATTTCGACAGCGATACCAATGTGATTGAGGTGGCGGTACGACGGCTGAGAGCAAAAATCGATGATGAGTTCGAACCTAAGCTCATACAAACCGCGCGTGGGATGGGCTATTTGATCGACGCGCCAGACCCCTAGAGCGAAATGCTCGGCATTTCACGCGATGGGCCAAGCTACCGGTACCGATGCGGTTAAGGCGAGCCACCGAGCAAGGAGCGGTGCCGAACCTCAGTTCTCCGAGCTGGATTTCTTCAGCTGTGGCACGAAGAAGATGGGTCTCTGCGGGGGAGCTATCAGAATATCACTGGATTTGATGCTAGTGCCTTGCGACGCCTGGTCTTGCCATCCTTACCGACCGCCAGCAAATCACCGGTCGCAACAGCGATATCGAGCGCCTGCTTTACGTGAAACTCGTCAGCCATGGTGTAGTTGGTCAATCCGCTCATCAGGCCCAAAAAAGGTTGCCGTTCTACCTCGTAGACCTGTTTGGGCAAGAGCTCTGAAAGTTCTCCTCGGACGCGGTCATCGGTGGCATCGTCGAAGTGATGCTCATCCAACAGCAAATCGTGTTTGCATGATGGCGAGCGTTATGAGGTGCATCTCTGTGAGGCCTGCTTTTTCCGAGCGCTGAGTGGTCTCCGCCGCGAGCGTATGGTCAACACCATGTTCGACGAGAATCCCGATAGGACTGGCGATGAGTTCGGCCTTGTGCAGCGGAGCGAATTCTGGAAAGACAACTGAGCTCGGTTCAGATGGGACTATGGATACGGGTAGGAAGTGGGGCGTTAGCCTCGCAGATGTAATGCAGCAGAGAAGATCACGTGTTTACTAATTCGACTGCCGAGAGACTGACACGCTGAGGTTGAGTACGTGCGATCTCCCTCCACTCGGTACTGGTGCCCAAGCTCGCTACCTTGTGCATCACGAATTGAAAGGATCTCCAGTAACGGCTCCATCAACCAGCGACCCACCTCGTTCATATGCCCGGGACTCACAAGATACGCCTGCTCCAGCCAGGCGTGCTCGGTCTGCGCAGCTATGACCTGTTCCAGCAATGGAACCGACGGAACCATTAGCATGCTTCGAAAGGCCGCGTTTCTATCGTCCTCAACGATCTGCAGGTAGAACCAGGGCCAGGTCATCTCTAGCTCGACATATGACCAGAACTGCACGCCATCTGGCGCTGTTGAGAGCCCAGGAAGCAGTTCCGCATTCCGACTGGTTTTGAACACGCGCCAATCTCCTAATGATAATTGTACTTGATTGATGAACAATATATTTTGTAGTCATATATTGTTCAATCGCGCTTCATCGTTCCATTTTGCGGAGCAGCAAAATGGAAGTCCGGGATTCGTTCGGGAAAGCGTTGAGGCTCGTGCGGCAGCGTAGGGGGCTGGCACAGGAAGATTTCTCGCTCGTTAGCAGTCGTACCTTCGTCAGCATGCTGGAGCGCGGGGCAACGAGCCCGACTCTCGAAAAGCTCGATAGCCTCTGCACGGTGCTCGACACTCACCCTGTCACCCTCTTGGCCCTGACCTACTTGCTTGGATCCGAAGCTCCTGAAAGTTTTGAGCAGCTCCTGGAGAAGGTTGGTGAGGAGTTGAGAGCTCTAGTCGAACCTGACTGATTACTCAGCGAGGCTGTGTGAGGGGCCGGTTCCGTGGCCGCACAGTGAGTGTTGATCTTGCTGTCCCTCTGTCCCCAGTGGCTGGCCTGGAGGTCCTGTTTTTGGCAGGGCTTATAGTTTTTGTGGGCGTCAGAAAATATGTGGATTCTGACTTTTTGGGGCTCATATGTCCGTCGCGCAAGCTATTTTAAATCGAGTCAAGCACATGCCAAAGGGGAGGCCATTTGCCGGCGCGGTGTTCGCGCAGGTCGGTTCCCGTGCGTCGATTAATAAAGCGCTTTCTAGGCTGGTGCAATCAGGCACGCTGGAGCGAGTCGCTCGCGGTGTCTACATGCGCCCCAAAATGAGCAAGTACACCGGCAGGGTGGTGCGCCCGAGTCCGCTGGCTGTCGTGGAGGTCATCACGAAGGCGAACGGCGAGACGATCCAGATACACGGCGCGGAGGCTGTTCGGAGGTTGGGCCTCAGCACACAGATGCAGGTGTTGCCGACCTTTTACACCAGCGGATCTACTCGCGAGATCAAGGTTGGCAATGCGGTGGTTCGCCTCCGCCACGTATCCAAGGACCGCTTGCAGCACGCCGGCACGACGGTAGGTGTGGCGCTTACTGCTCTCTACTACATCGGGAAAGAAGGGCTGTCCGCTAATGTGGTTTCCAAGATTGTTAGTGCGCTGAGCGGCGAAGAGCTGATGAAGCTCCGGGCCTGCAAGATGCCGGAGTGGATGCGGTCGGCATTGCGCTTTGCTGCCAAGGAGATTGAGTAGTGCGCAATAGCACCTACCGACTCCACCTACTGGCAGCTACCAAAGCCTGAGGCGAGACGTGGCTGGCTTTTCTGACAAGACAATGCGACTTCCTGCGCATTTAGCAAAACATGGAATTCGTCGAATATCACCAGGCCGACGCCCTCGAGCGCCGGATCGTCCTGCAGACGGCGGGCGAGAATCCCCTCGGTCACCACCTCAATGCGCGTCTGCGGTCCGACACGACTGTCCAGGCGGATGCGATAGCCCACCGTCTGCCCGACTCTCTCGCCCAGCTCATCGGCCATCCGCTCGGCAGCGGCGCGAGCGGCCAGACGCCTGGGTTCGAGCACGATGATGCGCTGCCCCGCCAGCCAGGGCTCGTCGAGCAATGCGAGCGGTACGCGGGTTGTCTTGCCGGCGCCGGGCGGCGCTTCGAGAACCGCCTCGTCACGCGCATGCAACGCGCGGCGCAGGGCCGGCAGGGCTTCGTCGATGGGCAGTGAGATCATGGGCTACTCCGCTTCAGGCCGCGATTATAGGCAGCCCGGCGGCGGCAGTGGGCGTCGAGCGCGGCGACGAACAGGTCGCCACGGATCGCGGTCTGATGTCGAGAAAACATCATCGCTCCCTTGTATAGTTGCGCCACTATTTCCGGAGGTACGCATGGTTACCCGATCGTTTCCCCGCTCCCGTCTGCTTGGCGGCGTGCTCACCCTCACGCTGGTCACCCAGCTGTCGGCCTGCGGCACGCTGTTCTACCCGGACCGCCGTGGCCAGATCGAAGGCCGTATCGACCCGGCCATCGCCGTGCTCGACGCGGTCGGCCTGCTGTTCTACGTGATTCCCGGGCTGATCGCCTTTGGCATCGACTTCGCCACGGGCGCCATCTACCTGCCGGGCGACGAGTACTCGGTGGCTCCGCAAAAGCTGCAGGAAGCCATCGGCGCCGACGGCCAGATCGACCAGGCTCGCCTGAAGGCCATCATCGAGGCCGAAACCGGTCGCAGCCTGCCGCTGGACGACCCGCGCCTGATTCGCCACCAGGGCAGCCTCGACCAGCTCGCGGCGTTCGGCCTGCGGCCGGCGGGCGTGAGCGGTCCAATGAGCGTCAGC
>LZQO01000118.1_pt1 | contig 11566 bp, 13 predicted proteins | sample 768571 | NCBI WGS metagenome assembly LZQO01 (sample SAMN05207081, study PRJNA324507) | oil field metagenome | isolation source: sample BH-FW-10 from oil reservoir | place: India: Bombay High | collected 2015-12-01
GAGCAGACCCCAGCGTCTGAACCGGGCATGACGCTCGCGCCGCCGCGCGGCGCTCTCGTCGACCGCGTGCATGCCGTCCAGACGTTCGCGCTCGGTCGGCGCCGCCCGGCGCGCTTCGAGATCGCGCAGCATGTCGTTGACCAGACTCATGGCAGCACCTCGCCAAGTTGCGAAAGCCATGGCCAGGCGCCGACCAGCGCAGCCAGCGAGGCGGCCACCGCCAACGGCCAGCGCAGATGCCGCGACCAGCCCTGCGGCAAAGCGCTGCCCTCGGTATCGGCCAGCGCGCGGCGCACATGGCGAACGCCCACGCATCGGCTGCCCTCGCCGAAGGCGGCCATCAGGCACTTGTTGGCCAGAATGCTCAGCAGCCGCGGGATGCCACGGCTGCCCTGCACCAGCAGGCGCACCGCCGAAGGTTCGAACAGCGGCTCGCCGCGATAGCCCGCCACCGCGAGGCGCTCGGTGAGATAGCGCGTCGCATCGGCCACATCCAGCGGTCGCAGCGCATAGGAAAAGGTGATGCGCTGGCGCAGCTGACGCAGGTCCTGGCGCGCCAGCGTCTGGTCGAGCTCGGGTTGGCCGAACAGCACCACCTGCAGCAGCTTGCTCTGTTCGGTTTCCAGGTTGGTCAGCAGGCGCAGCCCCTCCAGCGTCGAGACCGGCAGCGCCTGTGCCTCGTCGATCAGCAGGACGGTGCTTCGCCCCTCGCCAGCCAGCTCGATCAGCCGGGCATGCAGCGCGGCGAGCAGCCCGTGGGTGTCCAGCTGCTCGACGTCAGGCACGTGCAACTCATGGGCGAGCGCCTGACGCAGTGCCAGCGGGCTGAGCGACGGGTTGGGCAACCAGGCGAGCTGGTAGCGCGAAGGGTCCAGCTCGTTGAGCAGCGCGCGGCACAGCAGCGTCTTGCCGGTGCCGACCTCGCCGGTGATCTTGATGAAGCCCTCGCCCTCGGCAAGCGCGACGCGCAGCAGGTTGAGGCACGCCTGATAGGGCGCCAGCTGCACCAGGAAGCCAGTGTTCGGCGTGAGCGCGAACGGCTTCTCGCGCAGGCCGAAGAACGCCTCGTACACGGGCTTACCTCACCACCTGATTGAACGACTCGGCGCTCTTGCGCAGGTCATCGAGCCAGACGCGGTCATCGATCACCTGCGGGCGCAGCAGGATCACCAGTTCCGTCTGCTGCAGCGCCTTGCGCTGCTGCTGGAACAGGGCGCCAACCACCGGCAGCTTCGATGCCCAGGGCACGTTGGCGTCGGTATTGGTGTTGCGGTTTTCCATCAGGCCGCCGATGACCACGACCTGGCCGCTGCGTGCGCGCACGATCGAGTCGGACTGGCGCGTGGTCGACAGCGCCAGCGGCAGGTTGAAGACGTTGTCGTCGCTGCCGAGCTGAATGGTCTTGTTCTGGTCCTGGACCCGGCTGACGGTGGGCCGGACATGCAGGGTGACCTGGTCGTTTTCGTCGATCTGCGGCGTCACGTCGAGCGAGATCCCGGAAAAGAACGGCGTCAGGGTGATGTCCAGATCCGGGGCGGTGGTGCCGCCGGCCAGCGTCGTGGTGGTGGTGGACACGTCGGTGACGAAGAATTCGTCGGTGCCGACCTTGATCACCGCTTTCTGATTGTTCAGGGTCGACACGCGCGGACTGGACAGCACGCGCACGTCGCCCTGGGTCTCGAGCAGCTGCAGCACGCCGGTGAAGTCCCCGTTCTGCACGATGGCGCTGAATACGCCACCGATGCCCTGCGCGCCAGCGAGGGCATCGCCCTGCAGCCCGAGGGTGATGTCGGCGTTGCCGAAGCTGCCCAGCTGCGACCAGTTGATGCCCGCCTGGAAGCCATCGGAGAGATTCACTTCGAGGATTTTCGCCTCGAGGATCACCTGGCGCTGCAGGTTGCGCTGTGCCTGTTCGAGAAAGTGCTCGACGGCTTGCTGGTCGCTTGCCGGTGCACGTACCACGAGCAGCCCGGCCTGTGGGTTGACCACCACGCTGTTTCCTTCCTCGCCGCCGATCATCATCGCGACGACTTCGCGCACCTCGCCCCAGAAATCGACATTACTGGTGGTCAGCAACTGGCTGGCGTTGACCGTGGACGAGGTCGTGCTGGTGGTGGTTCCGGTCGCGGCGGTGCCGGTGTTGTCGCTGACCGCGACCTGCCCGGAGCTGACCCGCGTATCGCTCATGCCCTGGCGCTGCAGGTTGAGATAGTTGAGGTCATAGGTGCGCGTGACCACGCGATTGGGCAGGACCTGGTAGCCGTAGCTCGTGCGGCGGTAGTCATAGCCGTAGCTGTCGCGCACTGCCGCGAGCACTTCCTCGAGGGTGACGTTGCGCAGGCTGAAGGTGATGTTGCCCGTCACCTCGGGATGTACCAGCAGGTTCTGCCCGGCGCTGTCCATCAGGCTGAGAAAGAATTCGCGTGCCGGCATGTCGTTGGCGGCGACATCGAAGCGCGGCCCGGCCTGCACCGGCGCGTCGAGTGCCAGCGGCGGAATCAGTGCAGCCTGGACCGACGCCGGCGGCGCCACTTTGGCCTGAGTCTGCTCGAGGCTCTCCTTGAACAGGCGGTCGCTCTGCTCGTAGAGCCGTCGGTCGCCGTCCTTGAAGGTCTGACAGGCGCTCAGCAGGCAGATCAGGCTCAGCAGCCCAAGGCGTGGCTTGATAATCGACATCATGGCTTGCTCGGAGTGGCGACCGGGACGGCGAGGCGCAGCGTTTCACGACGGCCCTCGCGCTCGATCAGGACGGAATTCGAATAGATGTTCAGTACACGGGCATCGCCCAGGCGCTCGCCTATCTTCAACGAGCGACCATTGACTACGGCGCGCGGCGCGCCCGGCAGGCGCAGGATCGCCTGCAGCTGCAGGACCTCGCTGGCAGGCGCGGCGCCCGCCTCGACACGCAGCGGATCGGCGCTTGGCAGCGTCGGATCGATGGCCTGGGCATCACCGACAAAGCAGACCAGCAGCAGGCAGAGGATTCGAACGCGATCAGACACCGACCCACCCCGCATGGCGACTCAAGGTATGCAACTCGATAAGGATCCGCGCCTGCGCAGGGCCGGCCTCCTCGACCTGATAGTCGAGGCTGTCCCAGTGCAGCCGCCAACCGGAGGCCTGCACCGCCTGCAGGTAATTCAGCAGGTCGAAGTAGCCACCCTCCAGGCGCAGCCGCAGACCGTGGCGATAAAAGCTGACCGCGGCGGCGGCTTTGCTTTCGCCGGCCGCTTCGGCTTCGGCTTCGGCAGCCGGCGGCTGGAGTGGCGCGGTGAAACTCTCCAGCTCGACCAGACGCAGCTTCGGCTGATTGCGCAACAGGTCCTGCAGCAACAGCTTCATCTTCGCCGGCGAAACCAGTGCACGGGTCTGCGCGTCGATACGCTGCGACAGCGCCTCGTGTTCCAGCTGCGCCTTGTCCAGCGCCTCGCGATAAGGCCGGTTGGGGTCGGCGGCCAGCTTCGCCTCGAGTTCGCGCAGGCTCGCCTGAGCTTCCAGCTGGCTGGCCTCGGCCTGGCGGCGCCCGGCGTCGAGAGCTTCGCGGCGCTCGGTCAGCGGATCGACTACCGTCAGCAGGTAGAGCAGGCCGAGCAGCGCCAGGCCGACCGCATAGGTCAGCCACTGCTCACGTGGGGCGAGCGCTCGCCACCGCAGCATCAGCGCAGCAAGGGAGCTATTCGCCATCGTCTGCTCCGGCATGTGAGGAGAGGGTGAATTCGAGCAGTTGGTGTTCGTCGCGCTGTACGTCGAAGCGGGCGAACTCGCGGCCGGCGAAGGCCGGGCTCACGCCGAGGCTCTGCAGATAGAGCGGAAGCAGCTCCTGGTCGCGACTCTGCCTTTCAGGCTCATGTCATGACCGCCGGCGCGCAGCTGGATCGTTGTCAGCCACAGGCCGGCCGGCGGGTGGCGGTCGGCGAGCGCCGTGAGGATCGGCACGAAGCCTCGGCACGCTCGGCATCGAGATTGCCGAGATACTCGGCAAGCTGCAGCAGCTGACCGTTCTCCGCTCGCGCTCGGCGAGCTGCTTGGGCAGTTGCGGGTCGAGCACCGGTTCGCGGTAACTGGCCTTGAACTGTGCGAGTCGCGCCTGTTCGGCCTCGGCCAGCTGCTGGGCCCGCTCCGCGGCCTGCCCGGCAGCATGCCACTGCCAGGCGGACCAGCCGCCGTGCAGCACTACGCCGATCAGCAGCAAAGCCAAGCCGAGCGCCATCTGACGCGGCTTCGGCCCGCCGTGACGGCGCTGCTCCTGCTGGAAAAGGTTGACGTTCTGCATCACTGCACTTCCTGACGCAGGGCCGCGCCAACGGCGCCGATGCAGAAGGCCTGCGTGGCTTCCGGCAGGTCGGCCTCGGTCTGGCCGGCGAATAGTTCGCGCAGGTCGAGCCGCTGCAGATTGACGGCCAGGCCCGTGGAAAGCGCCTGAAAGGTCGCCTCGCCGTTCTGCTTCATCGGCAGCAGCAGGAGTCGGCTGATGTAACCCTTGCCGAGCTGACTTTCGAAGTAATCGAGCGAGCGCTGGATTTCCAGCGTCATCCCGGAGAGGTCCTGCGCCGCGCGCGCCAGACCGTTCTCGATACGCCGGGCCATATAGATGTCGGCGCCGTTCTGCACGCTGATCAGGCCTTCGCTGGTGCGCAGGCGCAGCAGCGCAAGGTTGACGCTGCCGGCGCCGGCCAGCAGCCCCAGGTTGCGGAACGCCATTTCGGTGATGTCGATGCTCTGCAAGTGCAGGCCGGCCTGCCGGACGAGCGCCAGGTAGTGCTGCATGCGCGGCTTGCTGAAGACGATGCAGTACACCATGCGGTTGCGTCCGCGGTAGGCGTCTTCGGGTAGCGAGAAGCAGTCGACGATGACCTCTTCCAGCGACTCGCTGATCAAATCCTTGACGCGCCAGCGCATGGCGTCGCGCAGCTCGGCCGCGGGCACCTCGGGCGCCTCCAAGAGGAACATCTGGTATTCGGAGGGATGCAGCAGCACGTTGACTGCCGCGCCTTCGAGGCGGTGTTCGGCGACCAGCCGCTTGAGCAACTCAACCTGGCCGGCAGTGTCGGCGGCGTGGTACTGGCACAGACGCAACTGCGCCGGCGCGCCTGCTTCGCGCAGAACCTGCGCCAGGCTCATGCCGTGCGGGCTGCTCTCAAGGCCGAGCAACCCCGCCGCCCGGCTATCACGCTTTCTCGAAAACAGCCCCACTCACCGGCTCCCCTTGCCCACAAGCCACTGCGCGTTCAGCTGAAGAACGGCTAACAATGACCGATATCAATTTGCCATCAGTGGCGACGGGACTTTAACAACAATGGTTGAGGGTGTCCAAATACCGTCGCCTGCCTGTGCGCCGATGTCGCGCGTCAAAATATGCGCACCGTCACACTTCTTTCGCTATCGGCAGCACGAAGCGTGCCGAGAGTGCGCTTCGTCGGGATCAGAACAGACGCAGTTGCTCGACCTGCTCGCGTCGGCTGCTCAGACGCACGCCTATGCCGATCAGCCGCACGGGCCGTTCGCCGCGGGCGTAGGCGCCCGCTAGCAGGGAGGTGAAACCTTCGAGCGTCGCGCCGACGCAACCTGCTCGACGGTCGTCTGGGTAAAATCGTGGAATTTCAGCTTCACGAATGGCTTGCCCGGCCGGTAGTCCGCCTCCAGTCGGGCGATCCGCCGCTCGAGCTGCGCCAACAATTCGGCGAGTTGCGCTTCGCAAGCGGCCAGGTCGGGCAGGTCGCGGTCGAAGGTCTGCTCGACGCTGACCGATTGGCGCCTGCGCTCGACCTGAACCGGGCGCTCGTCGATACCCTGTGCCAGCCCCCAGAGGCGCTCACCGAAAGCGCCGAATTCGCGCACTAGCGCCAGCCGACTCCATTGCCCAAGGTCGGCACAGGTCCGAATACCCAGGCGATCGAGCTTTTCCGCCGTGACCCGCCCGACACCATGCAGGCGCTTGACCGGCAGGCTGGCGACGAAGGCCCCAACCTCGGCGGGAGTGATGACGAACAGGCCGTCCGGCTTGTTCCAGTCGCTGGCGATCTTGGCGAGAAACTTGTTCGGCGCGACCCCGGCCGACACCGTGATGCGCAACTGCTGCCAGACGCGCCGACGGATGTCCTGGGCGATGCGCGTGGCGCTGCCGCCGAACTGCGTGCACGCGGAGACGTCGAGGTAGGCCTCGTCCAGCGACAGCGGCTCGATGAGATCGGTGTAGCTGCGCAGGATGCCGTGAATCTCCTGCGAGGCTTCGCGGTAGACATCCATGCGCGGCCGCAGAATCAGCAAGTCGGGACATAGCCGCAGCGCATGGGCCGACGCCATCGCCGAGCGCACGCCAAAGGCCCGCGCCTCGTAATTGCAGGTCGCGATCACGCCACGCCGATCCGCCGCGCCACCGACGGCGATCGGACGCTGTGCCAGCGTCGGGTCGTCGCGCATCTCGATGGCGGCGAAAAAACAGTCGCAATCGACGTGGATGATCTTTCTTTGGCGGGTAAGCGGTTGATTATTCAATGGTTTCATTAGGGTTTGCGGATTTGATACCCGCCCTGATACCCGCTTTTTCATTCACTGCGAAACAGCAGGTAACCGACTATCAACCGCCCAAAATATAGACGCCGACTACGTTCGGTGCTGTCAATTATACCCTCACGACCACCACCTCTCCAGATTTGCACCTCTACAGAGCTTCGTTGGCGCATGGAAATCCTAACGTTAAGGACGAACGCGTCCGCTTAAAAATACGCGGACACCATCGCCCTTAATGCTGGAGTTCGGAAGGTGACTTGGCTGGACGCTTACGGGCCAGGGGCTCATTGATGGTCAAAGCGAAAGCTCAGGCGTTTACAGCAGGCTGGGCCAAGCAAGCGATACTGGATGCGGTGCCGAACGATATCGACTTTAGCGAAGCAGATATCAGCCCTAACGACAGGGCAGCGGTCTCGCTGCAACTTGAGCGTTAAGCCAACCATCATCTGGCTGAAGCTCTTCGCTCAAAACGTCTTAGCCAATCCGGCAGCCGAGGTTGGCCAAGCCGATACCCGAACGGCATGGACTGTCAAAGTGAGTCAGCAAACACACAAGGTCTAGCCAAATGGAGACAAAGCAGTATGGAGCCGATGATTGATTCAGTTGTTTACGTAATTCCTCAAGCAGGAGGCCTGCTGACAGAATGGGCGACTCTTCTGTCAACCATTGCAGCGACCGCGTCCGTCATTATCGCGTGTGCGGCTCTATGGCTCACTCGAAAGCAAATACACATGCATGAGCAACACAACCGCCTGATGGTTAAACCTCATCTCGACGGCATGACACACATTGACGGAGGTGAATGCTTGTATCGGTACGAGATCACCAACAACGGAATCGGCCCCGCCATCATCACCGACGCTACGGTGTTCTTAGATGATGAGCAGGTGGTTGCGGATGATGAAGTTGAGCGAGCAATGATGATCCTGATGTCAGACACTCCACACCGTAACTGGGGCCATGAGCCCCCCCGCAATCGGCTCGTACATAATGCCTGGACAATGCGTCCAGCTTATTACAGTGGAGACTGATAAAGGGTACCCGCCTACCGCGTTCCGACAGCGGATTCGTGAACGGACCTACCTGATCGTGCAGTACCAATCAATCTATGCACAGCCGTTCACCTTTGATTCCCGAAAGGCCTGATATCCAAGGGCCGCTGCGGACTATCGACTGCTGCCACGGCAAATCCTACCTCCCACAATTGTGCGGCTGTGTGGTTACGCCACGTATTCGCCGTAGTTTTCTTTTGCTTACCAGGAAGTGGTTGAATAAGCCAAGAAATCGCTGATAAAAAACGTCATCGTGGTTTCACTTATCACACAGGAAACCACATCCATGCCCAAACAATTTTTCACTAATACCGAAGCCAGCGAGATTCTGCGTTGCAGTAAGAGCACCCTGCTGCGCCGTCGTAGGGCGAAGAGGCACTTTCCTCAGCCGCTCCGGGTTGGGCAGCGCTTGCTGTGGAGTCCGGAGCAGTTGGTGCAGGCGATGATTCTGCTGAACTGAGCGGGTCACTGCTGCGGCTCAAACCGGGGCGGCCCGCCGCCCCACGGTTCGAGTCCGTGCGAGACCACTAAAGAAAAGCGTTGTGACAGCGGCCTCCACCCGCCCTCCATGCCAATCATCGAGTAAGTACAGCCTCGATTTCCATCTAGGCTGTGTAGATGAGCTAGCCGAGTGAACAATCCCCTTGAAACACCGGACACCGCTTCCCCCTTACCATAAGGGATAGGCAAACGGTCGTGTTTATGACTACCAGCAAAGACAGACATATCGAAGTGCTCGGCCAGGAGCGGCGTCGCCGCTGGAGCGTCGAGGAGAAGCTAGCCATGGTGCGCGAGAGCCTTGCGATAGCTACTCCCTCACTCAGATAGCCCATGCTGGAACAAAGCCTACCCGCTCAAAATTTTAATCTGACCAGAATGTTGTCAGATAGGCTCGGACAAACACTTTCATGAGCTGGCACAGTAATCCCACAACCCTCTAGGAGCACTTTACTGATGCCAAACGAAATTTTCCTGACTGACGAGATCTACCAGTTTCTACGTTGTAGCAGCACGACACTGTGGCGGGTGCGCCAAACCCCAGATTTTCCACGACCGCGCCAATCCCGGCAGGCGCCTGCTCTGGCTGCGCAAGCAAATCGAACTGTTACTCGCCGTTGACGCCTGACCCGCGAAGCGCCCTCTAAGCGGCTGGCTACTGAATTAGAAGGCGGCTACTACCCAACCAACATCAAATATTCATTCCAAACCAAAGCAATCTGGTTTGCGGGCGCCTTTGCGCCCGGAAAATGGGGAAACGATATGAGCGCATCAGATACGAAGCTCGATATGCAGCCTTGCGCAACTACTAACACGACTCCGCTAGCTGCGGCGATTAAGACAAGCACTTTTCAAAACCGTGACTACAGCGTGCACGATACAGAGCACTCTAGCGATGGACAGCGACTCGATCCTGGTGTCTGGCTGCACCGCACCATTGAAACTAAGGAGGGCAAATCCATACCATCGCACGTGTGGCTATGCGGGCCGTTACACGTAGACGCGATCACCCGCAGCCCCTCGCGCAGCGAGGGATACGGCCGACTGCTGCGTTTTACTAACGTGGATGGAAGGGAGCTCTCATGGGCCATGCCATCAGAACTCCTCGCTGGCCGGCCCGAGCAAATTGTGTCCGTCCTGCTTAATCGGGGACTGAAAATTGACCACTCACGCCTCACCGATGTCGTGGACTACATCGCCAGTCAGTACCCGCAGCACCGAATAGTTTCAACCGCCACAACTGGCTGGATCGACGCTGAGCTGTTTATCACCCCTCTCGAATGCATCGGTAACGGGGATGCGATTTTTCAGTCGGAAAGCTCGACGGACGGCGATTACGGTCGAGGCGGCAGCCTGGACGGCTGGCGGCAGTCAATCGGTGCAGTCCTACCGGGAAATCAGCTACTACAACTGGGCATCGGCACAGCTCTTGCCGGCCCGTTGCTAGCGCCTTTGGGCATCCATGCGGGCGGCGGCTTTCACCTGCTATGGGACAGCTCAAATGGAAAAACTACGATTGTGCAATGTGCAGCTTCCACTTGGGGCCATGGCGCACACTTCACCCTGAAATGGAACGCAACGGCCAACGGTCTGGAGGGCATCGCAGCCCTACGCAATGACTGCCTGCTTGCACTAGATGAGCTGGGACAAGCTGATCCGCGCTATGTGGGTGACGTGGTTTACAGCGTGGCGGATGGCATCGGTAAACAACGAGCCGGGCGCTCAAGTGCCGCGCGCCGGGTACGCCGCTGGCGCGTGATGTTGTTATCGAGCGGCGAGGTCACGCTTGAAACCAAGATGGCCGAAGCCGGCAAGCGCACCCGCGCCGGACAGGAGGTGCGCCTAGTAACAGTATCAGCTGGCCGCGCCTTCGGAGCGTGGGACAACCTGCACGACTACGCCAGCGGAGCAGCCCTTTCCGACGCGCTCAAGAAGGCCAGCGGCACTCATTACGGCCACGCCGGCCCTGAGTTCGTACGGGCACTGATCGAAAGCGGGGACGTTGAAAAGCTGCCGGCTATGCTGGAGGCCATCCGGGCGCACTTCCCCACCACCGCCGGACAAGCGGCCCGTGTGGCAGAGCGCTTCGCCATTGTCGCGCTGGCTTTGGAGTTGGCCGTGGGCATGGGGCTGTTGCCGATGGCTACTGGTGAGGGTACGGCCAGCATGGTCGAGCTGTACGAGGATTGGCAGGCTGGGCGCAACGAAGGTCCCAGTGAAGACCAGCAGATTTTGCGTGCGATCGTCGATTTCATCGACCGCCATGGCGGGAGCCGTTTCCAGTCCGTAAAGGCTGATGCTGCTGAGACACGTGACCGTGCTGGCTTTTGGGAGGAACTGCCGTCGGGCGAGCGCCTGTACCTGTTCACTCGTGGTGGCCTAGAGGAAGCCACCAACGGATTTGATCTCTCTCGCGTGGTGCGGGCGCTCGATAGTGTGGGGGCTATTGCGAAGAAAGAGCCTGGCAAGCAACAGCATCGGAAGCGCCTGCCGGACGGGCGCAACCTGAGGCTGTACTGGATCAACCCAGCACGCCTGGAGCCTCAACATTAACAACTTTGCCGTTTCGGAAAGGGAACACAGGGAACAGCCTCGGACCACGCGGCCTGCGTCTGCTCCCTTAACCTAAGTAGGCAAGGGAACACAGGGAAACAGACAACGTCTGTTCTCGCGGCCCCTCCCCCTAACCGGAACCGCGACAGCCCCGCCAGTTCTAACCGGTCCCTACCCCCTGTGTTCCTGATGCGATAACAGCCGCGCTGTTCGCACTTGAATTCCGCTTGCATGGGGTGCCTCCCGCCGGCATATTTCAAAAAGGAGCTGAAGGGATGCTGAGTACAGATGGGAATTGCCTTTGTCGCAGACAGTCATTCACACATTCTCGTGAAAGAAGTGCGGGTAGAAATAGAAAAGCGTGCGACCGACTGCGATGTCGCTAGGCTGGACTTGGCTGCCGAGTTGGTTCAAGCGGTGCATGATTGGTACAAGGGCCATTCTTGGCCGTACGCAGAGCCCTGCGCTGAGCTGAAGGTTATCAAGGACCAGGCGACGTACGCAAAACGCGTGATAAGAGAGAAGCTTGGGGTTCGTATCACATATGTCCATGCGATACATGGATGGGCGATCAGCTTGCCTGGGAGCGAAGAAACCCGTTACGTGTTTGGTTAAAATCGAACACAAAGGCCACTGAGCCACTGACTCAATCTGACCTTTACGTTCCACCACTACTTGTTTTGTCGATTTTCCATAGTCTCGGACTGCACGACCTCCGGACTGCCGCCCTTAATGGACCAGCACTTAATCAACATGCAGACCTCAGCCAAGAATTTGGCCTGTCTCACGTGGTGCGGGCTCTTGATAGCCCGAGCGATTGCCGAGAAAGGTCCGGAAATACGCCACACCTATTTCCCCCTGATCCCTGGCTGAAACGGTTAGAGGGAACCGCTGCAGCCCTTGTTAGCCCGACCTTGTCCCTGCGATACCTGTGCTCCCTGCGGTAAAAACGT